>FWWL01010198.1_pt1 | contig 10992 bp, 7 predicted proteins | sample 2228331 | NCBI WGS metagenome assembly FWWL01 (sample SAMEA103939775, study PRJEB20133) | metagenome
CGCAGGCGCTGGACTTCATCATCCCCGCGTGGAGATTTCTCTCGTTCGAGGAGCAAACGCACAATCTCATCCGTTTCGGTGGCAAGGTAGGTGCTGTCTTCAACTGTCCATACCCTGCCGGAGTACGGCGTGAGCAGGAAAAGTCCGCCCCAGGGTTGGTGATTGTGTTCCAGAGGAATCAGCAGGAAGTTGCCTGCCCGCTCCAGTCCCAGCGATTGAGCAAGGGCGTCCAGTTCAGGCAGTTCAAATTCACTGAAGTTGACCCGTAGCCCCTTCCCTTTTGTGAGCGAGGCAGTTATGGCAGGAATTTTGGAGCGCTCGATGTAGGTGGGGGGAATGGGTTCGTCTTTGACCATGTCGTACCCACCCGTAAGCGGGATGGGAGCAAATTCGTTGTCGGGAATTCGGGCTACGTAACATAAATCTGCCAGCATGGTTTGGGCTACGGCGCGCGCTACCCCGCTGTGCAGTTTCTCTTTGTCCTGCAGCAGGCTCAAATCCAGCCAGGAATGAATGATGCGAATATCCAGGGCATGTTGTTGGGCAGGGGAAAGAGGCTCATTGGAAAACGGCTGTTCCGGTTCCCATTCGGCTACATAAGTCTGGGTTTGCGTATGGACCAGCAAACTGGGCAAAAGAGGTAATCCTGCCAGTAATCCCAGACGTAAATACCCGGAAAAGTGCTCGCCTGTTGGGGGGAGATACAATTGGGCAAGCGCGCCCAGTCCCATCAGCGCAAACATGGTGATGCCAACCCCCCAGTTGCCCTTGCGCTGGAAAATTAATCCGATCATGCTGGCAACCAGCAGAATCAGAACCGCCAGCGTAATGCTCCAATCCTGCCAGGAGCCGTTGAAAGGAATGCCGGTGCCTTCCTGTTGCCAGGTGGTGTAGAACAGTAAAAACATAAACACTGCAACCAGATTAAGCACCCCGACAACGATATCCCCCAAACGCGAAGGGGCAGGGAAGATCCAGAGCCAACCGAGCCATGTCACGCTCCAGAACAGAAGCACCCGATCCAGCACCGGCAGGAAAATCGAGGCAGAAATCACCCCCTGCCATGCCAATCCACTGGCTACAAACAATCCTAATTGTCCCAACAGGAGCAGATTTAACCCTAAAAGCAATCGCCCACTGCCTTCGGGTGCGTGAGTCCGCCGGGCAATCAGCGCTACCTGCAGGGTAGCAAACACGACAAATGCCAGCACCAGATGATAAATCAGGTTACCTGGTGGGGCGATTAACAAACCGAGCAGTGATTGAGAGAGTGTGTTCATGGAGATGCAACTTTTAAAAATTATAGCATTGTTCCCCGACTTCCTGATTTGTGGATTGAAAATGGACACATTTCTGAATCCCATTGTGCAAGGGTGATGCCAGAATGGCTTTGGAGTCCCAAAAAGACAGAAATTCCCAGAGATTTTGCTAAAAGTCTTGACTTTTTGCTTTGAGAGGCTACAATACTTATTAATCATTAATTAGTTTCTTAATTTTCAGCCATGCGTACCATTGCCACAATCACAGCCAGTGAAATGCGAGCCATTAACCGCTCTGCGGTGTTGGAGGTGATCCGCCAGTATGCTCCCATCTCCCGTGTGGAGATTGCCAACCGGCTGGGCATCTCTCTTCCCACCGTCATGCGACTGGTAGATGATTTGCTTGCTGAAGACCTCATCTGCCCCTCTCAAACCAGTCTGGCGACGGGAGGACGCCGGGGGGAACTGCTGGAATTCAACGCCTCAGGGCATCTGGTGGTTGGTGTGGACTTGGGAGGGACAAAAATCCACGGCGCCATCACCGATCTGGCAGGAAACATCTTCCATGAGGTCAATGTCACCGGACACATGACCTATGGAGAGGAGAGTTATGCCCTGTTGGTGAATTTACTGGAGAATCTCAGTTCGATTGCCGCTGATTCTGGAAAACACTTGCTGGGGTTAGGGGTAGGCGTTCCCGGAGTGGTTCATCCGGAAAGCGGCGAAGTGAGCCTGGCACCTGCCTTAAACTGGAGTGATTTTCCTCTTCGACCGCGATTAGAGCGGTATTTTGGCTTGCCGGTGGTGGTTGAAAATGATGTCAATCTCGCTGCTCTGGGAGAATTGTGGTACGGCGCTGGACAGGAGGTCAATACGCTGGTGTTGATTACCGTAGGAACCGGTATTGGTGCGGGGGTCATTGTCAACGGTTGTTTGTATGCCGGGGCACACTTCATGGCAGGAGAAATTGGTTACCTCATTCCAGATCGTTCTTTTTTGGGTAAGCCTCTGGAAGGTTTCGGTGCGCTGGAACGGCTGGCTTCGGGGACCGGGATTGCCGAACGTGCCCGCCAAAAACTTTCCGGAAGGCTTCCGGTGGAGGAACTCACTGCTTTAACGGCAGAGGATGTCTTTGAGGCGGCTCGCGCTCAGGTGCCCTGGGCAATTGAGGTCGTGGAAGAAACCGTGGATTGGCTGGCGCAAGCCATCGCCGCCATTCAACTGGTTGTGGATCCGGAGGTCATCCTGCTGGGTGGTGGTGTTTCACACTCCGCAGATTTGTTGATTGATCCTGTTCTGAAGCGTCTGGAAGGGGTGATCCCCGTTCAACCTGCGCTGATTCCCTCCCGGTTGGGGTATCGGGCAGGGGTGTTGGGCGCTGTGGTCAAACTGTTGCGCGTCACGGCAAATTATTATTTACTGCAGAAGTTTTCCTGATCCCTGGTCGGCGGGAGAGGGGTTTAAGGAAAGCGGTTCAAACTGTTTTTGAAGGAAAGAGGAGGAAAACATGAGTCGGTTTGTTCGTTCAATGCTGGTCGTTTTGCTGGTGTTTGGAATGCTGGCAGGATGTACTCCTGCGGCTACCAATCAACCCCCCGCGGAACCCACCAAAGCGGAACAACCTCAACAGGTTACCCTGAAGGTGTGGGATATTCTGGTCAATCCGACAGAAGATGAAGTCGCCAAACAGTTGATTGCTGAATTTGAAGCGGCACATCCCGGCGTGAAGATAGAGCGCGAGACGATGACCTTTGATCAGATGAAATCCCGCGCGAAGCTCGGCTTGAGCGCCGCAGATGGTCCCGATGTTGCTCAGATCAATCAGGGATATTCCGATATGGGCGCCCTGGTTGCCGCCAACCTGCTGGTGGATCTGACCCCTTACGCCAAGAAGTACGGCTGGGACAAAAAACTGTCTCCCGGCATCGTGGCGCGCAATTCCTTTACCCCTGACGGTAAAACCCTGGGTCAAGGCAATCTATACGGCGTGCCGATCACGGCTGAACTGGTAGGGGTGTTCTATAACAAAGAACATTTCGAGAAGGCTGGCGTCAGCGTCCCCAAGACCTTTGGCGAGTTTGAAGCCGCACTGGAAAAAATCAAGTCGGCGGGTATTGTGCCCATCAATTACGGTAGCCTGGATGGATTTGTCCACATCCATGTCTTTGCCGAGCTCCAGAACCTCAAGATCGACCGTGCCTATCTGGATAATTTCATCTACGGGCGGAACGATGTCAGTTTTAACATCCCCGCCAACGTGGAAGCCGCCGCAAAAATGCAGGAATGGGTGCAGAAAGGCTACTTTACTCCCGATTTTGCCGGAATTGGCTATGATGACTCGCTGGCGGCGTTCCGCTCCGGCGAGGGTGCCATGATGATCACCGGCTCCTGGATCAGCGGCGATGTCATCGCACAGGCACCCGGCAAGTTTGGCTTTTTCCTGATGCCCCCTCTGGAAGAAGGCGGTAAACGCATGTCCACGGGTGGCACTTCTACGGCGTTTGCCATTCGCAAAGGCACGCAAAACGAAGAACTGGCGGCACAGTACATTGACTGGATGGTTTCCGATCGCGCCGCGCAGTTGTGGGCAGAAAAGGGAGTTGTGCCGGTGGGCAAGGTGGAAGTCCAGAATGCCGATCCTCTCTTTGTGGATTTGCTCCGGGCTTGGGCTTACATGAATGAGAACGATCTGGTCGGGCATTATCTGGATTGGGCAACGCCTACCTTCTACGATACCCTGGTGGCGTCTTTTGCCGAACTGATGGCGCTGAAGATCACCCCTGAGGAGTTCGTCCAGAAGGTGGAAGCGGATTACGCCGCTTACCTCAAGTCACGTAATCAGTAATTTACATGGAAACCGGAGTGCCTTCTGGATGTTACCGGTTCGGAAGGCACTCTTCTCTTTTGGGTTCGGGTTTTCCCATGAGATAAATACCTTATGAACCGTGCTTCCTTCAACCGCTCTGCTTATCTCTATTTATTCCCCGCGCTGGCGATTTATGGGATTTTTGTCCTTTTTCCCATTGTCCAAACGGTTTACTATAGTCTGACCGACTGGAACGGTTTGACTTCTCCCACCTTTCTGGGCTTACAAAATTACCTGAGCCTGTTTCAGGACGCGGTGTTTATTCGCGCCCTGCTCAATAATCTGGTGTTTATTTTCTTTTATTCTGTGCTTGCCATTGTGCTGGGCATGTTTTTTGCCGTTCTGCTTACCAGCGCTCCCCTGCGTGGCATGGCGTTCTACCGTGCCGGGCTGTTTTTTCCGCAGGTCATGGCAAGCGTTGTCATTGGCATGGTCTGGCGCTGGATTTACCACCCTCAGTACGGAGCGCTGAATCAGTTCTTGCGGGCAGTGGGACTGGGTGCCTGGGCACGTCCCTGGTTGGGCGATTTTGATTGGGCGCTTACGGCGGTAGGGATTGTGGGTACCTGGGCGCAGTATGGTTTTTGCATGGTGCTTTTCCTGGCGGGCATTCAAAACATTTCTTCTGCGCTGTATGATGCCGCCCGCATTGATGGAGCCGATTTGTTCCAGCAATTCTGGTACATCACCCTGCCCGGTTTGCGCAATCAACTGCTGGTGGCGCTCATTTCCACCCTGATCGCCGCGATCCGCATCTTTGATCTGGTTTTTGTGACCACCCGCGGAGGACCGGGTAATTCCACTCTGGTAGCGGGTATGTACCTCTACCGCAACGCCTTTGTAATAAACCGGGTGGGATATGCCGCCGCCATTGCGGTATTGCTGACCATCCTGATTCTGGTCATTTCGTACTTCATCCTGCGTCTTCAACGCACGCAGGAAGAGGAATCGTTTGCGTAGAAAGAGAGAGAAAAAAGGATGACCTTCGCCAATCCTGCTGTGAATGCTCGCCGAATTCTGGGCAGTGTTCCCACGTACCTGCTCCTGACCATCGGTTTACTGCTGGCAGTGATTCCCTTCGTGCTGATCTTTGTCACAGCGTTGAAGTCGCCGGGGGAGTTGGGAAACGCATTTTCTCTGCCTCAGCAATTTCATTGGGAAAATTTCCAGCGGGCATGGACGCAAGCCCACTTCGGCACATACTTCAGGAGCAGTCTGATCGTCACTTTGAGCGTGGTCGGCATTTCCTGCCTGCTCTCCCTGCTGACGGGCTATGCTTTTGGACAACTCCGCTTCCCTCTTAAGAACGGTATTTTCCTTTTGTTCCTCATTGGTCTGATGGTCCCGACCGAAGCCTATATCATCCCGCTGTACTACAGTTTGCGGGCGGTGCATCTTACAGATACCTACTGGGCGCTGATCCTACCCCAAATCGGCATGAGCGTGTGCTTTGGCAGTTTCTGGATGCGCGGTTTCTTTGCCGGCATTCCTCGCGATCTGGTGGATGCCTCTCGTGTGGATGGGTGTAACGACTGGCAGACTTTCTGGCATGTGATGATTCCCATGGTGCTTCCCGGGCTGTGGACCATGGCTGTGCTGTTTTTTATCTGGACGTGGAATGATTTCCTTCTCGCTTTGGTGATGATCACCAAAGAAGGCTTGCGCACCCTGCCTTTGGGTCTGGCAATGTTTCAGGGAAAATACACCACCGATTACACGCTGACTGCGGCGGGAGCGACGATTGTCGCCCTGCCTACCCTGTTGTTCTATGTGTTGTTCCAGCGGCAGTTTATCCGCGGCGTGACCGCAGGTGCAATCAAAGGATAAGTTTGTTTTCTGGAGGGTGTAAAGATGAATACCACGAAAATAGTGTTTATCGGTGCTGGGAGCATGTCGTTTGGCTTGAGCATGTTCCGCGATTTGTTCAGCACCCGGGATCTCAAAGGCAGTGAACTGGTGCTGGTGGATATTGATCCCGAGTATCTGGAACGCATGTTTCGGTTGGCTTTGCTGATGAATGAGCGCAGTGGCGCCGGATTGAAAATCTCCCGCACGACAAACCGCCGCGAAGCCCTGCCCGGAGCGGGATTTGTAGTGAACAGCATCGCGCTGGAACGAACCCGCCTGTGGAAACTGGATTTTGAGATCCCTAAAAAATACGGTGTGCGCCATACTCTGGGAGAAAACGGTGGTCCCGGTGGATTGTTCTTTACCCTGCGCACCATTCCCATCATCATGGACATCATTCGGGACATGGAGGAATTGTGCCCGAATGCATTGTTCATCAACTTTTCCAATCCGGAAAGCCGCATCATCTATGCACTGGGCAGGTACAGCCGCATTCAAGCCATTGGCTTGTGCCATGGCGTCTTCATGGGACGCGATGACGTAGCCCGCATCATGGGATTGCCTGCCGAAGAAGTGGATGTGTGGGCGGCGGGCTTGAACCACTTTCAGTGGTTCTTGCAGATCCGTCATCGTTTGACGGGCGAGGACCTGTACCCGCTCTTACGGGAAAAGGAGAAGATGTATGATCCTGCTTTCATGCCCTTGAGCCGTCGGCTTTTCCGCGCATTTGGGTTGTACCCTTCCTGCTCGGATGATCATATTGGCGAATACCTTGTGTATGGTTGGGAGGCTGGAGAAGAGGGCTATGATTTTGATGAGGATGAACGCTATCGGGTGTGGTTGAAAACGACCATTGATGGCGTTCTGGGCGGCGCCGAACCTCCGGCGGATTTCTTCTTGCCTTCGGGGGAACGCGGTGTGGCTGTGATTACCGGGATCCTGCATAACCAGAAGCGCTGGATTGAGTCGGGCGTGGTGTACAACCGTGGCGCTATTCACAACCTGCCTGAGGATTGTGCCGTGGAGGTGCCGGTGGTGGTGGACGCGCACGGAGTGCATCCCTGCACGGTGGGCAACCTGCCTACGGGAATTGCCGCTCTGTGCAGTGTGCAAGCCCATATTCAGCAACTCAGCGTTGAAGCCGCCATGAGAGGCTCGAAAGAACTGGCGTTGCAGGCTTTGTTAATCGATCCGGTCATTCATTCTGCCCGAGCCGCCGAGCAAATTCTGGATGAATTGTGGGAGATCAACCGCCCTTATATTCGTTCTGTGCTGTGAGGGATTATGGCATATCGGGAGGATATTCTTCAGCAACCCCAAGCCGTGCGCAACACCCTCTCGCGCTGGGCGTGGACGCCCTCACTGGATCAAGTTCTTCGTCGCCTGCGTTCTGGCGGATATCGCCGGGTGGTGCTGACCGGCATGGGATCTTCGCTCTATGCTCTGATTCCCTTATGGTATCGGCTGTTGGATGAAGGACATCATGCCCTGTGGGTGGAAACTGGCGAATTGCTTCATTATGGCTCCGGGTGGGTAAAGCCTGATGACTTGGTGATCGTTGTCTCCCAGTCCGGACGGAGCGCGGAGGTAGTCGAATGGATTTCCCGCGCTCATGCCACGATTCTAGGGGTGACCAACACACCGGAAAGCCCTCTGGCACAGGCGTCTCATGCTTTGATTCTGACCGAGGCAGGCGAAGAAACCACGGTTTCCTGCAAAACGTATGTGGCAACGTTGACGTCGCTGTCGTTGCTGGGAGAGGCTTGCAGGGGAAGAGACCCTGAATCCTTGCGAGACATTCTGGACGGCACGGCTCATCAAATAGAGTCCTACCTTGCCCATATCGATTCTCATATTCGGCATTTACTGGGCATTTTGCAGGATGTGGAGCATGTGATTTACGCCGGCAGGGGAACTTCTCTGGCAAGCGCCGAGACCGCCGGATTGATCACCAAAGAGTCGGTCAAAATTCCCGCTGAGGGGATGAGCGCTGCCGCTTTCCGCCATGGTCCCTTTGAACTGATTTCGCCGCGTCTGTTTGTACTGGTCTTTGAAGGCGAAGAACCCACCCGTGCTCTGCATCGCAAACTGGTCGATGAGGTCAACCAGTACCGGGGCAAGGCGCGCCTGGTTGGCGAATCGGCTTCGGAAGAGGTGTTTTCCATCCAGCCTCTGGCGGGTGAGGTGCGACCGTTGCTGGAAATTTTGCCGGTGCAGATGATGACTCTGGTGCTGGCGCAATTGCGTGGTAGAGTGGCTGGAGAATTTACTCTTGCCAGCAAGATAACCGATGTACAATAGAGGGAATTACTACCTGTGGGGGATGAAAGGTTTCTTCTTCTCTCCGGGGTTGTGACAGGGAGGCTCATCTTTTATGTCATTGCTGACACGCTTCAAACAGGCACCGCAGAATTTGAAAATCTTTGCCACAGTTTCTCTGCTGGCAGGGATGGCATACAGCATTTACGACTCCACCTTCAATAATTTTCTGGATGCGCGTTTTTCGTTGACGGGCTTTCAGCGTTCTTTTCTGGAATTTCCCAGAGAATTACCCGGTTTTCTAGTGGTTTTTGTTTCGGCTCTGTTGTGGTTCCTGTGCAGTCGCCGCCTGAGCGCTTTCTCATTCCTGCTGAGCGCCATCGGCGCCCTTTTACTGGGGTATGTCACCACCAGTTATGCGGTCATGTCCATCTGGCTGTTTATTTACAGCATGGGCATGCATCTGTTCCTTCCGCTTTCGCCAACGATTGGCATGGAACTGGCGCGGGAAGGGCAAACCGGTCGCCGTTTGGGGCAGTTGAATGCCATCCGCAACCTTGCTGCCATTTTGGGGAGTTTTCTGGTAGCGTTGGGATTTCGATTTCTGAACTTTAATTTTCAGATCACCTTTACCATTGTCGCTGTGGCTTTGTTCCTTGCGGCGTTGCTCATGTTCACCATGGAAAAGGGACGTCCTCAGCCTTCCGGGGTATTTCTCAAATTGCACAAAGAATACCGTCTGTATTACGCTTTAACGGTACTGTATGGCTCGCGCAAACAAATTTTTGTCACCTTTGCGCCCTGGGTTCTGGTTTCCATTTTCCAGCAGCCCACCCAGTTGATGGGGACGCTCTTCACCATTGGCGGGATTATTGGCATTATTTTTCAACCCTTCCTCGGCTGGCTCATTGACCATTATGGTGAGCGGTTTGTCATCACCGCTGAGGCAGTGCTGTTGGTGTTCGTCTGTATTGGCTATGGCTTTTCGCGCTCGTTCCTGCCCGAAAACCTTGCGCTCTTGCTGACCATTGTCTGTTTCCTGCTGGATCAAATGCTGATGTCGGTCTCGATGGCGCGGGCAACGTATATGCGGAAGATTGCCAAAACTCCTGAACATGTGCAGACAACTCTCACCGCCGGTGTGACCATTGACCATGTCTTTTCGATCTCGGTTGCCCTGTTGGGTGGGGTGATCTGGAACACCTTTGGCTATCAATATGTGTTTCTGTTTGGAGCGTTCATTGCAGTGATCAACTTCATCATTGCCCGTCAGATTCGCATCCCGGTGCGCGAAGCGGTTTCGATTTCTGCCGATTAAGGTGTATCTTCCAGCAGATCGATCCATCCGGTTGAGCCATTCACCCGGATGCGCTGTCCGGTTTTCAATCGGCGGGTTGCCTGATTGACTCCAACCACCGCAGGAATGCCGTATTCTCTGGCAACCACCGCGCCATGGGTCATCATTCCGCCTACTTCCATCACCAGCCCGGCGGCGGAAAGGAATAAAGGCGTCCAGGATGGATCGGTTCCGGGACAGACCAGAATTTCCCCCGGTTGCAGATTTGCCTCCCGGGGATTGAACACTACCCGCACCTTGCCTTCTACCACTCCAGGAGACACCGGACTGCCCGGGATGCGGTCAAAGGCGTTTTCGGAGGTGGCAAAGCCTTCATAAAAGGCACGCCCATCGCTGAGCAAGAGGCGGGGGATCTGCTTTCGTCGTCTTTCGCGCTGATATGCCTGGCGGCGTTGCCTGAACCGTTCCTGCCATTTCCCATCGTCTGGCTTGTGGGCGAATTCGGCAAGTTCCGCGTAGGTCAGGTAGAACAAATCATCGGGAGAGTTCAGATGACCTTGTTGTACAAAACCCTTACCCACCTGAAGCAGGGCATCGCGAATGGCGCCCATCAGACGCACGGCAAAGAATTTGGGATATTCGCGCATCCCCATTAAGGCGCGCAACCGACTTGCCAGAAAATGAATGAAGTGGCTCTTGAGATATCCCATCCGGGTGTGCCGAATGCCGCGCAGAATCGTCTCCAGAGCATGGCGGGCTTTTTCTTCTCCACGGATGAAAAATTGTTCTGGCGTCAGGTCATGATTGCTGATTTTCTGAAAACTCTTCAGCATTTCAAAAATGTGGGTGGGATCTTCTTTCCACCGCTCTCTCCCCAGATCAATTTCGGCAAGTCCTCGCCTTCCATAAACCTGTAAGAATTGGGCAACCGCTTCCTGTAACGGTGTGGGAAGAAGGGTTTGATGATACGCCTTTGCCAGGTCACTGGCAGATAACTGTTCCAGTGTCTGGTTGGACGAAGGATCTTCCTTTGCCCGATGGGCTATTTTCCACAAGTGCAGATCCATTTCGGTTGTGGGGTTGTGGGGAAGTCCACGGGTCAGTTCCAGCGGCAGGTCTGCCCATTGCTGGCGAGAGAGACCTTCAGCGCCTTCGGGGATATGCCTGCAAAGGATGCGGATGAGGTTCAGGGAACCCACACCGGTAGCAACCACAGAAACCAGTCGTGTAAACACGGATGGCAGGTACTTCTCAATGGTTCCTGAGGAAATTTTCAGGATCGTTTCCAGCGCCTGTTGGGGAGGTGATTCCACCGCGACCTGAAACTGCTCGTCCAGATGTTGCAAAAGCCACTCAGCTGTGGAGATGATCTGTCGGCGCCGTGGGTGAGGGGCAATCAGGTTGAGCAGAGCATTGGCGCCAACGGGGAGCAGGAAGCGTGCTAACCGCAGGCGGGTGGTGGG
>FWWL01010179.1_pt1 | contig 10987 bp, 8 predicted proteins | sample 2228331 | NCBI WGS metagenome assembly FWWL01 (sample SAMEA103939775, study PRJEB20133) | metagenome
TTTTTTCCGTATTTTTTCTGGGCTCTTTCTACTGCGTTAAGCACCCAGTTAACGCCCTTATCGCCGATCGCGTGCACCCCGACCTGAAAGTCGTGGGCATAGGCTTTTTCCAGAAGTTCGTAGAAAACTTCTTCCTGATACTGGGGCAGCCCTGACTTTGTCGGGTCGTCGGAAAACGGTTCGAACATCAGGGCGGTTCCCGAGCCCAGGGTGCCGTCGATGAAGGCTTTAAGGAAACCTATTTTCAGATATTCGTCGCCCTGCCCCTGACGGAGCCCCAGGCTGATGTATTTATCTATTCCTTCTATCGGCAACCAGGCATAAACCCGGAGGGTCAGCCTGCCTTCGGAACGGAGCTTTTTGTAGACCTCGAGCTGTTCGAGGCCAGCATCGGCATGAACTCCTGTGAGTCCAAGCTTGCGGGCATGGTCGAGCGCCCGGAGGATATCCTCTTCGATGGTGGATTTAATTACCGGTCTGACTTTTAAAAGGCCCATCGCCGATTCCTTGAGTATACCGGTGGGTTCGCCGGTCTTCGGGTCGCGCACTATTTCTCCTCCGAAGGGATCCTTCGTCCGGCGGTCAATTCCGGAGATTTTAAGCGCCAGTGTATTGACCCAGACTGAATGTCCGTCCACCCGTCTTATGACCACCGGGTTTTCCGGGGCCACCTTATCCAGGTCTTCTTTTGTCGGCCATTTCTGGCCCGGGAAGAGAGTGTGGTCGTATTCACGGCCAAACACAGGAGTTCCCGGAGGAAGTTCCTTGATTTTTTCAGCTATCATCTGTTGAATTTTCTCTACCGAATCAACACCGCGGAAGCTGAGTTCGATGAGCGAACGGCCGCCGGAGGCAAAATGGGTGTGAGCGTCAATCAGTCCCGGTATGGCCACCCCCTCTTTTAGTTCGATCACCCGTGTTTCCGGTCCGATGTGCTTTTTTATTTCTCTGGCGGTGCCGCAGGCCAGAATTTTTCCGTTGGCTGCGGCCAGAGCTTCAACAAAAGGCCGGGAATCGACGCCAGTAAATATTTTGCCTGTTATCACCAGTTCGGCTTTGCTCGCCGCAGTCTTCTGGCAGCTGATTGCGGCAAAGGAAAGCAGCAAGAAGGCTGCGGCCAGCATAAATAATTCAATTTTCAGTCTTATTTTTTTCCTGAGACTCATCTCCGACTCCTTATGAATGTTTTTTTGAATTATAATAACACAGCCGGCCCGTGCGTGAAAAAGGAATTTCGAAACTGACGATGAAAGTCGAGCTCTCCCCTGGATCTAATCGAGTTTCCGGTAGACTTCAAACATCCGGCTCAATTTAATCTCGGCGGAAAGCCTTTACTGTTCTGAAGGGAAAATCTGGATGATGGCGGGATTAAAACGAGTGTGAAGTTAGAGCTGCCTGTACTCTCAGTTATTTTGATTAAAACTGGTGAAATTTTTTAATTTTAACTAAAATTGAAAAATGTTATATTATCAAGAAAAAAGAAGGTAAAGGGGAGTCGTCATGAGCCAGCAGAAGCTTCTTTTAATTCCCGGTCCGAGCCCGGTGGTTGATCGGATTCTTGAGGCACTGGCCAGACCTACCGTCTCTCATATCAGCCCGGAGATGGAAAAAGAACTGGCCGGAGCGGTGGAAAATATGAAGAAGATAGTGTTTACCACCGGCGGCCAGCCTTTTATCATTGCCGGCGCCGGCACCCTGGCTATGGAGATAGCCCTCCTTAACATCACCGCTGATAATGACCGGGTGCTGGTGGTCTCGCAGGGTTTTTTTGGAAACCGCATGGCGGAAATCTGCGAGGCTTTTGAGCTGAAGTTTCAGCTTTTGCAGAGCCAGTGGGGGAGAGTGGTGACACCGGAGGAGCTCAGGGCAGAGCTCAAGAAACATCATTATGATATTGTCGTCTGCACCCATGTGGATACGGCCACCGGCGCCTGCGCTCCGGTGAAGGAATATGCCAGAGTCCTCCACGAAATCTCTCCGGAGACTCTGTTTGTGGTGGATGGCGTTTGCGCCACCGGCGGCATTGAAGAAAGGATGGACGACTGGGGAATAGATGTCATTCTGACGGCTGCCCAGAAATGCCTGGGAGCTCCCCCGGGGTTAGCCATAGATGTTTTTTCACCGAGGGCGATGGAAAAGAGGCGCAAGCTGCATCGGGTAAAAGCCTATTATGCCGACATCATGCGCTGGCTTCCGGTGATGGAAAATCCGAATAAATATTTTTCCACACCCTGTGTCAACGAAATCAGAGCGTTTTACGAAGCCACCAGGATTGTTCTGGAAGAGGGGCTGGAGAAAAGGTTTGAGAGGCACGACCGATTTGCCTCGGTCATACGCCGTGGGCTGAATTCTCTCGGTTTTATCACCTACACCGATGAAACCTGTCTGGCCGCCACCCTCTCAGTCATTCGCTATCCGGAAGAAGTGGATGATCAGACATTCAGACGGAAACTGTATGAAAACGGGGTGGTGGTGGCCGGCGGCCTCGGTCCGACTGCCGGGAAGGTTTTCCGCCTGGGTCATATGGGAAACCTCACCAGGGACCAGATCATTTTTGCCTTTGACGCCATCGAGAAGACGCTTCTGAGCATCGGCTACGCTTTCACCCTTGGAGATGGTGTCGAGACCGTGCGCTCGCTGCTCGTCAGGTGAACCGGTCTGATATTTTCAGACAGGCAGTTGCCAGACTGAAATTTTTCGTCTATCTTTTGAGTTAATTATTGATGAGGTTCGCACATGAGGAGCAAAGTTTATTTAATAAGAGCCACACGGAAGGAAGAGGCCGGGTTAATCTCCCGCAAGGCCAGGGCCGTTTACCGGGCGCTCGGCCTGAATGATAAGATTCAGCCTGAAGATTTTGTCGCTCTGAAGATTCATTTTGGTGAGAAAAACAACACCGGTCACATCAAGCCGCGCTGGATCACCGGAATCATTGAGGAAATTTTAAAAAAAAGCCAGAGAGCATTTCTTTCGGACAGCAACACCCTGTATGTGGGGAACAGGTCAAATTCTGTTGAGCATATCCGGCTGGCCTGGGAACACGGGTTTACACCTGAGGTGGTGAAGATTCCAATCATAATCGCGGACGGACTGGTCGGGAGGGAGAAGGATGAGGTAAGGGTTGACGGCCAGAGGGTGAAAGCCTCGCGCATCGCCAGCGCCTTCCTACATTCTGATGTCATGGTCTGTTTGACTCACGTGACCGGGCATGTTCAGACCGGAGTCGGGGCAGCCATCAAGAACCTGGGAATGGGCTGCGCTTCAAGAGCGGGGAAGCTCGACCAGCATTCGGTGGTTCATCCGAGAGTAAACGCAAAACTATGCCGGAACTGCGGCGTTTGCCTGAAATACTGCCCGGCCGGGGCCATCGTTCAGGCGGAAAGTTACGTGATGATAGACGATGAAAAATGCATCGGTTGCGGCGAATGTTTAGTCGTCTGCAAATACGGGGCGGTGAAGATGAAATGGGACGAAGACTCGCGGCGACTTCAGGAAAAAATGGCTGAATACGCCCTGGCCGTAAAAAACCATTTCGGAGAGAGAATCTGCTTTTTGAACTTTATAATCCAGGTAACGAAGGACTGCGATTGCATGGCAAAAAATCAACCGGCCATCGTCGAGGATGTGGGTATCGTCGGCTCGGTGGATCCGGTGGCTGTCGATAGAGCTTCGGTCGACCTGGTGCTGAAGACGGCCGGCCGCGATGCTTTCCGGGAAGGATACAATATTGACTGGTCGACGCAGCTCGAGTATGGAGAGAAAATCGGGCTGGGCAGACAGGATTACGAACTCGTGGAATTGAAGGAATTTTAGGATAAAACCGCAAACAGGAAGAGAACCGGGTTCCGGTCTGTTTTTATCTCTCATTCCGGAATGAAAACGCAGAAAGCAGGCTTTTTCTGAGCATCTTTAAATTTTTGCCTTATTGATTTCGACTGTCGAAGACAGGCTTCGGGAGTGGCCGTGTTAACTGGAAGAGGCAGAACTCTGCCCTGAGCTATTTCAGTTTCCGCAGATGACCGGCGGAAAAGAAAATCACAATGGAATAGATAAGAAAGATCATGGCTGAAGCCAGAACTGGGAGCTTTTCTCCGAGCTGATGGGCAGCCTGACCGATCCACAGGGAAGCGAAGGGCATAAGGCCGAAAAACACAAAACTGTAAATGCTCATCACCCGTCCGCGCATATTTTCCGGAGTTTGGAGCTGAACCAGAGCGTTGCAGAGGTTGTAGATTATGATGACACCAAATCCGGAAATCAGTAGAAACAGAAGGGAAAGCGGGAGGAATCTTGACACGGCAAAAAGAATGATCGAAAGCGGATAGAAAAACATCCCGGCCATCAGCAGTTTGCCTCGTGTTAGATGATGGCTGAATGAGGCGATAAACAGAGCGCCGATCAGCGAACCGAGACCTGAAGCCGTCAGCAGAAAGCCGTTCGTCCGGGCATCTCCGTGAAGAATTTTAACGGCCCAGGCCGGGAGCAGCGTGATGAAAGCCCTACCAAATAAGGTAGTGACGGCTACGGTCAGAACAAGAAGCCGGATGGTGCTGCGTTTGAGAACATAAACTATTCCCTCTTTCAAATCCTGCACAATTGAATTGTTCGACGACCGGGGAATAAAAGGCCTGAGTTTCATCAGGGCTAGCGCGACGATGACCGCTATGAAGCTCAACCCGTTTATGGTAAAGCACCAGGCCGGTCCGAGGGCGGCATAAATCAGCCCGCCGGCGGCCGGGCCGAGCGCCTGAGCTGTGTTGAAGAAAGCCGAGTTCAGGGCGATGGCGTTAGTAAGGGCGTCCGGTTCGATCATTTCTAAGACAAAGGCCTGACGGGCCGGCGCGTCGAAGGCGTTGACGATTCCAGTGCAGAAAGCCAGAACGATGATATGCCAGGGCTGTATTAGCTTCAGGAAAACCAGCGCGGCCAGGACAAAGGCCAGGAGCATCATCAAAGTCTGGGTGATTATCAGGATGCGCAGCCGGGGAAAACGGTCAGCCACCACGCCGCCGTAGAGCATGAACAGCCAGCTGGGCAAGCCGGCGGCAAATCCGGCATATCCTAGGTAAGCTGGAGAACGGGTCAGCTCATAGATGAGATAAGCCTGAGCCGTCATCTGCATCCAGGAGCCGAAAACTGAAATCAACTGCCCCCAGAACCAGAGTCGATAGTTCGGGTATTTCAGCGCGTAAAAAGTCTGTCTCCAGGAAAACTTCTTGCTGAGGGCGATAAGACGCGGCAGCAGCTGGGTGGAGGTTTCGTTTATTTCCTGGTCCATGGCCGCTATATCAGGTGTCGTTTTTATTTATATTGCTGTTATGAAAATCATTTTTCTGTCTGAAAACGAGTTTTTTATTTTTTGCTGACGATTCTTGGTATCAACTTCTTAAGTTGTGTTCAGCCTGTCAGTTACATATCTTTCTGGCAAAAGTTCAGGTCTCTGCTTCCGCCGTAAAATTAAAGGTGATTATACGCTTTAAGGTGGAGATTTTCAACAAGTTAGGTGTAGATCAGCTCCCTGGTGAAAAAATCAACCTGTTGAATTTGCTCAGCCGCTCTGACCGGTCAGCCGGCCGAGTTCAGCTTCATAAACCAGAAGGTCAGAGTCGCTGAAAAGAACGAACCTGATTTTTTTCACCTTTTTAAGTTCAGGAATCATCTCCAGAACCGTGCGCAGAGCCACTTCGGTGGCTTTTTCCAGCGGATAGCGAAAGTAGCCGGTGGAAATGGCCGGAAAGGCTATCGAGTCGACATCATGTTCTTCTGCCAGTTTGAGCGAGTTGCGGTAGCAGTCAGCCAGCAGTTTTTCTTCCGGTTTATCGACGCCATAGACGGGTCCGAGTGTATGGATGACGTATTTATTCGGCAGGTTGTGGCCTCCTGTTATTACCGCCTGGCCAGGTTCTATCGGGGCGTATTTGCGACATTCTTCCTCAAGACCTGGCCCGGCTGCCCGGTGAATGGCTCCAGCCACTCCACCGCCCGGACGAAGGTAAGCGTTGGCGGCGTTAACTATCGCTGTGATATCCGGCTGGTTAGCTATATCCCCCTTAACCAGTTCAATCGTTACCCCGGAGATTTCTTTTATCATGATGCCCTTCCCTCCTTATAACGTCAACTCTAATATACCTAACCTGAAAAAGAAAACAACAGAAATTTTTAATCAGGGAAGGTAAGAGGAAGGGAGCAATAAAAAAATATCGGGGAGGAGGGATTCGAACCCACGACCCCAGCGTCCCGAACGCTGTGCGCTAACCAGGCTGCGCTACTCCCCGAAGGCTAAGAATTATAGATTAATCTTCCGGATATGTCCAGCCCGCAGGTTCATCACCGCCGTTTCTGCAGTTCTTTTTTATCCCTGAAATTTTCGCCATCAGGGCTTGAATATTCGGGGACCCGGAGCTTTGACCACGAAGAATTCCAGAGTCTCCTCTTCCTGGTTGCTGACGTTCATCCTGACGTTATAAGGGATGTTGACAATCGTCCCGGCCTGGTAGCTATGCGCCGGTTGATCGCCAAGTTGAAGAGTAATGGTGCCTCGAATTATGATCATATAAACGTTTGAATTGGAATGGTGTTCAGGAAGAGCTTCGCCCTTATTCAGAACCATATGGTTGATGGCCACATTCTCGTCGTCCACGATTCTTTCGATAATCTTTTCCGGAGTCCGGGTGAAGTTGTAAGTTTTTTCGATCATCTCTGATTTTCCTCCCAAAAATTTAATGACCTGTTTCTGGTTTCAGCTTCTTCATTTTAGCTGAAAAAACACATGTGGCGAAGTTAATTTCTGAGAGCGAGGGTTAACCGGCGGTGCCTCATAATTCCCTGTCTGAAACTTTACTGTGCTACCCGACAGAATCCTGCCTTTTGACTGAAAACGCCATATTATTATATAAGTGTTTGAGCTGATGAGAGCCTGGCGCCAGAATTTCATATCAGATGTTGAAATAAAGAGATTTGAAATGTCATGAGTTTCAGGAGGAATAGCTACCGCTAATCCGGTAAAGCATGTTTTAGGAAGAAAAAATCTTTTTTAAGAGGAGGCATAATATGAAATTCAAAAATTTTAAGCCGGTTTTGATTTTTCTGCTCTTAATTTTAGCCTGTCTAATTTATGCTATTGCGCCGGCTGTCGCTTCGGAATGCGGTCGGGTTCTTGAAGGGTTGACGGTTCAGAGCAAGATTCTGGGGAAAGAGGTTCGCTATACCATTTATCTGCCTCCGGATTATGAAACATCCAGCCGGCGCTATCCGGTGGTTTATCTCCTTCATGGCTACACCGACAACGACACTGCCTGGGTGCAGTTCGGGGAGGTTAACCTGACGGCTGACCGGGCGATCGCTGAGAGACTCATCCCGCCGATGATCATCGTCATGCCAGATGGCGGTGTCAGCTGGTACATAAACGATTATCAGAACAAAGTCCGTTATGAAGACTTTTTCTTCCAGGAGTTCATACCTTATATCGACGCCACCTACCGCACCCGGCCGCAGAAAGAATATCGCGGAATTGCCGGGCTGTCGATGGGCGGCTGGGGGACGCTGATTTACGCTCTCCGTCATCCGGAAATGTTTGCCGCGGCCGCTCCTTTCAGCGCCGCCGTCTGGACCGATGAGGAAGTCATAGCCACCGACGAGAAAGTCTATGAGCGGATCTTTGCCCCGCTTTTCGGGCCGGGGCTTAAGGGCAAGGACCGGCTGACCGCGCATTTCAGAAGCTACAACCCGCTGGACCTGGTCAAAACTCTGCCGGTTGAGAAAATAAAAAGCGTGCGGTTTTACATCGATTGCGGCGATGACGATTTTCTCTACAAGGGAAATGCCGCGCTGCATGTGGCTCTGCGCGACCGGAAAATTCCCCACGAATTCAGGGTGCGCGACGGCGGGCACACCTGGAGCTACTGGCGAACCGGCATCCTGGATGCTCTCAGGTTCATCGGCGAAAGCTTCCACCGATAAACGAGGTAAAAGATGGATTTTCTCTCGATGCCTGAATTCAAGGATAAAATAGCCGTGGTCACAGGCGGCGCCCAGGGAATTGGTCTGGTAACCGTCCTGGCTTTTCTCAGAAACGGGGCAAAGGTTATAGCTCTTGATAAGGATGAAGAAGCTATAAACGATGCGCTTGAAGATTTCCTTTCTGATTTCAGGTCCCGGGTGGAATTTATAACCTGCGATCTTGCCAGACCGGATCAGATAAAGCAAAGTTGCCGGAAGGTTCTTTCCGCCAAGGGAAAGATTGATGTCCTGATGAACAATGCCGGTGTCGGAAGCTGGAAAAGTATCGAAGAAATTACGCTGGAGGAGTGGGACGAAGTAATAAATATTAATCTCAGAGCAGCTTTTCTGATGGTCAAAAATCTGCTTCCCGCCCTGGGGGAGGGGAGCGCCGTGGTAAACATCGCCTCCACCAGGGCACTCATGTCGGAGGCTGACACCGAGCCTTATTCAGCCTCAAAGGGAGGACTGCTGGCGCTGACGCATGCTCTGGCCATTTCTCTGGCTCCGAAAAAGATCCGGGTGAATGCCATCAGCCCCGGCTGGATTGAGGTTTCAGCTTACAGAAAGAAGAAGGAAAGAAAAGATCCGGTACTCAGGGAAATTGACCATAAACAGCATCCGGCCGGACGTGTTGGAAAACCGGAGGATGTGGCCAATGCCGTGCTCTTTCTTGCCTCTTCCCTCAGTGGTTTTATTACCGGGACTAACCTCATCGTTGACGGCGGGATGACGGTGAAGATGATCTATGAAGAATAAACAGGACATTAATTATGAATAAACTATCATTGTGCCTGTCGCCTGTGTCTGAAAATTACGGAAAATTTCTTTTTCCAGGACCTGTTCGGAAAGGACAAGGGAAAAAATCGGTATCTAAGGATCTGTGTTTTTTAGAGGTTGAGACATGAAGAAAAAGGGATTCAAGCTGCCGCATACGCTGGTTTTGATTTATCTTCTGGTGATTCTGGTATATCTCCTGGCGCTGGTGCTTCCTTCGGGCGAGTTTGACCGGGTTGAAAAAACCGTCCAGGGTAAAACCAGGCTGGTTACTGTTCCCGGAACCTATCACCAGATTGAAAAAAAGTGGCTCGGTCCCGAGTGGCTGCTGATCGCTCCGATTCGCGGCTTCCAGGACGCCGCGCTGATAATTTTTCTGATTTTTATCTTCGGCGGCACCTTCGGTATTCTGAGTAAATCCGGGGCGATCGATGCCGGCATTCACCGGCTGGCGGCTTTCTTCGGCCGCAATCCCCGGCTGAGGATACTGGTTATTCCGGTGCTGATGATTATCTTCTCGCTGGCTGGAAGCGTTTACGGGATGGCTGAAGAGTCTATTCCCTTTGTTCTGATTTTTATTCCTTTTGCCATTTCCATGGGTTACGATTCTATTGTCGGGGTGGCCATTCCGTTTGTCGGCTCGGCCGTGGGCTTTGCCGCCGCTTTTTTTAATCCCTTCACCGTCGGCATCGCCCAGGGATTTGCTGAGTTGCCGCTTTATTCCGGGCTGGGATACCGGCTCATTCTATGGATTATCGCTACCATCATCGCGATTGTTTTTGTGATGCTCTATGCGGAAAAGGTCAGGAAAAATCCTGAACTCAGCCCGGTTTATGATATAGACCGCGAAAGGATTCATTATCAGGAAAATTCAGCCGCGGCTCTCGAGTGGGGAACTTCCCAGAAGCTGGTCATTGCCTGCCTTTTTGCCGGGGTCGGATTGCTGATTTACGGAATACTGAAAAAAGGCTGGTACATGGAAGAAATCGCCGCTCTTTTTCTGGGAATCGGCCTGATTTCCGGATTTCTGGCGAGGATGAAGCCCTCAGAAATGGCTAAAAATTTCGTCGACGGCGCCAGAGATATGATGAACGTCTCCCTGATTATCTCTGGCGGCCGGGCGGTTCTCATTATCCTGAAGGAAGCAGCCGTCCTGGACACGATGCTTCAGGGAGCAGCCGGATTGATTTCCAGCGTGCCGGCCATTCTGACCGCCCAGATCATCTTCTTAGTGCAGGCGGTGATCAATTTCTTCGTTCATTCCGGCACGGCCCAGGCAGCCCTGACCATGCCGATAATCGCTCCGCTGAGCGACCTGGTGGGTATCACCAGGCAAACATCCGTTCTGGCATTTCAGCTGTGTGAAGTGATAAATCCCATTCTGCCGACCTCGGCCGTGACCATGGGCGTGCTGGGCGTGGCTAAAATACCCTGGGAGAGATGGGCTAAATGGTTTGTGCCGCTGATGCTGATATTGATGGTTTTCAGCCTGCTGGCCCTGATCCCGCCGGTCCTGATGAAGTGGGGACCTTATTAATCAGGTACAACTACTCGATTTCTTCTTTGATGATTTTATCTATCTCGTCCGGTGCGTGACGGAGCGCCCACATCAGTTTCGCGCAGAGGATTTCTAAGCTCTGCGCGCCCCCCTCTATAACTCCCATCGTCAGAGCCCTCCGGCCGACCTCATACATGTTCATCAGCGTTTTCCCGTAAAGGCACTGGGAAGTGACGATCACCGGGAGATTTCTGGCTCTGGCTTTCCTGAAGAAATTTTCAAATCCGTAGGGGATGTTTCCCGTGCCGTATGCTCTGATGATAATTCCCTTGATATTTTCCCTGTCCAGCAAAAATTCTAAATCGCCCGGGTCACAACCGGGGGATAGAGTATGGATAAAAATGTCAGATTCGAAACCGGGATAGATTTCTATGTCGTGAGGTTCGCTGATTCTCTTTTTCACCTGACTTTTCATTCTGATGTCGACAGAAATCTCTCCGGCGTCATCGCCGTTCACGCTGCGAAAAGCATCCAGGCTGGATTCGGAAGCTTTGGTCGCCCGACTGCCGCTGATGATCCTCCGGTCAAAAACGATAAAAACGCCCGAGTAAGGCATGGTGGCCACCCTGAAAGCGTTGACCAGATTGCGGCGGGCGTCGCTTTCGATTCTGATGGCCGGGATCTGACTCCCGGTGAGCACGATCGGTTTTCCCA
>FWWL01010181.1_pt1 | contig 10984 bp, 6 predicted proteins | sample 2228331 | NCBI WGS metagenome assembly FWWL01 (sample SAMEA103939775, study PRJEB20133) | metagenome
AACACTCACCGACACACACCTGGACCGGCGATAGTTCCACCTGCGGCAATGCACACGTCGCCACACTCTCCGGATACCCCGGCGCAAAGACGCTGGCGATGTAGTTGGGATGGGTTAGGAGTGTAAGGAATATGTTGTCATAATGGTATGGAAAGTCAAAGTATCCGTATCTACACAACAATGGTCCTAGACCGGCCATAGTTACCTGTCCTGGTCCTAGGCTACTATGAACTGCTACATAATCAGATCCCAATGGACCTCCATACCAAGTGAAGTTAGTCGTTGCAACCTCAAACTGAGCACCCCTATTTCTAGGATAGTTGTAATAGTAGAGTATATCCTTATTCAAATCATACATATTCTCTACAGCCGCCGTATCAACAATTGGTTTGGCGCTTGATGGTTCTTGAATAACACCGATACGATAAATATACATTCCACGACTACTGTCGGCATTTCGGAATATGCTGCCAGGACGCACAAGAGTATTATCAAAGTATATGTTTCCATCTCGACCGAGCTCGAAAAACAAATGATGATTACGTAATTGTGCAATGGCAGCGTACTCAGTATTTTCGTGTCTTTGCATTCCTGGCAGTGATCTTATCATGCTGCGCGTCAGCAATGTATGCATTGTTTTGCTCTCCCATACGAGTTCTGCCAGATTAAGGTTTGACAGTCTATATCGGCGTATCCACAGCCACTCATGCACCCGTACGCTATCTATACCTTGTTCCCTAAATAAAAATAATCCGCGATAAATAGACAGTGTATCTACTGATAGTCCTATCACATAAAGGTATCGCGATTCCGCATCAAATGTGCACGCCAACCCAGCACCCAATCTTTCTCCTTCTAATGATATATACTCCGGCACTAACTGCCCTAATCGCACAGCACCGGTTGCATTATCGAACTCGTATATCGCTGGCCAAACTGCACGCGAGATAACTATGTACTTGCCATTCGGCGAAATCTCCAACCCAAAATTGATTTGCATTCCTATGCGGAAGAGGTTATTGTAATACACATCATGCATGCCAGTTGTATCCTGCAATTCCTGGAATATTTGATGTGCCCAAGCATTGTCTTTTAGGAATCTTCTTCCATACACCCAATCCCTAGCCACAGTGTAGGATATCCGGTTGAATAGCCCTGCAAAGCCTGCCAAATACACGTACATCGGCTGTCGCAGCGATATCGCTAACGGTACATCAGATACGACAGGCTGATGATCTATGCCATCACGACCAACATGGAAGGCGTAAAACCGAACCATTATCTGTTGATCTCGGTCTTCCGACTTGACAGGCATATATGTCAATATCCAGTATCCGTTACCGCGGCAATCAATGGTAGCTGCAACGCCCCCCCAATGCATTGTTTTTCAATAAAGGCTCTCGCAGTGTAATAAATTCAATATCGCTATCTTCCAACCAATTCCGATAATAGTTTCCGAGACGAATATGGCTATAAACTAAACTCCTCGCGCTGGATGCAATGATATAGTAGCTCGATGAATCAGCGACATCCGGCACTACACATACATCTGAATAACTCCAATAAAAACTATCTGCTGGAGACGAATAATAGTAGTGTGAATCGTTAAGTCGTGCGCTTACCCCAGGCATAATTTCGCGCAGCACCCTACCCCTATATGTTTGTAGATAGAGGGGAGCATTCAACAATGTGTCTGATGCTATGTCATGTCCAACCAAGAACAAGAATTTACCAGTTCGGGGATCAGATATCGTCACTGACCGTCCCAATAATTCAGATATGTATGATGGATGGTTTTCGCTAAACGCTTCCCCACGACCACTGCTAAAATCTATCCCACACCGCGGAAATGCCGAACTTAACAACCATGTATTTGTCTCCATCGCATTCCGCTGCGCGTAGATGGGCAACGTTGCTATTATCACAGTGACAACAATCAACCACTTCTTCATGACAGTATCCTCATGGTGTTTGTCCTGCCTCGTGGGTTGAAAGGGTAAGAATGGTATTTTGCGTGTGAAACAATAAGCTTCCGCATCGCATGCACTTCCCCTGCCCATACCCATCGGCTGGGTTGCATCAGGTATTCCACATGTGCTCGTCGGTGCTTGCGCATGGTGTAGCTCCTATGCTCACCTCCAAAATAAAACAAAAAACCGTCATAACCAAACAAAATTCTTTCCGACTCTGATCGGAATTCTGTGCACAGAAACGCAAAGGGCAGCTCCAATGGAACTGCCCTTTTTCAGCATACTCCCACGAGTGGACCAGGCAGAGAAACTCTACCACTGCTGGCGCACACCAAGCCGTAGCATTACGTTCCGCGGCAAGCCCGGCTCGATGTACGCTGCACCGGCACTGCCAACGTCAGGATTGATCCAGATACTGGCAACGTAGCGTGCATCACCCAAATTCATGCCCCGTAGCTCGGCAACGAGCGTGGTGCCGTCCAAGAGCGGTTGTTCGTACCGAACGCCGGCATCGAAAATCGTGTAGGCAGGCACTGAGTACTGATTGCGGTCATCGGCATAGTAGCTGCCAACATGCCGCATCTCCAGTTCGAAGCGGAGCCGATCGAACCATAGCGGCTGGTATTGAAGCCGGAGCGTCGCATACACGTTCGGGACTCCCGGCATCGCATTTCCCGAAAGGTCTGCTTTTTTCCCATCGAGTGCCGGATTGTAGCTCGCCTGAGTGTACACCGAATCAATCACGTAGTCGGCAAGGCGTGTCTGCATCACCGTCAGTGCACCGAGAACAGTTACACCCTCAGCAAAATTGCCCTGAAACCCAAGCTCCACGCCCAGTCGCTCGCTCCGAGCAGCAGGAAGGTAAAACCGACCGCCACGGTACGGAATCAGGTCGTTCCAGGTTCGCACAAAGTATGCCGCCAGATCGTAACTGAGCGTTCGAATAAAACCGTCACCGATCGAGAGAATATGCTTGAGTCCGATTTCATAGGTCTCCGATCGGATCGGCTCCAGCAGCGGATTGACGGCACGAACAGTGTCCTCACCAAAGACACTGGGTGGATCGGTTTCATTGCCAGCAGGTATTTCGACCCCACGACCGTAGTTGATGTACACGCTGGCAAGATCAGATAGCCGGTAGGTAAGACCAACTTTGGGCGAAAGCTGCTCGAATGTTCGCCGGTCGTTGAGACGAGGATTGAGAAAATCACCATAGTAGTATGTCAGCCAATCCTGCCGCAGCCCAAACAGAATACTCCACTGCCCGACGGTCAATTCATCCTGGACGAAAACGCCAGTATTTTCGGCACCTTCGCGCTTGTTGGTCTGGAGTGGACCGCGTCCGCCCGTCGCCAGATCGTAGCGGTAGAAGAGAACCGCGCCATCCTGGTATTGTTCGTCGGCACCAACCAGGAGACGATTGCGAATACTCTCGCCCCACTGTGAGGCGAGTTGATAGGTTGCACTACCGCCGATGTGATAGCGCGTAAAGTCGCGGAACGTATTGCGTTCGGAGCGCTGAAGAAATTTTGGCTGCGCAAAAAGCTGCACCATCATTTCACCATCGCCGATGCCCTGCTGCAGTCGCACCCCGATCCTGCCGAGCCGATTTGAGCGGCGTTCATCGCGGGCAACGTAGGTCGGGCTGTAGATGGCTGGGTCGTCCTGAGCTTTTTGCGGATTGCTCTGGAATTCCGCCTCGGTGAGCGGACCCGGTATGCGGAAGGTATTCGATGCACCGACGGCAAAAACACCAAGCTGGGTGCGCTCGGCAAGCCGAGAGACTGCACCGGCGGTGAACTGAAAATTCGACGACTGGGAATGCACCCGCCATCCATCAAAGGCGGTGTTCGTGATGTTCGCATAGACGACACCATCGTTTCCTCCTAAGGGCGCTGCAAGCCGCACGGCGGTGCGGAGAAAGCCGAATGAACCGCTGGTTACCTCGGCAACAGCATAGCGCGAGCCAAGTGCCGGGACGGTGCTCAACATCACCACACCACCGGCAGCATTGCCCCACAGCGCCGAGGCATTCGACCGTAGCACCTCGATCTGCTGGGTACTGCCCAGATCAATCAAGTCGAACGCTGTGCGCCCATCGGGTTCAGTTTCAGGAAAGCCGTCGAGATAAAATCGCACGCCGCGGGAGGTACCAGCATTGGAGCGTTCACCGGCACCCCGCGCCCCAAAACCACGAATCAACACCCGTACATCGTGGTTACCAGTGCGCGATTGCACCAACACACCCGGCACCAGAGACAGCGCTTCGTCCAATCCATAGTTCCGGTTCAATTGAAACTGCTCCCGCGGCACAACCGTCGTTGCCAGTGGCACCTCGAGATTGTACTGTGCCTGCCGCGTTGCGACAACGGTTACGGCTGCCGCGTTGTATTGGAGCGTATCGCGAGATTTTTTCGCCGTCAACACCGGCTGCGCACTCGCGAACAATGCGCATGCTATCCATGTGGCAACAATACGTCGCATGGGTTTTCTCATCAATTGTGAAACATAATACCGGTGGGCAAAGCAACACCCACCACACAAAAGCAGAGATGATCACAGCCGCACTGGCTGTCAACGCCGTGGATACACGCTTTTTTCCCCTATCCCATGCGAGGAGGCATCCAGGGCGGTGTGCTATATCCAGCAGAGGGAATTCCAATCGCAGCGCAGCGCAGACCCAACGCCCGGACGGCGGGTTGTATCATTGGCGAATGCAGTGCAACCACATACGCTACACTTCGCTCAATAATCGTTAGCAAAACCATTGCTCCCTCACCATTGCCTCTCTGCGCGTCGCACAGCTCGTGAACATAGCGTGCCCCAGCAAACGGATTACACGAGCCAAGCTCCTCCGGACAGAAGTAGAGCACGATGTCGTGCTTCTCCACAAAGTAGAGGCACCACATCACCAGCAGACTCTGCGAGTAGAGCAGAAAGGCTGCTGTCACCAGCACTGTCAGTGTCGCTCGAAGCATTTGAGCGCGAAATTAGCCGATTGTTTGCACAAAAATGGACGCTATTTTTGCTCGACAAGTTCAACGTCTTGCACAAATGCTCTATGCCCATCATTGCGTGGTTTTTGATTGTCCTTGCCATGGCGTGGAGTCTCGACGTAGTAACAGCACAGCCGCTGTGGAGCAACAGCCACAGCCGTACCCCTTCTGCCCCTGTTGGCGGCGTGCCGCACACGCTTGATGCACTGGCTCTTCGCCCGACGGATGGCATTCCCAGGGTTCTTGCTGCAGACCCCGACGATCGGTACTGGGACCCGCAATTTGGACCAAGCACCACCGATCAAGCCACCATTCAAGCTATTGCCGTCAAGGGAGACTCGATCATCATCGGCGGATTTTTCCGCTACTTCCTGGGCATGGATGCCTACTCGCTGGCGCTCTGGAATGGACAACGGTGGATGCCGCTGCTCACAGGTGGCGCCATTAGCGTTACTGGATCGGTCGGAAGCGTCAGCACCCTTGCCGTCGGGCCCCAGGGACAGCTTGCTATTGCAGGTCAATTCGCGCAGGTCGGCGGCACTGATGCTACGAACCTGGTCATCTACGACTGGCAAACGGTCCGGCAGATTCCTGGCACCATTGATGGCAGCATCACAGCACTGGCATGGGTCGGCAATGATCTCTACGTTGGGGGTGCGTTCTCAAGCATTGATGGGATACAAGGCACCAGTGGCATTGCGCGCTGGGATGGCTCTCAGTGGCATGCGCTCGGCAGTGGCATCAGCGATGGCAATGTTTCGGTCATTTACGCCGACGGTAGCACCCTGTACGTTGGCGGATCGTTTCGTCGAGCTGGACAAGTGCAGACATCGGCTATCGCGCGCTGGGATGGCACCCAATGGTCGGCGCTTGGCGAGGGACTGCGCGGCGAAACCACCAATGCACCGGCGCAGGTGCTTGCTATCGGCAAACTCTCCGATGGCAGCATCGTCGCCGGCGGGGATTTCTACCGGAGTGGAACGCAGCAGGTGCGCTATTTGGCACGCTGGGACGGTTCGTCGTGGCAAGAAATCGGTCCGCCCGACGGCATCGTGACTGCCTTGCTGGTTGATGGCGACCGGCTCTACATTAGCGGTGGCTTCGAAAAAATTGGCACCGAGGACATCTTGCTAGTTGCCTGGTGGGATGGAACACGCTGGCATCCGATGGGAGGTGACCAAATCAACGGCACCGCCATGGCGCTTGCACGCTTTGGAGATGGTATCCTTGCCGGCGGAAGCTTCGACTTACCGATCAGCGATGATTTCATCCTGCGTGGAATCGCTCTCTGGAATGGATGGACCTGGCTCAGTGTCGGAGGAAGTCGCGGCAACGGACTCGATGGAGACGTCGTTGATCTTTTGACCGACGATAGCGACAACGTCTATGCGATCGGTACGTTCACCAAAGCCGGACCGGTTGCATCGCCACGCATTGCGCTGTTTACAGGCTCTCGGTGGCAAGCTGTCAGCGGACTACCCTTTCACAATCAGCAACGCCTCTTTCACCGACTGGCACCCTACCGCGAGGGAAGCATTGCCGTCGCTGCGGTTTTCACCCTCAACGGAGTACCGACACCAGCTATTCTTCGCTACGACCCCGCTACTCGCGGAACTGAACACTTAGGCACGGTCGGTGGAGGCTTTACCTCGCGCAGTATCTTCAGCCTGGTCTATGACCAGCAACAGCAGCGTCTCTACTGCGCTGGTAATTTCCGCACCATCAATGGCGACACCGTCAATGGCATTGCTGTCTACGACGGTCAGCAGTGGCGCGGATTTGCTGGCGGCATTGCAAGCGGTGCGATTTATGCCGTCGCGGTGCTTCCCGATGGGAGTATTATCGCCGGCGGCAACTTTACGAGCATTGGCGGAACGGCTGCCTCGTCAATCGCGCGGTGGAATGGCACTGCGTGGGAACCGCTCGGCACCGGCATCGGACGCGACGGTCAGCAGGGCACCGTCTATGCTCTGCTGGTTGATGGCAACGAGCTCTACGTGGCAGGACTATTCAACCGTGCCGGCAGCGAATCGTGCGCAAACATCGCTCGCTGGGACCTGAGCACCAATACCTGGAGCGCTCTTGCGGGCGGTGGAACTAACGGCGCCATCTACGCGCTGAAACTTTACGGTGGACGGATCATTGCAGGGGGTGAATTCACACGCGCAGGTGACACGACCGCCAGTCGCATAGCGCAGTACGACATTCAAACTGACCAATGGCTCCGCATGGGTAGTGGCGTGGAAGGCAGCACTGCGACCGTGCGTGCACTGGCTGTTGCTCGCGGTGCACTCTGTGTGGGCGGCGTCTTCGACCTTGCGGGCGGACGGTCATCGCGAGGATTTGCTCGCTGGTTGAGCCAAGCCAGCAGCGTTGAAACGCCGAGCGTTCCGACTAACACTGGCACGGTGACGATCTATCCCAACCCAATCGGTCAACAGAGCGCCGTTACTGCTGTCGTGGAGTTGCCGCAGGCTGGTGTGCTGGAGATGGATGCGTACACGCTCGACGGACGGTGGAACGGGCGCCTCTGGCAGGGGCAGCTTCCCAGCGGTCAGCACCATTGCATTCTTGGTGCGGCACAGTTGCCCGCGGGGACTTCACTGCTGATTGCTCGCATCAATGGACGCTTGCTTGGTTCAAGCGTCATCGTAAAATGATTTTGTCTGTGTGCTTGCCGTGGTATCAAGGAGACTGTTGCGATGAATGCTGCTGCCCTTCACTTGGCAATCAACCATGCACCGTTATTTGCCGCGCTCGTCGCTATTGCGTTGCTTAGCGTCGGTGTGCTCGGTCGCAATCGGAGCTTGCTGCTGGCTGGCATCTGGCTAACGTTGATAGGTGGTCTGTGTGCCCTGGTCGCACTGCAAAGCGGTGAAGCCGCCGAGCATCTGCTCGAGCATGCCCCGGGCTTCAATGCTGCCGCTATCGAGGCACACGAAGAAAGCGCAACCGTCGCTGCGTTTGCTCTGCTGATCTGTGCCGGCATTGGATTGGGGATCATTATCGGTGCCCGCTGGTGGAAGAATCCACGCGTTGAACGAGGAGCTGCAACGGTGCTTTTGCTGGGGCTTATTGCTGCAACTGTCCTCACTGCCATTGCAGCCCACAAAGGGGGCTACATTCGGCATGCAGAGGAACTCGATAATCGCCTGCCCGTGCCCTCACCATCGCCTGACGAAGAATGAACAGCCGTGCGCTTCTTCGATGGCTGATGGGTCTGCTCGATCGGCTCAACCTCGAGCGCGAACGTGCCGAGCCAGCCGAGACGCTCGCCGCAATCGAGCGCGACATCGAATTCCGGGGTGTCAACCTCTGGGTCTTGATCTGCGCCGTTCTGGTTGCATCCGTTGGGTTGAACGTCAATTCCACGGCGGTCATCATCGGCGCTATGCTCATTTCACCGCTGATGGGACCCATTATCGGCATTGGGGTAAGCTTGGCGACCTACGACCTGACGCTCCTGAAACGCTCGGCGAAAAACTTTGGGGTCGCCGTGCTCTTCAGCGTGTTGACCTCGGCCCTCTACTTCACACTGTCACCGCTGAAAGAAGCACAGTCGGAGCTACTGGCACGGACAAGCCCAACAATCTGGGATGTGCTGATCGCCTTTTTTGGTGGTCTTGCTGGAATCATCGCTGCCACCAGCCGCGAGAAAAAGCTCACCGTCATTGCTGGCGTTGCGATCGCAACCGCATTGATGCCGCCGCTCTGCACCGCTGGCTATGGGATTGCCCAATGGGACGGACAGTTTTTCGGCGGTGCGATGTACCTTTTCTCGATCAACACAGTTTTCATCAGCACTGCTGCCTACCTTATCGCACAACTGCTTCGCTTTCCCAAGCACACAGAAGCCAACACAGTTCTCCAGCAGCGTGTTTATCGCATCATGCTCGCGATCGTGGTGGTTACCGTGTTGCCCAGCATTTACCTTGCCTGGCGCGTTGTCGAGCAAACTATCGTGCAGCAGCGGGTCCGCGCGTTTGTTCAACAGGAATTTTCCTTGCCCCGGACGACCGTGGTCAACTATCAGGTGAGTCGTTCCGATGATAGTGTTGTGCTTCGCGTAATCTTGGTTGGTGATCAGCTCGATAGCGGACAGATTGCCCAGCGCCACCAGCGATTGGCTGCGTATGGTCTCGGGAAAACCCGACTCGAGGTTGTCCAGGGTGGGACCCCGTCTTTTTCGACCGAATCGCTTCGCGCTGCTGTGCTGGAAGACTTCTACCAGCGAAGCGAACAAAAACTCCATTCGCTCGAAGATAGCCTCCGTGCGCTGGAACGGATACTTGTCCTGACACGACAGGATGAGGTTCTCTCGGCGTCCATTGCCGAGGAGGTCGCAGTGCTCTATCCGTCGGTTCGTGGGATTGCTCTGCGACAAACGGTGCTGTATCATCCCGCCGCTGTCCAACCCGATACGCTCACGGTTGCCTTGGTCGAGATCAAATCTCCCTCCCGAAAAATGCTCAATCAACTGGAGCAATGGCTCCGCGCTCGGACACACCAGCCTGCCCTTCGCGTGGTTGTGCTGCCCTAAAGCAGCATCGGACATATTCTGACGTCTTTCTACTGGCGCTCACCTGGAGCACCAGGAGCGCTGCTCCGTAGAACTACGGAATTTTCTCGTTACTCTTGCACGGGTAAAAAATCCGCTGTATTTTCGAGCTGCGAACGGATTCTAACGCAGTGCGCCCTGGCATGCATCGCCACGATCTATCCCCTCAGCAGAGCCCCTCGCCGATCACCCTGTGCTCGGATCATTGGAAATGTGCAAATCATCTTGTGTCACATCTTCGATAGGAACAATGCCGACATGTTTTCGACTTGTTTTGCTCCTGCTCGGTGGCGCCATTTCTTTTGCCACCGCGCAGAATCCCCAGTCGTGGGCTGTCAGTTTTGGTGGGGGAATTGTCAATGGCATCAATGAAGCCGTTAGCCGCCCACTGACGGGGCAGTTCCGCGCAGCGCTCCTGTATGCGACCAGTCGCTCGGTCGCGATCGAAGCCGGCGGCGGGTATGCGCTGTTTGCGTCCTCCAAGCTGGAACGCTTCCGCGACTACCGCACCGAAGCGCTTCCGCTGGACTTGCGCGTGCGGATCACACCATTCCAGTTTCGCGGCGTCAAACCCTACATCTACGCCGGCTTGGGCTACGTGTACTATCGCTATGACCCAGCGTCCATCGCTCTCGGTGGCTACCGAGACTTTCCGCCCTACGACCGTGCTGAAGATTCCGTCTCCGGTGCTGCTCCCTACGCACCGCTGGGCATTGGTCTCAACGTCAAACTCAGCAATCGCTGGGCGCTCGATGTGGCGCTCGGCGGACATCCCTCGTTCAACGACGATATGAACCCTCTCCACGACGCGCAAAACGATGCGTTCTGGAGTGGGCTGGTCAGCTTTATGTATAGCTTCAGCGACGACATCACCGATACCGACGGTGACGGATTGACTGATCTGGAAGAAGAACAACTCGGCACCGATCCGCTCAATCCCGATACCGACGCCGATGGCTTGAAAGACGGCGAGGAAGTCAAAGTATACCGCACCAACCCACTCAATCCCGATACCGACGCCGATGGCTTGAAGGATGGACCCGAAGTCAAGCAACACAAAACTGATCCGCTCAAGCCCGACACCGATGGCGATGGACTCAAAGACGGTGACGAAGTCAACCAATACCGAACCAATCCCTTGAGCCCGGATACCGATAACGACGGTCTCGGCGACTACGAAGAAATCATGCAATACAAGACCAGCCCACTCAAAGCCGATACCGACACCGATGGCTTGAGCGATGGCGAAGAAGTCAAACAGTACAAAACCGATCCGCTCAAAGCTGACACCGACAGCGATGGCTTGAGCGACGGCGAAGAGGTCAAACAGTACAAGACTGATCCGCTCAAAGCTGACACCGACAGCGATGGCTTGAGCGATGGTGAGGAAGTCAAAACGTACCGCACCAACCCGCTCGATCGTGATACCGACAAAGGAACCGTTGATGACGGCACCGAAG
>FWWL01003459.1_pt1 | contig 10982 bp, 9 predicted proteins | sample 2228331 | NCBI WGS metagenome assembly FWWL01 (sample SAMEA103939775, study PRJEB20133) | metagenome
CCGGACACTCGTGGTCGCCGTCCCCGCGCACGGCCGGACCCTGGAAGCCTTCTACGAGGCGGGGCGGCAGACGAGCACCGCCGCGCTCGCGGTCCTCGAGGGGTCCGTGGCCGGGCTCAACCTCCGGCGTAGCCGCGGGTCTGCCGTCCTCGAGGTCCGGCGCCACGAGGTGACCGCCCAACGGGTGCGCTTCTTCGACTGCCTCCTCCCCGGCATCCTCGCCATGACCATCGCGCAGACCGCGTTCATGGGGACGACCCGGGCTTTGGCGGAGATGCGGGAGAACGGGCTGCTCAAGCGGGTGGCGGCCACCCCCGTTCCACCCTCCGCGTTCGTCGGCGGACTGGCCGCCCGGTACACGGCCACCATGCTCTTCCAGGCCACCGTGGTCTACCTCGTGGCCACGTGGGGGTTCGGCGCGCGCACGCACGGGAGCCTGGCCGCGCTGGCCCTGCTGGCGCTGGCGGGCTCGGTGGCGTTCTGCGGGATGGGGTTCGCCGTCTCCGCGGTCGGGCGTACCGCGGACGCGGCGGCGACCTTGGGGAGCGTGGTGTTCTTCCCGATGATGTTCCTCAGCGGCACGCTCTGGCCACGCGAGATGTTTCCGGAGGCCGTCCGGCCCCTCCTGGCCTACCTGCCCCTGAGTCCCCTGGTGGACGCGATGCGGGGAGTAGCCGCGTACGGCGAGCCCATCTCCCGTCACGTGGGTGCGGTGGGCTCCCTGCTGGCGGCAGGCGCCCTCGCGTCTGCCGCGGCCTTCCGTCACTTCCGGTGGGAGGAGTGAAGCCATGGGCACACGGTGGTGGATCGCAGTGGGAATGGTGCTGGTGGCCGCAGCCCCGGCGTCCGCGTTCGTGGCGCGGGCCGGGGACGTGGTGGCCGTGGGCGAGGCGGTGCGGGACGACCTCTACGTGGCGGGCGGGACGGTGACGGTCACGGGCCCGGTGGAGGGCGACGTGGTGGCCGCCGGCGGGTCCGTGGCGGTGGAGTCCGCGGTCTCGGGCGGTGTGCTGGCCGCGGGCGGGAACCTCCGGGTCCGGGGGCCGGTGACGCGTACAGTCCGGGCAGCGGGCGGCACGGTGTCGGTCCGGTCTTCTGTGGGCGCGGACGCGGTGCTCGCGGGAGGGACGGTGACCGTGGAGCGGGAGGCCCGCGTCGGGCGGGACCTCGTGGCCGCGGGCGGGACCGTGTACGTCTACGGGGAGGTGGCCCGCCACGCCCGCCTGGGCGGAGGCACGGTCACCGTCGGCGGGCGGATCGCGCAGGACGTGTGGGTGGACGCGGACCGGATCGTGGTCCTCCCTACCGCGCGGATCGGCGGCACGCTCCGCTACCGGTCGGACGCGGCTGCGGAGGTCCAGCCGGGGGCCCGCATCGACGGCGGGGTGGTGCGGGAGTCCGCCGCCCGTCCTCCAGGGGTGGTGCCCGGGGCCGCGCGGTTCCCGTGGGCGCGCCACCTGCTGGAGGGAGTGTGGCTGTTGAGCCTGGGGCTGGTCACCTTCGCCGTCCTCCCGCAGGCTTCCGCGCGCATCACCGAACAGGCGGGCCGGGTGGGCCGCAGCCTCGCTGTGGGGTCCGTGCTCCTCGTCACGGTCCCGGTGGCGTCTGTCCTCCTCCTCCTCACCGTGGTGGCTGTCCCGGTAGGCCTGGTCGCCCTGGCCCTGTACGCCGTCACCCTCTACGCGGGCCAGGTGTTCGCGGCGCGCCGGCTCGGGGAGGCCCTCCTCCGGAGGCTGGGCCAACAGACGGTCTCGCCGTACTGGGCCGGGGCGGTCGGCACGCTGGCGCTCGTGGTCCTGTTCGCCTTGCCCTGGGTGGGTTGGCTGGCACGGCTTGCCGCCGTGCTCGTGGGCCTGGGCGCGGTGTGGCTAGCGGCGTACGGCGCACTGGGCCGGTCAGAGCCCGCCCCCGCGCCTCCTGGGGGGCCCCGTGGCCCGGGACTGACCCCGTAGCGGCCGCGCGCTACGATCAGGGGAGTGGACCGCACCACGCTCCGTGCTCTGGCCGTGGCCCGCTTCGGGCTGTACGCGCTCACCCTGGCCACGAGCACGGCGGGGAGCCGCCCGCTCCCCCAGGACCGGCTTGTGGTGCTCGCCGCCCTCCTCGTGCTCCTGGCAGGGGTCGCCGTGGTGCCGCCCCACCCCTGGGGGTCCGCGCGTCTCGGCTTAGTCCGGCTCGCCGCGGAACTCGCGCTCACGTTCGGCGCCGCACTCCTCGGGAATCCCTCCCTCGCCTGGCTTCTCTACCTCGTGGTCGTGGCCGAGGCGTTCCTCACCTTCCCCATCCGGTCCGCGTACGTGGTGGCCGCGGTGGCGTACGGGCTGCTCGGCCTCAACGCCTTCCTGTGGGTCGGGCCGCTGAGGCCTGCGGCGCTCACGGAGACCATGCTGTCCACGCTCATGGGCTTCGTGTTCGCGGGTGCCATGAGCCGTATGGCGGTCAACCAGTGGCGCGCACGCCGGGAGCTGGAGGCCCTCGCGGGGCAGCTGCAGGACGCGAACGCGCGGCTTGCCGCCTACGCGCGCGAGGTGGAGGCGCTGTCCGCGGCGCGGGAGCGGGAGCGGCTCGCGCAGGCGGTGCACGACTCCGTGGCCCACGCGCTCACGGGGATCCTCATGGGGCTGCAGGCCGCCCGCCGGCTGCTGGGGACGAGTCCGGACGCGGCCGCGGCGCGGCTCCGCTCGCTGGAGGAGGCGGCGCGTCAGGGGCTCGAGGAGGTGCGCCGCGCGGTCAGGGCCATGCGGTCCCACCCGGGTGGCGGTGTGGAAGCGCTCCGGCGCCTGAGCGCCGAGTTCGCGGACCGCACGGGGCTCGCGGTGGCCTTCCACGCGGACAGGACCCCGGCCCTGCCAGAGCCTGCCGCGTCCGTGCTGTACGCGGCGCTCCAGGAGGCGCTCACCAACGCCGCGCGCCACGGACGCGCCACACAGGTGTGGGTGACGGTGCGGGCGGCTGGCGGCTCGGTGGAGCTACGGGTCCGCGACGACGGGGCGGGCGCAGCGGGCCTCACGCCCGGGATGGGGCTTGAGGGGATGCGCGGGCGCGTGGAGGCCGTGGGCGGGACCGTGGAGTGGCGCACCGCGCCGGGGGAGGGGTTCGAGCTCCTCCTGGCGGTCCCGGTGGGGGAGGCGTCCCGTGGCTAGACGCGTCCGCGTGCTCCTGGCGGACGACCAGTTGCTGTTCCGCCAGGGCCTGCGGACCATCCTGGAGTCCGAGCCGGACCTGGAGGTGGTGGGCGAGGCGTCCGACGGGCTCGAGGCCGTCTCCCTGGCGCAGTCCCGCGCGCCGGACGTGGTGCTGATGGACGTCCGGATGCCGCGGGTGGACGGGGTGGAGGCCACGCGCCGCATCCGGGCGGGAGGCGGGCCGCAGGTCCTCATCCTCTCCACGTACGACGACGACGAGCTCGTGCTGGAGGCCCTGCGGGCCGGTGCCGCCGGCTACCTCCTCAAGGACTTCCCGGCCGACGAACTGGTCAAGGCCATCCGCACCGTGCACCACGGGGGTGGGGTCCTCATCCCTCCGCCCATCGCCGCGAAGGTGGTGGCCGAGCTGCGGCGCCGTCCCGGCCCGCAGGAGGCCGCCCCCCACGAGCCCCTCACTTCCCGGGAAGAGGAGATCCTCGGGCACCTGGCGCGGGGGCTGTCCAACCGGGAGATCGCCGAGGTGCTGCACTTAAGCGAAGGGACGGTGAAGAACTACGTGAGCCGCATCTACGCGAAGCTCGGAGCCCGCGACCGGGCTCAGGCCGCCCTGTGGGCGGTGCAGCGGGGTCTGGAAGGACCCCGCGCCTAGCTAGGGAGATTCCGCCATTGCGCAAGTTAGTGGACGCACTCGTTGGGTATTTCATCCGGAAGCTGGTCACGAAGTGGATAGCGGTTACTCGGAGATCTTTATAGACTTCCTAGACCGTCATCTTCCGAGATGATCGGGCTTCGGGGTCAGCGCGCAGGAGCTTCGGATCGAGGGGAGGTGCCAGCAGAAGTGCAGAAGAGGGGTGACAGACCATCGGCAGCGCGCCGTGGCTCGACCGCGCACGGCTCGGTCCTACGGTTGAGTATACGGGTCAGGGAAGGCGGTAGCGGGAGAGGTCGGTCCCCAGCCCCAGGGCGAAGTGCTCCCGGGCGCGTCTGAGCTCTTGCAGCCCTCCGCGGAGAACCTCCCGGGCCTGATCCTGCGTTAAGGGATGCAGGTCGCGATGACCTCCGGGGAACGTGATTGTCTCCACCGTCCCCTCCCACCATCCGTCCACACCCAAGCGAAGGAACACGGTTCTATTCGCCGGCCCGCCGAACTCCTCCCGCGTGATCGCCAGGTGGTCCGGCGCCACCGTCACGTGCCACCACTCACCGGTGCGCGTGACCTCCAGGGTCTCCGTCAGGTCCGGTGTGCCCAGTGCACTCAGCGTGTAGACCACGGAGCCACCGTCTGCCCACACGGTGAGGTCGGCCCGCTCCCGCAAGCGCAGGGCAATCCCCGGCCCTCCTGTGAATCCCCCCACACCCAGCGCCTCGCGTACTCTGACCAGCAGCGCGCCTGCTGCGGCCTGACGGCGGGCGACCTCCTCCGGCGCCGGAGGCGGGGGAACGGGATCCCTCCCCGGGGAGACATCCCAGAGAGCAACCACCCTGCCCAGCCCCGGCCGGATGATGAGGGCCGCTGGGTCCACGGGCCGCCGCGTGCGGAGCTCGACCAGATCGGCTCCCAAGAGCGTAAACCCTACCTGCACGAACTCCGCCTCCGAGCACGCCCAGCAGGCGAGCGTGAAGTGCTGCTCCTGCGGGGGCCGCAGAAGGAAGGTGACCTCGTAACCCTCAGGTGGGAGAACGGCGGCCCGTTGGGCCTGTAACAGGTCCAAGCGCGAGAGATCCACCGGGACGGTAAAGGACGGAGTGGCACTTGCAGATCCGCCAATCAGGAAGGCCACCATGAAGGCCAACAGGATCTGCCGCACAGCGGGCTTCAAGGCGCAGTTCGTGCGCATACGGGCGCGGTCCCCACGGCGAGGAGGCGCCGGCAGCGGACATCTCCCGGCCGTTCCATCCGGAACAAGCGCCACGGGCCCACGACCTCGCCGCCTTCTTGCCTTCCAATTTGTTGGCATTCGCAACCGTCCGCATGGGTTCCTCCTTTGAAGGGTAGGCCCTTGAGCTGGTTGTGAACGACTACGGCGCCTTACGTGGGTACCTCGCCGCCGAAGACCGGAAGGTCCTCGCGATCGGGCCTGTGATCCCCGGCGGCTGGTGGAGGTGCGGAGAAGCCCCGCGTCTTCTACGGAGGTGTAATCGAGCGATGGCTGGCGCCAATGGCCGGCGCGGAGCTCAACACGTTCAGTGGGGAGGCTCAGCAGGCACCCGCTTCGCCGGCCGCGAGCGGGTCGCAGACCCGCAAGCCCGGGAAGCGGGCAAAATCGCGATCCGTCGTGCACAGCACCGCGCCGTGCTCGACGGCAAGCGCCGCCAGGTGCGCGTCCATCACCGCGGGACCTCGGCTGCGGGTAGACCGGAGGAGCCGAGCCAGGATCTCCCAGTGCCGGTCGGTGGGGCCCAGAATGACCACCTGCGGGCACCGTAGCCACGCGTCCACGCACGCAGTCGCCTCCTCCGGGGAGAGCGGCGCCTCGAAAGCTCGGGGGTTCGTGGCGATGCGCAGGAACGCCAAGATCGTTGTCCAGCTCATCCCCACGGGTTCCGGCCGGGAGAGGACTCCCTCCAGCCAGCTGCGGGCCCGTTCGTGCTGCGGGAAAGAAGTGTTGTAGGCGTACAGCAGGAGGTTCGCGTCCAGGAGGATCACCGGGACAGGGGGCCTTCCAGCTGTTCCAGGAGCTCGGAAATCCGGTCGTAGTCTAGTCCTGGCCGTAGGCCCCATGCCCGGGCCTGGACCCGGAAGGGTTGCGAGGGCCTGAGGAGCCGGCGGGCCACCAGCCCCAGCCGCAGGGTTTCGTTCACGACCTCCTTCCAGCTCCGCCCCGTACGCCGGGCCTCGGCCTTCAGGTTGGCCGCCACGTCTTCGTCGAGGGTCAGGGTGGTCCGCACATCTTGATGATCGTAGAGACGCACCAAGGTGTCAACCCAAACATGTCATCTCAAGGCCGGCGGCCAGCCGGGCTAAGGGCCTGGGGACCGGACACGGGACCTGCAGGCACGGGGGATGAGGCTCATAGGCTGGCTTGCGCTTCCCACAGGCGCGTACGAGTATAGCTCCAGGTGTGTTGGCGGGACCGACAGACTCAGCCGTCCTGGAATGCGGAAGGGGTTTCGCGCTGGACGGGAACGTGGAGGCGGACTGGCCCGGCGGGACTGCAGCACCCACACCTCGGCACCGAAGCCCCGGCCAGGGGCGGTGCGGACCAACGAGCGGGCGGACAGCCTGGGTGCCCGCCTGGGCAGCGTGACGTTCTCCGCCCGGTCCTCGTCCGCGTGTTCCGGTCCTGAGGTCGGGAGCGGCGACGCCTGCAGTCCCCGGGGACTGAGGGGGGACCGGGTGCCCCAACGCGAGTTCAGCCGCGTTGCTTTCCTCCTTGCCCTGGGCGTCTCCGTCCTGCTCGCCCTTCTCCCGGGTCGCAGCCCTGCTGCCTCCACGCCCTCGGCCACGGCGTTCGGCGTGATGCTGGGGGCCCCGGGCATGGGCCTGGACCGCCGCATCGCAGTAGCGCGGACGCTGGGCGTACGCTACGTCCGCCCCAACGACCTCCGCCTGCCCGGGTGGCGGGGATCCGACCCGGAGGTCCTGGCGTTCTCGCGGGCCGGCTTCCAGACCGTCCTGACTGTGCGCAACGCCCCCGCCCGGGGGGCGCTCTCCCCGGGCGGACCTGCTGGGCCGCTGGCGCCAGCGCTTCCCCCTTCCGACCTCCCGGCCTTCCAGCGCACCCTGGGAGAGATCCTGGACGTGCACCGCCCTGCGCTGCTGGTCGTTGAAAACGAGGAGAACTCCGCCCTGTTCTACCGCGGCACGCCCGAGGAGTACGGGGCCGAGCTGCGGGCGGCCTGCCAGGTGGCCCACGCGCGGGGCGTACCCTGCACCAACGGCGGCCTGGTCAGCGTGCTGGTGGCGCTGCTGGTCTACGACGGTTACCGCGCGGCCGGTCAGACCGCCCGGGCGGAGACGTTCGCCGCCCGCGCCTTCACCCCCGCGCAGCGGCAGCGGCTGGGCGGCCCGCAGGCACAGGAGCAGCTGGCGCGTGGCAGGGCGCTGCTCGCGCAGTACCGGGCCGCCGGCGCGGACTTCCTCAACATCCACTGGTACGTCCCCGACCCGCAGGCCCTGCGCGAGGCGGTCACCTTCCTGCGGGAGCGGGTGGGCCTTCCCATCGTGACCAACGAGATCGGCCAGCACGACGACAACCCCCAGACCACCACGGCGCTGCTGGAGGCCGTGGCCGACCTGGGGTTGCCGTTTGCGGTGTGGTTCAGCATCGACGCGGCGCAGGCCCGGGCGCTGATGGACCCCGACGGCACCCTCCGCCCGACGGGCGAGGCCTTCCGCGCCTTCCTCCGGAGCCGCGGACCCCGGTGACGGGCGCGGCACGGGTCTGACCCCTGGGGTCAGACCCCAGGGGTCAGACCCCAGGAGGTCGCGCGTTTATTCTGTTTGGGTCCCGGCATCACCGGCGTCGGGTCAGCACCGCCCGGCAGTCCAGGTCTCGGACAGGCGCGGGACGCAAACGTCTGGGTAGGTCGGGCGGCTCCTGGACTACCGGGCTCGCCGAGGTCCCCCCAGCTCCGCCTCCCTCTCCCTTGCCTCCCTCTGCGCCGCTAGCCGCTCCACGAATGGCCTGCCTGCACCGGACGCAATAATTGGACCACCAAAACGCGTCTTCACCGGTAGAGATCTACAGAGGGGGGAGGGGTATGGGATACAAGCTCGAAGGGAAGCTGCTCGAGGCGTGCTCGTGCCAGGCCGTCTGCCCCTGCTGGGTGGGCCGGGACCCCGACGGCGGCCGGTGCGACGGGCTCATCGCCTACCACTACGACCGTGGGGAAATCGACGGGGTCGACGTCTCGGGGCTCACCCTGGCGCTGGCGGTCCACATCCCCGGAAACGTGCTCAAGGGCGGGTGGAAGGTGGTGGTCTACGTCGACCGGCGGGCCACGGCGCGGCAGAAGGACGCGATTCTCGCCGCCCACACCGGCCGGCTCGGCGGCCCGCTGGCCGACCTGGCACCGCTCATCGGTGAGGTCCTGGGCGTGCACGACGTCCCCATCGACTTCCACATGGCGGAGGGGCGCGGGACGGTGCGGGTGGGTGAGCAGGTCAGCGGGGAGATGGAGCCCCTCACTGACCTAGCGGGGCGACCGACGACACTGGTGGACAGCGTCTTCAGCACCATCCCCGGGTCCCCGGCGTACGTGGGCACGGCACCCTCGCTGCGGGCGAACATTCCGGCCCACGGGATCGCCTGGGCCTTCGAAGGGCGGAACGCCGTCCTGGGCGCGTTCCGTTTCGAGGCCTGAGGTGTCCAGGCCCGCGCGTCTGGCCGCAGGGAGGGGCGACACGTCAGGGGCGGCGGGGAGGCCGCACCGGCTGTGATGGACGCGCTGCGCACGCCCGACGACCGGCGCTGGTACGTCCTGTCGGTGGCCGCGGTGGTGCTGTTCGCCTGGCTGACCCTGGCGATCTGGGGCCAGTCCCCTTACGCGGCCTTCCTTGGCCACGGCAGCCGCGGAGAGGTTGTCCCTCCGGCCCTCCACTTCGGCCTCTTCGTCGGCGGGTGGGTGCTGATGACGGTGGCGATGATGCTGCCCGCCAGCCTGCCCATGCTCACCCTCTTCCGGCGGATGGTGCACCACCACCGCGGCCGCGGGTGGTTGCTTTTCGCCCTGAGTGCAGGATACGTGAGCGTGTGGGCCCTGTTCGGCCTGGCGGCCTACACCGCCGACCAGGTGGTCCACGAGGTGGTCGACCACGCGGGTGCTGAAGCGGTGGCGGCCGCCCTGCTCCTGCCCGCGGTCCTGCTGGTGGCGGGGCTTTACCAGTTCACCGGCCTGAAGGACCGCTGCCTGCAGGCCTGCCGGTCTCCCTACCTGTTCGTGGCCCAACGGTGGCGGGGGCGACGACCTGCCCTGGAGGCCGTCCGGCTGGGGGCGGACCACGGGATCTTCTGCGTGGGATGCTGCTGGCTGCTGATGCTCCTGATGTTCGCTGCCGGCGTGGGCCACCTGACCTGGATGCTGCTGCTGGGTGCCGTCATGGGCGCGGAACGCGCCCTCCGCTGGGGACGGGCCCTCACCCGCCCGGTGGGCGCGCTGCTCGTCCTGTGGGGGCTCGCCCTCCTGGTACGGGGAGCGTGAGCGGGGGCAGTTGCGCGTGAGGTGCGACCCCGCATCCGCGCAGTAGCTACTGCCGTCCGGTGACGGGTGGGGCACCCGGCCAGGCCCCTCACGCGTGGACACCTCCTGCCTCCACACGCACAACCGCTCACCAGCTGGCTTTCGGCGCTTCGTGTCAGATACCGATGCCTGACGCACGGTGTATGCTGGAGCCAGGGAGGGATGCACCATGCTGACACGGCGGACTGCCCTGGTCCTTTTTAGCCTGGCCGCCGCCCTGCTGCTGGCGGCTTCCAGCCCCGCCCAGCCTCCGGTCCTCACCATCCTGCACTTCAACGACGTCTACCAGCTGACCGCGGTGGACGGGGGCCGGCGGGGCGGGTTCGACCGTCTGGCCACGGTGGTCCAGCGCTACCGCGCGCAGGAGCGCACCAGCCTGCTGCTGTTTGCGGGCGACTTGATCTCGCCGTCCGTGGAGTCCTCCGTGTTCAAGGGAGCGCAGCTCATCGACGGGATGAACCACCTGGGCGTCGACGCGGCCACCTTCGGCAACCACGAGTTCGACTACGGGCCGGAGGAACTCGCCAAGCGCGTGCGGGAGTCCCGCTTTCCGTGGGTCGTCAGCAACGTGTTCGCCCCAGGCCTGCGGCCCTTCCCGGGTGTGCGGCCGTGGCTGGTGCTGACGCCCGGTGGGGTGCCCGTGGGCCTGGTGGGGCTGCTCACGGAGGAGACCGCGGTGCTGTCCTCCCCGGGGAACACCACCTTCGGCAACGTGTTCGCCGTGACCCGGGAGGTGGTCCGCATCCTGCGGGCCCGGGGTGCCCGGGTGATCGTCGCACTCACCCACCTGAGCATGGCCCAGGACCAGCAGCTGCTGCGGCAGGTGCCGGAGGTGGACCTGGTGATCGGGGGCCACGAGCACGACCCGCTCACCGCCACGGTGGACGGCCGGCTGGTGGCGAAGGCGGGCTCGGACGCCAAGTGGCTGGGGGTGACCCGGCTGAGCCTGGACGGGTCCCGCCGGGCCCAGCACCAGCTGGTGGACGTGGACCAGCGGGTGCCGCCCGACCCCCGGATGGCCAAGCTGGTGCAGCGCTACGCCGAGCAGCTCAGCCGGGAGCTGGAGGTGACGGTGGGGGAGACCGCGGTGCCCCTGGACGCCCGCAACACCACCGTCCGCCAGCAGGAGTCCAACCTGGGCAACTTCATCGCGGACGTGATGCGGGCCGTGGTGGGCGCGGACGTGGCCATCACCAACGGCGGCGGCATCCGCACAAACGCCCTGTTCCCCGCGGGGCCCATCCGCCGCAAGGACGTGCTGGCGTGGCTGCCCTTCGGCAACGTGGTGGTGAAGGTGGCCCTACCGGGCTCGGTGATCCGGCAGGCCCTGGAAAACGGCGTGAGCCAGTGGGAGCAGGTGGCGGGCCGGTTCCCGCAGGTGTCGGGGCTGCGGTTCACCTTCAACCCCACGCGCCCGGCGGGCTCCCGCGTGCTGGAAGTCCGCGTGGGGGACCGGCCGCTGGACGACGCGGCCACCTACACCGTGGCCACCAACGACTTCCTGCTGCGGGGCGGGGACGGGTACAGCATGCTGGCCACCGGCCAGGTGTTGGTGTCGCCCGTGGACGGCCCCATCATGGCGAACGCGGTGATGGAGGCCATCCAGAAGGCGCGCACCATCAGTCCGCGGGTAGAAGGCCGCATCACCCTGGT
>FWWL01010182.1_pt1 | contig 10982 bp, 9 predicted proteins | sample 2228331 | NCBI WGS metagenome assembly FWWL01 (sample SAMEA103939775, study PRJEB20133) | metagenome
TGTGGTAGACATCATGAACCCCCACTATCCCCACTACTATCGGGGCGAAAACACCCCTCCCGCCGACTGGGAGTCGCCGAACCCTGTCTTTTTCCTCACCGTCCACGAAACGCCTTACTTTTTCGCTCTTGCGGCTCGTCGCGAAGTTGCACCTGAATTGCTGGAAACGGCAGCACAGTGGCTGAAAGGTGCCCTAACGAAACTGGGAATCGGCGCGAAAACCTCGGCGGATTATGGCTATTGGGAACTCCTCGCCGATGGGTGCCAGTAGGCCAAATTGCCCAAACCAAGATGGGCAAAGCAACTCAAGCACGAAGAAAGCGGTGGCATTAAATTTTTTGAGCACCAGAGCAAACGTAAAACCCTTCGCGAGGAGGGATGAGCATGAAAGCGTTGTCTTTTCTGGGCATTGGCGATTACAAGGAAGCGACCTATGTGTGGCAGGGTGCTGATAAGGTGGATGAGCACCCCACGCACCTTTTCCCCGAAGCCGTCTTTCGGATCTTTAAGCCCAAAAAACTTGTGGTCTTTGTGACGTCACAGGCAAGAGAGCATAAAAATTTCAAAACGCTCCGTGAGCGGTTGGGGGACGATGTGTTGCCTGTGGACATCCCCGAAGGGAAGTCAGAAGCGGAACTGTGGCAAATTTTTGAAAAGTGCGCTGAAGTCGTCAGCGATGGTGACAAAGTGTTGCTGGATATCACTCACGCCTTCCGCTCTTTGCCGCTCATTGTGTTCGCGGTTGCCGCTTATCTGCGCCGCACGAAAGGCGTGACCATCTGCCATATCGTCTACGGCGCCTTTGATGCGCGCGACCAACAAAACCGTGCCCCGATTTTTGACCTAACACCTTTGCTGGATTTGTTGGATTGGCTGAGCGGGGCAGAGTTTTTGCTTCGCCGCAGCGACGCCATCTTGTTGGCAGAACGGCTGAAGCAAATTCACCAAACGGCATGGCAGCAACGCACCAGCGCAGATTTGCCGACACAGTTACAGTCCCTGGACAACGCCCTCGTCAACTTTTCACAAGCCCTTCATCTCGCTCGCCCTCGCGATGTCATGTCCTGCGCCTACCGCTTGTGCGATTTGCTCGAGAAAGTAACACCCGAAATTGAGCGCTGGGCGAAACCCTTTGGCGTCATCTTGGAGAAAGTTCGGGCGGAAGCCGAAAAGTTGGCGCACGATGCCCCTGACCGTTTGGATGCCGAAAACTTGCGCAAGCAACTGACGCTGATTGAGCATTTCGTGGAAAAGGGTCTGTTCGTTCAAGCCATCCTTTTGGCACGAGAGTGGGTCGTCAGTTGGGTCGCATTGCAGCACTGCAAAGGGCAGAACCGCAAAGGGGCTTGGCTGAATAGGGACTACCGCGAGAAGGAATTGGAACGGGCATTGGGCGCTGCTGCTCAGCAGTTGCGAAGCAAAGAGGGTGCACCAACGGAGTTGCCCGAATGGTTTGAGAAAATGCCCCAATGGCAAGAGGTCGCCCGACTATGGAATTGGCTGGGGCAACTGCGCAACGATGTCGCCCATTGCGGGTTCCGCGAAGATGCTGCCGAGATTAGCAGCATTCAGCAACGGGCAAAAGAAATCTCAAAAAGGTTGCAAGCCCTGCTGAACGATGTGCCTGACTGCATGACGATTGGCGGCGCATCGTGATTGACCTAAAGACGCCCTACGGTGAAGTCACTAAGGTTAGATGACCTGCCGTTTTACCTTGAGCGGGCGAAGGAGTTGGCGGGTGAAGGGAACGAAGTTGTGCTAACAGGGCAAGCACCAATTTGGCTTTACCTCACTGTCACCCACACCCTTCATGGCAAAGCCCGCCGCTTGCTCTATAATTCTCCCACAACAGGCGAAGTTCTCATCTTTGATCACTCGGCGAGGTGAGAGGTATGGGGCAAGTCCGATGGACAGGACACCCTTTCGTGGATGCGGGCTTGGCGGCCATCGCTGCCGTCGCGAAAGTGAAGCAATTGGAGGCATTGACCCCAGCGCACCTGCAAAAGGCGGTCAACGAATTGCAACGCATCTTGCTCAGCGACCAGGCGTTGGGTGTGGGAGTGCAAAAGTCCTTCGCGCGTGGTGCTCTCTCGCAACTCTTCCCAAACAGCGAGTTGGTGAACCCGTCTTATTGGAAAGGCAAAACGGAAGACGAAAAAGCCCACAATGTCCGCCAAAAGTTCCGCTCAGCCCTCCAAGACGAATTGCAAAAAGCCCTCCTTTGCCTCCAAACCGACAGAGGCGAAGCAATCTGCTCCGCTTGCGGTGAACGGAGACCTGCCGAAGCCATGGTCACCGTCCGCAAGGACAAAATGCCGTTGCTGGCAGGCATCGTCAACTTTTATCCCGCCTTCGCCTATGGTGCAACTATCTGCGGCTTATGTGCGCTGGCGGTGCGTTTTTTGCCCATGTCTGTCTTGCGAACGGGTGTCTTCGATCGGCTATGGTTTCTGCACACGCATGCCCTACCTGTTGCCGCAAAGATCGCCGAGCATTACGGCTGGCAACACCTCAATGGCTGCATCGCTTCCAACGAATCCCTTGACTTCTTCAGCCGTTGGCAAACGGCAGGAGACGCGGGCACCGCACTTTACTTACTCTGCGAACTGCTGGAAAGGTTCGCCGACGAGTTGTATGAAGTTTACAGCCATCCGTTGCCCACAACGGCTTATGTGTTCTCCAACGACAACCGAGGTGGCTACATCAGCGCTTTGCCCGTTCCCAATGAGTTGCTCATCTTCCTTTACTCCTTGCAAGTTGATTCGCTGGCAGCCTTCAAACGCTTTTGGCGAGAACTGCTGGTGGTGCCTAAAGAACTGCAAGGGGAAGCCCAAAGAAGGCGTATCGGATTCGTCCAAAAGGTTGCCGGTTTACTTGTGAACACCGAGAGCATCCTAGACGCCTGCCTTGACAACGAAACGCCCAAACTATGGGGCGGTTGGGTCGGGCATCGCCTTTACCTGAAGGAGGTGCGCAAGATGCCTGTGAGCAAGTTAGCCATTTTGGAACGCTTGGGGCTCACTATCGCGCAATCTGACGATGCCAAAAAGCGCATCATGGAGTTGCGCACGGCAGAACACGGCGCGCTTTACGGAATTTTGCTCCGCTATGTCCGCGAAGGATGGCTGAAGCACGACGAGTTCTACGCCCTCCTGCCGCCCAACGAGGACACATCGGCGAGCGAGGTGCGCGACATTCTGTTGGCAGTCATCTACGAGTGGCAGCACTGTCAAGAGCGAGGTGAAGAGCTTCCGCGATTGCAAGAGCCAGTGCAACTAACGCCGGATGAAACTCTGAAGCAAATCCAGCGCGTGGGAGAGCGGTTGATGGAGCAACTGCTTAACCTTCCCCGTTGGATCGGACAATTACAAACTGCGCGCACCAGCGCGCGCATCCGCGGTGTTTATCTTTCCGCCGTGCAACGAGGCACTCTGAGTTTCAACGACTTCGTTTTTCTCGCCCCGCTGGAGGACCGACAGCGGCTTTGGATTCTGCGCGACTATTTGCTGGCGTTCCTGTTTGACCGTGCAAGGCCGCTGATAAGCGAAGAAGTAATCGAAGAAGAAATCACTGCCGTTGAGGAACCAGCAGAATCTCGATGGAGGTGAAACATGACGGCCTATCCTGTCTTAACTGGCGCAGTGCTCATTGAAGCCAACGGCGCCGCCTTGAACAATGCCGGCTTGGAGGAAGGGCGGCGGGTGGAAAATGCGATTGTCGTTAAACAAATCCGCATCGGTCGCCTTCGCTATCCGTATGTGTCGGGCCAGGCATGGCGGCGCTGGTGGCGGGAAGTGCTGTATGCAGATTTCAACTGGACTCCGAGCGAAGTCACCCGCGAGAAGAAAAGTGCCTACACGAAGGGCGACCCTATTGCATATGAGGAAGATGATCTCTTCGGCTACATGGCTGCCCGCAAGCGAGCGCGTGGACAGCGCCGGGGAGCGGAAGAAAGTGAGGAGATCGCCGAGGGCGCAACCGGCACTTACCGCCGCATTTCACCCTTGAAGAACAGCCTGCTCATCTCCGTTCTGCCCAATGTCATCACCAGCGATTTCGGTCACTTCTCTCGCAATCTGCCGCCGGATGCGGACATCATCCCGTTTGAGTCGGAGCATTATACAACCTTCCTGCAAGGTGTTTTCACAATCTCGCTCTTAGATGTCGGGCGGTTTGAAATTGGCGAGATGCGCGACTTGTCGGAGGACATCCTGAAAACCAACGCTCAAAAATTGCAAAAAGATCCCAACAGCGACCGCATCTACTGGCTACCGAAGGAAGAACGCGTGAGGCGCGTGCGGGAGACCCTCCTCGCACTGGGGCGGCTACGCGGCGGAGCACATCTGGCCCGTAACCTGTCAGATATTTCTCCCGTTTGCGTGCTGGTCGGCTTCTTGGACGGAGGAAATGCTCCCTTCCAGCGCCTTTTTGAGCCTGATGCCAACAACGAGCGTGTTCAGTTGAACCTTGAGCGGTTGCGCTCCGTTCTCAGTGACTACCGAGACCGTCTGCTGCTCCCTCAGGGAAGTAAAGCCTTGTTCTTCGGCTGCCACCCCACCATTTTGGCGAACGAGGGAGAAGTGCTGGCAGCGCTCCAAAACGAAGCGCCTTTTGCGGAATGCATTGAAGTGGCAGGCACACCGCGACAAGCGTTGGAGCGAGCCGCCGAGACCGTGAAGGCAGTCTTTGACGAACATGGGTTGTGACCGCCTGGAGGAGGGAAGCCCCATGCTTCAAGTGGAACTGCCGCCTGAAGTCTCTGAAGAAGAAGCGCGGCTGCTGTTAGCCATCAAGTTATACGAGATCGGACGGCTGACCTTAGGGCAAGCCGCCAAATTGGCTGGCTACTCTAAACGCACTTTCCTTGAACTGTTAGGACGCTATGGAGTGCCCGTCATCGCCTACTCACCAGAGGAACTTCGGGAGGAAGTGGGGAAGTGAAAGAGCCGGTTGTTTCCAACAGCACATGCCTTATCGCTTTAGAGCGCATCGGTCAGTTGAACCTTCTGCCTGCCCTTTTTGAACCAATATGGGTCCCACCTAAAGTGCAAGAAGAGTTCGCTGTCCCTTTGGATTGGTTGATGGTAGAAGCGCCGAGCAACACTGCGCTGGTTGCTGTGTTGAAGGCTCTCGTAGATGAAGGGGAGGCAGAGGCAATAGCGCTGGCAAGGGAGAAAGGGGCTTTGCTCATCTTGGACGACCGCAAGGCACGCCAGTGGGCAAGACGATTGGGTGTTCGCCTTGTCGGAACAGCAGGGATCTTAGTGAAGGCAAAGCGGCAGGGAATTGTGAAAGCCGTCAAGCCCTTACTTGAGGCCATGCAGCAAAAGGGATTCCATCTTAGCCCCGATCTGATTGCCGAGATCCTTCGTCTCACAGGCGAGGGATAAAGGGGGAAGCGCTGTGATGGACGCCGTTCGCGTAACACTGGTTGCCTACACAGCGTCTTTCCGCGTGCCCGCGTTCGTCGGGCACCAATTGACCTTGACCGTTCCGCCGCTGAGCACGGTTTTTGGGCTGATCTCCGCTGCCGCGGGACGATGGGTGCTCCCCGACGAAGTGGAATGGCTCACTTACTACTGCGATTATGAAAGCAAGGCAACCGACTTGGAAGCCATCTACACCGTTGAGCGCCCCCGACCCGACCAATCGCCACGCTTCGTCACACGCAATGTCGTCCAACGCGAATTTCTCGTATACCCTTGCCTGACCCTTTACCTTCCGCCTGAGTGGGAGGATGTTCTCCGCCGACCGCGCTACACCCTTCTGCTGGGGCGAACGCAAGATGTGGCTACCGTGAGGTCCATCGCGCGAGCGGAATTACGCCCTGTTGGTTCAGGGAAGGTGAAAGGGGCGCTGCTGCCTTTTGAACTCCTTGCTCGCAACAATGTGTCCGCGCTGATGCAAAACTTGCCCATCGCCTTCACCGACGAGCCCCAGCGTCGCCCCGTCCGCATGCACCTGTTTGGCATCGTTGACGCCCACCGCCCTGCGGAAGTGCAGGACAGCGACGGCTGGTTGGCGCAGGACGTGCAGGAAGGAACAACGCTCGTCTTGTATCGAAAGGAGTGGATGCTGCATGGCGAATGAGCCATTCGCGAAATCAGGCGATGCTCCCGTTACGCTTCGGGAGCACTTGCGGCAGGTGGCAGAGTATGCCCGTATGGTGGCTGAAGCCTATCAGGAGCACTGGAACCTTTTGCTGGGCAAAGAAACGGCGGATAAGGTGAAAAAAGCCCTTCTGCTGGCAGCGCTCACCCACGACTTGGGCAAGGCGGCGGAAGGTTTCCAGCGAGCCCTGCACAACCCCAAGCATCACTGGGAGTTTCGCCACGAGACTTTATCCGCTGCGCTTCTACTCGCTTCGCTAAGTGACGATGAGGCCCTCGAATGGGCGGTCGCTGCCGTGCTCACCCATCACCGCGATATAAATGACCCGCAACTTGCCCAGTGTTGTGGCTTGGTCGCTCTGCCGATCCCCGATATCGTTCGCCAAGTGCACGAAAAGTTCCGAGCCAAGGCTGATGAACTGCAAATCCGATGGTCCTGGCTGCAGGAATTTCTGCAGAGCCATCCTACGCTTCAATTGTCATCGCTTCCGCCAACCCCGCGCGACCTTCCGCTGCCGGCGGAGTTTTTGAAGCGGCAGAAAGAAACACTCAACGAGTTGACGCGTTTGACGGAGCGTCGGTCTTTGGCGTTGCTTTTGACCCGAGGTTGGCTGATGGCTTCGGACCACGCTGTCAGCGCTGGTGTTACACAGTTTGCCTCCCAAATTCCTGCACCCCAACTCCCACCTTTGCGACCGTTTCAACGCCGTGTCGGAGAACATGAGGGCGACGCTTTCCTTGAAGCGCCGACGGGATCAGGGAAAACCAACGCTGCCATCGCTTGGGCACTCCGCAACCGCAAAAGCGGCGAACGCATCTTCTACCTGCTGCCTTACCAAGCTAGCATCGAGGCAATGGCGGACACGCTGGCAAAACTTTTCGGCAAAGAGCATGTCGCTGTTTTGCACGCCCGTGCGCTGGATTACGCCTTTCGGCAACACTTTGAGGAAACAGGGGAGTATAAGAGTGCCGCACAACAAACGAAGGCAGAAACGGAGTTGAACCGGCTCGCCCATAAGCCCATCAAAGTTGCAACGCCTTTCCAATTGCTTAAGTGGCTTTTCGGCATCCCCCGCTTTGAAATCGGCATCAGCGAGATGGTTGGCGGTTTGTTCGTCTTTGACGAAATTCACGCCTACGACGCCCATGTCGTCGCCTTGATTGGGGAGATGGTGCGATTGCTCAAACAACTTGGCGGGCGATTTCTCTTCATGAGTGCCACTTTTCCGCCTTTCTTGAAAGCCTTACTGCAAGAAGCGCTGAATGAGGATGCGGCGACTTTTGGGCTTGAAGATAGTGAGGGCGATGAATGGACGCAGCAGTTTTCCCAACAAGTCCGTCACATCCTGCGATGGCACGATGAACCGCTGGAAGCGATGCTCCCTGCCATCGCTAAAGCCCTTCAGCAAGGCAAAAAGGTGCTGGTCGTTGCCAACCGCGTGGCGCAAGCGCAAGAGATTTACCGCCAACTGTGCAAGCAATTTCACGACATTCACCTGCTCCATTCCCGCTTCGCGCGCAGGGACCGAGTCGCAAAGGAGCGGACGATCATTGACGCTTTGCGGGGCACCCGTAACGATGTCGCCGTGCAAGCGCTGGTGGCAACGCAGGTCGTTGAGGTTTCGCTGGATGTCAGTTTTGACACCATCTTTACGGAGATTGCCCCCGTTGACGATTTGCTGCAGCGGTTTGGACGAGTGAACCGCTATGGCGAGCATCCAAAAGGCGTTGAGGTGCATGTTGCCCGTGCATTTGACCGTGACAGGCTCATCCGTGTTTACGACGAGGAGCGACTGATGAGCACCCTTGAAACTGCCCCTGAAGATGGCACCCTGCTCACGGTTGAAGCGGCTGCCAAATGGGTGCGGCAAGTTTACCGTGATGGGTGGACGAGCAAGGAGCAGCACCGCTATGAGCAAGCCCGTTCAGCGTTTCAATCCGTGCTTGCGGTGTTGCGCCCACTGAGCAGGTTCAGCGAAGGGGAAGAGGAGTTCTACAGCTTGTTCCAGAGCGTGGAAGTGCTGCCAGTCAAACTTTATGCCGAATATGCGGAGCATTGGCAGGAGAAGCGGTATCTACTGGCAAATCAGTTGCTCGTTCCCATCCCACTGGGAACCTTCCACATGCTCAACAAGGCGGGATTATTGACCCGCCAAGATAGAACCCTTATCGCCAATGTGGCTTACGACGAGATGCTAGGGTTGTTGCCCAAAGAGGTGGACATTGACGCCGCGTTCATCTAACGGGCAAGTGTGTGGCGGACGGTGACAGTGCTTGAAACGCTTGAAGATGACCCGAAAGCCTTTTCCGAACCACCCTCCGGGTCCTCGTTGCGGCGCTACCCCTGGGGTCCAGAACGGCGCAAAGGGGGGCGACCCCGATGAGTCTGCGGGGCGCCGGCGCTCCTTTGGACCCGCCCTGGGAACCCCTATGGGCCGGCTCCGCCATCCACCCGCTGAGGTAGCCTGCACCTTACGGATAGGGATGCGTCAGGGCCACCGGAGCGCCGCCGAGGCGATCGCCGACCACAAGGAGGAAGCCATCCGCCGGTGGCTGAAACGGGCCACCCCGCACGTCCAGGCCCTCACCGAAGCGTGGGTGAAGGACCCCCACGGGACGGCGGTGGAGGTAGACGCCTTGGCGGGTCACCCCCGGCGTGGGAGCGGGGTTTAGGGGGAAGTCCGCCGGGGGCTGGGGGAACTTGCGGGCGGTCCCTATCCGGTCCCTATGGAGCGGCTGAACGGTGGGCGGCGGGACCGGTAGAGCGGCCTGAGTGTAAGACCCACGTCCTTGCCCAGCAGCCTTCGACCTGGGATGCAGCGGTGACCCTGTGCCTGGTTGAGCCCAATGGGCTGCGGCCCCATTAGGCGGTGCGGGAGCCAGCCGGTCTGCTCCCTCACGGCAGGCGATACCGGCCACGGAGTCCGGCGATAGCCATCGGCTGGGCCGACCCTATCTGGAGTTGGGAAGAATCCCTGTCCTATCGGAGTTATCCCTAATGCGCGCCTCCTTCCGCTCGCTCGCGCTCTTTATGATGGCTGTGACCATCCTGCTGGCGACCATACGGCTGGCCCGCCACATCTCGGAGATCTTTCGCATTCCGCCGGCGGCCACTCCTGATCGGATCCTTCCGCTCGCCGGGGGCCTCGCTCTCATCGGTCTCAATGCGCTCTTGATTTACTTTGTCCTCAGAAATCCTTCAGCAATCTCCTTAGAAGCGATGGGAGCGATATCCGCAATATCCTTCGCCACAATCATCGGGGAACCGCTGGAGCGCACGCTGTGGAAGCTCCTGGATCCCGAGCGAAAGGTGCGGCTTCCGGCTATCGAAGATCAGATGACAGGCCCGATCGTGCTTCTCATATACTTGATCTCTTTTATCGTTAGCCCGTTAGGCCCGGAAGGTCCCGAGGGTGTATGGCACCGGATCCTTGCCTGGATCTTGAGCTTGTCGCCTCTCATCCTGCTGATGATCGGATTGCTCTTGGAGGTCGCAACCCCTCGCCTCCGGTTTCCTCCAGGGATGGGGCGGGAATGGATTTCATCTCTACCGCTGCCTATCGGCGCGGCATTGCTCCTGATAGGGATCAAATGGGGGATCCAGGGATGGATGGAAGCATGGATGGGGGCTTGGCGTGTCTTTGGCCCCTCGTTTTTCCGTTCCCCTTATGAGGCATATGCTGAAATCACCCTCCATACCGCCTTAGCCCCACTTACGCTTTCCAGCGCCCTTGCATGGTCGGCTATAGGAGGATGGAACTTGAGGCTCCTGGAGAAGGCTGTAGCGGGGCGTGGGCTGGCGATCGGATCATTCCTCAGTGCCCTTTCGTTCCTTGCCTGGACAGCCTCGATTTTGTTCTCTCAGGTTGCCTATCCATATGGGGAATCGAATCCAGGCACCTTACTGATATACGTTTCAATCGCTCCGATCGCTGGGCTGATCGCTCTTGGGGGAACCCTCGCCTTGGCCTCCGCCCGGTCCAGCCGCGGCGCCCCATGGCTGATTGGGTCCGGCATCGTGCTGCTGCTCTCCTCCTTTCTGTTCCTCGGAATGAGCACTTTGAATAGAACAGAAACAGATCTCGCCATACTGTGGTGCAGTTGTTGGGCTTTCCTTAGCGGAGGTCCCATCGGCTCGGGGATCTGGCTACGGAGGGCCTTCCCCAACCCAGGGCGGACCTAGCCGATACTCAATTGATCGCAGCAATTTCCCAGAGAGACCATGATGGATCCAAGAGCATGGCTTCCACCCAGCCGCTTTGTCCTAGGGGAAGACCGCACATGGATCCGGCAGGATCTGATGTGAGAGAGGAGGCATCGGCATCGTCTTACGCTTGAGAGGCAAGGCGTAACAGGATGGGGGAGTGCATGGAGGAAGATCGCGAAGAAGACTTGTGGGACCTGCTGCGCCAGGCGATGCGCTTGAGCGAAGACGACTTCGAGCGGCTCAAGCGCGGGGGGCTGCAGCTGAACTACCTGCGGGTGTGCCCCCGCAAGCTGTGGCTCTTCGCCCACCAGGTGCGCCTGGAGGCCGACGCCGAGGCGGTGGCCCTCGGACGCCTCACCCACGAGCGCGCCTACCGCGACCGGCCCCGGCGGAGCCTGATCCTGGAGAACCTGATCGCCGTGGATGTCCTCGAGGACGAGGGGACCCTGCTGGAGGTCAAGCACGCCCCCACCTTCGTCGAGGCCGCCCGCCTGCAGCTGCGCTACTACCTCTACTTCCTGGCCCGCCGGGGGGTGAAGCGGCGGGGGGAGCTGCGCTTCCCCCGCCAGCGCCGGCGGGAGGTGGTGGAGCTGGACGCGGCGGCCATCGCCGAGGTGGAGGCCGCCCTGGCGGAGGCGGCGCGCATCACCGCCCTCCCCACCCCG
>FWWL01010183.1_pt1 | contig 10981 bp, 10 predicted proteins | sample 2228331 | NCBI WGS metagenome assembly FWWL01 (sample SAMEA103939775, study PRJEB20133) | metagenome
CCTTCCGGAGGTCGAAGGGGACGCCGCAGGCCCGCAGGCAGGGGCCCGTAAATCCGTAGCTGATGGCCGTCTCGGCGTCGATGACGCCGACGTCCTTCATGCGGTCGAGGAAGATACGGTTATTCGTCAGCAGGCCGTGGACCTCCCGGAGGACCTCCCGGACGCCCCGGAGGCGCTCCGTACAGGCCTCGTGGAAGCCCTCGGGCAGGTCGGCCTTGAGGCCCCCGACGCGAGTGTAGCTCGTCGTGAGACGGGCCCCGCAGATCATCTCGACGAGCTCCCAGAGCCACTCCCGGGCCTTCATCATGTATAGGAAGGCCGTCATCGCCCCGAGTTCCATGGCGGAGGCCCCGATGCACGTCAGGTGGTCCGTGATGCGGGAGACCTCCGAGACGAGGACCCGGATGTACTGGGCCCGACGGGGGACGGTGATGCCGAGGAGCTTCTCGACGGTCATGACGTAGGCGACGTTGTTGATCAGGGGCGAGACGTAGTTCAGCCGGTCCGTGTACGGGATGACCTGGTTCCAGGTCTTGAACTCACAGGTCTTCTCGAAGGCACGGTGGAGGTAGCCGATCTCGACGTCGGCGTCGACGACCCGCTCCCCGTCCAGCTTCAGGATGATCCGGATGATCCCGTGCATGGCCGGATGGGACGGGCCCATGTTGAGGAGCAGGTGCGTCCGGCCGTCCTCCTCCCAGATGACTACGTCGTCTCGGGGTCCGATTCGCTCGGCGGTTTCCACCGATCCGGGTCTCTCCATGGGTCCCTCGGTTGGATTCGGTAGGGTACGAGGGGCTGTTCGCCCCGCAGGGGGTAGTCCTTCCGCAGGGGATGGCCCTGGAACTCGTCGTACATCAGGATGCGTCGCAGGTCGGGGTGGTGCCGGAAGCGGATGCCGAACATGTCGAAGACTTCCCGCTCCAGCCAGTTGGCGACCTTCCAGAGGTCCGTGACCGAGTCGACGGCCTCCCCGTCGTCGACCTGCGTCTTGACCCGCAGGCGGCGGTTGTACGCAAGCGAGTACAGGTGATAGACGACGTCGAAGCGGGGCCGACGCTCGGGCCAGTCGACGGCCGTCAGGTCCATCAGGAAGTGAAACCGGAGCCGAGGGTCGTCCCGGAGGAACTGCAAGACGGCGTGGAGTCGTTCTTTTCGGACGACGACCGTCTCGTCGCCCCGGAAGGCATGCGTCTCGACGATGGCCCCCCGGAAGCGCTCTTGGAGCATCGTCAAGACCGGACTCGTCGGCGTCATGGCCCCTCTGACTCGGTTTTCGGGACGGGTCCTTGGTTTCCTGGAACTCCTGGGGATGCGGTCTTCGGGCGCATCCCGGACACCCGACACCTCCCACCGAAAATCCTACCGGTCCCGCAAGAAGGCCCAGGACGTCCCTCGGGGGGACTCCTCGGCCCGGTACCGGACGGCCCCCATCATCGCCCGGCGGGGCTCGGCCTGTTCATCGACGATCCCCCGGAGGGTCGCCGAGACTTCGGACCGACCCTCCCGGACGGTCTCGTGAAGCCGCTCCAGGTCCCGCCAGAGCCGCCGGTCGGGCGTCAGGCCCCGGGACCGGGCCAGCTGGCGCAGGAGCCGGCGCCGGGTCCACCGATTCCATTGGACCCGGCCCACCCGCCAGCCTGCCCAACCGTTCAAGGTCAGGGCCGTCAGGAGCAAGGTCAAGGCCCAGGCCGGCCGGGACGCCACCGTATAGCTCAAGACCGAAAGGACGAGGGCGACCAACGAGGCCCAGGTCTCGACCGTCACCGGGAGCCTCCGAGGGATTGGGGGTGTCAGGGACTGGCCGGCCGCCCCTCCGAGGGGGCCTGCGTCACCCCGTGGCCTCCAGGAGACGGATGTCGTAGCCCTGCCGCTGGATTTTCTCTTGGAGCTTCATGATACCGTCCAAGACCATCTCGGGCCGGGGCGGACAGCCGGGGATGTAGACGTCCACGGGGATGACGAGGTCGATCCCCTGAAGCGTCGCATAGTTTTCGTAGAAGCCGCCGCTGGTCGCACAGACCCCGAAGGCGATGACCCACTTGGGGTCGGCCATCTGGTCGTAGACCCGCTTGAGGACCGGGGCCATCTTGTGGCTGATCGTCCCGACGACCATCAGGAGGTCGGCCTGCCGGGGCGAAAACCGCGGCAGGGCCGCCCCGAAGCGGTCGATGTCGTAGTGGGCCGCCGCCACGGCCATGTACTCCATCCCACAACAGGCCGTCACGAAGGGGTACTGAAACAGCGAAAACTTCCGGGCCCACCCGACGAAGTCCCGGAGTCGCGTCGTGATGAATCCGCCGTCCGGACCATACCGCATCACCCTTCTCTCCCTCCGTCTCCAAGATGCATCGACGCCTCGACGGCGACGCCTATCCCCATGCGGCAAAGGCGCCCGGAATGCCGGGACATCGAGCCAGGATAGCCGTCGTCATTCGGCTCGGCCCCCGACGAGAGGAATACCGCCCCGGTCGGTCGCATATCCGTACCCCCGAGAGGGGGCCTCGACCCCGACGGGGACCGCCGCCGGCCGCTCCCAGAACACGAGACCGCCATGTCGCCAGAAGTATAGTAGGCCGATGACGAGGGTCCCGGCATAGACCCCCATCAGGATCAGACCCGGCCAGCCGAGGGGCCGGGCCAGGACGGCCCACGGCAGGAAGAAGGCCAGCTCGACGTCCAGCAGGACAAACACGACGGCCAGCCGGTAGAAATACACGGGGTATCGCACCGGCGGCGGGGCCGTCGAGGGGACCCCGCATTCGAAGAGCTCCTGCTTGACGGGCGGGGTCCGCCGGCGGGGGCCCAGCCAGCGGTTGGCCAGGACGAGGAACGTCGTATTGGCGAGGACGAGGAAGACAAACGTCAGGACCGCCCACGTCGGCATCGCCGGGTCGCCTCGGAAGACAGGATTCGAGTTGCAGGAGCAGGATACAGGATGCAAGATGCAGGATGCAAGATGCGGAATCCGGGTGCCGAGGCTGACCGGGAGGAGGCGGTTCGGACCGCACGTCGGAAGCCAGGGCCCCCTTCTCGGGCCTGGCACCCGGGACCCGGCGTCCTATCCCCTGACGCCCCCTGGAGATGCCATGCGCGTCCAGACGGTTTCCTGGGACCGGCTCCCGGCGACCGACCTCTTCCGGGACTACCTCTACCGCTTTGAACGACTTCGGGACTGGTTCCCCGGTCCCCCTTTTGACGCCGAGGCCCACCGACGGCAGATGGAGGTCCGGCAGGAGTTTTTTCAGCGCCTGCCGCATCGGTCGGATTGGCCCGCCTGGGTCCAGCCGTGGGACCCCTCGGCGGGTCTGGCCGTCGAGGCGACTGCGGGCCTCGTCGTCACGGGCCAACAGCCGGGCCTCCTCGGCGGGCCCCTGTTTACCCTTTACAAGATCGTCACGGCCGTCCGGCTGGCTGAATACTGGCGGGCCCGCGGGGAGTCCGTCGGGGCCGTCTTCTGGGTCCTCGACGAGGACCACGACCTCAAGGAGCTCCTGACGGTCGCCAGCTTGGACGCCGAGGCCCGGCCCGTCCGGCCGGACCTGCCGGACGGCGTGACGTCTAACCGTCGGCCGGTCGGCCTCCTTCGGGTCGACGACAGGCGGGTCGCCCCGGTCATCCGTTTCCATGAGAGCCACGTCCGGCCGGGCTTGTACCAGGCGGCCATCGGGGAGGCTCTCCGGGCGTCCTACAGCGACGGGGACCAGACGCTGGACATGGCCTTCCGCCGCTATCTCCGACGCCTCTTGGCCGGGGCCGACCTGCCCGGCTGGGTCTCAGCCCGCCAGGCGGCCCTCAAGCAAGCGGCCCTCCCCGTCCTGGCCCGGATGGTCGAGGGGTGGGCCGAGTGGCTCGAGGCCTGGGACCGCTGGATGGAGGCCCTCGACCGGCGGGGCTACCACCGGCAGGTCCAACTCCACCGGGACTACTTTCCCCTGTTCCGCCTGGTCGAGGGCGAGCGGCACCGCTTGGTCTGGCGAGACGGCCGGGTCGTCTGCTCCGGGACCGGCCAGCAGTGGACGCCGTCCGCCTTCGTCCGGTGGTTGGCCGACCACGTCGCCGAGGTCAGCCCCAACGTCGTCCTGCGTCCCATCGTCCAGGACTTCGTCTTTCCGACGGTCGCCTACGTGGCCGGACCCTCCGAGACGGCCTACTGGGCCCAACTGCGGTTCCTGTACGACCGTCTGGAGGTCCCCATGCCGGTCGTCTTTCCCCGGCTCAGCCTGACCCTCGTCCCGCCGCCCCTCCGACGTATCTTTCAAAAGACGGGCCTCGACGCCGTCCGGTGCCTGACCCAGCCGATGTCGGCCTGGACGCCGACGTCCGACGAGGTCCCCCCGTGGGCCCCGGACGTCGAACGGATGGAGGCCGACCTGCGGGCCTTCCATGCCCGGATGCTGGACGTCGCCCGGGCCCACGGCCTGGCCTCGACGGAGCGCTGGCACCGGGCCCTCGACGCCGTCGAGTTGGCCTTCCAGCGGTTTCGGGCCGTCGCCGAGCAGGCCTGGCTCGAACGGAATCAGCGGTGGGCCTCGGCCCGCCAGGCCATCGCCGCCTGGATATGGCCCCTGGGGGACATGCAGGAGCGGGTCTTCCACCCGGCCGTCTTCTGGCAGTCGGTCGGTCCGGCCGTGGCCGAGGCCGTCTATCGGGCGGCCGACCCCTGGACGCCGGACCACCAGGTCGTCGAAGTACAATAGACCTCGGACTCCAGACCCGGGGGACGTCCTTCCGGACTCCGCAAGTCCGGTCCCCCTGCGAGGACGCTCCATGCGGTTTCGGTTGGAGACGGACTTTGCGCCCTCGGAAGCCCAGGCGGCGGCCATCGAGGCCCTCGTCCGGGGCGTCGAGCAGGGCGCCCGCCACCAGGTCCTGCTCGGCGTGACGGGGAGCGGCAAGACGTTCACGATGGCGGCCGTCATCGAGCGGCTCCAGAAGCCGACGCTGGTCATCGCCCCCAACAAGACCCTGGCGGCCCAGCTCTATCAGGAATTCCGGACGTTCTTCCCCCACAACGCCGTCGAGTACTTCGTCAGCTACTACGACTACTACCAGCCCGAGGCCTACATCCCGGCGACCGACACGTACATCGAGAAGGAGGTCCTCATCAACGAGGAGATCGACCGCCTGCGGCTGTCGGCGACCCGGTCGCTGTTTGAACGCCGGGACGTCCTGATCGTCGCCAGCGTGTCGTGCATCTACGGCCTCGGGTCGCCCGAGACCTTCTACGGCCTCCACCTCTACCTGGAGGTCGGCCAGACGTGGACCCTGACGGACCTCCTGTACCGCCTCGTCGAGCTCCAGTACGAACGCGTCCAGGGCCTCCTCCGGCGGGGGACCTTCCGGGTCGTCGGCGACCGCATCGAGCTGTTCCCGACCTTCGAGGAGTGGGCCCTCCGCATCGTCCTGGAGGACGACGTCCTGACCGAGATGGTCGCCTTCGACTCCCTGACGGGTCAGCGTCTGGAGCGCTTCGAACGGAAGCTCATCTTTCCCCGGACCCACTACGTCACGACCCGGCCCCGCCTCCTCGAGGCCGTCGAGTCGATCCGGGCCGAGCTGGAGGCCCGCGTGCGGGAACTCGAGGCCCAGGGCCGGCACCTCGAGGCCCGGCGGCTGTACCAGCGGACGACGTACGACCTCGAGCTCCTCCTGACGACGGGCTACTGCCGGGGTATCGAGAACTACTCTCGGCACCTCGACGGCCGCCGGCCCGGTGAGCCCCCGGCGACGCTCCTCGACTACTTTCCCGACGACTTCCTGACGATCATCGACGAGAGCCACATCACGATCCCCCAGCTCCGGGGCATGTACGAGGGCGACCGCTCCCGTAAGCAGACGCTCGTCGAGTACGGCTTCCGCCTGCCGTCGGCCCTCGACAACCGGCCCCTGAACTTCGAGGAGTTCGAGGCCCGGGTCCGGTGGGTCCTCTACGTGTCGGCGACGCCGGGGCCCTATGAGGTCGAAAAGTCGGGCGGCCGTGTCGTCGAACAGCTCATCCGCCCGACGGGCCTGATGGACCCCGTCCTCGAGGTCCGCCCGACCCACGGTCAGATGGAGGACCTCCTGGGGGAGATCCGCCGGCGGGTCGAGCGCAACGAGCGGGTCCTGGTCGCCACGCTGACGAAGCGGATGGCCGAGGACCTCACGCAGTTTTTGCAGGAGCACGGCGTCCGGGCTCGGTATCTGCACGCCGACATCGACACCCTCGACCGGGTCGCCATCCTGCGGGACTTGCGGATGGGCGTCTTCGACGTCCTCGTCGGGGTCAACCTCCTGCGGGAGGGCTTGGACTTACCGGAAGTCAGCCTGGTCGCCATCCTGGACGCCGACAAGGAGGGCTTCCTGCGGTCGCCGACGGCCCTCATCCAGATGAGCGGCCGGGCGGCCCGGAACGTCCACGGGACGGTCCTCCTCTACGCCGACCGGGTGACGCCGGCCATCCGCCAGACGATCGAGGAGACCCAGCGCCGCCGGCGGATTCAGGAAGCATATAACCGCCGGCATGGGATCACGCCCCGGACGATTCAGAAGCGTATCCACGAGCTCATCGGGAGTCCCTTTGAGCGGGACTACCTCGACCTGACCCGGTCGCCGGCGGCCGAGCGCCCGACCTCTCGGGAAGCCCTGGAGGCCCAAATCGAGGCCCTGGAACGGCAGATGTGGGAGGCCGCCGAACGGCTCGACTTCGAGACGGCCGCCCGCCTGCGGGACGAGGTCCGCCGCCTCCGGCGTCTCCTGGTCACAGACGGCCTGAGTTGAGCGGACGACGGACCCAGACCTGGGGGGAGGCGGGAGGCCCCGGGGCCGGCCGGGGGTCGGAACTCGTGACCCGTTGGTTTTCCGACCTTCCGAGACCCGGTACCGGCATCTGGCCCATGAAGGTCGTCATCGACTACCGACCGGCGTTGCGGCATCCGACGGGCGTCGGGCTCTACACCCGCTGGCTGGTCCAGCACGTGGCCGAGGCCTATCCCGACGTCCGGTGGTACGTGTTCTCCAGCTCGTGGTCGGACCGGCTGGAGCTCCCGGGGACGCCTCCCCACGTGCGGACCGTCGACTGCCGGTGGCCGGTCCGGGTCCTCAACTACGTATGGCCCCGGTGGGGCTGGCCCCGGATCGAGGCCCTGATCGGGACTTCGGTCGACATCGCCCACTCGCCCTACCCCCTGGCCCTACCGACGAAGACGGCCCGGACCGTCATCACGGTCCATGACCTGTGGTTCCTACGGCCGGACGCCGGGACGGAGGCCGAGATCGCTCGGGACTATCCCCGGTTCTTCGCCACGGCCGGACGCCGGGCCGACCGCATCCTGACGGTCTCGGAGACGGTCGCCCATCAGTTGGGCGACCTGCTCCCGGAGGTCCGAGACCGGATTCGGGTCACGCCCTTAGGGGTGCCGCCAGAGTTTCTGGACCCGCTCCCCCGGGACCGGGCGGCCGAGGTCCGTCGGGCCTATGGTCTTTCGGAGGGATACGTCCTCTTTGTCGGCGCCCTGAACCGTCGGAAGAATCCGGGCCTGGCCTTGGAGGCCGTCCGGGTCTTGCAGTCGAAGGGGCGGTCCGGGCCCCTGGTCGTCGTGGGTCAGGGCCCCCTGGAGGCCGAACTGCGGAGGCTTCAGCGTCGGTACGGCCTGGCCGTCCACTTCCTCGGGTACGTGCCCCGGGAGCGGCTCCCGGCGGTCTACGACGGGGCGACCCTCCTGCTGATGACGTCCCACGACGAGGGCTTCGGGATCCCCCTCCTGGAAGCCATGGCCAGCGGCGTGCCGGTCGTGGCCCTCCGCCGGGGGGCCGTCCCCGAGGTCGTCGGGGATGCGGCCGTCCTCGTCGACGAGGCCGACGCCGAGGCCATCGCTGAGGCGGGCGAGCGGGTCCTGACGGACTCGACGCTCCGGAAGGCTCTGATCGATCGGGGACGGGCCCGGGCCCGACACTTTCGTTGGTCCGAGACGGCCCGGCGGACCTACGAGGTCTATCAGGAGGTCCTGGAAAGGGGCGGGTGTTAGGTGGAGGTGGGCCTTGAGGCCGTCGGGTCGCCGTCGATGGGAAGTCGGCCTCCCCCCGCAAGTCCTCGCCGGACTCCGGTCCAAGGTCCTCACGGCGCGGTCGGGACCTCCGACCCTGGCCGGCGTCCGGGGCCGGCTTTACGTCGGCTGGGGCGTCTTTGCCTTCTTGTGGCCGGAGGCCGTCGAGCGGCTCGAGGCCGCCCGGGCCCTCCGGACGGCGGACGACCGCCTGGTCGTGGCCGTCCTGACGGGGCCGGCACTCCGGCAGTGCCTGGGCCTCCGGGACCTGGGGGTCCCCCTCTACCAGCGGCTGACCCTGGCCGCCGGCCTGCGGACCGTCGACTACGTCCTCGTGTGGCGGAAGCTCGAGCCCGACCGCTGGGCTCGGCGGTGGGGACTCCGCCGAGTCGACTGGCTGGGTCTTCTGGAGCCGATCAGGTCTCGGGATTAGGTGGGGGGGGTCGGGTGTTCCGGGGCCAGGAACCCGGCCAGTTGCGGGGACCGGACGTCCGGGGGTAAAATGAAATGTCCCTCCCCAGCGAGGCTGGGTCATATGGCGGTCGGACCCCTGCTTCGGCAGGTCCGTCAGGTGCGGAACCTCTCCCAGCGAGACGTGGCCGAACGCCTCCGGATCCCGGTCGCCTACGTCCAAGCGATGGAGGAAGAGCGTTGGGAGGCCCTGCCGGGCGGCCACTACCGGCGGGCCTTCTTACAGGCGTATGCCGATTGGCTGGGCGTCTCCCTGACGCCTGAGCTACTGGCGGACCTATCGGGCCGTCCCTCCGAGGGCCGGCGTCCCCCCGTGCGCCCACGCGTCCGGGCCCGGCCCTTCCTGAGGTTCTGGTGGGCTGGGGTCGCCATCCTCATCGCCGCCGTGTCCGGGATATGGTGGCATGTCCAGCGGCCGACCGAGAAACTCGCCCCGGCCGAGGGTGTCCGAACGACTCCCGTCGCCGAGCCTGCCCCGGCGCCCCCCAGTCCGCCCTCGGGGGACACCGGCGTCGAGACGCCCTCGATGCCGATCCGGCTTCGCGTCGTGGCCGAGGAGAATTGCTGGCTGGAGGTCTATGCCGACGGGCGTCGGGTCTTCCTGGGGACCCTGCGGGCCGGCGAGGCCTATCGGGTCGAGGCGACGACGCAAGTCCGCTTGGCGACGGTCGGGAACGCCGGAGCCCTCCGGGTCTTCTTGAATGACCGACCGCTTCCGCCCCTGGGCGGGCCCGGTGAGACCCGGCGCGACGTGGTTTTCGACACGAGCCGACTCCCGACCGGGGGGCCGCCTTCCCCCGAGTAGGATAAGGATGTATAATGTTTAAACGTCGCTTTCTGAAGACGCCGAGGCACGCGGGATGGCCGACAAGCACGCCGTCACTCGCCAGGTCTTAGAAGGTCAGGCCCCGGTGGCCGTCCAGGAGTTTGCCGCCCGGGGCTTGCTTCCCTTGGCCCGGGCCGAGTTTCTCGACGTCTGGGTGTACCTGGCCGCCCACGGCAGTACCCCGGAGGTACGGGACCTCGCCCGGCAGTCCCTGGAACAGCTTGCGACCGAAGAGTTGGCCGAACTGGCGGCCTATCCTCATCTGGAGGACCGGACTTTCGAGTACTTGGTCCAACGGTACAGCCGAGACTCGGCCGTCGCCGCTCGCCTGGCTCAGAACCCTTCGATCCCGGACGCGGCCCTCGTACGCCTGGCGGAGCAGGCCGGGGCCGACGTCCTGGAGCTCATCGTGGTCAACCAGGTCCGTCTGCTTCAGACGCCGGACCTCCTGCCGGCCCTCCGTCAGAATCCGAATCTGACGCCGGTCCAGCAAAGACGCCTCCGGGAGTTCGAGGAGGAGTTCGTCTATAAGGAAGTCCGCTACGAGCTGAAGGTCCCCACCCGGGAGGCCCCGCCCCCGACGCCGGTCCCCCCGGCGGTCGCCCCGTCGGCCATCCCGCCGGGTCCGCCGGAAGCGTCGGCCGCCGGCCTCACGGCGCCGATGCCGGTCCCGCCGTCGGCCGAGGCCCCTGAGCCGACTGCCGAGACGCCGCCGGAGGTCTTGGCCGTCGAGGCCGAGACCCGGGACGACCCCCAGCGACTGTTAGACCGGATCGCCCGGATGACGGTCCCCGAGCGGGTCCTGCTGGCGCTCTTGGGGCATCGGGAGGCCCGGATGTTCTTGATCCGGGACCCGAACCGCATCGTCCAGGAAGCTGTCATGAAGAGCCCCCGGCTTTCCGAGTCGGAGGCCGAGGTCTACGCCGCCATGCGGCACCTGGAGCCGGACACATTGCGCATCTTGGCCGACCGTCGGGAGTTTCACAAGAATCGGACCTTCCTATACCGGATCGTGACGAACCCCAAGACGCCCATCCCGGTCGCCACCCGTCTGATGTCCCACCTCTCGGTCATGCAACTCCGGGACATCACCCGGAGCCGGGACGTCCCGATGGCCGTTCGGAACATGGCCAAAGAACGCCTGGCCCACATCCTGGGCCTCAGTAAGGGGTAAGCCGCGCGATGCTACGGTGGCAGTTTTACGGAGCCAGCGACGTCGGTCGGAAACGTTCGAAGAATGAAGACGCCTGGGATCATGACGACGCCCTGGGCTTGTTCATCGTGGCCGACGGCATGGGCGGCCATGCGGCCGGGGAGCAGGCCTCCCAGATCGCCGTCCGGGAGGTCCTGACGTTCGTCCGGAATGCCCAGGCGGACCCGGACGCCACGTGGCCGGGTACCGCCGTGGACACCGCCGAGTGGCAAGAGCACGTCCTCCGGGAGGCCCTCCTGAAGGCTCACCAGCGGATTCTGGAGATGGCCAGCACACATGCCGAGTGGCAGGGCATGGCGACGACGGCCGTCGTCGTTCGGCTCGACCCCGAGGGCCGGCGGGCCTTCATCGCCCACGTCGGCGACAGCCGGGCCTATCTCATCCGACAGGGCAAGATCATTCAGCTCACGCAAGACCACTCGTGGGTCAACGAACAGATCAAGG
>FWWL01010185.1_pt1 | contig 10979 bp, 9 predicted proteins | sample 2228331 | NCBI WGS metagenome assembly FWWL01 (sample SAMEA103939775, study PRJEB20133) | metagenome
CGATGAGGGATGCCACGGCCTTGCGGCCCTCGCCGAGGATCTCCGACACCGCCAGCCCCTCGCGGATGCGGCTGCGCAGGAGCACCGATTCCAGCCGGCGCGCGGTCTCGTCGGGGCGCTCGCGGGCCGCAGCCGGCGACTCCTCCGCGGCGAGGCGCTGGGCGTAGGCGGCGGGGTGCTTGACGTTCCACCAGCGCACGCCGCCCACGTGGCTGTGCGCGCCCGGTCCCACGCCCCACCAGTCGGCGCCGGTCCAGTAGAGGAGGTTGTGCCGGCAGCGGGTCGCCTCCCCGGTGGACCAGTTGGAGACCTCGTACCACTCCAGGCCCGCGGCCCGCAGGTGCTGGTCGGCCAGCTCGTACTTGTCGGCGAGGTCGTCCTCCTCGGGCATCGGCAGCTCCCCGCGCCGCACCCGGCGCGCCAGCGCGGTGCCGTCCTCGACGATGAGGGAGTACGCCGAGACGTGGTCCGGTGCGCAGTCCAGCGCCGCCCGCAGCGAGGTCTCCCAGTCGGCGACAGACTCCCCCGGCGTGCCGTAGATCAGGTCGAGGGAGACCTGCAGCCCGGCCTCGCGGGCCCACTCCACGGCCCGCGGCACCCGCTCGGGGTCGTGGGTGCGGTCGAGCACGGCCAGCACGTGCCGCACCTGGGACTGCATCCCGAAGGAGACCCGGGTGAAGCCGCCCTCGCGCAGCCGGGCCAGGCCCTCGGGGGTCACCGAGTCCGGGTTGGCCTCCGTCGTGACCTCGACGTCGGGGGCCAGGCCGAGCTCCTCGCGGGCCGCCGCCAGCACCGAGACGAGGTCCTCGGGAGGCAGCAGCGTGGGGGTGCCACCGCCGAGGAAGACGGTGTCCACGCGCACCTCGCGCTCACCGAGCACCCCGCGGATCCGGCGGACCTCGGCGACGGCCGCGGCGGCGTACGTCGTCCGCGAGGAGCCGGGGACGCTGGCCGGCCCGAGCTCCTCGGCGGTGTAGGTGTTGAAGTCGCAGTAGCCGCAGCGCACCGCGCAGAACGGCACGTGCACGTAGAGCCCGAAGGGCCGCCGTCCGACGCCCTCCAGGGCCGCTGCCGGGAGGCTGCCGTCGGCCGGCGCGGGCTCACCGTCGGGGAGGGAGGAGGGCACCGGCCCATCCTCCCCCGTGCCCGGACACGACGACGCCCCGGCCCGCGCACACCAGGTGCGCCGGCCGGGGCGTCGGGGCCGATCAGCTGTAGAAGCTGTCGATCAGCTGCTTGTTGTTGTCCTCGACGACCGAGCGCTTGACCTTCATCGAGGGGGTCAGCTCACCGGACTCGATGGTGAGGTCGTGGTCGAGGATCTCCCACTTCTTGATCGTCTCCCAGCGGTTGAGGCGGGAGTTGAGCTCCTCGATGTAGCCGCCGACCATGTCCTTGACCTGCTGCGAGCGCACGATCTCGGTGTAGGACTTGCCGGACATCCCGTTCTCCTCGGCCCAGCCCGCCATCGCGTCGGGGTCGAGGGTGATCAGGGCGACGACGAAGTTGCGCTCGGCACCGAAGACCATGAACTGGCTGGCGTAGGGGCACAGGGCCTTGAACTTCGACTCGATCGCCGGCGGGGCGATGTACTTGCCTCCGGAGGTCTTGAAGAGCTCCTTGATCCGGCCGGTGATGGTGAGGAAGCCGTCGGCGTCGATCTCGCCCTTGTCGCCGGTGCGCAGCCAGCCGTCCTCGGTGAACGCCTCGGCGGTCTTGTCGGGCAGGTTGTGGTAGCCGGCCATGATGTGCGGGCCGCGCAGCTGGACCTCGCCGCCCTCGCCGATGCGGACCTCGGAGCCGGGGAACGGCTGGCCGACCGATCCCATCTTGTACTCGTCGGGGTGGTTCACCGTGGCGCCCGCGGAGTTCTCGGTCATGCCGTAGCCCTCGAGGATGAGGATGCCGGCGGCGTTGAACCACTCGGCGATCTCGGCGTTGAGGGCCGCGGAGCCGGAGATGAAGAACTTCACCCGGCCGCCGAAGCGGTCGCGGACCTTGGAGAAGACGAGCTTGTCGAAGAGGCCGTGCTGGAGCTTCAGGCCCAGGGGGATGCTCTTGCCCTCGCGCTTGAGCCTGTCGACCTCGATGCCGACCTTGAAGGCCTGCTTGAAGATCTTCTCCTTGGCGCCGCCCTCGGAGGCCGTCATCGTCACGATGCGCGCGTGGGCCTTCTCGAAGATGCGGGGGGCCGCGCCCATGAAGGTCGGCTTCACCACGCCCAGGTTGTCGACGATCTTCTCGACCCGGCCGTCGATGGCGGTCGCGAAGCCGCACGCCAGCTGGGTGGAGAGCAGCACCTTGCCGAAGGAGTGGGCCATCGGCAGCCACAGGAACTGCAGGTCGTCCTCGTGGAGGATGTCCTGGGACTTGATCGCAGCACCCTCGTAGACCCAACCGCGGTGCAGCAGGCGCACGCCCTTGGGCTTGCCGGTGGTGCCGGAGGTGTAGATCAAGGTGGCGAGCGCGTCGGGCTGGATCGCCTGGGCGGTCTCCTCGATCACGCCCGGGTGCTCGGCGAGGTAGGCCTCGCCCAGCTTCTCCAGGTCGTCGAGGCTGATGGTCCAGTCGCCGTCGGTCGTGCCGTCGAAGACGACGACCTTGCCGACCGTGGGCAGCTCGGCCTTGTGCTCACGCAGCTTGGCGACCTGCTCGTCGTCCTCGGCGAAGACGACCTGGCACTCGGAGTCGCTGACGATGTAGGCGGTGTCCTCGGCGTTGGTGGTCGGGTAGACCGTCGTGGTGGCCCCACCGGCGCACATCACCGCGAGGTCGGCCAGGATCCACTCGTAGCGGGTGCCGGAGGCGATGCCGACGCGCTGCTCGCTGGCCAGGCCCAGCGACAGCAGACCTGCGGCGAGGCGGCTGACCCGCTCACCCGCCTGCTTCCAGGTGACCGACTCCCAGGCCTCCCCGACGGGGAACCTGAAGGCCTCGGACTGTGGCGACTTCGCGACGCGGTCCAGGAAGAGGACCGCGACGTTCTGCGCGAGGTTGTCGACGAAGCTGGCGTCTCTGTTGGCAGGCATGTCGCTCCTGTACGGGGTACGGCGGGGAACCCCGGCGCCCCTCCCGGAGCCGGGTTGCTGCGTAACCTATGTCACGTCGGCTACTGGCGCGTAGCAACCCCCGACATCTTCCGGCCACTGGACGGATCAGGAGGCCGCACCGCTCCCCCGGCGGCCCGCGACGTAGGCCTCGGCACGCTCCCGCGCCCGGGGCAGCAGGTCGGGCACCTCGAGCAGCCGAGGCAGCAGGGAGTGGTCGGTGTTGAGCGCGCGGAACATCATGCTGACCGTCACTCCGTGCCCGGGGCGGTGCACCACGGTCAGCTCGTCCCCGGCCGCGAGCGTGCCCTCCCCCAGCACCCGCAGGTAGGGCCCGGGTCGGCCGAGCTCGGCGAAGCGGCGTACCCAGGCCCGGTTGTCGTAGCCCGAGCGGCCCATCCACATCTTGAAGTCGTTGCAGGGGGTGCGCACCGAGCGCACCTCGAGCAGCACGTCGCCGACCTGCCAGCGCTCGCCGATCTCGGCCTCGTTGACGTCGATCCCCTGCGTGGTGAGGTTCTCGCCGAACTGGCCGTCGGGGATCGCGGCGCCCACCTCGCCCTCCCAGTGGTCGAGGTCCTCGCGGGCGAAGGCGTAGACGGCCTGGTCGGGCCCGCCGTGGTGGACGGTGTCGGAGACCTCGTCGCCGACCAGGCCCAGGCGGTGGACGTGGACCGGGCCCGCGACCGCGGTCTTGTCGATGGAGGTCCGGCCGATGCCAGCCCACGCCGCCTCACGGGGGCGACCGACGCTGACGGAGAGGATGCGCGACATGGCGACATCCTCCCAAAGAGGCTGGGCCCACGCCCCGCGAACAACCGAGCCGCGCCGAATCGCTTGCCACTCCGGAAAGTGATGGCTATGCTTTCCGGCATGGAAACTTCTCGGACCCATGACGACCCCCGTGACGACGCGCGCCAGCAGCTCCGCGAGATCGACCGCGCCCAGGTCGCGACCTGGCTGAACTACCCGCCGACCCCGTGGTGGTGGGCGCCGTTCTTCGCCCTCTGGTCAGCGGCGCTGGTCCTCTCGGTCGGCTACCTGCCGGGCTGGGGCAGCGCCCTCGGCAACCTCGCCCTGGTCGCGGCCTCGGCCCTCCTCATCGCCTACGACCGTCGCCGGCGCGGCACGTGGCCCACCGGCGACGTGCCGCCGGAGCTGCACCGACCGTTGTGGGCGCTCCTGGGCGGGGCGGTGGTGATCGCCGGCGTGGCCACGGCGCTGGGGTTCCTGGTGTCGGTGTGGTCGTCCGCGGTCGTCACCGGCGTGCTGGTCGGCATCCTCATCTGGTGGTACGAGCGGGAGTACGCACGGGCAGCCGTCCGTGCCCGACGGCGGCTCGGGTGAGCGCGTCCGGCGGCCCGGGCGCGGACACCTCGCCGGCGCCGCTCGCCGACCTCGACCCCGTCCTCACCGCCCCCAAGCGGCTGGCCTTCATGGCGGTCCTCGCCAGCTCCACCTCCACCGACTTCGGCTTCCTGCGCGGGCACCTCGGGGTCAGCGACTCCGACCTCTCCAAGCAGGCCTCGGCGCTGGAGTCGGCCGGCTACCTCACGGTCACCAAGGACGGCCGCGGCCGCGGGGGCACCACGACCTTCAAGATCACCAAGGAGGGCAAGCGCGCCTTCGAGCGGCACCGCGACACGCTCCGCACGTTGCTCGGCTGAGTCCTCGAGCGCCTCCGGCCGGTGCTCAGTCGGAGATCGCCTTGACCACGGTCAGCATCCGGGTGACGTAGGCCGGGTCCGGCGCCCCGTCCCGGACCGCCCAGAAGGCGTTGAGCACCAGCCGGACCGTCGCCCAGGCGCGCGCCCGGTCCTCGTCGAGGCCGGCGGCGTCGACCACCGCGTGGAAGCGCGCGCGCAGCGCACGGCGGACGTCGCCGGCCACCTCGTCGAAGCGGTTCCACAGCAGCGGGGCCGGCTCCCAGTGCGGGTCGCCGCTCATCGCGTGCGGGTCGATGGCCACCCAGGCCCCGTCCGCGCCCTCGGTCTCGTCCTCGGCGGCGGGACGGAGCAGGACGTTCTCGTAGTGCAGGTCGCCGTGGACGAGGACACCGGTGCTCGCGGGGTCGCCCGTCAGGTCGCGCAGGAGGGCGACGCACTGCTCGACCATCCGCCGAGGCAGACCGGCGTCGCGAGGCAGCGCCCTCAGCGGCTCGAGGAACGCCCCGACGTACGTCGTCAGCGGCAGGAGCCGGGGCGGTGCCGGCACGTGCAGCAGGCCGTAGAGGTCGCCCACCACCTCGCAGGCGTGGACGTCCCACTCCTCGGTGAGGTCGCGGCGCTCGAGCCGCTCCAGCAGCACGGCCCGCCGACGGGGGTCGGCCCGCAGGAGGCGCACGGCGCCGCGACCGCCCCAGTGCTGCAGCGCCAGCGCCTCGTGCTCGGTCTCGACGCCGGGGTCGGCGATCTTGAGGACCGCCCGCTCCCCCTCCGCCGTGCGCACGGGCACCGCGACGGAGAAACGACCCCAGACCGCGTCGGTCTCCCGCTCGAGGTCCCACTCCCCCAGCAGGTCGCGCAGGACGGGAGGCAGGGAGTCAGACATCGGGGCGAGCCTACGCACGGCACGAGACGTTCACCCGATGGTCACCCGGGGGCGCGTCACCCCGGAGCCGACGCTGCGTTGGGCGTCTGAGCACACCGTCGAGAGGACACCGCCGTGGGCCACGGTCCGCACCGCCCGTACGTCTCGCGCCGCCAGTTCGTGCAGCGCACCGCCGCCGTGGGGATCGCTGCGGGCGCCGGCCCCTTCCTGTGGCAGCAGCCCGGCTACTCCGCGGCCACCCCGGTCGAGCAGATCCACGGCCAGTTCGGCGCCGACGCCGGACGGGAGGCCGCCTTCAGCTGGATGACCCCGGGCCCGGTGCGCCGCCCCTTCGTCCAGATCGGCGAGCAGCGGGTGGCCGCCGAGACCGTGCAGTACGCCGGCTGCCCGGGGTACTTCCACCACGCACGGGTCGAGGAGCTGCTGCCGGGCACCCGCTATCGCTACGCCGTCGGCCACGCCGGGGACGTGCGGTCGACGAAAGCGCTCTGGCGCACCGGCCCTCGGCCCGGACGGCCGTTCACGTTCACCGCGTTCGGCGACCAGGGCACCGACGAGCCGGACCTCACGAACATCCAGGACGTGGACCCGCTCACCCTGCAGTCCATCGCACACCAGCAGCCGCCGTTCCAGGCCTCGCTCAACCGCGACCTCGCCTTGTCCATGGCCCCCGCCTTCCACGTGATCGTCGGCGACACCTCGTACGCCAACGGCGACCAGGCGATCTGGGACGCGTGGTTCCGCGGCATCGAGAAGATGGCGCGGACCATGCCCTGGATGCCCTGCATCGGCAACCACGAGATCGAGGCCGAGGGCGGGATCGGCGGCTTCTCCCCGACCGGGCTCCTCACCGGCGACGAGGGAGACTCCTGGGGGCCCCTGGGCTACGACGCCTACCGGCACCGCTTCGCCCTGCCCCGCAACGGGGACAAGGACTGGGAGGGCAACTGGTACCGGTTCCGCTACGGCTCGGTCGAGTTCGTCTCCATCGACAACAACGACGTGAACACCGAGGTGACCGCCAACATCGGCTACTCCGAGGGCCGCCAGGAGCGGTGGGTGCGAAGGGTGCTGCGCCGGGCCGCCGCGGATCCGACGGTCGACTTCATCATCGTCCTGATGCACCAGGCCGCGTTCTCCTCGGGGCTGCACGGCAGCGACCCGGGCGTGCGGGAGGCCTGGTTCCAGATGTTCAGCGAACACGGCGTCGACCTGGTCATCCAGGGTCACGACCACCACTACGAGCGCACGCACCTGATGGACCACGACCGGGTCGTGGAGACCGGCCGGGACGGCGTCTACACCTCCGACGTCGGCACGATGTACCTCGTCACCGGCAACGGCGGCGGCGTGCAGCGCGGCGAGGGGCTGGGGGGCGGCGGGGACTTCACGGCCGCGATCCAGGCGCAGGAGGTGGGCACCGTCAGGATCGACGTCGTCCCCGACACCGGGCGCGGGACCAAGCGGCTGGTGCTGGGCGAGTACTCCGCCACCCGCGGTGGCGCGCCCATCGAGGAAGGCATCGTGATCGAGCGCAGCCTGCGGGCCGGGCGAGGCACGGCCCCTCGGTCGGCACCGGTCTCCGACGACCCTGTCGGGCCGCTGCACCGGACCGCCGCCGGGCTCGGCGCGCTGGCCCTCGGTGCCGCGGCCGGGACGGTGCCGGCGACCACGTGGACCCGCGGCTCGGATGACGAGGAGGTCATCGAGCTGCGGGAGCGGCGGCGCTCCGACGTACGCCGGGTGCTGCGCGACCTACCCTGACGGACCCGGCTACTTCTTGGCCTTGTCCGCCGAGCTGCCGGCGCCGTCGTTGCTGAGCGCGGCGACGAACGCCTCCTGGGGGACCTCGACGCGGCCGACCATCTTCATCCGCTTCTTGCCCTCCTTCTGCTTCTCCAGAAGCTTGCGCTTGCGGCTGATGTCGCCGCCGTAGCACTTGGCGAGCACGTCCTTGCGGATCGCCCGGATGTTCTCGCGGGCGATCACCCGCGCGCCGATGGCGGCCTGGATCGGCACCTCGAACTGCTGGCGCGGGATGAGCTCCTTGAGCTTGCCGGCCATCATCACGCCGTAGGCGTAGGCGGCGTCCTTGTGCACGATCGCGCTGAAGGCGTCGACCGGCTCGCCCTGCAGCAGGATGTCGACCTTGACCAGGTCGGCGGCCTGCTCGCCGGAGCGCTCGTAGTCGAGCGAGGCGTAGCCCTTGGTGCGCGACTTCAGCTGGTCGAAGAAGTCGAAGACGATCTCGCCCATCGGCAGCGTGTAGCGCATCTCGACGCGGTCCTCGGAGAGGTAGTCCATCCCGCCGAGCGTGCCGCGCTTGGTCTGGCACAGCTCCATGATCGTGCCGATGTAGTCGCTGGGCGAGAGGATCGTGGCCTTGACGACCGGCTCGCGGACCTCGGCGATCTTGCCCTCGGGGAACTCGCTGGGGTTGGTCACCTCGATCTCGGTGCCGTCCTCCATCGCGACCTCGTAGACCACGTTGGGCGCGGTGGAGATCAGGTCGAGGCCGAACTCGCGCTCGAGCCGGTCGCGGGTGATCTCCATGTGCAGCAGGCCGAGGAAGCCGCAGCGGAAGCCGAAGCCCAGCGCGCCGGAGGTCTCGGGCTCGTAGGTCAGGGCGGCGTCGTTGAGCTGGAGCTTCTCCAGCGCCTCGCGCAGGTCGCCGAACTGGTCGCCGTCGATCGGGTACAGCCCGGCGTAGACCATCGGGTTGGGGTGCTTGTAGCCACCGAGGGCCTCGGTGGCCCCGTGGTGCAGCGTGGTGACGGTGTCGCCGACGCGGGACTGCCGCACGTCCTTCACGCCGGTGATGAGGTAGCCCACCTCGCCGACGCCGAGCTCGCCGGCCTTGACCTGCTCGGGGCTGATGACGCCGACCTCGAGCATCTCGTGGGTCGCACCGGTCGACATCATCTTGATCCGGTCGCGGTGGTTGAGCTTGCCGTCGACCACGCGGACGTAGGTGACCACGCCGCGGTAGGTGTCGTAGACGGAGTCGAAGATCAGCGCCCGGGCCGGCTTGTCGGCGTCGCCGACGGGCGGCGGGGTCTGCTTGACGATCTCGTTGAGCAGCGCCTCCACGCCCAGGCCGGTCTTGGCGCTGACCTGCAGCACGTCGGAGGGCTCGCAGCCGACCAGGCCGGCCAGCTCGGCGGCGTACTTCTCGGGGTTGGCGCTGGGCAGGTCGATCTTGTTGAGCACCGGGATGATGTGGAGGTCGGCACCCATCGCGAGGTAGAGGTTGGCCAGCGTCTGAGCCTCGATGCCCTGCGCGGCGTCGACCAGCAGGATCGCGGCCTCGCAGGCCTCCAGGGAGCGCGACACCTCGTAGGTGAAGTCGACGTGGCCGGGGGTGTCGATCATGTTGAGCACGTAGGTGCCCGGGTCGGCGCCCTGCTCGTTGTCCTCGGCGACGGCCCACGGCATCCGCACCGCCTGGCTCTTGATGGTGATGCCGCGCTCGCGCTCGATGTCCATCCGGTCGAGGTACTGCGCGCGCGCCGCCCGGTCGTCGACGACGCCGGTCAGCTGCAGCATCCGGTCGGCCAGCGTCGACTTCCCGTGGTCGATGTGGGCGATGATGCAGAAGTTCCGGAGGATGGCCGGATCGGTCTGGCCGGGGACGGGCCAGGACTTCGGGGGAACAGCAGGCACGGGGGTCTCAGGCGTCTCTCGTACGTCGGGACGGACTGCGCCATCCTCCCACGCCACCCCACGAACCCCCGCCACGCCGAGGCTCCGGGTCCCGGGGTTCGGGGGTGACGCGGGCCACGATGGGCCGGTGCCCACCTCTTCCCCGGCGGTCGCTCCTCCCTCTGCGCGCCCCGCACCCGCCGCACCCTCCCCCGTGCAGACCTACCTGCCGTGGGGCCGCACGGCCCGCCGGCTGGACTGGACCCACCTGCCTCCGCAGGTCCGCTTCGAGGTCGAGGCGCGACTGGGGTCCCCCGTGGCCTCGGACACCACGCTGACCCACGGCTTCGTGCCGGTCGTCGAGACCGTCCTGACCTGTGCCGACGGCAGCACCCACCTGCTGAGGGCGGCCTCGGCCAGGGCGCAGCGCTCCTTCGCCGCCTCGCTGCGCACCGAGGCCCGCTGGCTGGCCTCGCTGCCGGCGCAGGTGCCGGTCGTCGGGCTCGAGGCCTTCCTCGACGGCGACTGGGTGGTGCTCCTGCTCGAGCACCCCGCGGGCACCGCCCCGGGCCGACCCTGGGCCGAGGACGAGCTGGACCGCTGCCTGGCGACGCTGGCCACCGTCGCCGAGGTCCTGACGCCGGCGCCCGACGGGGCCGGGCTCCCGGTCCGCGACTTCGCCGAGGACCTCGCCGACTGGCTCGGACGCTGGGACATCCTCGCCGAGCGCGAGGACCTCGGTACGCCGATGCAGCTGCTCACCGCCGGCCGGCTCGCGAGCCGCCTCCCGGAGGTGACCGCGGGCGACACCCTGGTCCACACCGACCTGCGCGACGACACCCTGCTGCTCGCGCCGGACGGGCGGGTGCTCCTGGACGGCTGGGCCTGGCCGGTGCGCGGCGCGGCCTGGCTGGACTCGCTGCTGCTGCTGGTCGGCCCGTGCGGCGACGGCGTCGACGTGGAGGCCGTGCTCCGGCGTACCCCGCTGCTCGCGGCCGTCCCCGACGACCACGTCGACTGCGTGCTCGCTGCGATGGCAGGCTTCTTCCTCACCAGCTGCGACCTGCCGGTGCCGGCGCCCTCCCCCTGGCTGCGGGAGTTCCAGCGGTGGCAGGGCGAGGCCGCGTGGGGCTGGTTGCGTCGCCGGCGCGGCTGGTCGTGACCGCGTCCTGACCCCGACCCAGGCGATTTGGGTGCGCTCCGGCGCCGCTGTTAACCTCTCCTGTCGCTTCTGTTGGCGCGCTGCTACGCGCGCCCGCTGCGACCGTCAGCTCCACCAGACCAGCACGTACCGACACATGTGAGGCGGGCCCCGTGGCCAACATCAAGTCCCAGATCAAGCGCAACAAGCAGAACGAGAAGCGCCACGAGCGCAACAAGGCCGTCAAGAGCGAGCTCAAGACCGCCATCCGCCGCTTCAACGAGGCCGTCGAGTCCGGCGAGACCGAGAAGGCCGTCGTCGCCTCCCGCGTCGCCACCAAGAAGCTCGACAAGGCCGTCTCCAAGGGCGTCATCCACAAGAACCAGGCCGCGAACCGCAAGTCGTCGATCGCCAAGAAGGCCGCCGCACTCTGATCCTCCCCCGGGCTCGACCCGGTCTGGGACGCTGACAGCGACCCGCTCCACTCCGGTGGGGCGGGTCGTCGGCGTTTCCGGGCGGCTCCCCCGAGGTCAGGGGCGGCGGGGTCAGGAGCGCAGGGCGGTTATGGTGAGGACCAGCCGCTCGAGGGTGTACGACGG
>FWWL01010187.1_pt1 | contig 10976 bp, 8 predicted proteins | sample 2228331 | NCBI WGS metagenome assembly FWWL01 (sample SAMEA103939775, study PRJEB20133) | metagenome
TTGCCGAGGCAGATGTGATCCTTGAGCACACCTTTTATACCCCCATGCATGACCATGCCTTTTTGGAGCCGGAGTGTAGCATTGCACGCCCTACGCCGGATGGGCGCATGGAAGTCTATGTGGGCTCGCAAATCCCCTATGCGGACCGCCAGCAGATTGCGCGCGCGCTGGGTTGGCCTGAAACCCGCGTTCATGTCATTGGGCAGTTGATGGGTGGCGGATTTGGGGGTAAGGAAGATATCGCTGGTCAAATCCACGCTGCTCTGTTAGCCCACGCGACGGGTCGCCCGGTGAAGCTGTTATATGATCGTCACGAGTCATTGATTGCACACCCCAAACGCCACGCCACCCAGATTCGGGTCAAGGTGGGTGCCAAGTCGGATGGGCGTCTCACTGCAGTGGAAACAGAACTCTATGGAGATACAGGGGCTTACGCTTCGCTGGGTGAGAAGGTGATGACGCGGGCCACCACCCACTCCTCCGGGCCGTATGAAGTTCCTCATGTCAAGGCCGATTGTTATGCCATGTACACAAACAACCCACCAGCAGGAGCATTCCGCGGCTTTGGAGTGATGCAATCGGCTTTCGCCATCGAGAGCATCATGGATATGCTGGCGGAGCGGTTGGGGATAGACCCGGTGGAGTTGCGGCGCAAGAATGCTCTGCGCGTGGGCAGTGTGACCAATACCGGGCAAGTGTTGCGCCAAAGCGTGGGATTGTTGGAATGTATTGAAAAAGTAGAGTCAGAAATGCGCCGCCTGGGAGGTCCTAATCCATTTGAACCCAAGGCGGTTCCGGGTGCCCCGCATTTGCGCCGTGCCTGGGGTTTTGCCGTGGGATATAAAAATACTGGTCTGGGCGGCGGTGCACCGGACAAGGCGGGGGCTGAGGTGGAATTGCGCCGCGATGGTACTTTCCAGGTGCGCACCTCATCTGCAGAACTGGGACAGGGTTTGCCTACGGTACTTCAGTTGATCGCTGCTGAAGAACTTAATCAGTCCCCTCGGCGAATTGAGGTGTTGCTCATGGATACGGATCTAACACCGGATGGCGGGCCCACCACCGCTTCGCGTCAGACCTTCGTGACCGGAAATGCCGTGCGCTATGCTGCACGGGCGCTCAAGGAACTGCTGACCAGTGAACTTTCGGAGCGTTATGATGTGCCGCCGGAGCAGGTCCGTTTTGTAGAGGGCTTGGCTCAGATTAATGGACGGACGTTAACGCTGCAGCAGGTGGCCGAAGAGATGATGGCGAGTGGTCGTCCGCCAGTAACCTCTTACACGTATTGGGCGCCTGCGACCCGTCCGTTAGGGGAGGGCGGGGATATGCACTTCGCTTTTTCGTTTGCTGCTCAGGCCGCAGAGGTTGAGGTTAACACCCTGACGGGTGAGGTTAAAGTACTGCGCATGATCATTGCCAATGATGTGGGTTACGCCATCAACCCCCTGGGGCTGCGGGGGCAGATTGAGGGGGGTGCCATTATGGGGATCGGACATACCCTGACCGAAAATTTCATCCTCAAAGACGGTCATGTGGTGACAGATCGTCTGGCACGCTATCGCACCCCCTCCATTGTTCATACGCCTGAGATCATCTCGTTTGTTGTCGAACATCCGGTGGCCGAGGGACCCTATGGGGCTAAAGGGGTGGGAGAAATTGTGTTGATCCCTACGCCCCCGGCCATCACCAATGCGATTTATAACGCGGTGGGGGTGCGTGTGGATCGCCTGCCGGTGGATCAGGAGATGGTCTGTAAGGCACTCAACAACTGCTAGGTGCTGGTCAAATTAGCCGGATATGGGCGGGTCGGGTGGCTCCCGACCCGCTTTTATATTGCGCAAGGGGATTGTATAGGGTTAAGCAAACTTGGCATTGCGATCTTCAAGGTAAAATCTAGACACTGTATGCATGGGCTGGGTTCTATGAAAGAATTCGATTTTGTCATTTTGGGTGCGGGTGCTGCTGGCCTTTCGCTGGCTTATCACCTGCTGCAAAGTCCCCTCAAGGATCGGCGCATCCTGCTTGTTGAGCGAGAGCAAAAGGTTCACAATGATCGCACCTGGTGCTTTTGGAGTAATCGTCCAACTTTGTTTGAACCCGTTTATTTTCATACCTGGCCACGTCTAATGGTGACGCACTGGAACGAAACCCTGGACCTTGATTTGCAGGACTATGGCTATCATATGATCCGGGGAGCGGATTACTATCGTTTTGTCCTTTCTGCCTTAGATGAGGTCCCTAATGTGACGCTGGTTCAGGGGGAAGTCAAGGCAGTGTCTCAGGATGCACAGGGTATCTCCGTCTTAGTGGATGGGCATGAGTACCGTGGCCGCTGGGGGTTTGACAGCACTTTTTCGGCTCAGGCATGGGTGCGTCAGCCGGGGCATTATCATTACCTGTGGCAACATTTCAAGGGCTGGGTCATTGAAAGTGATCAGCCAGTGTTTGATCCTGCGCAGGCAACGTTGTTTGACTTTCGTACACCCCAAGATGGAGCCATGCGCTTCATGTATGTTCTCCCCTGGAGCCCCACGGTTGCGCTGGTGGAATATACCCTGTTTTCCCCTACGATTCTTGATGAACAGACTTATGATGAGGCCCTGCGTGCTTATGTGGAGGGGGTGCTCAATCTTCGTCACTATCGCATCGTAGAGCAAGAGCGGGGTGCCATTCCCATGACCGATCAGCCGTTTGAGCGGCGGATTGGCCCGCGGCTTTTAAATATTGGCACCAAAGGTGGGCGGGTTAAGCCTTCCAGCGGATATGCTTTCCTGCGGATTCAGGCAGATAGTGCGGCTATTGTGCGTTCGCTGATGCGGTATGGCCATCCGTTTGCCCTTCCCCGTGCTCCCCGTCGGTTTTGGGTGCTGGATCGGATCATGTTACAGGTGATGTACCGCGAGGGCGGGCGCATGGCCGATATTTTCATGCACCTGTTTCGTAATAACCCTGCCCGGCGTATCTTTCGCTTTTTGGATGAAGAAGCCGGGGTGGTAGAGTGTTTGCAGGTATTATCCTCATTACCTCCCCTGCCCTTTTTACGGGCCACGTGGAGGGTATATGCATTACGGCGCCTTTGATAAACCTCACAACCAGCCTTGTAGGTGGTAAATCAGGATGCCCAAATATTCTTTGAGACTGCTGGTGGTGAGTCCCAGGTTATCGGCGGTTGGTAGCAGGTGAATGATCTGGCTGGCCAGGTTTGGCTGCCAGAGATCCTGCCAGTTGCTCTTGGTGACGGTGTAATCGGTGGGAGCAGGGATGACTTCAAAACCCTGGTGTTCAAAGAGGGCCACCGAGCGTGGCATATGTTGTGCGGATGTCACCAGGATGATTTTTCGAATGCCTTTTGCGCGTAAAATTTCTCCTGAGTAGAGCGCGTCCTCGTAGGTGTTTTGTGAACGAGGCTGCAACCACAGCGCTTCATCGGGGATGCCGATCAGTTGCATCAGGTCAGCCATTTCTTCCGCTGGCGTGCTGCCTCGTTGGCTAAGCCACGAGATGTAGCCCCCGCTGAGCAGGAGGTGTGGGGCCTTCCCTTGTTTGTAGAGGCGGGCTGCGAAGAGAACGCGATCGCCCGCGCCGTTGACCTCTACGAAACGACGGGGGTAGGAAGGGGCTTCGGTACCGCCCCCCAGGACCACGATCACTTCGGCGCTGGGAATCTCGGCAGGAGGAAGGTAGCGCCATTCTAACGAACGGGCCAGGCTGTAAGCCACCCATCGGTTACCCCCTAACCATAACACGAGAAGAGCGCTTGCCGTGAGGATCTGCTTACTACGTGTGGATTTACGCAGCAAGGCAACAATCAGGAATACACACGCCAGACCTAACGGGTAAACAAAGAGAGGTAAAAATTTGGATAGGAAGACAAACATGGGCTATCCCTGCTTTGAGTGTGGATATGAGCCCTATAATTGTAACAGAAAGGTCGGGGGATAGCCTGGCTCAAACCACAAAGACTGCCAAAGATGGATAATTCGAGGTAAAATCTAGTCGTGTGATCGTCTTTCTGAAGTATAATTTTTGTGTAAAATTTCACGAGATGTTTATGGGGTGCTTTTAACCCAACTTTACTCTGGAAAGGAGATAAACCTATGGAGAACCTCGTACTTGTCCGCCATGGTCAGAGCGTGTGGAACATGGAGAATCGTTTTACCGGTTGGACGGATGTGGATTTGACCGAACAAGGGAAGGAAGAGGCGCGCTGGGCAGGTCGGCAATTGTTAGCCGAGAAGTTTGAGTTTGATATTGCTTTCACTTCGGTGCTCAAGCGTGCCATCCGTACTTTGTGGATCATTCTGGATGAAATGGATTTGATGTACCTGCCTTATGAAATTGCCTGGCAACTGAATGAGCGGCATTACGGAGCCTTGCAGGGACTGAACAAGGCTGAGATGACCCTCAAGTACGGGAAGGAACAGGTTCACCTCTGGCGGCGAAGTTACGATGTACCACCACCACCCCTGGATTGGGATGACCCTCGCCATCCGCGCTTTGATCCGCGTTACAAGCATGTGGATCCTAAACTATTGCCCGCTTGTGAATCCTTGAAGATGACTTTGGAGCGTGTGCTGCCTTACTGGCATGAGAAGATTGCGCCGCGTTTGCAAGCGGGTGAGCGGGTGTTGATTGTGGCCCATGGGAACAGCCTGCGTGCGCTGGTGAAATATCTCGATAACATATCAGATGCGGATATTCCAGAACTTAACATCCCTACCGGTATTCCGCTGGCCTATGCGCTGGATAAGGACCTCAAGGTAATATCGCGGCGATACCTGGCAGATGAAGAAACCGTGCGTGCGGCTGCTGAAGCTGTAGCCAAGCAAGCCGAAGCCAAGCAATCCTAGGCTATATTCGGTATATTGGGCTCAACCAGAGAGGGCGAGGTTCAGTCTCGCCCTTTTCTTTTACCCTGCGTACCCCAAACATAATCCCATAACGGGGATGAAACGCCAAAGCGTTGATCGGGTGTCTTGTAGTGATGCTGCATGTGATGGCGCTTAAGGGTTTTCCAGATACCGCGGCGCATTGGAAAGTGATGCGTGGCGTAGTGAATCAAATCGTAGCCCAAATAGCCTGCAATGAAACCTGCAAAGGTGGGACCTAACCAGTGCGGAGCCGCGAGAAGGCGGTTGAAAATCAGCCAAAACAGGCCGTAGAAAATGAGAGACAAAGGAATGCTAACGATGGGGGGCATCACCAGGCGTGTTTTGCATTGAGGCTGAACATGATGAATGCCGTGAAAAAGGAAGGTCAGACGCTCCTGGAAGGGGGTTCGAGGGCGGAAATGAAAGACAAAGCGGTGAAGGGTGTACTCAGTGAAACTCCACAGAAAAAGTCCCAGACCGAAGCCAAGTGGGATCTGCACCCAGAGAGCACGAGCGAGCGCCTCAAGGATACCGTATCCTAGAAAGAACAATGCAACCGGAAGCCAGATGATCACCACTACAATGGGGTGAATATGGGTAAAAAACTCTAAGAAGTCAGATTTGAAAAGACGAATGGGCTGCGGATCGTGTGATATTGGGTGATTCACTTGCTTACCTCGTTGGGGTGGAGGGAGTGAGTGGGATTACCTGCTCGACGCCTTCCTGTAGTATCTGTACCGCTATTTGACCATGTGCACCTTCCTCCAAGGCCGAAAGGAAATTTGTGACCTGAGATTGGACCACCGAAACCGTAAGATGCACCTCAGATGCAAATTGTCGGTCCAGGAGGTGGGCGTTTAGAGGGGATAATTGCTTTTCAATGTAATTATACAAAGCATATGGGATTTGTAAACTCAATATAGTCACCCTGGTTTTTTGGCCAAACCGGGCAACATCCAGCACTTGCAAAGCGGCTTCGCGGTAAGCACGGGCTAACCCTGCTGTACCCAGTTTGATGCCCCCAAAGTAGCGAGTCACGATGAGTAAGACGTCTTCTATCTGGCGTGACTTAAGGGCGAGCAGGATGGGTTTTCCGGCGGTGCTGCCGGGTTCTCCATCATCCGAAGAGTGCTCCAGGTTACTCACAATGTAAGCATAGGGATGATGAGACGCATCGGGAAACTCGCTCCGGACTTTCGCAAGGGTTGTGCGCACCTCATTTTCGGTGTGGGCAGGATAGAGGGAGGCGATGAAACGTGACTTGGAGACGACCCGTTGGGAGCGCGCGGGTTCCAGGGGAACGAACATGGTGGTTATTCCAGGTGTTCCAGGATAAAGTTAGCAATTTGGGCAGCCCCGTTGGGAGCAGACTCAACGGGGGTTCGGCGAGGTAAGGCCAGCAATTCATCTAGGTGCCTTATCCAGGTTCCGTTCATAAATTCAGGAGTGGGGATGTGTAAGGAAGGCATGTGATGGCGGATGAATTCGGCCAGTGGGGCGGATTCACGGAATCGTTCCCGAATGGCATATCCAAAGGGGATGCCGGCATGATAGGCTTCAGCAATCGTGCTATATCCAACCTTGCCGATGACGGCATCGCTGGCATATAACAGGTCGGGGTGATAAAAACCGCTACGGTGTGGAAGCAGAATCAAATTGCCGTCCCGAGCGGGTTGGGAGGTGCTGCCGGGGATGACAAAGGTCACCTCAGGATGCTGTTTTAGGGCAGAAAATGCCGCGTAGCGGTGCTCGATTCCTCCCATAGTGATCAACACGGCAGGTGTGGTTTCGGGGATTTTTAAGCGGGCGCGGGTTTCGGAACGGCTGTGTTTGGGTGCACGGCTGACAGGGCCAACGCGCAAATCGCATGAGCAAGGCTCACAATTGGGTTCAGTCTGAATGTGATAATTGGCACGAGCGAACCAATCCCGGTAGTAGGTGATTATAGAGATCAGTCGAGGTTCCTCGGATAGGTAACCTTCAAAGATCCAATCCCAGGTGAAATTCTCAATCAGGAAAGAAGGCAAGCCAGCCTGCTCGGCCACAGCAATTCCTAGAGGGGCAATGTCACATACAACGGCCTGGCAGCCTAAATGACGTATTTGCTCGGCCAGCGCGTTTATCTCCTCGGCGGGGAAGGGGAGTCGTTGTGCATGGGCTATGAACGTTGCAGGTAGATCCTCATCCCATGGGGTGCGCTGGACAATGCCTACATCAGCGAGATAATCGTGATAGGCGAATCCATCCCCGAGCGTGTCTTCGAAAAACCAGGCCGGGACCTGGGTGAATATTTCGAACGCAATCCCGGGGTGTCGTGGCTTCAGGTTTTCCATTACAGCCGCCGCACGGGCTGCGTGACCAAATCCATGCGAGGAGATAAAGAATGCCAGTTTGAGAGATACCATCGTAAAGCCCGTTTTTGCGGTTGAGATGGCTCAATTTTACCCCATATAAAGCCTCAAACCCCACTGCTTGGGGTTTGAGGCGGTGAGGAGGAAGGAAGATTGGATCAGAAACCCAGCCGTTCCAGAACGCTTGCAAGGGAGAGTCCGCTGAGGGAATTGAGAATGAGGTCGGCCTTACCCACTCGTTCCCGTGGTCCCAGGCCAATAACCCGCATACCAGCGGCGTGTGCGGCTTCTACCCCGGCTTGGGCGTCTTCAACTACCACACAGGCTGCGGGTGGTTCCTGGAGCAATTCTGCGGCCTTGAGAAACAGATCGGGAGCGGGCTTGCTCCGCTCAACCATGGAGCCGTCCACCAACACGTCTATCCATGGAAACAAGCCAAGCCGCTCCACCACGGTGCGGGCATTTTTACTGGAGGAAGCAATGGCGGTCTTCAAGCCGGCGGTGCGGATGGCTTGAAGGAACTCAAGGGCACCAGGGAGAAGATTTTGAGGGGTAATCTGGTTGATGAGTTTAAGGTAATAGCGATTTTTCCTTTCCGCCCATTCCTCAAATTGATCTGGAGGTAGCCTGCGTCCTTTGAGCAGCAGGCGCAGTGAGTCATGTCGCGAGACCCCACGCAAGGCTTCATTGTCTTCCCGGGTAAAGGGAATGCCCTCTTCATCTGCCAGGCGCTTCCAGGCCTGGTAGTGGCATTCAGAAGTATCGGTGAGCACTCCATCCAGATCGAAAATGAACGCGCGGATCACGAGGCCTCCCGATGGGGTATGTGTTGAGGAGTCTCGGAATGCACTTCCACTGCGATGGGTTGGCCACGCCACATAAACTTAAAGGCCACGCGCTTCCAGTGAGGGGGGAGGGCGGGTTTGAGCGTCCATCCGTGTTCTGAGACGCGTAACCCGGCGAAGCCGAACACTACGGCCTGCCAGACCCCTCCTGCCGAGGCGCCGTGAATTCCATCCTCGGCGTTGCCGCGCACATTCTCCAAATCGGCTCGCGCCGCACGCATGAAGTGCTCATAGGCTTCTAAGGGGCGTCCCACTCGACAGGCCATGATGGCCTGGATGGAAGGTCCCAACGAGGAGCCAAAGGTGTGATCGGTGCGCGGGGTGTAATAATCGTAGTTTTCCTTAACCACGTCATCATTGAATTGGTCCGGCAGAAGGTAGAGCAGCATCAATACATCGGGTTGCTTAATGGCCTGGGTTTGGTTAACGCCTTCAATACCAAAAAGCACTTGCACGGAGACGTTTCGAGGCTCAAGATCGGCCATGAGTACATCTTTGCGCTGGAAATAGCCCTCAAATTGCTCAATCAGCCCTCTCTGGGCATCCAGCGGACAGTACAGGTGTTCAATAACCTTCTGCCAGTGGCTAAGTTCTTCGGGGGTTAATTCCAGGCGCTGGACAAGATCGCCATGTATGTCTGGATGGTGCGTTTTCAGCCATTCTAAAATCTTAAGCGCGGTTTGCAGGTGCCAGCGTGCCAGGTAGTTGGTGTAGGCGTTATTGTCCACGTGGTCGTGGTATTCATCCGGACCAATGACATCCGTGTATTCATAGCGTTCCAGGGAGGGATTCCACTCGGCGCGGCTGGCCCAAAAACGTGCGGTATCCAGAATGATCTCGGTGCCGCGTTCGCGCATGAAGGTATCATCCCCAGTGGCTTGCCAGTACTGGTGAATGGCATAAGCAACATCGGCGGAGATATGGATTTCAATGTCGCCGGTCCAGATACGTATGAGTTGGGTGGGATCGTTGAAATGGGGTACCCAGGTTGGCGTCACCTCATCCCCGGTGGCAGCGCTTTCCCAGGGGTATTGCGCACCTTTATAGCCGTTGCGCCGGGCTTTACGGCGTGCTCCCTCCAGGGTGTGCCAGCGGTAGGAAAGCAGGTTGCGCGCAATCTCGGGGCGGGTGTAGGTAAATAAAGGAAGCATAAAAATCTCGGTATCCCAGAAAACATGCCCTCGGTAGCCATAGCCGGAGAGGGTTTTGGCACCGATGCTTACCCGCTCGTCCTGACGGGGGGCTGCAATCAGGAGTTGGAAAATGCTAAAACGCACCGCTCGCTGGGCTTCTTCATCCCCCTCGATGATAACATCGCAGGCCTCCCACTCCTGCTGCCAGGCGGCGGCATGAGCCGCCCAGGCTTGATCCCACAGGGGAGGAGGGGTCTGAGCCAGGCATGCCTGAACTGCCTGAGTGGGGTCCGTGGTTTCCCGACTGCTATAAAGGTAAACGATCTTCTCACCTCTGACTGGTTTTTCGGGTGAGGATTGTGTGCGAGCCACCAGAATGGGGTGATTGCGTACATCCCACCCTTCGTGCTCAATGGCGGCATGGCTTTCTACGTAAAGGCGAGCCCCCATGGCCACGGTCAGGCGAGTTTTTCGGGTCGCGCAAGTCAGCCAGGCCTCTTGGGGGGAGGTTGCCTGATCTTGCCATTCCCAGTGCTTAAACTGGAGGTTATCAGTTTCGCCGTTCAGACCCGCCCGGATTTCAATTGGGCCCTGGTAATCTAACGGGTGGATTGAAAAGCGGATAAGTAGTAGATGAGGATCAACCAGGCTGATAAAGCGTTGGAAACGAAGCAGGGTTGTGCGTCCTTGAGGACTGCGCCAGCGGACCTGGCGTTCGAGCAAGCCGGAGCGAAGATCGAGATGCCGCTGGAATTCCAGCAGGGTACCTTTTTCCAGCGAAAAGCGTTCTCCTGCCAGGAAAATTTCCAGTTCCAGAGCGTCGGGCAGATTGACTAATTCAGTGAAGTGCACGGGGACATCATCGAACAAACCGTGCATAAACGTGGCGCGCTCTTCCCCATGACACCCTTCTTCGAAAACACCGCGCGCGCAGAAGACACCGTTGCCGATGGTAAAAACGGTTTCCCAGTGCCGTTGGCTTTGGAGATCAAAACGAGTCTGTTCGATGTGCCAGAGAGAACGTGATGTAGAAGTTCCCATGGTTCGTTTATCCCTCTTTTAATCCAGTACCTGCAATACTTAGAACAAAATAGCGTTGGAATAAGAAGAACAGGATCAGGATCGGGAGCGTGTTGAAAAGCGATCCCGCCAGGACCTTAGAGATCAGTGTGTAATATTCGCCACGGAACCAATTTAACCCCAGGGGGAGGGTGAAGTTCTCAGGAGTGCGCAGAATGACCAGTGGCCACATAAAGGCGTTCCATTCACCCTGGAAGGTCAGTAGCGCCAGGGTAAGCAACTGGGTCTGGCTGAGCGGAAGGACGATGCGGAAGAAAATGCCCCAACGCCCCAGCCCGTCCATCATGGCGGCCTCTTCCAATTCGCGGGGCAGGCTCTTATAGAACTGAGTCATCATAAAAATGCCAAATGCTGTTGCAATTCCCGGCAGGATGACGCCCCCTAAATTGTCAATGAGGCCAAAACCAGTGGGTAGGGTAATATCGCCGATTTTGAGACCGCCACGAATGATACCCGGACCGACAACCAAAAAGGCGGGAATGAGGGTGACCTGCCCCGGAATCATCATGGAGACCAGCATGGCATTGAACAGGAATCCTTTGAGAGGGAAGTCCATACGTGCAAAAGCATAACCTCCCATGGCGCAGAAGAGGACGCGCAGGATGGTCACGGCCAGCGAGACAATCAGGCTATTTAGTAGCCAGCGCGGGAAGAGAGGGAGTGCGCCGATCACATCGCGGAAGTTATACAGAGTGA
>FWWL01010189.1_pt1 | contig 10974 bp, 5 predicted proteins | sample 2228331 | NCBI WGS metagenome assembly FWWL01 (sample SAMEA103939775, study PRJEB20133) | metagenome
CCATCCGCAGGCAAGGCCGTTTCTCTTTCTTTTTACCACCCGGGATATTGTCATCGGTCCTTCTTCTCTCGGCCTTCCTTTTCCCCCTGCACGGGACCTCCTGGGCCGCGAACGCGAAGACCGCGAACCGCCGCCCGACGGCCTCCATAGCCGCTCCCGGGGAGGCGGTGGTGGGAGAGTGGGTGACCCTCGACGGCACGGGGAGCCAGGACCCCGAGGGCGAACCCCTATCCTTCCACTGGACCCTGGTCGCCAAACCCTCCGGGAGCTCCGCCGAGCTGAGCGACCCCGCCTCGCCTGACCCCTGGTTCTCCGCCGACGCAGAGGGGACCTACCGCGTGAGGCTGGTGGTCAGCGACGGGAAGAGGACGAGCCGTCCGGCAACGGCAAGGATCCAGGTGGTCTGCGGCCGCCTCAGCAACCCCGTCTCCCCCGACGACTACCGGCCCCTATCGCGTTATGGAAATTCCTACCTGGCGGAGAACGGGGCCGGCAAGCGGCTTCTCTACCTGGAGGGCGACGCCTACAGCAGGGGATACGCCACCGGCAAGCTGTGCCCGCGCGCCGTTTACCGCATGACCCACGACTTCATCTTCAACCTCATAGGCGAGATGCTGCCCATGGTGGGCCTGAACCTCGACCCCCAGTCGCTCCACGAGATCCTGCGCTTCCTCTGGCCCCTGCTCCAGCTCATAGCCACCGCCAACATGGACGCGGTCCCGGAGGAATTCCTGGAGGAGATGCGGGGGATGGCCGATGCCTGCCGGGAGGAAGGGTACCAGGTATCCTTCCAGGACGTGCTCACCCTAAATCTGGGCTTCGACGTCCTGGAGAGCGTCTTCGTCGGTTTCTCCGCCCTGTTCTGCAACGAGTTCGCCGTGTCCGGAAGGGCCACCACAGACGGCACGACGTTCCACGGCCGCGACTTCATGTTCCCCACGGGGGGAGGTGTTTTCTCCGACGAGGCGCTGCTCATGGTGCACAGGCCGGAAAACGGCTACCCCTTCATCGCCTCCGCGGCGCCGGGGTTCGTGGGCGTGCCCACAGCCCTCAACGCCCGTGGGGTGAGCTGCGGCATGGACATGGTGGCCTCCGTGCTCTCCCGGCCCATCATCACCGGGGAGGGCTCCCTCCTCCTCTGCCGGAAGGCCGTGCAGTTCGGGAAGACCCTGGAGGAGGCCGTGTCCCTGATCAGAGATTCCGACCGCGCCGTCCCCTGGCTTTACCTTATCGCCGACGGCAAGAGCGGTGAGGCCGCGGTCCTGGAGACCACCGCCGCCAGCCTGGCGCCCCCGGAAAACGCCCTCAAATCCTATCTCTCGCGGTTCTTCTGCGGGCTACTGCAGACACTCTTCCCCTGGATTTTCCAGGGAGGTGAGCCATCCGAATCACCGGACGCCGAGCCTTATCACGCCGCACTCAACCCCCCGGTGAGCTGCCTCCAGGGACTTCCGGGCCCGGGCGGAGACGTCGCGGACCGGAACGGGGTCATGGTCAGGGGCATGGCCTACACCGACCCCCAGGGGCTTGTGGACCTGGTGCGCGGGATGGCAGATAATGGATGCGGGTTCATGGAACAGGTCCTCCCTCTCCAGGAGGAGAGCTACCCGGACCTGGTGGCCATGACCAATCATTACCTGCTCCCCTGGAAGGCCGTCACCTATCCCGCCGTGAACGACAAGAAGGCCGATTCCATCTGGAGGTACAAGACCATGCTCCGGCTCCTGCTCGATGGCTACGGCAGGATCGACCGACAGCGGGCCATGTGGATCATCGACTTCCTCAACCCGGCAAGATGCGATTACTACGGCACGGATACCTCCCAGCCCGTGAAAGGCCACCACGTGCTCATGGACAACCGGGGACGTGAGATGTGGTCCCTGCACGGCCGCTACGACCAGGCCTGGGCTCACGCCGACCTGGACGATTTTCTGAGATAGTGCGGGCGGGAACCTGAACTTCCGCCCTTTCCCGCGACCGCGCGGTCCCTCCCTGACGGCGCACCCCGATTCGCGCACCTCCAGGGCATCCAGGCTGATCTTGGCGTGGGCGGCGCAGTCCCGACCTCTCGGCGCACACCCACTTTCGCTTCCGGGGATCTCCGGAAAACGTCACGCGGGCCACGGCCGCAAACGGACGGCGACCGTACGGTTTCCCGCAAAGCCTTCTCGCGGGCTTTATCCCGGAAAACGTCCCGCGGGAACACAGCCGCTACCCGCCACCACATACCCGCATGCGCCATCCCCTGAGCCAGAGTAATAAAGAACCCGGCCGGGAAGGAGCTCCCCGGCCGGATTGTGATCCCCTCTCTTTCGACGGTCCTTCCTCAGTGATCCCTTTCCGTCCCCTCCAGGGGCACGAAGCGGTCCTTCAGCTTCTCCACCACGGCGGGCATGGTGGTGTACTCCATCTCGTCTAGCGGGAGCCGGTGAGGCTCGAAGGGACCGTGCTGCCGGTAGTAATCGGCGATCTCCAGCGCCCTGCGGCGGGCGTTGTCGTAGCTGGGATCGGCGAACATGTCCCGCGGACCGACCAGCTTCCCGTCCTTGAGCTGGAAGCCCAGGGCCACCACCCGCGGCGGTCCGTCGAACCGGGTGGGGGTGTCCCAGTCGGTGCCCACGGGCATGAAGGGCCCGTGGTGGCTCCCCCGCATCCAGCCGGCCACGGTGTAGGGGAAGGCGAAGGGCTCCAGGACCTCGCCCACGGCGGGGAGCCCGCTCTGGCAGCGCACTGCCATCACCGGGTCGTCCTTGCCCACGTAGCGCCCGGCCATGAGGAAGAGGCGCTGGGTGGAGGTCACCGCCACCGGCTCGTCGCTCCCCTTGCGGAAGACGTGCTTGATCACGTACCGGGAGGGGGCGCCGATGAACACCAGCATGTCGTAGAGCTCCTCCGGGCAGCTGAAGATGATCTTCTTCTCCTCGATGAGGTCGTGGACCTCGAAGCGGAAGCCGTCGTGCATGGAGGGGTCGATGACCAGGCCGGCGGTGTTGAAGGGGTCGGCGAACATCTTGTACAGGGGGAAGTTCCAGGAGCCAGGCTCCGTCTTGTCGGCCAGGAAGCAGATCACCGGCTCGGACTTGCGCTCCTCGAACTCCATCTCCGCGAAGCCCGGCCCCATGCCCCTCAGGTTCCCGGAAAAGGCATCGGTCAGGAGGTCCTGCCCCGCCCCGTACTGCCCGAGCTCCCTGGCGATCTGGGTCACCGCCTCGAAGGTCTCCCAGGCGAAACGGTGGATCTCCTCGTTGTCCGGGCCCTTGTCGTGGGTCATGATAAGGGCGATGTCGTCGCCGCACTTGGCCTGACAGTAATCGATAATCAGGCCCTTCTCCTTGGCCTCCGCCAGGGCTTCACGCGCCCGGCTGAGCATGGCCGGGTGCACGTCGGAGTGGCCGACATATCCTCCCACGTCGGCCTTGATTATGCTCAACGTCACTTTCATCTGACCTACCTCCTTCCGATGCGTTCCTTCTCATGCCGCTCAAACCCTCACCTTGGAACCCCCGTACCTTCGGCATCCGCGGCCCTGAGGCCCGGAACCGGAGAAAACCCTATCCATATCACGGAGGAAAGACGTCCACCGACGACCACCCGGCTGCGAGCCGAACAAAAACCGTTATCGCCGCACAAAGGCCATTATAATAACTATGCGCCGCCATTTCAAAAGCCCGCCCTGGGCGGGAATCGACAGGCAGGCACCCGGTCCCGGGATGCGGAAACGCCTGGCCACCGGCTCGCGCCCCCGGCGAGCGGCTCTCAGAGGAGGCGAGGCACACGCCGTGAGCCGCCGCCCGGGAAAGGTGTCGCGGGCAGGGAAAGGCGGGGGAGCGGTCGAGCTCGTGCGGGTGTCGTCGGCAGGAGGTAAAAACCGAAAGCCCTCCCTTTCCGTCACGGAAAACCGCGGGCCGTGAAGAAAAGGGTCGGCGGTGGGAGGAAGAAGCCGGGAGACCTTGCCTTCCCCTAGTGAAAGCCGCAATCCGTGGAGGACGGGAGAAGCTGGTTAATGACGAGAGGTGAAGTGTGAGGGACAAGGAAAAGACAACGGACTGGCACTGCCTGGAAGTTTCGGAGGTCCTTAAGATACTGGGAAGTTCCGCCTCTCGGGGGCTCTCCGAGGAGGAAGTGGCCGCCCGGCTGCGCAGGTTCGGCCATAACCGCATCCGGGAGGAGAAACCGCCCCATCCCCTGACCATCTTCCTCGGCCAGTTCCAGGATTTCATGATCTACGTCCTCCTCGCTGCGGCCCTGGTCTCCGGACTGGTCCTCCGCGAGCTGCTGGACGCCGCGGTGATCATGTTCATCGTGGTGGCCAACGGGATCCTCGGTTTCGTCCAGGAATACCGGGCGGAAAAGGCCCTGCAAAGCCTGCGCATGCTCAGCGCCCCCACCGCCCGGGTCATCCGGGAGGGTAAGGAGCGAGTCGTGCCCTCCCAGGACCTGGTGCCGGGGGACGTCATCCTCCTGGAGGCCGGCGACCGCATCCCCGCCGACGCCCGGGTGCTGGAATCCCATGCCCTGCGCGCCGAGGAGGCCTCGCTCACCGGGGAGGCGGAGAGCGTGGAAAAAAGGCCTGAGACCCTGCGGGGCGAGGACCTCCCCCTCGGCGACCGGGTGAACATGGTCTTCACCGGCACCCACATAGTGCACGGCAGGGGGGCCGCGGTGGTGGTGGAGACCGGCAAACGCACCCAGCTGGGCCGCATCGCGGAGATGATCGGGGAGGCGGAGGAGGAGAAGACGCCCCTGCAGAGGGAACTGGCCACCACCGGAAAGCGCATCGCCCTCCTCTGCCTCGGGGTATGCGCCATGGTCTTCCTCCTCGGGGAGCTGCGGGGTCACCGGTGGTCGGAGATGTTCCTATTCGCGGTGAGCCTGGCCGTGGCCGCCGTGCCCGAGGGTCTGCCGGCCATCGTGACCATAGCCCTGGCCCTGGGGGTGCGCCGCATGGCCGACCGCAACGCCCTCCTGCGGCGCCTGACCGCGGTGGAGACCCTGGGGTGCGCCGACGTCATCTGCACGGACAAGACGGGCACCCTCACCCGCAACCGTATGGAGGTGCGGGAGATCCGCCTTCCGGAAACCCCCCCTATCAGACCGGCGGAGGAACCCGGGAAGGCGGTGGAGTCGCCCGGCGCACGGGCCCTCCTCGCCGCCGCCGTCCTCTGCAACGACGCCCGGGAACAGGAGGGGGAATTCCTGGGCGAGGGGACGGAGGTGGGGCTCCTGCGTCTGGCGCGCGATCTCGGCTTCTCACGGGAAGAAGCGGAGGCCGCCCTGCCCAGGGTGGAGGAGATCCCCTTCGAGAGCGAGCGCAAGATGATGAGCACCATCCATGCCCTCTCAAACGGGGAAGGGGCCCCCTTCTCCCTCCCCGAAGCGGGGTTTCCCTACATCCTCCTCACCAAGGGGGCTCCGGAGGCAGTCCTCCGCCGCTGCGACCGGGTGATGACCCCGGACGGCCCCCGCCGGCTCGCCGGGGAGGCGAAGGCACGCCTGGAAAAGGCGGCCGAGGACATGGCAGGTCGTGCGCTGCGCACCCTGGCCTTCGCCTGCCGTCCACTGGAAGATCTACCCGGTGAGGTCCAACCCGAGACCCTGGAGGACGGTCTGATCTACCTGGGCATGGTGGGCATGATGGACCCTCCGCGGCCGGAGGTCTTCGAGGCGCTGGAAAAGTGTCGGCGCGCCGGCATCCGGGTGGTGATGATCACCGGGGACCACGCCGCCACCGCTCGCGCAATCGCCGAGGAACTGGCCATCCTCACCCCCGGCAAGGAACTGGTCACCGGCCCGGAACTGGCGCGCATGAGCGAGGAGGAGCTGGCCGAGCGGGTGGAGGACATCGCCGTTTACGCGCGCGTCTCCCCCGCGGACAAAGTGAAGATCGTGCGTGCCTGGAAGAGCCGCGACAAGACGGTGGCCATGACCGGGGACGGGGTCAATGACGCCCCAGCGCTCAAGAACGCGGACATAGGCGTGGCCATGGGTATCACCGGGACGGACGTGAGCAAGGAAGCCTCGGACATGGTCCTCGCCGACGACAACTTCGCCACCATCGTCAACGCCGTGGAGGAAGGCCGGGTGATCTACGACAACCTCAAGAAGTTCATCTACTTCCTGCTTTCCTGCAACATGAGCGAGGTAGTCACCATGTTCTTCGGGATGCTGGTCTCCGCCGTGACCCCTCTGCGGGCGGTGCAGATCCTGTGGATGAACCTGGTGACCGACGGTTTCCCGGCCATGGCCCTGGGAGTGGACACCCCCGCACCCGACATCATGTCCCGCCCGCCGCGAGATCCCTCGGAAAGAGTGCTTTCCTGGAAAAAACAGGTATCCATACTCCTGCAGGGTGCCATCCTCTCCCTGGGGTCGCTGACCGCCTTTTTCATATCCCGCTACGTGCTGTTCCCGGCTCACCTGGCAAGGGCCCAGACGGTGACCTTCACCGCCCTGGTCTTCTCCCAGCTCCTGCACGCCTTCAACTCGCGTTCCGAGACCCTGTCCCTGGGGGAGCTGCACTTGACCGACAACCGTCCTCTTCTGGCCGCCCTGGCCGTCTCCGCTGCGCTTCAGGTGCTGGCGGTGACCGTCCCGCCGGTGATGCGCCTCTTCGGCACGGTGGACATGGGGGCCTCCGGCTGGGGCCTGGCCCTGGCCTGTTCCCTGCTCTCGGTGGCCCTCATCGACCGCATGAAAGCCCTCCGGCGGGGGTGAGGAGGGTGGAGGGGTAGCGCTATTCGGCGGGCTGGAGAGCCCCCTCGGTGTAGGTGCAGTTGGGGTCCCAGAGAAGCCATTCTTTCACTCCCAGTTCGTAGCAGGCGCGGATCTGGGCTTGCACCTCCCGGACCCCGTAGGTGACCCGCAGGGAGAAATCCTGCAGCCAGGGGCGGAGCCTGCACCCCGTGCCCTCCAGCTTCTTCTGGAAGTCCACGAGGCTCATGTACACGGTGTCGTGGGGATTGGATTCCGGGTCCCGGATGGCGTATTCCCCGGGATTGTAATGGGAGGGGTAGACCATGGGCGAGAGGTAATCCAGGTAGCGGGCCATGGCCGCGATCTCCTGCCCGATGCCCATGGAGCCCTGATGAGAGCCGGTCAGGCCGAAGACGTCCGCGGAGAGGACCACCCCCAGAGGTTTCAACCCCTCGCGCATGTACTTGACGAATTCGACGATGGTCTCCTCCTTGCTCCTTCCGTCGTAGGCGGGAAAGACGCAGGTGGTGATGTCTCCGTCGGTGGGAAAGCGCACGTAGTCCAGCTGGATCTCCTTGAAGCCCTTGCGGGCTGCCTCCTGGGCCAATCCCAGGATGTATTCCCAGACCTCCCGGTTGTAGGGGTCCAGCCACTGTCCCTTCCCCCAAAGCCCGCCGTTGGAGGAATGCACGGCCAGGTCCCTGCGCTTGGTGGCCACAACGGGGTCCTTGAAACACACGATGCGGGCTATGGGAAAGATATCGTTGTACCAGCACTTGTCCATGACCCTCTCGATATCCACACCGCCCCGGGTGAGGTGGCTCCCCACCTCCTCCGCCAGTGGGACACGGCTGGGATAGGCCACCAGCCCCGCTTCGTCCTTGACGTCGATCTGGAGCCCGTTAAGCTCGGTCCTCTTGACCATGTCCACCATCTTCCGGAAAAGGTCGAGGTTGGCCGCCACCCAGATGGACACGTGTACCCCCTTGACCTCTGGAGGGGGTGCCGTGTCAACGATCATCTCACGCCGGTTTCCCGCGGCGTCCACGGCGATCAACCTCACGGCAGCGAATCGGTCTCGGTTGACCTCGAGCCGGAAGGAACCGTCCTCTTTCAGTTTCTGCCTTTTGTCCTCCAGGTAAAGGGAGGTGGCCCCTTCCGCCCGCCCCGATATCACCGTGATCCCGCCGTCGCGGAGTTCCCAGCCTTCCACCTCGAGGCGGGGAGGCGTGATGTCCACGGTGAACCTGGAGACCGCCTCCATTCTGTCCCCCACCAGGACCTCCACCTGGTGCTCCCCGTCTGGAAGGTCGACCTCCAGGGACAGGACCCCATCCTCGCTCACCGCCTTCTCGGTGAGGTCCTGACCATCCACCACCAGATGCACCGCCTGCGGCGACAGGCCCCTCTGGAGCTCCGCCCTCACGCTCACCGGGGATTCCGAGACCAGCGCGCCCTCCACCGGCAGGAGCGATCTCACCACCGGCTTCCCCCGCGCGAGGACGATGATGAGGATCAGGAGCAGCAGAACGCTCGCGCCGGCGACCGCCCACATGGCGCGGGGGGTCATCTTCAAACGGCGGCCAACGTCGTCTCGCGCCCCGTAACTCCTCGGGTCGATGCGCTTTCCGGTTATCTTTGCGCGGGGAACGATCCGCCCGAGGAGCGAGCGGCGGGTGAATATCCTCTTTCTACCTCGATCGTAGACCATGTTCACGTCCGATTATACGATACCTCAGTAAAGCCGCAGCCTCCTCCCTCCCAGTCTCTCCCTGTCCACGCGTTCCTCCATGTGCTTGGGGATGCTCACCGTGAAGGGGTCCCCGTCGCTGACGTACCGCCTCTCGGGGTTCTCCATGAAATAGCGCAGCCAGGCGTAAAGTCCGCTGTCCGTGGTGTCCAGGGAGGGGTCGAGGGCGGGCACGCGCGGCAGCTTCAGGGGGTCGAAGTTCCGGTCGCACGGCGCGGTTGCCGGATTGCTCCCCTCCAGGAGGGCGGCGGCGAAGGCGACCCTGACCCCCTCGTATTCGCCGTAACTCAAAAGCGTGATGTCGTCGGGTCTCGAGCCCTCCGGAAGGGCCACGGCGAAGGGTTCGTAATCCGGGAGATATTCCTTGACCAGCTTTATGCTGCCCGCCAGCTCCTCGAGTACCCGCTCGCTGCTCATGCCTCCCAGCGGGACGTGCTTGAGGGTGTGGCTCCCGATGTCATAACCCCGTTCCACGAGGTATTTGAGCTTCGCCCCCGCGTATTCCTCCTGGCCGAACAGCTGGGGAAGGACGAAGAAGGTGGCGGTCATGTTGAAATCAGGGTGCGCGGCGGAAAAATCTTCCATAATGCCCACCGCGCAGCGCGGGTCGATCCTCAGCTGCCCGTCCTCCTCCACGTACCGGAACTGGCTGGGGTCGGATTCGTCGAAGGTTATCACCACCGGCGTGTAACCGGGTTCCACGGCGATGTGGTTGGCCAACAGGTCGCGCAGGCTTATGCAGCGGTAACCCTGTTCATAGAGGTATTCCAGATCGGAGAGGAAGTTCTCCGGCGTCCGGGACTGACTCCCCTCCTCCCCGATGCGGTGGTACACGAGAATCATGATCGCGCCCAGCTCGTTCACCTTGAGGCGGTCGAGCTCGCTGTCGCTCAGCGCGGAGATACCCTGAAATGACCGGAGATCGCCGTCCCCACGGCCGAGGACGAGGATAAGCATGACGAGCAGGAGCGATCCCGCCAGGACTCCCATAAGGATATAAAAGCGGCGCGTGAACCTGAGCCGCCCCCGCCTCGACGGAGACTTCTTGGCCGGCCTCCTCGACCTGACCGGACGCCTCCCGGCCTCGGATTTCTTTTCATCGCCGGGGGAACGCTCGCCGCTCATGGTCCCGTCCATCACCGCTCCGACGTGCTTGTCCCGCCTCCCGGATGCCGCCCCGCAGTGCCTCACGCCGCGAACGCCTCTGCGAACGCATCACAGGCTCCGCGGGGTCGCGCCCCGCCCGATGGCCCTTTGGAGAGAGGGTCATCCGGAAGGGCTCCCTTCGGCGTGGATCCCTCTTCTCCGACGCCCTCCATTTTCAAAGGAAAATTTATATAAGTTTAGCATCCCGGAGCGGACTGTCCAATGACCGTTCCCGTGAGCGGCGGACGGCCCTCCGGCTCCAGTCCTTTTACCGCCTACCGCGCTCAGGGTATCTCCACCACCATCCTGGTGTCAGTGGCCTTGATGCCCTCCACCCCGTGCAGGCCGGAGATGACCACCTCGGATATCCCCCGCGCGTCCTCGGAATCCAGCACGGCTATGATGTCGTCCGGACCGGTCACGCAGTAGACCTCGGAGACCGCCCTCATCCCGGATATCCTGTCCAGCACGTCGCGCAGCTTCCCCGGTTCCACCTTGATGAGCACGAAGGCCTTCACTTTATCACCTCCCGCTTTCGCTTCTTCCCGAAGTCCTCGTCCATGGTCATCCCGTGCTCTTATTTAGTATCTACCGCCGCCCAATGCCGCTGAAACCTGCATGTCGACGGTCGAATGGCGGTATGATCGCTCTGCCGCCGCCCGTACGCTGGTGCCGAACCGCGGCTCAATCCTGCATCTCGACGGTTGCATGCCCGTCCCTTCCACTTTGGTCGCGTCCACCCGGCATGCCGAGCGTGCGCGCACGCTACGCCATGGTCCTCGCTGCGGTGCTCAGTCGTCCGTTCCTCATGACGGCTGTGAAAGCGGAACCGCGACCGCTCCAGGCCAGGGACTCCTCTCCTTTTCCGGCTTTCTCCCTATAGGTTCATCCGGCCATAAGAACCCGAGGGGGACCACAGCCACTCCTCGCCCTAACTCGGGCCCCGCCTCACCCCCATCCCGGACCATACATCACCCTACATCTTGGACCATGCCTCACCCTCTAACCACGCCCCACCTTAAATTCTGGACCAAGCCTCACCCCTTAACTTATGATATATAATCCACTTAGGCAGAAGATGAAGCGTGGCCCTTCTTCCCCGGTAGCGGCGCAGCGGTGGCTCCGCCGACTACGAGGGGATGAGAGGGCTCCCAGTGCGAATGCGTGCGGGGATGTAGCTCAGTGGGAGAGCGCCTGCCTTGCAAGCAGGAGGTCGGCGGTTCGAATCCGCTCATCTCCACCAGATAAAAAGCCTGGTCAGAGGAAAGAGCATCTGGCCAGGCTTTTGACCTGCACTAGAACTTTTGATCTTCCCCGGAATTAAGACTCATTTGGGCAAACCATAGCTTGAATTCAAGACGATTTTCACGAAGTTTCAATCTCCT
>FWWL01010199.1_pt1 | contig 10971 bp, 11 predicted proteins | sample 2228331 | NCBI WGS metagenome assembly FWWL01 (sample SAMEA103939775, study PRJEB20133) | metagenome
CATGCTTTGACGTTCTACTCTTTTCTTGTGAGGTGGGTGAATGAGGAGGTTTAAGATGGTTATATTTTTAGCCATACTCCTTAGCAGTATCCTTCTATTGGAAGGCTGTAAGGCGCAGGTAAAGGAAAGTCCTCAGGTCTCAGCAGTGGCGCCCGTGCTGGATGCGGTCGGTCTTTCCCAGATAGAGAAGGAGCTAACGTCCTTGGTGGAGAGGGTGTCGCCTTCGGTGGTCACCATCCTCGCCCTTCAGGAGGACAGGACGCCTTCCATGGAGTTTCCCTTCCCCTTTCCCACACCGCCCCGTGAAAGACAGTCCCTCGGCTCTGGCGTCATCATGCATTACAAGAACGGAAAGTTTTACATACTGACCAACAGCCACGTGGTGCAGAACAGCAAAGAGGTGAAGGTCAGGTTTGACCAACACACGGAGAAGAGGGCAAAGGTGGTGGGAACGGACCCAAGGACAGACGTGGCGGTGGTGGAGGTGCCCGCGGAGGGCATAGAGAACCCAGAGGGCAGAGTAGCCAGGCTTGGGGATTCGGACAAGCTCAAGGTGGGACAGATAGTCATAGCCATAGGCAACCCCTACGGGCTTGAGCGCACCGTCACCATGGGTGTCATATCCGCATTAAGGCGTAGCATAGGCATAACCCAGTATGAGAGCTTTATACAGACCGACGCCGCCATAAACCCGGGCAACTCGGGAGGACCGCTCGTAAACATAAGGGGTGAGGTCATAGGTATAAACACCGCCATACTGGCGGAAGGGCAAGGACTGGGCTTTGCCATACCCATAAACTTAGCCAAGTGGATAGCGGACCAGATGATAGAGAAGGGCAGGGTCATCCGTGGTTGGCTGGGTGTGGTCATACAGGAGGTAACACCCGAGATATCCGAAGCCATAGGTGTTAAAGAAGGTGTCCTCATAGCGCAGATAGCACCCAACAGCCCCGCGGACAAGGCGGGTCTCAAGGTGGGAGACGTGATAGTGTCCGTAGATGGTGAAAGGGTAAGCTCGGTCAGGGACCTACAGTTCAAGATAATGAAAACCCAGCCCGGCGAGGAGCTTACCCTGGATGTGGTGCGCGGTGGTAAAGAGCTACAGGTAAAGGTAAAGGTGGGAGAGCTATCCGAATCCCCCGAAAGGGCACAATCCTCTGAAGACTACCAAGGCTTAGGCTTAGCCTTGAGGAACCTCACCCCTGAAGAGGCAAACAGGCTGGGGTCAAAGGGTGTGCTCATAACGGGTGTGGCACCCGGAAGCCCCGCCCACAGGAGCGGACTGCGCCCCGGTGATGTCATACTGTCGGTCAACAACGTTCCCGTCGGGAGCGTGGAGGACTTCATATCCGCGATAGATTCTGCCCGTAAGGCGGGAAAGGAGGGAGCTTTGCTTTTGATAAGGCGAGGTCAGAATAACCTTTACGTAGTAATCAGCTTGAGGTAGGTCAAATGATACCGGATACGGAGCAAGAGCTTATAAACCAATACCTCAAGAAGGTTGCCAAAATACCCCTGCTATCTCCCGAAGAGGAGAAGGAGGTCGCCAGAAGGGCGAAGGAGGGGGACCAGACCGCCTTCAGACGCTTGGTGGAGGCTAACCTGAGGTTCGTCATAAGCATAGCCAAGCAATACTTGGGCTACGGTCTTCCGCTGTCAGAGCTCATAGCGGCGGGCAACCACGGGCTTATAGAGGCAGCCAAACGCTTTGACCCCGACAGGGGCGTAAAGTTCATATCCTACGCGGTATGGTGGATACGCCAGTCCATAATGCAGGCACTGTCCCAACAGACGGGAGCGGTGCGCATACCCTTAAAGCAGTCCCACCTGATTAACAAGATAGGAAGTATATACAGCAAGCTTTACAAGGAGCTGGAAAGGGAACCCACGCCCTCGGAGATAGCTTACGAATACACCAAAGAATACGTGGTGAGAGACCTTCAATCGCAGTTGGGCAGAGCGCCTACCGAGGAAGAAATCAAGAGGGAGATAGAGAAGGAGGGATACAGGATAGACCCGGATAGCGTAGAAAAGGCACTGCAGATGATAAAAGCTCCCTTGTCCTTGGACACACCCGTGGGAGAGAACGAAGACACCTTCTTCATAGACTTTCTTAGTCAGCACGGCACAGCGGAGGTGGAAGAAAAAGTCATAGACGAGGTCTTGGAGAAGGAGATAAGCGACCTCTTGGACAAACTGCCGGAGAAGGAAAGGAGGGTCATAGAGCTGAGGTTCGGTCTGAGGGGAGAGGAACCCAGAACGCTCAGGGAGATAGGAGACATACTCAACATATCAAGGGAGAGGGTAAGACAGCTGGAAACCAGAGCGCTGAGAAAACTCAGAAACATGGCTATGAAGAGACACCTGAAAGACTTCCTAAGCTGATGAAGGCTTACGCTCTTCTGGTGGACAAGCCCAGGGGTTTGACCTCCTCTCAGGTGGTGGAGGGCGTAAGAAAGAAAATAGGTCTCAAAGTGGGGCATACGGGAACGCTGGACCCCATAGCCACGGGTCTTCTCATACTCCTGATTGGGGAGGCAACACGTTATGCAAACCTCTTTATAAACCTTCCTAAGATTTACGAGGTGAGGGCAAAGCTGGGTGAGATAACCGACACCTACGACGCCGAGGGTAGGGTCTTGGAAGTCCATAGCGTGAATGTCTCCTGTGAGGAGATAATGTCAGTCCTGAAAGAGTTCAGGGGCAGGATGCTCCAAAAACCCCCTCCCTTTTCAGCTAAGAAGGTGGAAGGAAAAAGGGCTTACAAGCTCGCAAGAAGGGGTGAAAAGGTGGAGTTAAGGGAGGTGGAGGTGGAGGTCTTCATCTCCGAGCTCTTAGGGTGCGACCTTCCTTACTTTAGCGCGAGGTTTGAGGTTTCCTCGGGAACTTACATAAGAAGCCTGGTGCACGAGATAGGACTGCGTCTGGGGTGCGGTGCTCACATGACGGAGCTAAGGAGGACGCGTGTAGGCAAGTTTGACGTAAGCATGGCTATAAACTACCAGAGACTGCCCAACTTGGAGGACCTGAGCGGTCTCCTCATACCCGTGGACCAAGCTCTGGACTTTTTACAGAGACTTGACCTTCCGGAGGAACTCTGGGAAAGGATTAAAAAGGGCGCCTCTGTGAATCTAAAGAAGGATTTACAGCTCCGCACCTTTGTGAGACTTTATGTGAAAGGTGAGTTTGTGGGTGTAGCCCTCATAGAGAACAACGTGCTCAAACCTTACAGACTCATGCCTTTGTAATTTATTCTTTAAGGAGGTGTGAAATGGCTCATAAGTTTGACCCCAGCAAACTGCAAAAGCTGGACGACCCAGAGCGCCTGGAACTCTTTGACCCAGAGAAGGTGCTCAGGGAGTTTGGCTTAAAAAGGGGCATGAAGGTTTTGGATGTGGGAACGGGGGCGGGCTTTTACCTACCCTACCTCTCAAAGGCTGTGGGGGAGGAAGGCAGGGTGTATGCGGTGGACATCCAACCCTCGGCGGTGGAATACGCAAGGAGTAAAGTGGAAAGGCTCGGTCTCAAAAACGTAGAGGTCCTCCTCTCAGAAGAGAACTGCATACCCCTTCCTGAGGGCTCGGTGGACTTTACCTTTATGGCTTTTGTCTTCCACGAGCTTGAGGACCCTTTAACCTTCCTCAAGGAGCTCCAAAGGGTGAGCAAACCTCTGGGCTTTCTCTGTATAATAGACTGGAAGAAGGAAGAAAGGGACAAGGGTCCGCCTCCCGAGGAGGTCTACTCCGAGTGGGAGATGGGGCTTATCCTGGAGGATGCGGGCTTGAGGGTGGGAAGGATGATAGAGGTGGGCAAGTATTGCTTCGGAGTGTACGCCATGTTTCCCGATAAGAACCTCCAAGAAAGGATGAACATCCCAATAAAAATACCGCCGGTGCTATGAAGGAAGAGGAAAGGAAAATCCTCAAAAGGTTGTTGGAAGAGAAGAGGATAGACAAAGAAGGTCTGGCAAAGCTCATGTCTGAAAAGCCCGAGGACGAGGACCTTCTTTCCTTCCTCATTGGCAAAGGTGTTATCTCTTACAAAGACGTAGTAGACATAGCCTACAGCCAACCTGCCTCCGGTAAAAAGTCCTTTGCGGAGTATGGCATAACCTTTGAGGACGTTTACATGATTTATGAGAAGAACGAGAGCCTAACTTATGCGGTCCCTTACCACCACATAAGGGCGGTGGAAAGAAGGGGCAACAGCATAACCATTCATACGGGGGGCATAGATAAAATCCTCATAAGTTTGGAAAGCCCAGACTTGGCACAGGCGCTTTTTGATACAATCCTCGTGTATATGCACAAAAGCCTTTTACGCTGACCCACCCGCTATGGCGGGCACTATGGAAAGCACGTCTCCGTCCTTGACGGGTGTGTCCGCACCTTGCAAGAACCTTATGTCCTCATCGTTGAGGTAGAGGTTGACAAAGCGCCTTAGCTCCCCCTTCTCATCCACCATCCTCTCCTTAAACCCAGGGAACATGGACTCGAGCCTCTCTATGAGCTCCCTTACGCTTACATGTCCTTCTATGTCCAAGCTTATCTCACCCTGACCGTTGGTAATCCTTCTAAGTGGTGTGGGAACTCTTACCACTACCGCCATCTTCTACCTCCGGTAGATAATTATAACATGGATGCCTTTGAGTTGTGCTTGGAGCTGTCAAAGAGAGCCTTTGAACGGGGAGAAGTGCCGGTAGCCTGCGTGATAGTAAAGGAAGGAGACATACTGGCAAGGTCCCATAACATGGTCCAAGAGCTGAGCGACCCCACCGCCCATGCGGAAATCTTAGCCATAAAGACAGCTACCAACAGGCTCGGTAGCAAGTTCTTGGATGGATGCGAAGTCTTCGTAAGCATTGAGCCTTGTGTTATGTGTTCCTATGCCCTTGTGCTTGCGAGGGTGTCAAAGGTGACCTTCTTTGCCCTTGACCCCAAACACGGAGGGGTGATGAGCCTTTACAACATCTTTGATGACCCCCATCTGAACCACAGGGTAAGATGGGTTTACCAACCCAGAGAAGAGATGGCTGAGCTGATGAAGGAGTTTTTCAAAGGGCTAAGGTAGGTATATGCAGTTTTCTTTGCATGGGCATGCGTAAGCGCCGTCCTCCACCTGCAGGGTAACATGCTCTATGTCGTAAGCTCTGGCTATGTGGTTCACGTCCTCTATCGCCTTTGAAGAAAGGTGTATGTCCTCCACCACCACATGGGCGGTCAGTATACGGTCTTTGGAAGTGAGCGACCAAAGGTGAAGGTCATGCACCTCCTTCACGTAGGGCAGGCTCTTTATCCTGTCTCGGAGCTCCGAAAGGGACACGTCCGAAGGTGCAAACTGCAGGAATATCTCAAGGGAGAGCCTAAGCAGGTTGTAAATCTGGGGAAGGATGAGAAGGACCAAGCCCAAGCTTACTAAGGAGTCCGCAACGTGGTAGCCGGTAAAGAAAACCACAAGCCCGGCGATGAGCGCCGAGACCGAGCCTAAGGTATCAAACACCACATGCAAAAAGGCGGTCCTAAGGCTCAGGCTCTCGCGGGAGTGCCCGTGAAGCATAAAGAGGATAAGAAGGTTGACAAGGAGTCCAAGGAAGGCTACCGCGAGCATGGGAATAGCTAATATCTGCGGAGGATGAAATAACCTCATCACAGCGCTGTAGAGCACATACCCTATCAGGAAGACGAGCAAAAGGGCGTTTATAAAACCCGCCAGAACCTCCGCCCTTCTGAGTCCGTAGGTCATCCTCGGAGAACCTCTCACGGACGAGATGAAAACGCCCACGAAGGCTATAAACAGGGCTATGCTGTCGGTGAACATGTGTCCCGCATCGGAAAGCAACGCCAGGCTGTTGGTGTAAAAGCCCGCGGAGAGCTCTATGAAGCCGAACCCCAGCACGAGCAACAAGGACAAACCCAAGGCTCTTCTGGACTCCATCCAGCTATAATTTTATCTCAAAGCGAAAAATGGACAGGATTGAGAGGGCAAAGTCTTTCATAAGGTCTCTTCAGGAGAGGGATTACCTCAAGCTCAGAAGGAGCATAGGCGTAGGGCTTTACCTTTTTAACCTACTGAAGGACCACCTTAGCGCCACCTATCTGGACATGCTCAAGGAGTTTGACAAGCTACCCATACAGAAGAGGATTGCCATACTGGAGCAGATAAGTAGGGTGATAGAAACCTACAAGGAGAAAAGGACCGCTTACAACTTTGACGACCTTCCCAAGAAACCTGTGAGTGGGTTTTTTGTGGAGATAGAAAGGCTCAAGGTCTTGGAGGAGAAGGAGAAAAGGCTCTTAAAGGCTTACCGGATAAAGGACCTCTACTCCGCCCTTTGGTTTCTTCCCGTGAGGTATGAGGACAGGAGAATAAACACCACCATAAAGACCACACGCAACAATCAAAAGGTGGCGCTTAAAGTAAAGGTCCTGCAGACGGGCTATGAACCTCAGGAAAAGTACCCCGCCTTCGTAAAGGTTTCCGACGATACGGATGTGCTTTACCTGCGCTTTAACTTCAAGGACGCCAGACCGCTCATGCAATTTAGACCGGGACAGACCATCCTCATATACGGCACGCTCAAAGAATACAACGCTCAAAAATACATGGTCCACCCCAAAATACTCAAAGACACAGAAGTGGGGAACATACTTCCCTTTTACAACATAAGGGGAGATGTGGGCTTAAAGTCTGCAAACCTCAAACACGCCAAGCTCAGGAGCATCATGGGTAAGCTGGTAGATTATGCCAAGTATATGGAAGAATACCTACCCGCCGATATACTCCAAAAACACAACTACCCCAAGGTGGGGGAGAGCATATACTTCCTGCACAAGCCTCCGGCGGAGGACGGTCTGGTGGAGGAGTTAAACGACTTTCGCAACGTCCATCAACAACGCCTCATATACGAAGAGCTCCTCTTGTTCCAGCTGGCTCTGAGGATAAAGAGGATAGAAACGCAGGAACTACCATCCGTAAAGCTTGATAGTAGGGCTTACCAGCATGTGGAACACTTTATCCGACACATGCCCTTTACCCTCACACCCGCCCAGAGAAGGGTCATAGAGGAGATGCTAAGGGACATGACTTCCGGAGAGCCTATGAACAGGCTCTTACAGGGTGATGTGGGAAGTGGTAAGACGGTGGTCGCCATGGCGCTCTCTTACGCCTTAGCCAAAGAAGGATACCAGACCGCCATCATGGTCCCCACCGAAATACTCGCCATGCAACACTACAAGAACTTTGAAAGCCTGCTCGGTCCCATGGGCGTAAGGGTGGGCATTCTGATAGGCTCGTTGAAGGGAGCTCAGAAGAAAAGCATACAAAGACACCTCAAAGAAGGAAACATACACGTGCTCGTAGGCACACACGCCCTCATACAGGAGGGTGTGGAGTTCAAAAACCTGGGTCTGGTGGTAGTTGACGAACAGCACAGGTTTGGTGTGCTTCAGAGAAAGCTACTGATGGAAAAGGCAAAGGGCATATACCCTCACTGCCTTGTCATGAGCGCCACTCCCATACCCAGGACGCTGGCACTCTCCCTCTACGGCGACCTTGATGTATCCACCATAGACCAGATGCCCCAAGGAAGAAAACCCGTCATCACACGCCTTTACCTTGAGAGTGAGATGGAGAAGGTGTTGGAGTTTATGAGAAGGGAGCTCCAAAGGGGCAACAAAGCCTACGTGGTCTACCCCCTCATAGAGGAGTCGGAAAGGCTGGAGTTAAAGTCTGCGACCGCGGAGTATGAGCGATGGAGGGCACTCTTCCCCGATAGGAAGGTTTTACTGCTTCACGGTAGGATGAGCGAGAAGGAAAAAGAACAGGTGGTAAAAGAGTTCAGGGACGACGGAGACATACTGGTTTCCACGACGGTGGTTGAGGTGGGTGTGGACGTGCCATCAGCCACGGTCATGGTTATAGAGTCCGCGCACAGGTTCGGTCTTTCTCAGCTTCATCAATTGAGGGGAAGGGTGGGGCGTTCGGACAAGCAGAGTTATTGTTTTCTGATAGTTCCGGATAGTCTTAAAGACACGGACAGCTTAGCTCTAAAGAGGCTTGGCATACTGGTAAGGACCAACGACGGCTTTAAGATAGCGGAGGAGGACCTCAAGATAAGGGGTCCGGGGGAGCTACTGGGGGCGGAGCAGTCGGGCTTTTTCGGGTTCAACATAGCCAACCTCAACAGATTCTTGGACGCCCAGCTTTTGCAGAAGGCAAGGGAGGATGCGGTCTTTCTTTTGGAGGAATACCCCAAGCTGGAGGGTCTGGAGGAGCTCAAAGGGGTTCTTCTTTACAGATACGCCCACAAGATGGACCTGAGCTACATAGCGTGAATTAAAGCTTTAGCAAGTAATCCGCCTTCTCCATCGCATCCTTGAGAAAATAAAGGAGTTGAGACCTATCTATTCCCATCTGCCTTTCCACGTTCTCCAGATAGGGATGCGTGTATGCGTCTTCCGAAGAGAGTATCTCGCTTGATTTTTCTTCTAAGAAGACCGCCGTATCCAAGATAGAACGGAGGGTGGGGTTTTTACCCGTAAAACCGTCTATTATCTCGTGTGCGACATGCACCTCCTTGAGAAAGCTTATCTTGTCCACATCAAGTATTCTATCCACCAGGGAGAAAAGACCAAGCAGGTAAGCGTTGTTTGCTTCTTTAGGATGGGCTGCATTGGCGATGTTTTCAGCAAGTATAGCCCTTATCAAAGACTTCTTCCAAAGTTGCGGGTTTTCCACGCTCATGTAGTCGTTCATGGCAAAGACCATGAGGAAGTTTTTCAAGTTTTTGAGCCCCAGCATGGAGCAAGCCTGTTCTATGCTCTTTATCTCCGTAATCGGAGAAAAATAGGCGGAGTTGACCAACCTCAATAGCTTGGCACTCATGCCAGCGTCCGACGACACTATCTGTGCAATCTCCTTTGTGCTTTGGGCTGTATGTATTACAGCCATCAGCCTCAGAAGGGTGCTTTTCAGGTAGGGTGCTATCTGAAACTCCTTGAGTATGATGGGAGTTCCCAGGTAATTTCCTTCAAACAGGACACCCACCTCAAGCGCGCTCTTATACTCATCTTCCGTCTCTATATGGGTAATTATCAATCCCTTTTTGTCCGCCAAAGCCTTTGCAACTAAATCTTTGCTAAGCTTCTTCACGCTAACGGTTAGGAAGCCGGCCCTTTGATAAAAGTCCGTATAAGAACCACTCTGCAAGAGCTCCTGAGTTACAGAAAAGAGTGCGCCCGAGCTCATCATATGGTCCATGGCTCTGAGAGCGTTCTGGTATATGACTTTGCCTATGCTTATCTGGGGAGGTATTAGCTCCAGTATGAGCTTATTCGGGTCTAACACACTTATGGCTTTGTTTAAGAGCGAATCTACGGATAGGTTTATTATCACCCTTTTTCCTTCTCCTACCCTCTCCAAGCCATGTTCGGAGATTATCTCCAGTATGATGAAGGTAGCTCTGCTGTAGGGCACGTCCTTTGGGTATTCGTACATATTGTCCTTCTTACGAAGGTAAACCTCAAAGGCGGTTATCTGCCCCTTCTTGTTAAATACGGGCTGTTTGGCTATTACGAAGCTCAAGTATCTCCTCCCTTATCTCAGGATAAAGAGGGTGCTTTTCACAGAACTCTATGACTTCTTGCTTTACCCTTTCTATTACCCTTTCATCTTCTATGTTCTTTATAACCTTGGCTATAAGCCTTGCTATAAGGCGGGCTTCTTCTTCCTTCATACCCCTAGTGGTTATGGCGGGCGTTCCTATCCTTATACCGCTTGTTTTTGTGGGAGGGAGAGGGTCAAAGGGCACGGCGTTTTTGTTCACCGTTATGTTAGCCCTGCCGAGGGCTTCTTCAACCTGCTTACCCGTAAGACCCTTATCTCTCAGGTCCACCAAAACTATGTGGCTGTCCGTCCCTCCCGAGACTATCTTAAAGCCTTCCTTTGAGAGTTCCTCAGCCATAGCCTTGGCGTTCAGGACCACCTGCCTGGCGTATTCCTTAAAGGATTCACTCATGGCTTCCTTGAAGGCTACCGCCTTTGCAGCTATCACGTGCATGAGTGGACCGCCCTGTATTCCCGGAAAGACCGCCTTGTCTATCTCCTTGGCAAACTCTGCCTTGCATAGGATAAACCCGCTCCTTGGACCCCTGAGGGTCTTGTGTGTGGTGGAGGTGACAAAGTGGGCGTAAGGGACAGGATTGGGATAAACTCCTCCCGCTATCAGACCGGCGTAGTGCGCCATATCCACCATAAGAAGAGCTCCCACCTCATCCGCTATCTCCCTCATCTTAGCCCAGTCTATGACCCTGGGGTATGCGGACGCTCCACCCACGATGAGCTTGGGCTTGTGTTCTTTAGCAAGCCTGTGCATCTGGTCGTAGTCTATGGTTTCTGTTTGAGGATTCAGTCCGTAATGGATTACGTTGTAGATTTTTCCGGAGAAGTTTACCTTTGCACCGTGGGTGAGGTGTCCCCCATGAGATAGGTCCATGCCCATCAGGGTGTCGCCGGGTTTTAGCACCGCCATGTATACCGCCATGTTCGCCTGACTGCCCGAGTGGGGTTGGACGTTGGCATGTTCCGCTCCGTAGAGCTCCTTGACCCTTTGAATCGCCAAGTCTTCCACTATATCCACAAACTCACAGCCTCCGTAATACCTCCTGTGGGGAAGACCTTCCGCATACTTGTTGGTGAGGACCGAGCCCTGGGCTTCCATAACCGCCAGAGAGGTAAAGTTTTCCGAGGCTATAAGCTCCAGATGGTAAAACTGGCGCTCGTACTCTTTAACTATGGCTTCATAAACTTCCCTGTCCGTTTCCCTTAGGTATCTCATCCTTAAAATTATAAGCTATTTGTATTTGAGGAGTTTTACTGCATCATCCTCCGGAAGGGGCTTACATAGGTAGTATCCCTGAGCGTAATCACAGCCCATGTCTTTGAGAAGCTCAAGCTGAGTAGATGTCTCCACAC
>FWWL01007594.1_pt1 | contig 10969 bp, 9 predicted proteins | sample 2228331 | NCBI WGS metagenome assembly FWWL01 (sample SAMEA103939775, study PRJEB20133) | metagenome
GGATTTTGATCATTGGCGCGCTTGTGATGGCGGGACTGGTGGTTCTGGCGGCTTATGCTTTCTCCGGGCAAATTGCTGCTCCGATCCTGCTTGTTTCGGCGGCGTTGAATCGCCTGGCGCAGGGCGACTTGTTGAGAGATGCTGAGGAAAGTAAGAAGGAGTCTCTGTTGAAACGGCGAGATGAGATCGGGCAGATGGGGCAGGCCTTGCAAAGTGTGGTGGGTTATATGTCGGAGATGGCGATGACTGCCGAGGCCATCGCTGCCGGTGATCTCACCCGTGAGGTTAAGCCACGTTCGGAGCAGGATGTTCTGGGCCAAGCCTTTGCGCGGATGATTAGCGGCCTGCGCCAGATTGTGCAAGGGGTTGCGCAGAATGCCCAGGCCCTGGAAGCCGCGGCTACCGAACTGGCCGAGGCGGCCGGCCAGGCGGGCCAGGTAACCGGGCAGATTGCCACCACCATCCAGCAGGTGGCAAAAGGCGCTTCGCAGCAGTCTGAGGCGGCTAGCCGCACGGCGGCATCGGTTGAGCAGATGACCCGTGCCATCCAGGGGGTGGCCAAAGGAGCGCAGGAGCAGGCAGTGGCGGTGAACAAGATGTCGACAGTGATCAGCCAGCTCTCGGCGGCCATCCAGCAGGTGCAGACGGGTGCGCAAGGCGCGGCTCAAGTGGCTCACTCGGCGGTTGAGACGGCCGGCCAGGGATCCCAGACTCTGGAATCCACTCTGAAAGGCATGGCGGCCATCCGCGAGAAAGTGGCGTTCTCGGCAGAAAAGGTTCAGGCCATGGGGCAGCGTTCCGCACAGATCGGCGCTATCGTGGAAACCATCCAGGATATTGCCTCGCAAACCAATTTGCTGGCACTCAATGCGGCTATTGAAGCCGCGCGGGCAGGCGAGCACGGTAAGGGCTTCGCCGTGGTGGCCGATGAGGTGCGCAAACTGGCTGAACGATCGGCGGCGGCAACACGAGAGATTGGCGGTCTGGTGCGCGAGATACAGCAAACCGTGGAAGAGGCCGTGCACGCCATGCAGGAGAGCGCCACTGAGGTGGAGAAAGGCGTCCAGCAGGCTAATCTGTCGGGTGGTGCATTGTCGGATATCCTGAGCGGGATCAAGGCCATGCGCGAGGCCTCAGAAGAGAGCGTCCGCGCGGCCCAGCACATGGCAACACTGGCCGAATCACTGGTGGCGGCGGCAGATGAAGTTTCTGCCATTGCTGAGGAGAACACGGCGGCCACCGAGGAGATGAGTGCTGGTGCGCAGGAAATTGCCCAGGCGGTTGAGGCCATTGCCAGCGTGAGCGAGGAAAACAGCGCCGCAGTAGAAGAGGTTTCGGCTTCAGCAGAGGAGATGTCGGCTCAGGTGGAAGAGGTGGCGGCTTCGGCGCAGTTCCTGCAGGGCACGGCCCAGGCGCTCAAGGAGGCCGTGGCGCAATTCCGCTGGAGTGAAGCCGAGGTGGTCGGCGAACGCTCTGGTGCTGCGTCCTCAGGCAATGGACGGGGGGTCTTGCTCAAAGTTCATTAGTCTGCTCGTCATTTCAAGCGTTGAATCGGGCGCCCCGTTGTGAAAAACGGGGCGCCAGCGTCTAGGAAGGATGAAATTTATGCCAAATTTACGCTCTGGGGCTAAGGTTTGCCGGGAGGTGGTCGTTAAGGAAGATAGAACACCATCCCAAAAGACCCGATGAGGAGGTTAGGAGAAACCGGAACACATCAACAACATTCAATTCCAGTGTCTTGCCACCCGGGGAACGGGGCTTGACCCCGAGTGGCTCCCACAGAAGAAAGCCCGCTCCTTTTTCAGTTGTTCATTTCAAAATCTAAATTCTAAGGGGAAGGATCCCCGCCAAAATTCACAAGGAGGTGTGAAATGCCTACAGTAGATTACACTCGGATTGCTGGCAACATCGGTGCGCTCAATGCGCTCAACTCGTTGCAACTAATCAACAATGAACTGGCCATTCATCAGACCCGCCTGGCAACTGGTAAGCGCATCAACGAGGCGGCTGATGATCCGGCGGGCTTGAGCCTGGCGACCACCTTTGATATCCGCCGCCAGGGACTGAAGACGGTGCTCAACGGCATTGGCGACGCTAAGAACCTGCTCTCCACGGCGGAAGGTGGTCTGCGCAAAATCCAGGATATTCTGGTCAAGATGAAGAACAAGGCCCTGGAAGCCCAGAGCGGCACCATCGGGGATAAAGAGAAGGAAGCCATTGCGGCTCAGTTAAATGCCTACGCGGCAGAAATTGACTCGATCGTGGAACAGACCCAGTGGAACGGCAATATGCTGATCGGTCAGAGCGGTTCGGCGGGAGGCGCCTCGGCCACGCAGAACTTCTTGACCTCCCTGGGTACCGCGGGCGATCCCACCGCTGTCACCTCAGAATTCAAATTCTCTGATAATCAGGGTTTTGGCGCCTACGGCACGGGGACCGATGGTCTGGGATTGAACGCCAACTACACTACAGCGAATTTGAGCAATGCGCTTTCGGATATTGACGCGGCCATTGAGAAAGTCAAGAAAGGCATCAGCGAAGTGGGTGCGTTCAGTGCCCGTCTATCCTTCAAGGAAGAGGCGATTACCGTTCAGTACACCAACACCGAAGCGGCTTATAACCGGATCATGAACGCCAACATGGCTGAAGAGCAGGTCAATGCCAGCAAGTTGCTCATCCTGCAGCAGACGGCAACCGCCATGCTGGCTCAGGCCAACACTGCACCGCAGTTCCTGCTCACCCTCTTCCGCTAATCGTCAACTCCTCATCGGTATCGGGATAGCGGGGAGCGCTCAGGGCGCTCCCCGCCCAACCATCCCCCCAGAGGTTTTGTGAGGTTTCCATGGTTGATGCGTTGAACACCACCCTCTCCAGTTATTTTACCAACCTGGTCAGCAACCTGATGAGCCTTGAGCGGCAGCCTCTGACCCGCCTGACCCAGCAGCGGGATACGCTCACGGTTCAGCGTGGGGTTTATCTGGACCTGCGATCGCACTTAAATGACCTCAAGGAACAGGTTCAGGCACTACTGAGCAGCAGCCCGTTCTTCGCCCTGGAGAGCGGACGAGCCATTACGGTCACCGATCCATCGGTGAGCGGGGCAACGGTGTTGAGCGCCACAGCCAGCAGCACGGCCATGGTGGGGGAGTACCGGGTGCAGGTAAGTCAACTGGCGCGGGCCGAGCAGTGGGTCTCGGCAGAGCAGTCTTCCACCGATCGTCCTTTGGGTAAGCGCGGGGTTTTCTACCTGGGAGGGATGGGAACGGCGGCGGCTTCTTTGCCGGCGAGCAGTCCCTGTGTGAATGCGGTGAGCGTTGGAATGGTAGAAAGTGGACTGCGCGAGTTGGGCACGGGCACTCAGGCCGAGGGGACGGCTTATGTGCTGGAGATACGCCAGTCTGAGGTAGGGTATGAATTCCGCCTGCGCGCCGCAGATGGTTTACCAGTGGCAATTTACGACAAAGCCAGGGCAGATGGCAGCCTGACCAGTGGTTGGCAGGCCCTCACGCCGGGCGAGACCTATGATACCCATCGGGGGTTGGTCATTACGTTTAGTGATACCCCGCAAGCGGGTGCGGTTGCAATTGACTACCAGGCTGCGGGTGTAACGGTTGATGTGGTCGAGAGCGATAGCCTGGCGGATGTGGTAGCCAAGATCAACGCGGCCCTCCAACCCGAAGGGCGTGATCTAACGGCTTCCATGGTGGGGGCTCATCTGGTCTTCACCGCGCGCCAGACCGGGGTTGTCCATCGTATGGTGGTGCAGTATGTCGCTGAGGTGGGGGGAGACTGGGGAAGTACCCCGCCGCCCGAAGCCGGCGCCTGGGACGCCCAAGATGCCCAATTCACGGTTAACGGGATTTCCTTTACCCGTGCGCACAACACGAACCTGACGGATGTGATTTACGGGGTCTCTCTAAACCTGGCTGGTGACGCGGTGGGAAAATCTGCAACCCTCAAAGTCGAGGCCGATTACAGCCGGGCGCGTAGCGCGGTTGAAGCCTTTGCCAAAAAGTTTAACGAGGTGGTGAAGTACCTTGAAGATAAAACTGCCATCACCAAACAGGGAGATACCTACACCCGGGGAGCACTGGCGAACGATACAGTGTTCGGTGAATTGCGTTATAAATTACTTTCCCTGGTGATGCAGCGCCATGAGAGCCTCAGCGGTTATAAAAGCCTTAGCGAGGTGGGGGTGACCCTGGATAGCAACCTGCGTCTCTCGCTGACGGATCCATCCCGCTTTGAGACGGCCATACGCCAGAATCCCCAGGCGGTGAGGGAAGTGTTCGATGCCGTCATGGGGGCCGTTTCTGCGGAACTGGACCGCTTCAACGGAGGCAGTGGCTACCTGACCCAAAGCCTGAGCCTGCTGGATCGCCAAATCGGAGATCTTGGCAGTGACATTACCCGCTTTCAAACCTATCTGGCTGATCGGGAGGCCATGCTGAACCAGCAGTATGCTGAAATTCAGGCACAGTTGATTAGCCTGGCGTATGCCCAGCAAACCTGGGCAAGCATTTATGGGAGTGTAAACCGCCTGTTCTAGGGGACGAACAGGTAGAGAATGGTCCGCAACAGGGAGGTTGGCGGAACGGAAAGGATGGAACCTATGCAAGGGGAAGCCAAACTTCAAGTCGTGGGACCGGTTACGGCCGAAATAGGGGGCCGTGTCCCGGTGGAGAGCGGAGCTAGCCCGCAAAAGCCGCTTACGGTGGAAGCACACAACGAGGCGCGTTCCGAGGATATGCCGGCTCGTGGCTCGGGTACCTTTTCTCCAGCCCGGAGTAGCGCCGAGATTGCTCTGCGTTTTCAGGTGGATCCGCAGACGCGCCAGGTGACCGTATTCGTCCTGGATAAAACTCATCGCCACGTGATTCGCACCATTCCTCCGGAGGAGATGGCCCGGTTGCGCGCCGGCGAGATCATTGATCTTTTTGTCTAGGGCGGGGTTGCGGATATGAAAAGTCTCACCTGGCTATCCACCCGGGTAGGTGGGCTTTTTGTGTTTAAGGGCTTAGCCGGGGCGGTGGGTAATGGGAGGAAAGGTCGAGATTTACGAGATTTTTATCCCCAGGGGCTTAAGTTCCCGAGGTTTCATCCGAAGATAGAAGCAGAACACGGAACCCAGACCTGAATGCAACCGAGAAGGAGGACGAGGTGTACCAGAGCCATTATTTTACCCAGGAGTATCGCACGCAGGATGTGATGAGTGCCAGTCCGGTTCGTCTGGTCATCATGGCCTATGATGTGGCAATTCGCGCTTGTCGGCAACAGGATTTTGAGCGTGCCACGCGGGCCATCACCCTTCTGCGTGATGCCCTTAACTTTGATTACGCTGAGGTTGCGACAGGCTTGTTCCGTCTTTACCAGTGGTGCCTGGAGTGCCTGCGGGCTGGGGATTATCAATCAGCGCTCAATGTGCTGGTAGAACTGCGCGAGGCTTGGGCCGAGGTTGAGAAGAAGATGAGCGCGGCCCCTGCGCCGGGAGATCCGCTCATGGTGCGTACGATGGTGCCCCAATACGCCAGCGCCTGATCTTTTTTCTTCAATAGCCCATAACCTGTTCCTCTGGCTCGCCGGTGAGAGGCTCGCCCCTCACCGGCTTTATTTAATTCACGCAATTTTTATCCCTCCTTCATTTGGGGTTTATAGCCATGCAAGGCGGAGAGGATTAAGATGCAATTGTAACTTCCGCACGCACATCCTCTGCCGGAGGAGGTTGGTTATGGGATTTTGGAACGTCTTGCGAATAGGTGCCTCAGGGTTAGCGGCACAACGCTTGCGCCTGGATGTCATTGCTCACAATATCGCCAACGCTGAGACCACGCGCACCCCAGAGGGTGGCCCCTACAAGCGCAAGGATGTGGTATTCATGCCTGAGGGACAAGCCCCGTTTTTACCCCCTTTTCTGGCTGTGCGTCAGGGGGCGGGGCGTTTTCAGGGCGAGCTGAAGGGTGTGCAGGTCACCCAAATTTTTACCGACAATACACCCGGCACACGAGTCTACGATCCTACCCACCCGGATGCAGATGCAGAGGGCTATGTCGAGTATCCCAATGTGAATCCGGTGGTCGAGATGACCAACATGCTTTCTGCCAGTCGCTCCTATGAGGCCAATTTGGCAGTGATTGATACGGCCAAGCAGATGGCACTGCGGGCTCTGGATATCGGTAAGTAAACGAAATAGGGAGGTCGAGAAATGGAAGTGAACCCATCCTCACTTAATCGTGTTCTGGGCACTCAATCTCCCCTTTCTAGCGCCTCAGCAGAGCGCAAGCAGGCCACGGAGGGGGTGGGAAAGTCCTTTGCCGAGGTGCTAAATGCGTTGAGCCGATCTGAAAATCAAAGCAATGCTTTGATCCAGCAACTAGCGGCAGGCGAAGATGTGGAAATTCACCAGGTTATGATGGCGGTGGAGGAGACGGACATCAACTTCCGCATCGCCATGGCCATTCGAGATCGCCTGGTGGATGCTTATCGCGAAGTCATGCGCATGTCGGTGTAACTGAGATAAGCGAGGGTCAACACAATGCTGGCTAACCTGGGTCAACAATTGGGGTCATTCTGGCAACAACAATCGCGCTCGCGGCGCATCTCGCTGGTGGTCATCAGCCTGGCGGGGATCGTGGGGGCCGTTGTCTTCTTAGTGTGGGCCAGCACGCCCACGTATGCTGTGGCCTATCGCGGGCTGAGCGAAAGTGACGCGGGGGAGATTGTTCAGAAACTGGAGGAAGCCAAAATCCCCTACCGGCTCAAAGATACCGGCACCATCCTGGTGCCGAGTGATAAGGTGTACGAAGTGCGCTTGAAAATGGCGCGCGAGGGCCTTCCAAAGACCAGTCAGGTGGGGTTTGAACTGTTCAGCAACAACACTCTGGGTATGACCGAATTCACCCAGCGGGTCAACTACCAGCGCGCTTTGGAGGGAGAACTGGAGCGCACCATCAGCAACCTGGAGGCGGTTGAGATGGTACGTGTCCATCTAGTGCTTCCCGAGAAATCTCTGCTGGCGCGGGATCAGGTACCCCCCACGGCTTCGGTGGTGATCAAGGAAAAACCGGGCAAATACCTGGATAAGGCTCAGGTGCGTGCCATTACACATCTGGTGGCCAGCAGTGTGGAAGGTCTAACGCCGGAGAACGTGGTGATTGTAGATGCGGAAGGCAATCTGTTGGCCTCGGGCAGTCAGGATGAAACTACTACTGCCGTGCAGGCAGACACCTTCCGTAATGCCGAGCAAGCGGCTGCGGCGGAAATTCAGCGCAGTGTCCAGAATTTGCTTAACTCCGTTCTTGGCCCTAACCGATCTGTGGTCCAGGCGCAGGTGGTGATGGACTGGACGCAGCGTGAGTTAACTTCGCAAACGTTCAATCCCACACCCGCGGCCATTCGCTCTTCTCAAAAAATTACCGAGAGTTACACCGGTGGTGCTGAGGCAATGGGGGGCGTGCCCGGAGCGGCCAGTAATTTACCCACCCCAGTGCCGGTGACCCAGGGAGGAACTCAGGCGGTTACTTATCAGCGCACTGAAGAAACTGTCAATTATGAGATCACCCAGGTGCAGACGCATGAGATTCAAGCGCCTGGACAAATCAAGCGTATCTCGCTTTCAGTGCTGGTAGATGGAATGGACTCGCCCGAGCAACTCCAGGTGTTGCGGAGCGCTATTGCTGCCGCTGCCGGGATTGATGAAACGCGGGGTGACATGCTGGCAGTGGAGTCCATGGCCTTTGATCGCACGTATTACGAAGAACAGGCCAAGGAGATGCAGAAGAGCCAGCAAACGGATCTTTACTTCCGCATTGGTGAAATTGTTCTGGCCGTGTTATTAGTGGTCGGTCTGGCGATTTATTTGCAGCGTGTCTTCAGAAATCTGCGTCTGGCATCCAGTGAGGCCTGGATTACGATCATGAAGCCGGTTTCTGAGGCTGCATTGCCGACAGGGGCTGGGGCAGGGGCTATGGCCGGTGCTGGGGCTCGTCCGAGTCTGAGTGAAAATCTGGCCAGTGTGATGGGGATGTTAGAACAGAATCAGCAGACGGCGCTTCAAGCCGGGGCAGCGCCCGAAGGTGCACCGGGACGCCCCAAGGCACGTACCTCACAGGAGGATGAGCAGTTGCAGAGGGCCCTGGCCCGTCTGGCGGAAGAATCACCAGCCACAGTGGCTGAGGTAATCCAAATCTGGCTCAACGAGAGTGGGAAGTAGCCATGACGGACGATTTCGCCTCCAAGATCAGCGGACTGGAGAAAGCATCAGTGCTTCTGATGTGTCTGGGCGTGGATGTATCGTCCAAGGTCTTGCAATATCTGAGCGAGAGCGAGATCGAACGTGTTTTGCTGGCGCTGAGTCGCACCACCGTGGTGCCCCCAGAAGTGCGCCATGTAGTGCTGGAAGAGGCTCATGAACTGACCAGCGAGGGGGTGGGGGTCGTGGCAAATGGTATTGATTACAGCCGTCAGTTACTTTCCCGCGCGGTTGGGCCACGACGGGGCGCCGAGATTCTGGAACGCATCTCAGCGCATCAGCAGCTCTCATCGTTTGAGATGCTTAAGAATGCAGATCCGGCGCAGGTGGCCAATCTGCTTCAGGATGAATTGCCCCAGACCATTGCTCTGGTGCTGTCTTACCTGGAAGCCAAGGTTGCGGCGGATATTCTGACCAACTTTCCCAAGGAATTGCAGATTGAGGTGACGTTACGCCTGGCCACCATGGACCGGGTTTCGCCTCAGGTGGTACAAGTCGTCGAACGCGATCTGAAAAACAAACTTTCGGGTGTGTTGAGCGAGGCCGATTTCCGCGCCACGGGTGGGGTCTCGTTCCTGGTCAAGATGCTCAATCAAGTGGATCGTGGCGTGCAGAAGACCATCCTGGAGGCGCTCGAAGCCACTAACCCCAAACTAGTGGAAGAAATTCGCGCCAACATGTTCACCTTTGATGATTTGATCAAGTTGGATGACCGTACCATGCAGCGTGTGTTGCGTGACGTTAATAAATCCGACCTGGCACTGGCGCTCAAGGCGGCTCCAGAGCGTCTCAAAGAAGCGGTCTTCCGCAACCTTTCCGAGCGGGCACGCGAGAACCTCAAGGAAGAGATCGAGATTTTGGGTCCGCAACTGGCCAAAAACGTTTATGCGGCTCAGCGGCGCATTGTAGAAGCAGTCCGTGCGCTGGAAGAAGCCGGCGAGATTGTCATCGCGGGTGGTGGAGCGGAGTATGAGATTATCCAGTAGTCCTGGTCAGCCTCAGATGCGGAATGAGGTTCATCCCTGGCAGCCCCCTGTTCTGATCGCCGAGGAAACCCCGGTTCAGGTGGATAAACTCGCCGAGCAGGTCTTATCCATCTTTACCCCCACAACAGTTCCGGATGCTGCCTACCAGCCGCGTACCAACGGACATCGTTTGCGGGCAAAAGTACAGACCTGGGCACCTGCTGATCTGCTGGCACCCCCTGAAATCGGTCCCCGCTCGAATGAGATGTCAGATCAAGAGGAGGAGCCCTCTGCTTCTTCCGAGTCGGTTGACACAGTTGTGGATCTGGAAGCCGTCCAAGCGCAGGCTGCTGCGCTTTTGGCTGAGGCAGAGGTTCAGGCTGAGGCGCTACTTCGGCAAGCCCGCGAAGATGCCGAGCAATTTCGGCAACAGGCTTATCTGACCGGGCGGGCGCAGGCTGAGTCTGAACTGCGTGACCTGATTGAGACCGTAAAAACCATTGTCCAGGATATTCAGGCATGGCGTGAGAGACTATTTTCGCAAAGCGAATCATTTGTGCTGGAAATGGTGGCTGCCATTGCGCGTGCCCTTTTCACGGAGGGATTTGTCCTGGATGCTGAAACCTTGCAGCAGACTTATAACCGGGTCTTGGAACATTCTCAAGCCCTGGGTGACCTGCGCATTTACGTCAACCCAGAGGACGCACAATTGCTGGATCCATATTGGAAGGAGGCCCAGGCTACCCTGCGTGATCAGCAGATCAAACTCATCCCCAGCGATGCCATTCGGCGGGGTGGTTGTTATGTCGAAGGCCAGTACGGATCCGTAGATGGACGGATTGAGGTTCGCTTAGAGCGGTTGTTGAGTAGCCTGCTCTCGGAAACCGCAGGAGAAGGGGAGAGCCTATGAGCCGGGCAACCACCTTACCCAATTCACAGCGCTACCTTGAGGCTTTGCGACGCACCAACCCTTTCCAGGTTTCTGGACGCATTGTGCAGGTGGTCGGTCTTACCATTGAGGCGGTAGGCATTGATTGCCAAATTGGGGAAATCTGTGAAATGCGGGCTCAAGGGGCTGAGCCGGTCCTGGCGGAGGTGGTGGGTTTTCGGGATGAACGCATCCTGCTTATGCCCCTGGGAACAATGGAGGGGATTCAGCCAGGTAGTGAGGTGTATCCCATTTCAAAGTCATTCCGTGTTCCAGTGGGCATGGCGCTTTTGGGGCGGGTGCTAGATGGCTTGGGACGTCCCATTGATGGCGGACCTGCGCTCACCCTTTCGGAGACAATGCCCACCAATCGAGCAGCGCCTAATCCGATGCAGCGTCGCCCCATTACCGAGCCTCTGGTCACGGGCGTGCGTGCCATTGATGGTTTGCTGACCATGGGCAAGGGTCAGCGCATGGGCATTTTTGCGGGGAGCGGTGTCGGCAAGAGCACGTTGCTGGGAACGCTAGCGCGCCGTGCACGAGCGGATGTGAGCGTAATTGCGTTGGTGGGCGAGCGTGGGCGCGAGGTGCGTGAATTTCTGGATCGCGATTTGGGGCCAGAGGGTTTGCAGCGGGCGGTAGTGGTGGTTTCGACTTCTGATCAGCCAGCCCTGGTACGTCTCAAGGCCGCGTTTGTGGCCATGACCATTGCTGAATTTTTCCGTGATCTGGGCCTGGATGTCATTTTCTTGATGGACTCGGTGACGCGTTTTGCCATGGCTCAACGTGAGGTGGGGTTGGCGATTGGCGAACCGCCAGCGAGCAAGG
>FWWL01010205.1_pt1 | contig 10964 bp, 11 predicted proteins | sample 2228331 | NCBI WGS metagenome assembly FWWL01 (sample SAMEA103939775, study PRJEB20133) | metagenome
CTTACTGTTCTTGCTTTATAGTTTATAGCTACCTCTTTTATTCTGAAACCCTGTTTTATCGCCTCTATTGTAAATTCTGGCTCAAAATCAAATCCATCAGATGCGAGTTCTATTCTGCCAAGAACATCCTTTTTAAAAACCTTATATCCTGTTTCCATATCAGTAATCTTTGAACCATAGAGAAGATTTACGAGGAATGTAAGGATTCTGTTGCAGATAAAATTTAGAATCTTCATATTTTTCGGTTTCCCTGAAAGAAACCTTGAACCAAATACTACATCTGCTTCATTTTTAATTATTGGAAGCAAAAGTTTCCTGTACTCTGCAGGATTATATTCACAGTCTGCATCCTGGATTATTATAATGTCACCCTTTGCATGGGAAAAGCCTGTTCTGAGTGCAGCTGATTTCCCTCTGTTTTTTTCATGTCTCAGTAGAGAGATTTCACTATGTCTTTTTTCAAATTCCTTTGCTATATGGTAGGTTTTGTCAGTTGAACCATCATCAACGACTATGATTTCCCTGGCAAGAGGAATGTCAACATTTAATACCTTCGTTAAAACCTCTCCAATAGTATCTTCCTCATTATAAGCAGGTATTATTATTGAGACAAGCATCAGGATTGTTTATTTTCTTCTTCAGATCCCTCTGAATCTCCTTTTCCTTTTAATGCTTCAATTTCTCTCTCAAGCTCTTTAATCCTTGCTTCAAACTTTTCTCTTGATCCACGACGTCTTAAAGCCTCCATTCGAATGCAAATCCCTATACATATCAATGTTATAGCGAGCCCGGTTTGCTTTATCCACTCCTGATTTTCAGACATTTTTCCAGGAAAGAAAAGCATAAGCAGACCCATAATCAATATCAAGATTACCCAGACAATCATTTTCCTCCCTTTTAAAAATCTTCTCCTTTATAGCCCATTTTCTCCCAGATTTTTCTTGCAAACTTGAGGTCCTCTGGATCTGGTTCAATAATCCCGAGTATACTTGGCGGAAGCTGGTTCCTTGCTCCAGGGAATGGAGACCAGTCATCATTTTCGTACTTCTTTCTTTCTTTTTCATTCCGAAAATCGGGGACATCATAAGGTTTTCCATCTTCAAGTGCGCTTTTCCAGGCAAGGATTCCAACACTGCTCATAGCAACCCCTCTATAAACATCAAGGAATGGTTGCTTTCCTGTTCTTATTGCCTGAGCAAAGTACCAGTTTACCCAGAAATCTCCTCCTCCATGGCCTGCTTTTGTTGCAAGTTCTGCTTTTTCTTGCCATTGGGGCAGGTATGTTTTTTCAAGAGCCTGATTCTTTTTTCTATTCCATGGTTCATGCCAGACCCTGATCAGTCCGGGACCGAAATAGCCAGGTCCACGTGTTATTTCCATTGCTCCTTTTTCTCCATGAATTCTATACCAGTTGCTGTGGCCTGGCAGTAGAAGTCCAAAAAGCCTGAAAACTGCTCCATTATCCATTCTGCAAAGTATTACAAACCCAGGGTCTCCTCTTCTCGCAGTTTTTTTATTTACAGCATCGCAGGCAATTGAAAGGCAATTGACCTTTATAGGCATTTTTTCTGTGATATAGACAAGCGGAGCAAGGGCATGCGTGCAGTAATAGGTTGGGGGTATCCAGTTTCTCCAGTGGTTCTTTCCTGGCGCAAGTGCACATCTTGATTCAGGACTCATTGGATGATTATATTCTCCTTCAGCATAAAGAACTTCTCCAATTTCTCCTGATTTGTAAAGGCGTCTCATTTCCATATTAAAAACAGTGTAGGGATAATTTTCTGCAAGCATATAAATCTTTTTTGTTTTCTCAACTGTTCTGCAAAGTTCAACTCCCTCAGCAAGAGTACTGTTGCAGGAAGTTTCACTCAAAACATGCTTTCCTGCCTTCAGAGCCTTTATTGCAAATGGGGCATGCTGGTGAAAATAGTTTGCAAGTATAACCGCATCCATATCATGTTCAAGAAATTTATCATAGTCAGTGTAAGTGGTGACATGCAACCTTTTTTCTGCTTCCTTCAATTTTTCTTCCCATATATCGCATATCGCAACAAGTTCCATTCCTGCATATCCTGCTCCAAGGGCAAAGCTCATTCCTCTTCCAACACCAATTACTCCAACTTTAATTTTCTTACTCATAATCTCTCCCTTTCTGGATTATTACATCAACTTGCAACAATGTCAAAATTCTGGATTGATATTATTTCCAATCTCTTGGATCAGGAACTTCAAGCCAGATACTTTCTTTAGCTATGGATTCCTGACTTACAAGTCCTGGTAATGTCATATCAATTGCTTCATCTATTCCAATGGGGCATTCTTTTTTTCCGATTATAGCATTGGCAAAGTCCATAACCTCAAAAAAATCGCCTCCACCATGGCCTGTTTTTGCTGCAAGCTGTGCATATTGTTTCCATTCATAATGTAAAAATTCTTCCTCCAGTTCAAAAATATCAATCCATACCATGTCCTTGCATCTTGATCTGAGCCATATCCGGTTTTTTTCACCAGGAGCTCTTGCTGATTCGTAACATCCATCTGTCCCTTGAAGCTGATAGTTCGTCATTGCATGTGGCCTATCTGAAAGCATATCAACGCGTATTTTAACAAGAGATCCACTTTTCATTTTACAAAGCATAACACATGAATCTTCATTTTCGTAATAGTTTCCTCTTGGATCCTTATAATGGTGGCCACTTCCAGCGCAACAAACCTTTGCCACTCTATCAGGATACATCCACTGAAGTATTGGTCCAAGACTGTGGGTTCCATATGTTATTCCATTTATACCTGTCTGCCATTTTCTTCTCCACCTGGTTATTTCATTAAGCTGCTTCAATTCATGGATATATTCTCCCTCAGCGTAATATACCTGACCGAAAAGACCTCTTCTTACAAGTTCTTTTACAATTACATTTGTTTTTATGTAGGTATAATTTTCAGCCATCATATAAACTGCTTTTGATTTCCTTGCGGCGTGTACAAGTTTTTTGCATTCATCGATTGAGACAGCGGCTGGAACCTCACTTAAAACATGAATCCCTTTTTCAAGTGCTGCAATTGATTGTTCAGCGTGGAACTGCATCGGAGTGCCAATAATGACTGCCTGTATATCCGATTTTTCAAGCATTTCATAGTAATCTGAATATTTCTCCTGTGCACCAAGAAGTATTCTTGATTCTTCTAATTTTTCAATATTGATATCACAAACTGCATGAATTTTGAATAAACCGGTTGCCTCGCAAGCTATCTTGAAAGATCTTCCCCTGCCAGCAGAACCCACTATACCAACGTTTATTTTCTCCATCACATTGAAAGTCCGTAATTATGTTTGTTAATCTTTGTGCCCTGCAATGTTTTCAAAATGCGGCAATGAGGCCAGTTTTCAATTTCTTTTATAGCCTGCTTTATTCCATCTTTACTTACAAGGTGCTCAATTATCATGTGAAAAACTGGATCGGTTCTAACATCAACACCATCCCAGAAAGAAAATCCATCGATGGGATATTGAGTCAATGAAAGGGCTCTTTCCAGAAAATTCAATGGGTTTTTATCATTGAAAATTGAACCAAGGAATGGCATCAGTTTAATGTTGCTGCCCGAAACAAACTTTGAAAAATAGTTCATGTCTATTTCAGCAGGTTTTCCTTCAAAAGTCCATGTATATGGACACAGGATATCAATAAGACCTTCCCTTATCCATGTTTTTACATCAAGTCCATAATACAAACAGGTTTCTTCATTTGCGTGAACAATCGCAAGATTTATTATATTTTCTCCTCCTGTTTTTTTAAGTGCTTCTCGCAATTCTCTCATATACTGGGTCACAAATTCTGCTCTTACTGATTCAACTTCTGGCGTTGTTTCTGGAAGTTCTGTAATATCTTCATCATAAAGCTCTTTGAATCTTTTCTTTACTGGATCTTCATAGCAGACAAATGGAAATCCCCTTACAAAGCAGTTTGAAGCACCGATTGCACCCATTTCAATTCCTTCTGTAAAGAGCTTTATAAATTCCTGTCTTACCTCAGGATATGCAAAGCTCAATCTGTTTACAGGTATACCATCAATATCAATACATCTGAATTCAGGATGCCTGTCATAAAAATCAGAACGAAAACAATCCCATGGTGGGTTTGCATGGTATATTGCCATTCTGCAATATCCAAGAGCTTTTATACCTGAATTTTTTGCGATTTCAAAGTATTTAGCAGGGACATTGATATTCTTTTTAAAAAATTTTGCAAGGGTTTCATAGCATTGTCTGTATATCTCTGCTGGAAATTCTGTCTTCAGCAATTTCTCTGGATTTCTTCTCAATGATTTGTGTTTTGTAGGATAGTCAGCCATGCTGGTAGGGTTTATTCCGCGTGAAACATAATCAGGTTTCAGCCTTGAGCAGGCAATAATATTCCAGCAGGCATCCATTTTATCTTCAGGAATTCCATAGTTTGAAGGAAATCCATCATCTGTAAGGTGAATGAGATATTCTTTTCGCAGATTTTTCTTTTCTGGTTTTTTTAACAATATATATCCGATGGATGCCCTTATTTCTTTTTCCTGCTGTATTATTATTTCTTTTTTTCCGTCAAAATCTTCAGTTTTCCAGTAGACCTCCTCAAACGCCTGGTTATCAATTACGAGAGATGAATGCCGGAGTCTTTCAAATATAGGATCTGTTGAAACCTTTATTTTTATTCTGTCGCAGAAATTCTGAAAAAGGCCAAGATATATATCATACCTGCCTTTTACAGGGATTTTTATTCTTACTTCTGGAGCATTACTTTCAGGCTGAGCAAGAATGAGCTTTCCAGAAAAATCATCTGTCTGATAATCAACAATCTGCCATTTTCCTTTTTTTGAATCATCATAGCTTATTTCTTTTTTTTTCAAAACAATGGAAAAGTCACTTAACAGGTACTGCCAGTCTTTCATAAATCTCTTCCGTGTTCACGGTAATATTTCAGTCCCTCTATAAATGTTAATATGTTTTCCCTGTTTGTACCCGGTGTAATTGAACTTGATCCAGCAAGGAAAAGGCCTGTTTCAGGACCATTTTCAACAAGAAATTTCATATGTTCTTTTACTTCCTGTGGAGTTACATAAGGAAGAACATCTGTTACTGATACACCTGCAACAATGATAAGGGAATCTCCATCCTTTGCTTTCATTTTGCATATTTTTATATAGTCCATCCCTGCTTCATACTGGAATCCCTGAAACCCTTTAATCCCGCAATCGATAAGATATGGTATAAATTCCATCAGATTTCCATCGCCATATAAGGTTAATACCTGTTTTTAAAACAGGTTTGATTGAACGATAGAAATGGCCAAGCCACATTTTTTCGAGTGATTTCATGCTCACAAGGAGTCCCCTTGAATCTGCCATATCGTGATCAAGACGATAAAGCAAGGGCAGGTTTCCTTCAACTATTGCTCTGGCTGCTGCTTTATTATGAAGTTCTGCATAGTCTGCCTGAATTGAAAAAAGTCTTTCAATAACATCAGGATATAGTAGATAAGCCATAAAATAGTTTTCATAGCCATAATAGCCATAACTCAGTGTCGGAAACATTATGTAAGAATAGCCAGTTTTCAGTACATTTTCTCCAAGTTTTTCCTGAATAGTTTTCTCTTGGTCGATGATTTTCTTTACAGTTTCTTCTTCGTCAAAACTCTTAATTTTTTCAGACAGTGAAGGAATTAAAAATTTTTCTATGTGGTGTGCAACTGCTTCTGGAGAGTCTATTTTGATTCCATCAAGGATAAATTCCTTAAGTCCTGTTGTTGGTCCTTTTTGTGTTTTTGAGTCGAACCCCTTTCTGGACATTGTAAGGGGATTTGTTGGTATAAACTGATCAAGGCAATTGACCCCGATGTTCCAGATGTATTTCAGATAAGTGTTTTCAGGATCTTTTTCGTATGTACCAGGAGAAACCTGAGCGAGCTCTTCAATAATATCAATGTCCATAATATGGACGAGAAATGTAGGTATACCCTTTGTTTTCTTTCTTGCAATTGTATCAAGTACAAGCTTTTTGCTTTCTGACATTTTCAGAAAAACAGGATTTCCATTGCTTTTTTTACTCCGCAGCCCAATTCAAAATTGTGCCCATATTTTTTCAGCATAATCTCAATGCCTGAGATTACTGCTATTGTATCAAACTCATCCTGATAACCAAAATGGGATATTCTTATAACTTTTCCCTTCAATTTATCCTGGCCTCCAGCAACAGACATTCCAAACTGGTTTCTGATATCAAGGCAGAATTTTTCTCCATCAATTTTTTCTGGAAGAAGTATTGCAGTTACTGCATCTGATGGAGACTTTGAAAATATTTCAAGGCCAATAGCCTCAGCAGCTGCCCTTGTTGCCATGGCTCTTTTTTTATGAATCTGCCAGAGGTTTTCAATACCAATATCTTTTATCCTTTCAAGTGATTTTTTTAATCCTGTGACAAGGCTTACTGCCATTGTGAAAGGAAAATCAAATTTTTCCATTGCCTTTTTATATTTTTTCAGATCCAGATAATATTTCGGGCATTTAGAATTCTTTACCTTTGTCCATGCTTTTTCACTCACTGAAATAAATGAAAGTCCTGGAGGAAGACTTAGGGCTTTCTGGGAACCTGAAACCAGAATATCAATCTTCCATTCATCTGTTCTACATTCTACAGCTCCAAGTCCGCTTATACCATCAACGATAAATAAAGTATCAGGAAAGTTTGAAACTACTTTTCCAAGACCTGCAATATCATATGAGGTGCCTGTTGAGGTTTCAACAAGGGTTGCGTACACTGCTTTAATATCCCTGTGCTGGCTGATCATTTTTTCAACCTGGCTTATTACAACTGGATTTCCCCATCCAGGTTCTATAATAACAGGAATGCATCCATATGCCTGTAAAATTTCCACAAATCTTTCCCCGAACTTTCCTGCAGAGATAACCAGGGCTTTTTCTCCTGGTGACATCACATTGACGACAGCTGCTTCCATTGAAGATGTTCCAGAACCTGCAATAATGAAAACATCATTCTTTGTCTTAAAGAAATATTTGATCCCTTCGATTGCCTGTTTTGCTATTTCCAGGAATTCAGGCGTTCTATGGTGAATGATAGGTTTTGCCATCTCAAGAAGGACATCCTCTGGAACAGAGATTGGTCCTGGCGTAAAAAGCCTTTTCTTCATCATAATCTTTCTCCTTTTTCCACAGTTAAACCTTCGATTCTTTCTGAAGTATCCTCAGATTCAAGAAGAGCGACTTTTATGACATCCATAACATTATCTACAAGTATTATGTTCAGTTCTTTTCTCACTTTTTCAGGTATTTCCTCAAGATCTTTTTCGTTTTCACGGGGTACGATTATATTGAAGATACCAGCCCTGTGAGCTGCAAGGATTTTACTTTTCAGCCCACCTATTTTCAAAATTTTACCCTGAAGGGTTATTTCACCTGTCATCGCAATATCACACCTTGTTTTCCTTCCTGTTATTGCTGAAACAAGAGCTGTTACAATTGTGATACCTGCGGATGGACCATCCTTTGGTATTGCGCCCTCAGGCACATGGATGTGAATATCATATTTTTCATAAAAGTCTTCTTTTATTCCAAGTTTTTCAGCATTTGCTCTTACAAAGCTTAATGCTGCCTGTGCTGATTCTTTCATCACTGAGCCGAGCTGTCCTGTAAGTATAAGTTTTCCTTTTCCCTTCATCAACAGAACCTCTGTAAAAAGTATATCTCCTCCATACTCTGTCCATGCCATTCCTGTTGCAACACCAACTTGAGGTTCCTTTGCCCTTGCAAGGGAAGTAAATTTTTCAGTTCCAAGATATTTTGAAAGGTTTTTAGTCCCGATGAAATAGGTTGCTTCTGGTTTCTTAGATTCAACAATCTGTTTGGTTACCTTTCTGCAAATAGTTGCAAGCTGTCTTTCAAGGTTTCGAACACCTGCTTCTCTGGTATAGTCTTTAATGATTTTTGTAATGGCATTATCTGAAATTTTAATTTCTTCAGGTTTCAAGCCATGTTGAGGCAAAAGTCTTGGTATGAGAAAATGTTTTGCAATCTGGAGTTTTTCCCAGCTTGTGTATCCAGGCAGGTTTATTACTTCCATTCTATCAAGCAAGGGCGGAGGAATAGTAAATTCGGTGTTTGCAGTTGTAATGAAAAGAACTTTTGAGAGGTCAAATTCTACTTCAAGATAATGGTCAGAAAACATATGATTTTGTTCTGGATCAAGAACTTCAAGGAGTGCACTTGCTGGATCTCCTCTAAAGTCAGTGCCAATTTTATCTATTTCGTCCAGCAAAAAAACCGGATTATTGACTCCAGCCTTCCTTATTGACTGTATAATCCTTCCAGGAAGTGCACCTATGTAGGTTCTTCTGTGCCCTCTTATTTCAGCCTCATCCCTTACTCCTCCAAGAGAAATCCTTACAAATTTTCTTCCAAGACTGCGTGCGATAGATTTACCAAGGGATGTTTTACCACAACCAGGAGGACCTACAAAGCAGAGGATAGGACCCTTCAGTGATTCAGTCCTTTTTCTCACTGCAAGAAATTCAAGAATTCTTTCTTTAACCTTTTCAAGTCCAAAATGGTCTTCATCCAGGACTTTTCTGGCAAAATCGATCTCGTAGTTGTCAACTGTTTGTTTATCCCATGGTAAAGATATGAGCCAGTCAAGGTATGTTCTGATAACTGTTGCTTCTGGAGAAAGCGGCATTGTTTTGCTCAACCTGTTAAGTTCTTCAAGAGCTTTGGCTTCTGCCTCTTTCGACATCTTTGCTGCAAGGATTTTTTCTTTCAACTGAGATATTTCCTGATTGTCTGCTTCTTTTCCTAACTCCTGCTGGATTGTTTTAAGCTGTTCATGTAAGAGATACTCTTTTTGTGTTTGTTCAATTTTCTTCAAAACCTTATCCTGAATTTCTCTCTGGACTTCAAGGATATTGATTTCGTTGTTTAAGATCTCAACAAGTTTTTTCAATCTCTCCTTCTCATCGTAAATTTCAAGAATTGCGATCTTGTCTGTAAACTTAAGTGGAAGATATCCAGCAACTGAATCTGCTAATTTTGATGGATTATCAATAGTTATAAGGGTTCCATAGAACTCTTTCGGAACAGATGTGTTAAGATTGATATATTTTTCAACAAGTTCAAGAAGGAATCTTGAAAGGGCTTCAGTTTCTTTATCTTTCTGTGCCACGATCTTTATATTTTCTATCGTACAGGCAAAATACTTTCTGTCCTGGACAATCTTTGAAATCTTCACTCTTTCAATGGTTTCCACCAGTATCTTCATTGTGCCTGACGGTTCTCTTATACTTTGGGTAAGCCTTGCCAGGATTCCTGTTTGATAGATATCTTGAATACCAGGTTCTTCTATTCTTGCATCCTTCTGAAAAGCAAGGACAAGCATATTATCTGTGCTTAAGGATTCTTCAACTGCGTTTATAGATTTTTGCCTGCCCACAAGGAGGGGAACTATCATATTCGGAAAAACCACAATATCTTTCAATGGTACAAGGGGCCGAACTGTTTTTTTTCTTAAAGAAAATTTATTCTCTGCCATATTTAACCTTTTCTTTCAGGATATATGATTTTGTCTGCAAGGCCATATTCTACTGCTTCTTCAGCATCCATGAAATAGTCTCTTTCTGTGTCCTTCTCTATCTTTTCGAGTTTCTGACCAGTATGTTTTGCCAGTATTTCATTGATGATGTTTCTGAGCCTTATCATTTCTTTTGTATGGATGCTTACATCTATGGTTGTGCCACCAATTTCACCAAATGGCTGGTGAATAAGCACCCTTGAATGGGGCAAAACAAATCTTTTTCCTTTTTTTCCTCCTGCAAGAAGAACAGCGCCCATACTGGCTGCCTGACCGATGCAATATGTTGCAACATCGCACTTTACAAACTGGATTGTATCGTATATTGCCAGACCTGCTGTGATGGATCCTCCTGGAGTATTCAGGAAAATACTTATGTCTTTTGAACTGTCTTTATTTTGAAGGAAGAGTATCTGAGCAATGACTGTATTTGCGACAGCATCATTGATGGGAAAACCAATGAAAATTATCCTGTCTTCAAGGAGTCTTGAATAGATATCATAAGCCCTTTCTCCCCTTTCTGTAACTTCAATTACATACGGAATCAGCTGGTTATAAATCTTGCTATTCCTTTTTTCTTTCATTTTCTTCTCCTGGAACTATGATCCTTTTTATGACCTGGGCACTATTTTTTATTAGCTCAAATGCTTTTTCTATTCTTATGTCATCCTTGATATCGTAAATCCTGCCGCTGTCAGTAAGCCTTTTTTTAACCTGATCAAAATCTTCTCCACTTGTCATAGATATTCTTTTTATGACCTGATCGATCTCATCTTCAGAAACATCTATTTTTTCGATCTCTGCAATTTTTTCGAGAATAAAATACTTTTTTAGCTGTTCTTCTGCAACAGGTTTCATCTTTTCAAATATATCTTTTGCGATTTTTTCTATTTCCTCTTTTGTACAACAATTTAAAAAGTCCTTTGCTTTTTTCCCCTTTAAAGAAAGGTTCATATTCAATTCTTCATTTTTTCTAAAGGAAAAACCTAAACCACTTTCTTCCAATTCATAAGAAGAGATGCCAAGATCAGCCAAAACCCCATCAAGCCCATCCCAACCTATTTCTTTTAATATCTTTTTTAAATTGATAAAGTTTTCTTATCAATTGGAGCCATACTTACTCCTTAATTTTTTTCCAAATTCCCTTTTTATTTTCTTTAGCATTTTTTTCAGCAATTTTTAAAGAAGGTAAATGTAAATCTAAGCCAAGAACCATTGCATTTTTGTTTTTTTCAAGAATTCCTACGGTATGACCTCCTGTGCCTATGGTGACATCTGAAAAGTATTTTCCCTCTTTAAAAAAATCCAAAATTTCTTCCTTTAAAACACTTTTATGCATAATCTA
>FWWL01010208.1_pt1 | contig 10962 bp, 11 predicted proteins | sample 2228331 | NCBI WGS metagenome assembly FWWL01 (sample SAMEA103939775, study PRJEB20133) | metagenome
GGCATTGTCTCCGGAACAGTTACGAACCTGATCGGAACAGGAATAGCCGGCGCGACCGTTTCCACAGTTCCCGGCGGATACTCCGCAACAACTAACTCTAGTGGGAATTATACGATCGTAGGCGTTGCTCCTGGAACATACTCCGTAACTGCATCAAAGTCGGGTTATCAATTGCAAACTCGAGATAACGTTAAGGTAAATGCCGGACAAACGACCGTTGTGGACTTCGTTTTATCACCTATGCCTACAGAGAAGCTGACCAACGGCAACTTCGAAGGTGGATTTATCGACTTCTGGGGTGGCCGCATAGCAAATAGCTGGCAGGCATGCTATCGTGATAACGGAAGCCAATACAGTACTGAATGGTTGGATTACGATTGGGGTCTACCTATAGGACTCTCGCAACAAATCTATGTAAGCCAACAGGGGAACGGGGAAGCAGGAATTATGCAACGCGTGACCGGTTTGACTCCCGGCACTAACTTCACGTTTTCCGCTTATGCCTATCAGACCAGCTCGAATTCTAGCTGTTGGATAGCTATCGATCCCAACGGAGGCACGACATTACCTCCTCGCACGACGTCGTTCCTTAACTTTGCAGGTCAATGGAACTACCAATCAATAAACGGAACTGTAGGTATTTCCGGCACAGTCACAGTATTTTTGTGGGTGTGGCACCAATCAAACCCGCCGGGCACGTGCTGGTTTGACGGCGCAAGCTTAATGGGTTTTTGACACTAGCGAAAAAAGATCTGTTTATGGAATGTTAGGACCGTGTAGCGGATCAGGAGGTAAGATTTGCTTATTGATAGTTAATTTGAGTGTGTGCTTGCTAATTGTGCCCTACCACAATACAGCAAAAAACCAACACCTGTTGCAATACGATTCTTGGCAGAAATTATTTCTGTGGAGAGAACGGAGATGTTTCACTACATAGACTTCAATTCAAGAGCAGCTCTCTGCGCCAGTTCACTCCCGGGGTCCTTTGAAATCACATATCTGAATTGGGCTACTGCTTTTGCTTTTTCACCGGCTCCCTTGTAGGCTTGCCCAAGTTCAAGATGATCCCTTAAGTTCGGCGTAGCCATAGAAGTGTAACGCTCGAACGCCTTAATCGCTTTACGGAATCTTCCAAGCCGCAGCTCGGCTCGACCGAGATCTCTCCAGGCTTCAGTTACGTTCGGTTTCAATTCAACAACTTCGGCGAATGCACGAGCTGCCCCGACCATGTCACCAATTTTCGCGTAAGTCATTCCTAAATTGTATCGCAGCACGGCTTCCTTGTTTCGTGAAAGCCGTTTAGAGCTGATATCGATTATAGCTTCGCATTCGCGGAGCGCAGCTTGAGCTTCACCTGCTTCTTCATAGAATCTCGCCGCGAGTTCCCTAAATGCCCTGTGTTTCGGATTGGTTTGGGTAACTCGTCGTGCCCAAGCCAGGTTTGACTCGTAGTATAGGCTGTTGATCAGAGCGAAAAAGGCGAACGCGAAAATCCACACTGCAGCAAGCACCACTAAGGACGCTCGAAATTTAAGACTGTTTTGGGTTTTGAGAGCTTGGTTCCAAGCCCGGCTAAAAAGCCAACCCAATAATATGGATGAGCCCACGCTTGGCAAATAGACGAACCGTTCAGCAGGAAGCAGCGTATTCGCATGGATAAAGTCTGATGCTGGTACCAAAGTCGTAATTATCCAGCCGAGAGAGAATGCAGCGACTGGCACGCGCTTCGCCAACCAAATTGCTATACCAACAAGTGCTACGGGAACTCCGAGCAGGGCTATATCCAAAGTTGTAAAGGTCATGTTCTTCGTTACGTGACCATATAAGAAACGGCAATTGTGAGGGACAAAAAGCATCCAAAGATAAGTAGAATAGACGATACCAAGCCTTAGCATTCTTTCTTTCAGAAGATAATCCAGCTCTATGCCCGAAGTCAGTGTTCCCAAGACCTCCTTGCGGAGCATAAGATAGATGATCCCTGAAGGAACCACTACAAAGAACCACCCTATTGCTGACTTCTTGGACACTCTACTTCCGAATGCCCAAATATACATAAGAAAAAGTCCGGGTAGTATGAGAGCACTTTCCTTTGCAAGCATTGCGCACAGCGTAAGCACCGAACAGCTTAGACCTAGCGACCAACTAAATCCCTGTCTGCTGCGACTCTGGCCTGCCAAGAAAAAGAGCATCGCCGCTAGAGTGAATAAAGCTGCCAAAAGATCAGTTCGTCCGGAAATCCAAGCTACCGACTCCGCATGACTCGACTGTACACCAAACGCTATCCCCGCAACTCCAGCAGCCAGCACCGAGTCAGTCAGCCGAAAAGCAATCAGCATGACAAGAACTGAGTTAATAACGTGAAAGATCAGGCTTGATAGCCTAAAACCAGCGGGATCTAGCCCTGAGAGCGCATAATTGATCTGGAATGAAACTGTAGTCAGAGGACGATAGTATTGAGACTCGGTATCAGCCCATCCTACCAGATAGTGGGTAGCGAAAGCCCGAGGCAGATTTGACAGGTTGTGCACAATCGGGTTATTAACGATGAGTTCTTGATCATCCAGCACAAACTCGCCGTCCAGCGAATGCGCATAGGGCAGGACTGCAGAAATGACTACGATTATGAGCCAGGCAAGCAAGGCCGCGTTTTTCGAGCCAATGAATTGCTTATATCTGCCTAGACACAAATGCATACTTACCCCCTTGTATCACAATAACATTCGTTCCATACAGCGTCAAGGCAATCTGGCAACGTTCAAACAATTAGGAAAACAAGAGTGCGATCCGTTATTATTAGGATTGGACATTAGGATTGGTCGAAATCTATTAAGTTAGCAAACACAAATTGAGTCAGAAAGCGACTCTTGGATCGCTGATCAACACACTTACTGTTACTAGTCTTCGTGAGTGTGTTCGTGCGCTATGATGTGCTCGTGCGGATGTTTATGAGCTAACGTGCCATGGCGATGGTAGTGCTCGTGAATGAGGTTCACCGACAGCAGCATTTTGGTATCGGAAAGTATCAAATTCGTCGGCGCATCCGCTACTAACCGGTGATCCTCGCTCAAAACGATCGTGCGATCAGCAAGGTGAGGCAGTAAAAACAGATCGTGTGTGGCAGTGATTAACGTAAGTCCATCTTCGTGTAATTTCTGGAGAATATCCAAAAGGACAGTTTGACTGCGCGGATCAAGGCCGGCCGTAGGTTCGTCAAGCAATAGAAGCTTCGGTTCGCACGCCATCACCGCCGCCAACGCTGCGCGCTTCCGTTCTCCCAAACTCATCCTGTCTGGGCTTCGATTGCCATAATCTTTCAAACCGACTGCTTCGAGCCAGTGTTCTGCAAGTCGGTACGCATCTTCTTGCGGCTTCCCAAAGTTCAATGGGCCGAATGCAACGTCCTCCAGAACAGTGGGCATAAACAACTGGTCGTCGGGATCCTGAAAGGCAAGTTGAGCAATGCGACGGATCTCAGGCAGGTTCGTTCGGTTGAGCTCTAAACCGTCCACCTTGACTTTTCCAGACACAGGAACCAAGCCAACCAAAGCATTGAGCAAAGTAGTTTTTCCTGCTCCGTTAGCGCCGATTATTGCTACGGATTCTCCATTCTCGATATCTAGTGAAATATCGTTAAGAGCTAGTCGTCCGTCTGAATAGCTAACCCGAAGGTTTCTTATTTCGACAATGGAAGTTTCTCTCAAGGCGTTATCGACCATATAGCTGCTATGAAACCAACAAGTATAATCAACGGCATAATCGCTTTTATAGGAACAATTTCAGCGTTCAAACTGACGAGCCTACCAGAAAAACCACGGCATTCCATAGCAGACGCTATCCTCTCGGCTTTTGCCGCAGACCGCAGCATTAAAGACCTTGATATGTGCTTGAGATCTCGAATTTGTTCCGATTTGCTTCGCATGCCACCTCCTCGAAGAAGTCTTGCATTGTTTGAGCTTTTTGCTTGGTTTTGTATCAAAGCGAACCAGCGAAAAATCGATCCTGCGATAGTAACTAGCAAAAGAGGAACCTTTAACTTCGTCAAAGCTCGGGCAAAATCCGAATAATGAGTTGTGACAAACAAAGCACGGAACGCAAGAAAGGCGGACACGCAACGTCCTACAAAAACAGCGAACTCCGCGGGTCTTATGTTAGATACATTCATTCCTGCCAATATGGAAATCATCGCTAATCCTAGATACAATGCTACCAAAGAAGACATCAGCGGGAGCAATTCTTTTGCAACTATACCTGAGAGCAAACTTACTAATAACGTAACCAAGACTATCACACAAAGTTTGGCAGGAGACCAGGCAATAGCTGCGGCAACTACCAAAGTAATCGCGCAGTATACTCTTATGTATGGATGCACTCGTAAGATTAAACCAAAGCAAGAGGAAGAATAATCGCCTCGAATTAGTTCGCGCACTCCTTGAAAACCTCTGAGTCATCAGCTTCCCATGTTCGCTTGGAACATTCTTCTTCACCAAGTTCTTTGAACCACCGCATTGTCTTATCTATGAAGTCTTTGTAGACCTCTAGAGTTAGAGACTGTCCTGTTTGAGTGTTGGTAAACACAGTCTTAACTACGTCCTCAGAAATTACATGGGCTATGTTTCCTTTGCCCATCGAGCATCAAGTAGACAACTGAACTCCGTCAATTATACACGAAATTGGCGGCTTAGCTGGACAGTGCACTTCTGCCCGAAGGTGAAAGCACGATTCTGGATTTAACACCTTTTTTGCATAGTTGCCAATCTTAATCCCGATGATAAGATTCGGACCAAGGTGACCGTGAAACTCTCTAGCTGCATTCAAATCTACAAACGGCTTCATAGCATCCCTCTTCCGTTTTTGATGAGCGAGTTTGGAAACTTGTCTATTGCTGCCGCTACAGCAGGAGCCACCGCCAACTGCAACAGTAATCCAGGCCAACTTGTTAATAGCGACGCAGTTAGGTACGCTCCTATGCTCGGCTCTAGACCCAGCAAAGGCGCAAGAGCTATCGTTTCCAACCCGCCTACTATTCTACCTACAATCACGGCAAAGACAACCGCCACAACGTTGGACAACTTGAGAATCCGCCTTGCAACTCCGGCACTAGCTCCCAAAGTACCTAATTCTAAGGTCATCATCAAAGCCACAGGCATAAATGGCGGCATTCCAGTAGCTGCGGAAGAAATCAGCGGCGTTACGAAACCTACGGTAAATCCTACTAGTGGAGCAACAACTAGCCCACAAGCAAGTATAGGCAAATGCATAGGGAGAAAAATTTTTCCTAAACCTACCAAATGAAACAATATTGGTAGCACTACACCTAGTGCGCCGAAAAGCCCAGCCAAACTCAAATCGCGAGCAGAATACTTCATGCTAAGGCGACCTCCTCCCGTCGCTAAGTCTGACAATTATGCCATCCTCCTTAGTCGGATACCACTCTCGTTTCGGAACTGGCAACATGCGCATACCAGCTTCGATCCATCCCGGATCACCAGACGGACCAACACTCCATACTGCCCATTTTACTGGAGGATCTGCTGGCATGCGTCCCGGAAATCGATAATACCGCCCACCGTTAATGTAATACAGCACACACTCATCCTTGCCTACAGGATAATCCTTTGGAATCCACATAGCAAACTGCGTCTTGTAGCCGTTAGAATAACCCCAACCTATTGCCAGATACTTGTAGGCTCGACGTTCCTCTTGACCATTCTCTCCATGAACAGTATTGAACGGATCCAGCATTCGTCGTGTGCTTAAGTAACGCATTTGGTAGAGTTCACGCGGCAGATCGTAGTAATCTATAGCGGCGTTGTCTTTGCACGACTCTCTAGTAGGAGGGAATCCGCCGAAGTCGTCTGTGTACGCTTCAATCGCAGCAGCCACGCACCGCAAATCCGAATGCACACGGTTTATCTTTGCACGAAGCTTAGCACGATTAAATAACGGAAAGAGCATACTCGTTATGATTACAATTACTGCAATCACAACGAGTAACTCGATCAGCGTAAAACCCGAAGAGTTTCGGATTTTGAACTTCATAATGGCACCGTAACATCCTCATCCCTAGCAAGAAGCAAGACAGGCACACCGTTCTCCCTACTAACTACTGCTGTTACTGCAACCGGGGTACCTTGCTGAGGCAAAGTCGTACCGTTAGATCTAAGATAAATCGTCTTACCAGCATCATCAGTCATTGAATAGAGGCAATAGCCAAGATCAATACCTACCTTCGCAAAACATCGAACAAGCAACCCTCGAACGTCGAGACCGTTTTCAGCCCAAAGCTCTCGACTCGTAACACCCACAGGCCTTATGGAAGTTGAGCCTTGTGGACATAAATGGTTAGCATTAATAACCTTCTCGTCACCAAGTGTCGCCACTTCGCCTTGTATGCCCAACAAACTGCCCGGCGCAAATGTTCTATCGGTATTGATGCGAACTCCGCTGACTCGAGTCTGATCCTGAACGTATAAGAACCCGTTATATACCCGTGATACGACTTTGCCTACCAACCCTACCCTGTTTCCAACGGCAAACGCACCAACTTCGCGACAGGCATTAATAGCGCTTGCAACATCAGATGATCTCTTAACCCATATGCGATAGCCTTCAGTGTAAGGAGAAGTTGTATCCTCTTGATCGAATATGCCGACTACGTTCAATTTACCACTAGGTTGAGGTGAGCTATCAAAATCTCCCATAGCTGATAAAAGCATCCCTAACGAACCAGTAGAATCGGCTATCGTAGTCAATGAATTGTTTGCCCAATTACCTGAGATTATATCGACTCCGTGGAGCATTACAAAGCGTGTTTGATATCGCTCACCTCCACCCGCGCGAGTTTGGTCAAAGTAGTTGCATTCGCTCACTGAAGGTATGAACATAGGATCTGGTATTCCGGAATGACCTATAATCTCGACTGTAAAAATCAAAGCAGGATCGTTAGAGTGCCTGTGGTTGATGACAACTTTGCCGCGGCCCGCATCAGCTAGAAAGCCAGTTATGCGAACTCTGTCTCCAGCTTGACAATCGATGTAGTCAGTGGAGCGGAGCATCGACCACATGCTTGGTCCGTAGAACCATGAACCAGCCCATGCTTGTATTCCGCCGCGATCGGAGTTTTCATCTTGTATGAAAATAGTGTAGGCCGAGTTTGGATTTAGTATTTCGTGGGAACCTCCGATTACCACACCTTCGACTATAACTTTGTTATTTGGATTATTATAATCGGCGTTTACCTTCGGGTGGACGCCAAAGCCTATTTCGTTCACTGCCTCCAGATCCCACATATTATCTAGCTGAGCAGCTTGAACATAAACTAGCAAAAAGCAGTAAAACAACAGTAAACATATTAAAGCACTTGCTAATCGCATACCTTTTCCTCTCCAATCACCTTATAAACTAAGAACAGACCTGATTTAGGTTTACAACGAACCAGTCATTTAGTGTTACTATTTTTAGAATCGTAACACCATCAAGCTTACTTGTCAACTACGAAAGAGCAATTCCTGGATAAGAAATAATAAAATATATAAAATTGCCGGATTCTACATCTCATCATTCAACAACTGAAGGAACCTCTCGGATATTTACGGCAAGTAGAGTTTGAAGTTCTAGAAAGGGTGGTTGAAAAATGTTCGAAGGTATAGGCGACAGGTTTCAGCAAGAAACGAAATACGTCTTGGAAAAAACGCTTAGCCCAGGTCTCTGTTCAACAGTAAGATCTTACGCAAAGAAAAATTATCCACACTCGCACGTTTTACAACTTCCGGAACCAGTTGCACCTGCGGATATGAGATCGCTAGATTACGCTCTCAAGAAACGCAGAAGCATAAGAGATTATTCTGTGAAACCAATCACTCTAAGTCAACTTTCTTACTTGCTTTGGGCATCAAATGGCGTTTCGCGAAAACATTTCGGTCAACAGTTCCGAACGGCACCTTCTGCAGGCGCAACATATCCTATAGAAACCTACTTAGTAGTTAACAACGTAGATGGCTTATCCAAGGGGATCTATCACTACGCCGTAACAAGCCACTCGCTTGAAGAGCTAATTTCAGGCAGTTTTGACGAAGCAATTGCTGAAGCTGCTCTTAATCAAGAAATGTGCTCTGAAGCATCAGTAGTATTTGTCTGGACAGCAGTGTTCGAGAGGTCGCGAAGGAGATACGGTCAACGCTGTTACCGTTACATTTATCTGGACGCTGGACACATTGCTGAGAACCTCGCTCTCGCTGCAGTTGCAATGGGTTTGGGAAGTTGTCAGATCGGAGCGTTCTACGATGACGAGGTAAACAACCTTCTCAACATAGACGGGGTAGAAGAGAGCACAGTCTATATAAGTGTAGTCGGCCATCCCATTTAGCATAAATTAGGCTTGATGACTATTTAAATATTTTTGCCTATAGCCGAAGTGCAATCCCAACCCTGGGTTTGGGGGTAAAAAATAAGTAGGCCCAAGAGGTGACTTTGGAATGGCATCAGTAATTGCAGTGCTTGTTCTGGCTACAATAGGTTTGATAGACAGCATCTACATGACGCTGGCTTACTACCATGTCATCCGTCGCAGCTCCCGACTTTTCCCGAACGTAGTTTGTTCTCTTGAAAGCAACGTTTGCACGAGCGTAGTGGACACTCCTGAAGCACACGTTTTGGGAATTCCCAATAGCTTACTAGGAGTGGGATACTACGCGATAATTCTTTCTGCCGCTGCCACTCGTATTACTCTTAATCGATGGCTATTTCCCTATGGCATTCTCACAATTTCCATTGCAGCTGCAACATTTAGCCTCTATCTGGCATGGCTTTTGATCTTCCGATTACGAACAGCTTGCGTGCTGTGCTTTATTGCTCAAGCAATTAACCTAGCGCTTTTTTGCATCCTCGCTGTAATAATAAGGTAGATCCAATAAAGTTACCCCCTAAGGCTGTAGCAGAACCTTTATGGACACTCTAGCTTCATGAACCATCCGAAGCGCTTCCTCATACCGCTCAAGTGGTAATTCGTGAGTAACGATGTTCGATACATCGATAATACCCCGGTTTATGTAGTCGATAGCCAAAGGGAATGTATATGGAGCAAGGTGTGCACCGCGGACATCAAGTTCTTTCATATCGCCAATGATGGTCCAATCGATGGTCGCCGGCTCGCGAAATACGCCATACTCAACAAACGTTCCGGCTTTGCGGAGCATCAAAAGTCCTGGCAAAACCGATTCAGCATAACCAGCAGCGTTTATGTAGACATCGCAACCGTAACCATCGGTAAGCTCGCGCACCTGCTTAACAACATCTGCCGTGTCTGGATTCATTGTTAGAGCTGCACCCATTTTCTTTGCAACTTCAAGACGATAGTCGCGTGGATCTATAGAAATAACCGTCGAAGGTCCGCAAAGCTTAGCAGTTGCAACCATGCCTAATCCCAAAGTGCCCGCGCCTGCAACTACAACAACGTCGCCAAGTTGTATCGTCGCTCTCTGGACAGCATGGATTGAACACGCGAGCGGTTCAACTACGGCAGCTTTTTTCATAGGCATCCCTTCTGGAAGTTTGTAGTTGCGTGCACCAACTGGGAGCTTCACATATTCCGCCATCGCACCAGGAGCAAACTGCCTAAAGCCGTAGATCTCGTGCCGCAAACAAAGCCAATACTTACCAGTCGTACAATATCGGCATTCGCCGCAAGGAATGATCTGTTCCGAGACCACCATGTCTCCTATCTCAAGGCCGTATTTCTCCGCCGAACCATCACCAAGCTGGACCACTTCACCAGCAAACTCGTGACCTGCTGTGACGGGCGGTTGACAATAACCGACACGTGACTCATCTCCCCAAAAGTGACTTGCACCAAAATAGCATTTCACATCACTTGCGCACACACCAGCGTGATCAACCTTTATTACAACTTCTCCAGGCCCGGCTTTTGGAACGGGCAGCTCCTCTAGGCGATAATCCTGAGGGCCATAGGTCACAACAGCCTTCATCTTTTTGGGGAGTTTAGGTCCGTATGCAGTCACTGATGCCACCTCTTGATGTATTAATATGTTGTTCTATCCTATCATACACCCAGCAGGCAGTCCATATGCCTCACGACCGAGGTAGCATATCCTGTGTGTATGTAAATTAATTGATTTTGGAAAACCCTTTTTATAGATGATATCAAATTGGTAAATGTACGGGGATGAAGCTCCCGCTGGTTACACTATCATGGGAAAATATGTTCAAGCAACTAGAGGCTTGAGGTCTCCTCTACGGAATATACCAGGTTTGGGAAGCCGTCTGAGATTCTGAGATTTGCTACAACTTTGTTTTGACAGATTGGCCTTACGCTTATATACTACCTTCGAAACGGGAAATAACAAATAGGAGGTATTAAAGCTCTAATGGACGGCCAAACTGCTCCTGGATGGATGGCAGGATTCTCCCAACTTTTCTGGTTGCTGATAATATTGTCTTTTATTCTGCCCATGATAAAGCAGCGATTACTAATAGCAGCCAGGTTGAGGCTGATCGATAGATTGGAAAGGAAGCGAAATTCACGCGTCATCACTCTTATTCATAGACAGGAGCAGATGGCACTTTTTGGAATCCCGTTTTTCAGATACATCGATATCGAGGATAGTGAGGAAATTCTAAGGGCAATACGACTTACTCCACCCACTATGCCTATTGATATAGTCCTACACACCCCTGGTGGGTTAGTACTAGCAAGCGAGCAGATTGCCCTTGCACTCAGGGCGCACGAAGCCCCCGTTACCGTGTTTATTCCACACTACGCAATGTCCGGTGGGACAATGATAGCACTTGCAGCCAACAACATAGTCATGGATCGCAACGCAGTTATGGGACCTGTAGATCCTCAGCTTGGGCAATATCCGGCAGTATCGGTACTTTCAGTCATCGAGCGAAAGCCTGTGAGTGAAATTGAAGATAAAACTCTGATCATGGCCGACATTGGCGAAA
>FWWL01010209.1_pt1 | contig 10962 bp, 10 predicted proteins | sample 2228331 | NCBI WGS metagenome assembly FWWL01 (sample SAMEA103939775, study PRJEB20133) | metagenome
TGGCGTCGTCGGCGCGGAGCAGGTGCGGCACGTCGAGGGCCGTTCCCGACCCGGGCTCGGTGCCGACGAAGCGGCCGGTCCGCAGGACCAGCCGGTGCCCGGTGTCGGTGAGCTCGAGGGCAGTGGTGTGCCCGTCGGGGGTGAAGGCTCCCCACTCCGGCAGCTCCCCGCCCTTCATGACGTCGACCACCTCCGCGACACCGTCCGCTGCCAGGTCGGCCGGCAGCGGGGTGAGGGTGCCGGCGGCCAGCTCGGCGTCGAGCCGGTGCACCATCGCCTCGTGGGCCTGCCGCCGCTGGGTGAAGCCGACGGTCTGCTCGTCGGCCCACGACCACGCGGGCTCCTCGGGCGGCAGGGAGCCGAGCAGCCCGGCGAGCCGTCCGGACGCCTCGTCGTGGAAGGCGAGCAGCCCGTCGCGGTCCGTGGGTCGCGTCGGGTGCTCCTCCGGCGGGCCGGCCGGTCGCGAGCCCACGACCTCGCCCCAGAACCACTGCACCTCGCCGAGGTGCCACAGCAGGTCGTCGGCGTCCCAGTCCGGGCACGAGGGCACGCGCGTCCCCGGCGGGGTGGTGGCCAGGACGTCGCGGAAGCGGGTTGACTCCCGTCGCAGGTGGGCAACGTAGTCAGCGGGCTCGAGTCGGCTCATGCGTCGCAACCTAGGACGCGCGACACCCCGGGGCACCCGGTTTCCCGACCCCCGGTTGTACATACTCATGCAGACTTTTGTATAGTCATGCATATGAGTCGCACGCGGGTCGCTGTCGCCGGAGCGAGCGGGTACGCCGGGGGTGAGCTGCTGCGCCACCTGCTGGCCCACCCCGAGGTGGAGATCGGTGCGCTGACCGGTGCGTCCAACGCGGGCCAGCCGCTCGGCGCGCTGCAGCCGCACCTCGTCCCGCTCGCGGACCGGGTGCTGCAGGAGACGACCACCGAGGTCCTGTCCGGGCACGACGTCGTCTTCCTCGCCCTGCCGCACGGCCAGTCCGGCGCGGCCGCCGCCGAGCTGGGGGAGGGCACCGTGGTCATCGACTGCGGCGCCGACTTCCGCCTGCAGGACCCCGAGGCATGGTCAGCGTTCTACGGCGGTGAGCACGCCGGCACCTGGCCCTACGGCCTCCCCGAGCTCCCCGGCGCCCGCGACCGCCTGCGCGGCGCCACCCGGGTCGCCGTCCCCGGCTGCTACCCGACGGTCTCGACGCTGACCCTCGCGCCCGCCGTCGCGGCCGGCCTGGTCGAGCCCGAGGTCGTCGTCGTCGCCGCCAGCGGCACCTCGGGCGCCGGCAAGGCCGCCAAGCCGCACCTGCTCGGCAGCGAGATCATGGGCAACGCCTCGGCGTACGGCGTCGGCGGCTCGCACCGGCACACCCCCGAGATCACCCAGAACCTCTCCGGCCTCACCAGCGGCACGGTCGCGGTCTCCTTCACCCCGCTGCTGGTCCCGATGTCGCGCGGGATCCTGGCCACCTGCTCGGCACCGCTGGCCCGCGACGTGAGCCCCGCCGAGGCGCGCGAGGTCTACGAGACGGCGTATGCCGACGAGCAGTTCGTCCACGTGCTGCCCGAGGGCCAGTGGCCCCAGACCCAGTCGGTCACCGGCTCCAACGCCGTGCACGTGCAGGTGACCGTCGACGAGGCGGCCCGCCGCCTGGTGGCGGTCGGGGCCGTCGACAACCTCGCCAAGGGCACCGCCGGCGCCGCCGTGCAGTGCATGAACCTCGCGCTCGGCCTCGACGAGGGCACGGGCCTGACCACGATCGGACTCGCCCCGTGAGCACCACCGCCCCCGCAGGGTTCTCCGCCGCCGGTGTCGCCGCCGGCCTGAAGTCGACCGGCGCCAAGGACGTCGCGCTCGTGGTCAACCACGGCCCGAGGTACGACTCCGCGACCGTCTTCACCTCCAACCGCTGCAAGGCCAACCCCGTGCTGTGGAGCCAGGAGGTCGTCAAGGACGGCACCGTCCGCGCGGTCGTGCTGAACTCCGGTGGCGCCAACTGCTACACCGGCGCCGAGGGCTTCCAGACCACCCACGCCGTCGCCGAGCGGGTCGCCGAGCGGCTCGGGATCGGGGCGATCGACGTGGTCGTCTGCTCGACCGGCCTGATCGGCCTCGCCAACGACCGCGACGAACTGCTCGCGGGCGTCGACGCCGCGCACGCCGCGCTCTCGGGGACCGGGGGACAGGACGCCGCCGAGGCGATCATGACCACCGACTCGGTCAGCAAGCAGGTCGTCGTCGAGGGTGCCGGCTGGAGCATCGGCGCGATGGCCAAGGGCGCGGGCATGCTGGCCCCGCAGCTGGCCACGATGCTGGTGGTCCTCACCACCGACGCCGTGGTGCCGGCCGCCGACCTCGACGCCGCCCTGCGCGCCGCGACCCGGGTCTCCTTCGACCGGCTCGACTCCGACGGCTGCATGTCGACCAACGACACCGTGACGGTCATGGCCAGCGGCGCCAGCGGCATCACCCCGAGCCTCGAGGACTTCACCGCCGCCCTCACCCAGGCCTGCACCGACCTGGCGATGCAGCTGCTCAAGGATGCCGAGGGCGCCGACCACGAGATCGCGATCACCACCCTCAACGCGGTGAGCGAGGAGGACGCCGTCGAGGTCTCGCGCAGCGTGGCGCGCAGCAACCTCTTCAAGGCCGCCGTCTTCGGCAAGGACCCCAACTGGGGCCGCGTCCTCGCCTCGATCGGCACCACCAGCGCCGCCTTCGACCCCGCCGACCTCGACGTCGCGATCAACGGGGTGTGGGTGTGCCGGCAGTCCACCCCGCACGCCGACCCTGCGAGCGTCGACCTCGAGCCGCGCGAGGTCAGCGTGACCATCGACCTCAAGGCCGGCAGCGAGCGGGCCACCGTCTGGACCAACGACCTCACCCACGCCTACGTCCACGAGAACAGCGCCTACTCCTCATGAGCGACACGACGAAGAACCCGCAGCCCAACCCCGCCCTGGACCCCGCGTCGATGGTCTTCAGCGAGGTCCCGCCGGCCGACTCCGCGAAGGCCGGTGTGCTCGCCGGCGCCCTGCCGTGGCTGAAGCGCTACCACGGCAAGGTGATCGTGGTGAAGTACGGCGGCAACGCCATGACCGACGACGGTCTCAAGCGTGCGTTCGCCGAGGACATCGCCTTCCTGCGCTTCGCCGGCTTCCGGCCCGTCGTGGTGCACGGCGGCGGCCCGCAGATCTCGAAGATGCTCGACCGGCTCGGCATCGAGTCGGAGTTCCGCGGCGGCCTGCGCGTGACGACCCCCGAGGCGATGGACGTCGTCCGGATGGTCCTGGTCGGCCAGGTCCAGCGCGAGCTGGTGATCAACAGCCACGGCCCGCTCGCGGTCGGCATGTCCGGAGAGGACGCCGGGCTGTTCACCGCCGAGCCCGCCAACACCATCGTCGACGGCGAGGAGGTCGACCTCGGCCTGGTCGGCGAGGTCGCCAAGGTCCGACCCGAGGCGGTGCTCGACATCATCGAGGCCGGCCGGATCCCGGTCGTCTCCAGCGTCGCGCCCGACGTCCACGGGGCGGTGCACAACGTCAACGCCGACACCGCCGCCGCGGCCCTCGCGGTCGCGCTCGGGGCGGAGAAGCTGCTCGTCCTCACCGACGTCGAGGGTCTCTACCGCGACTGGCCCGACAGCGACGACGTGATCTACGAGATCAGCCCCGAGACCCTCGGCGAGCTGCTGCCGACGCTGGCCAGCGGGATGGTCCCCAAGATGGAGGCCTGCCGCAAGGCGGTCGCCGAGGGCGTCCCGCGCGCCACCGTCGTCGACGGGCGCGAGCCGCACGCGGTGCTGCTCGAGCTCTTCACCGACGAGGGCGTCGGCACCCAGGTGCTGCCCGGGGTCGACACCAAGGTCCGCAAGGCCCGGCAGCAGGCGGTGGTCAAGTGAGCACCTCCGCGAGCCTGACCGAGCGCTACACCGACGCGCTCATGAACACCTTCGGCCCGCCCAAGCTGGCGCTGGTCCGGGGGAAGGGCACCCACGTCTGGGACGAGCACGGCAAGGAGTACGTCGACCTGCTCGGCGGGATCGCCGTCAACTCCCTCGGCCACGCCCACCCGGCCCTGGTCGCGGCCGTCACCGAGCAGCTGCAGACCCTCGGCCACGTCTCCAACTTCTTCACCACCGGCCCCCAGGTCGAGCTGGCCGAGAAGCTGCTGGCGCTGCTGGGCGGCCACGAGGGCAAGGTCTTCCTCGCCAACTCCGGCGCCGAGGCCAACGAGGGCGCCTTCAAGCTGACCCGGCGCACCGGCCGCACCCACGTCGTGGCGGCCGAGGGCGGCTTCCACGGCCGCACCATGGGCGCCCTCGCGCTCACCAGCAAGGCCGCCTACCGCGAGCCCTTCGAGCCGCTGCCCGGCGAGGTCACCTTCGTCCCGTACGGCGACGCGGAGGCCCTCGCCGCGGCCGTCACCGACCAGACCGCCGCCATCTGCCTCGAGCCGATCCAGGGCGAGGCCGGGGTGGTCGTCGCGCCCGAGGGCTACCTGGCCGCGGCGCGGGCGATCGCGGACGAGCACGGCGCACTGCTGTGGCTCGACGAGGTGCAGTCCGGGGTCGGCCGCACCGGCGAGTGGTTCGCGCACCTGCGCCACGGGGTCGTCCCCGACGTCGTCACCCTCGCGAAGGGACTGGGTGGCGGCTACCCCATCGGGGCGGTCGTCGGCCTGGGCCGGGCTGGCGACCTGCTCCAGCCGGGCAACCACGGCACCACGTTCGGCGGCAACCCCGTCGCCTGTGCGGCGGCGCTCGCCGTGATCGGCACCCTCGAGGACGAGGGCCTGCTCGAGCACGTGACCGTGGTGGGCCAGGAGGTCCGCGCCGGGCTGGCCGCCGACCGTCGGGTCACCGAGGTGCGCGGCGAGGGCCTGCTGATCGGGCTCGACCTCGTCTCGGACACCGCACCGCAGGTCGTCGACGCCGCGCAGGCCGCCGGCTTCATCATCAACGCCCCGACGCCGCGCCGTATCCGGCTCGCCCCGCCGCTGGTCCTCAGCGACGAGGACGCCGCCGCCTTCCTGGCCGCCTGGCCCGGCATCCTCGACGCAGCGGGGGTGTGAGGTGCCCGCCCCGACCCTGCGCCACTTCCTGCGCGACGACGACCTGACCCCGGCCGAGCAGGCCGAGGTGCTCGACCTCGCCGCCGCGATGAAGCGCTCGCCGTACGACGCCAAGCCGCTCGCCGGCCCGCAGTCGGTCGCGATGATCTTCGACAAGCCGACCCTGCGCACCCAGGTCTCCTTCGGTGCCGGTATCGCCGAGCTCGGCGGCAACCCGATGCTCGTCGAGGGCCGACTGGCCGGGATCGGCGTCCGCGAGTCCGTCGAGGACGTCGCCCGGGTGCTGGGCCGCCAGGTCTCGGTGGTCGTGTGGCGCACCTTCCACCAGTCCGACCTCGACACGATGGCCGCGCACGCCGGGGTCCCGGTGGTCAACGCGCTGACCGACGACTTCCACCCCTGCCAGCTCATCGCGGACCTCCTCACGGTCCGGGAGCACAAGGGCGACCTGGCCGGGCTGACGGTGGCCTTCGTCGGCGACGGCGCCTGCAACATGGGCAACTCCTGGCTGCTCGCCGGCACGACCGCCGGCATGCACGTGCGGGTGAGTGCCCCCGAGGGCTTCATGCCCTCCGAGGCGATGTTCGCCCGCGCCCGGGAGGTCGCCGCCACCACCGGCGGCTCCGCCGTCGCCGAGCCCGACCCGCGGGTCGCGGTCACCGGGGCCGACGTGGTCGTGACCGACACGTGGATCTCGATGGGCAAGGAGAGCGAGGAGTCCGCCCGGGCCGCCGCCTTCTCCGCCTGGTCGCTGGACGCCGAGCTGCTCGCCTGTGCCGGGGCCGACGCGATCGTGCTGCACTGCCTGCCGGCGTACCGCGGCAAGGAGATCTCCGCCGAGGTGCTCGAGGGCCCGCAGAGCGCGGTCTGGGACGAGGCCGAGAACCGTCGGCACGCCCAGAAGGCCGTCCTGGCATGGCTGCTGCGCGCCAAGGAGGGGGCGTTGCTGCGATGAGCGAGCAGGCCCTGCGGCCCACCACCAAGAACGCCCGGCACCAGCTGATCGTCGAGCTGGTCGGCGGCCGCGAGATCCACTCCCAGGGCGAGCTGGCGGTGTTGCTCGCCGAGAACGGCGTCCGCGTCACCCAGGCGACCCTCTCGCGTGACCTCGTCGAGCTGGAGGCGGTCAAGGTCCGAGGCGCCTCCGGCACCCTGGTATACGCCGTGCCCGCCGAGGGGGGCGACCGCACCCCGCTCGCGCCTGCCGACACCGCCACCGGCCGTGCCCGGCTGGCGCGGCTGCTGGCCGAGCTGCTCGTGAGCGCCGACGCCAGCGGCAACCTCGTCGTGCTGCGCACCCCGCCCGGTGCCGCGCAGTTCCTGGCCTCGGCCTTCGACAAGGCGGAGTTCACCGACGTGCTCGGCACCATCGCCGGCGACGACACCGTCCTGGTGATCGGCCGCGACCCTGTCGGCGGCGACACCCTGGCCCACCGGTTCCTGGCGATGGCCGAGCACCCGCCGGCCCAGCAGGTCGGCCAGCCAGTCGGCCACCAGGTCCCCGAGCCCCTGGCCGGACCCACCCCCGACACCACCTCCCCCAGCACCACCGACACCACCACCGAGGAGCACCCGTGAGCAAGGTCCTGACCACGTTGCCGAAGGGCGAGCGCGTGGGCATCGCGTTCTCCGGGGGTCTCGACACCTCCGTCGCGGTGGCCTGGATGCGCGACAAGGGCGCCGTGCCCTGCACCTACACCGCCGACATCGGGCAGTACGACGAGCCCGACATCTCCGGGGTCCCCGAGCGGGCCTTCCAGTACGGCGCGGAGATCGCGCGCGCGGTCGACTGCCGCCGCCAGCTGGTCGAGGAGGGCCTGGCCGCGATCGCGTGCGGCGCCTTCCACATCCGCTCCGGCGGCCGCGCGTACTTCAACACCACCCCGCTCGGCCGCGCGGTGACCGGCACGATGCTGGTGCGCGCCATGCACGAGGACGGCGTGGACATCTGGGGCGACGGCTCGACCTTCAAGGGCAACGACATCGAGCGGTTCTACCGCTACGGCCTGCTGGCCAACCCCGACCTGCGGATCTACAAGCCGTGGCTGGACCCGGAGTTCGTCCACGAGCTCGGCGGTCGTGCGGAGATGAGCCAGTGGCTGGTCGAGCACGGCCTGCCCTACCGCGACTCCCAGGAGAAGGCCTACTCGACCGACGCCAACATCTGGGGCGCCACCCACGAGGCCAAGACGCTGGAGCACCTCGACGTCTCGCTCGAGACCGTCGAGCCGATCATGGGCGTGAAGTTCTGGGACCCCTCGGTGCAGATCGAGCCCGAGGACGTGCGCATCCGCTTCGACCAGGGCCGCCCGGTCGCCATCAACGGCGAGACCTTCCGCGACCCGGTCGCCCTGGTGATGGAGGCCAACGCCGTCGGCGGGCGGCACGGCCTGGGCATGTCGGACCAGATCGAGAACCGCATCATCGAGGCCAAGTCGCGCGGCATCTACGAGGCGCCCGGCATGGCGCTGCTGTGGATCGCCTACGAGCGGCTGCTCAACGCCATCCACAACGAGGACACCGTCGCGCAGTACCACAACGAGGGCCGCAAGCTCGGTCGGCTGCTGTACGAGGGCCGCTGGCTGGACCCGCAGGCGCTGATGATCCGCGAGGGCCTGCTGCGCTGGGTCGCCTCGCTGGTCACCGGCGAGGTCACGCTGCGGCTGCGCCGCGGCGAGGACTACACCGTGCTCTCCACGGTCGGGAAGGGCTTCTCCTACCACCCCGACAAGCTCTCGATGGAGCGTACCGAGAACGCCGCGTTCGGTCCGCTGGACCGCATCGGTCAGCTCACCATGCGCAACCTCGACATCGCCGACTCCCGCGCCAAGCTCGAGATGTACGCCGGCCAGCCGCTGGACCAGGGCCAGATCCTGGTCGAGAACGGCACCCTGTTCGGCGAGATCGAGCCGGGCGGCGCGAGCCGGATCGCCGAGAACACCGAGCTCGACGCCGGCACCGGTGACGAGGCGCTGGACGCGGCCGCGATGGAGTTCGGCACGGACTGATGCCGAGGTCGAGGTCGGAGCCGGGCTCGCAGCCCACGGGGTCCCCGGGGGAGCCGGTACTGCGCGTGACGGCGCGGGTGCTCCCGGTCAACCACCGGGGGGAGGTCCTGCTGCTGCAGGACCAGGACCCCGGCGTGCCCGGGGTGCTGCGCTGGGGGACGATCGGCGGCGCCGTCGACCCGGGGGAGACCCTCCTCGAGGCGGCGGTGCGGGAGATGCGGGAGGAGACCGGGGTCGTGGTGGCGGCCGGGGACCTCCTCGGCCCCGTGCACCGCGACGTCGTCCCCTTCACGTACGGCGAGCAGGCCTTCCTCGGCGACTCGACCTTCTTCGCGCTGGCCCTGGCCCACGACACCGCGCTCGTCCTGGACCACCTGGAGCCGGTGGAGGTCGACAACGTCTTCGCCCACGGCTGGTGGAGCCCGGAGGCCCTGCATGCGGACGGGACCGCGGTGCTGCCCGACCTTCCCGACATCATGAGCAAGGCCGTCCAGGCCGTGGCCGCTGTGGCCGCTGACGAGAGGAACCCCCAGTGACCGGCACCGCCGACCCGCTCGAGCCCGGCAAGGGCGAGGGCACCAACACCGGCAAGCTCTGGGGCGGCCGGTTCGCCGGCGGCCCCTCGCCGGAGCTCGACGCACTGTCCCGGTCGACCCACTTCGACTGGCGGCTCACGCCGTACGACCTCGCCGGGTCGCGGGCCCACGCCAACGCGCTGCACCGCGCCGGGCTGCTCGCCGACGCCGACCACGCCGAGCTGCTGCGCGGCCTCGGGGTGCTGGCGGAGAGGTACGCCGCGGGCGAGCTGCACCCCGACCCCTCCGACGAGGACGTGCACGGGGCGCTGGAACGGCTGCTGCTCGAGGAAGTCGGGCCGGAGGTGGGCGGGCGCCTGCGGGCCGGCCGCTCGCGCAACGACCAGATCGCCACGCTCTTCAAGGTCTTCCTCCGCGACCACGCGCGGATCGTCGCCGGCCAGGTGCTCGACCTCGTCCAGGCGCTCGCCGACCAGGCCGCACAGCACCTGGGCTCGGACGCCCCGGGGGGCACGGGGCCGACGATCATGCCGGGGCGCACCCACCTCCAGCACGCGCAGCCGGTGCTGCTGTCCCACCACCTGATGGCGCACGCCTGGGCGCTGCTGCGTGACGTCGACCGGCTGGCCGACTGGGACGCGCGGGTGGCCGGCGACTCGCCGTACGGCTCAGGGGCGTTGGCCGGGCAGAGCCTCGGGCTCGACCCGACGGGGGTCGCTGCAGAGCTCGGCTTCACGGGCTCGACCGCCAACTCCATCGACGGCACCGCGTCACGCGACTTCGTCGCCGAGCTCGCCTTCGTGACCGCGCAGGTGGGGGTCGACGTGAGCCGGCTGGCCGAGGAGGTCATCCTCTGGGCCACCCACGAGTTCGGCTTCGTGACCCTGCACGACTCCTGGTCGACCGGGTCCTCGATCATGCCGCAGAAGAAGAACCCCGACATCGCCGAGCTCGCCCGCGGCAAGGCCGGACGCCTCATCGGCAACCTGTCCGGGCTGCTGTCCACGCTGAAGGCGCTTCCCCTGGCCTACAACCGCGACCTGCAGGAGGACAAGGAGCCGGTGTTCGACTCCGTCGACACCCTCGAGGTGCTGCTGCCGGCCTTCACGGGGATGGTCGCCACGCTGGTGTTCCACGGCGACCGGATGTCCGACCTGGCACCGCGCGGCTTCTCGCTCGCGACCGACGTCGCCGAGTGGCTCGTGCGCCAGGACGTGCCCTTCCGCATCGCCCACGAGCTCGCCGGTGCCTGCGTCCAGGCGTGCGAGCAGCGCGGGATCGAGCTGCACGAGCTCACCGACGAGGAGTTCGCCGCGATCTCGCCGCACTTGGCGCCGGGTGTCCGCGAGGTGCTGACCGCCGAGGGCTCCGTGGCCTCGCGCGACGGCCGGGGCGGCACCGCGCCGGTGCGGGTCCGTGAGCAGCACGCCGAGCTCGCGGCCCGGGTGGCCGAGCTGCGTGGCCGGCTCGCCTGACCTGTCCCTCCTCGCCGGGGACGTGCTCGACGTCGCGCCCCGGCTGCTCGGTGCGCACCTGTCCCACGCCGGCGTGACGGTCCGCCTGACCGAGGTCGAGGCGTACGCCGGGCAGGACGACCCCGGCTCGCACGCGTTCCGAGGCCCGACCGCGCGCAACGCGGTGATGTTCGGTCCCGCGGGCCACCTGTACGCCTACCTGATCTACGGCATGCACGTGTGCGCCAACGTCGTGACCGGCACGGCCGGGACCGCCTCGGCTGTGCTGCTCCGGGCGGGCGAGGTCGTCGAGGGGCTCGAGGTCGCGCGCTCCCGCCGACCCGGTGTCGCGGATCGCGAGCTGGCCCGTGGCCCGGCACGGCTGTGCCGCACGGTGGGGATCGGTCTCGAGCACGGGGGAGCGGACCTCGCCTCCGGGCCGGTGCGGCTGCACCTGGCCCGGGACACCGACTCCGAGGTGGCGAGCGGGCCGCGCGTGGGCCTGCGCCAGGCGGCCGAGCACCCGTGGCGCTTCTGGCTCCAGGGCGAGCCGACGGTGTCGGCGTACCGTCCCGCAGCGCCGCTGCGGAGGCGTCCCCCAGGGTGAGGTGACCCCCGATTTTGTGTGCTCACGGGGCATGTGTAATGTTCCTTCTCGCCGCGGCAAGCGGAACTCCTCGGAGCCGAGGCCCTCGGGCCGGCTCGAAGCAGGGGTTCCTGCACGTCCGCAGCACGGAGGCTCACCAGCCTGCCAGAAGCCAGCGGCTCCCCGGAGTTGACGAGGCCGAGACAGACAGGTAAGTTTCTGCAGGTTGCCCCGCCGCCGGTCGCGAGAGCGAACGGGACGGTGCGCGTCTGATTCTTGAGAACTCAACAGTGTGTCATAGTCGACGAAT
>FWWL01010213.1_pt1 | contig 10956 bp, 10 predicted proteins | sample 2228331 | NCBI WGS metagenome assembly FWWL01 (sample SAMEA103939775, study PRJEB20133) | metagenome
CCCCGTGATGCGCAGGGCTAACCTGTAAAGGCGTTGCTCGTGCGGTTCTATCAGTTGCAGGAACGCGTTGTAGTCACCTTGTTTCGCTCGCTCCAACAGAATCTGCTCGTTCATAGCGAACGCTCCCTTGCCTTAGCGCTGCGGGCGTGGTAAATTTTGTCGTGCCCCGCAAGGGCATGTTACGGACGGAGTGAAGCCACAGCGAAGTTTGCGCGAGGTGATGTCCGTTGTCCGTCTTGGGTTACATCCTTGTCGCTTTGAACTTGCTCTTCGCCGTCGGCTTGATTGTGGCGATGGTCTCCCACATCACGGAACGGGAGACATCGGGCGGCGGTGGATGGGGCATCGTGGGCGGTCGCCACATCCTCTCGTCCCAGTCGGAAATGATGACCTTCATTGACCGCCTCATCACTTGGATTGCCGCGGGGTGGCTGATTACCACCTTCCTCATCGCGCTCGTCTTTGCCCGCTGAAGGACACGGCGTGCCGGGTCCCTACTTTTGCAACCGCTCCGCTGCATCGGGGGAAGCATAAGCCGCTACTACTTCGCCGAAGTAAACCCGATGAAAGTTCCCTTGCGGGTAAGCGGCGGTGCGAATTTCTTCAGCGAGGAACTCGGAGAGCACATCGTTTTTGTGGACGACGCGGCACTCGTAGTGAATGACGCCTTGTTCCACGATGGGGGCACGGACTTTTTGTGCGGGGGCAGGTGTCAATCCCGTCCGCTCAAACTTGTCCACATCGCGCCCTGACACTGTCCCGCACACTTGCAGCGCTTCTTCAAAAGTTGGCGGTAGCACATTGACGGTAAACTCGCCCACTTGCTCCAGTCGTGAGTAGGTGTAGCGACTGGGACGAACGAACACGCACAGGATGGGTTTGCCCCACACGACGCCCCCTGTCATCCAACCGATGGTCATCACATTTGGCTTCCCCTCCGCATCAACGCTACACAGCAGCAGACCATGCCGCACCATCGCGTCCATCGTTTCCCGCCACAGGTCAAAGAGTTTGATAGGCTCTTTGCGCATCCTCATCACCTCCGCGCTATCGGTATCGCCCGAACTCTTCCACTGCCTCAAAGAAGGCGACGATGTTTTCCCACGGCACATCAGGCTCCAACACATGGGTAGGAGCGATGACCAAGCCGGGAGCGAACAACTCAATCATGCGCTTCACTTCCCGTCGGACATCTTCGGGCGTGCCGAAAGGCATCACGCTTTGGGTGCCGATGGTGCCCCAAAAGGACAACTTGTCGCCCCAGCGCCGTTTGACCTCAACGACATCCATGCACTCGGGTTGCACGGGGTTGAGCACCGTCACGCCAACTTCTATCAGGTCGTCCACAATGGCTGTGATGTTGCCGTCGCTGTGATACCAAATGGGCAAATCGGGGCGAACGGCTTTGGCGGCGTCAATCACCCGTTTCAGGCGCGGCTTAAGGAACTTCCGCCACAAATCGGGGTGCATCATCAGCCCCGTTTGCATCCCCACATCGTCGCCCACTTGCAGCATGTCCACGCCCGCTTCCGCCAAGCGTCGGGCGCGGAAGCAGTTTAACTCTGTGATGCGCTCCAGCAAACACTCCACTAACGCGGGTTCCGTCAACATCCCTTCCAGCAAGCGGTCCATGCCCATTAGTTGCCACGCCGTCTCAAAAATGTGCCCTGCGAAGCCGGTGACGAAATAGCCCTTCCCATGCCACCGCTGCACTTCCTCTTCCAGATGTTCGTGGCACTCAGGGCGATAGATGTCGGCGAAGGGATAGGCTTCAATTTCGGCGATACTCTCCGCTTCTCGCAGGGGGAACACATAGCCCCAAAAGTGGTAGTAGCCGGCGGGCACCGCCATTGTGCCGCAAACCGCATCAACGATAAAAGTGTTGGGCGGCATCTTTTGCAGCCAACGGCTGCGGTCGGGCAATTCTTTCGGCAATCGGAAGCCGACATGGCGAATTTCCATCCCAAAGTATTCGGCGGGGTCGGTGTGCCCTGTCCGTCGTTTGAACTCTTCGTAAACGGCGGGGGTAAACCCTGCTTCCTTCGGGCACTTGTCGGGAGCGCCTTGGCGGATGGCTTCCAACACTCGCTCACGCGGTGTCATAGTGCAATCACCTCAATTCGCCGCTCACAGTGGCTCAACGGGCGCAAGCGCAACGCCTGTCGCTTTCCGAATTAGCGAGAGCAAAGAACGCTCCAACGCATCTGAAATGTGCGCGGGGAGGGGTTCGCTTCGCAACGCTTCGCGGCAAATGGTGCGGGCTTCGTCCACTTCCGTCTTCGCCCCTTTTTGTCGCCACGCGCTGAACATCTCCCGCGCGAAGATGGTGGGATGCCACAACTCTTTGCGCCAATAAGTTGCCGTGTGCTCGGTGGCGGTGAAGAGCCCGCCAGGACCGACTTCCTTGACAAGGTCAACCGCCAAAGTGTCCTCGCTGATTTCAAACCCTTGCACGAACCGGCGAAGGGCGCTGATAATCTCGCGGTCAATGACCAGTTGCACGGGGGAGTAAACCTCATCTACGGAGAGCAGCCCGCAACTGATACCGACGCGCCCACACGCGATGAGCGACGGGATAGCGTTCAATGCTTTCTCAAAGCCTGCTTCGGCTCCGGGCTTCTTTGCGTCCGAGTGCCCTGTGTGGGGGAAGAAGTGGGCGCCGTAGCGGCGCGCCAGTTGCGCCATCGCTACATTGCATAACTCTTTTTCGGGTCGCCCATACGATTGCATGAGCGTTTGCATGTCCAACGGCGAAATGGCGCTGCCAAACCGCAGTTGTCGGTCACCGAAGTAGACACGGTAGACGATGTTGATGAACAGGTTCTGCGCCAGATGTTGCGCCAACGCTCCCGCGATAGTGACGGGTGCGTTGCTTCCCAGCACGGACATCGTGCTGAAGCCGATGCGCAGACCTCGTTCGGCGAAAAAGGCGAAAATTTTCGCCTCCTCAGCGGAGAAGCGCAGAGGCGAGACCAAATGGATGTGCACCGGGCTCAGCACCTGTTGAACGGGCACCCCTTTCTCTTCTGCGAACGCTTCCGCCATTTCCAAAACGATGGGCGCCCATCGGACATTGTTGACGCTGGCGCTGGCGCGCCCCGTGAACTTGAGGGCAAAGTAGTGGAAGAAAGGCACGAGGGCATCAGGTGGGACATCGTCAACGGGGAACACATAAGCGGAACCGAAATCCACACCGATGTAGCGGGCGACTTTGAAATAGCGGAGCATGTCCGCAACCGTCAAGGGGCGGAACTCGTCCGTTTCGGGGTCAAGGTAATAGCCGAAGTAGATGGAAGCGCTGCCGCCGACGAAGGGTTCCGCTTTCGCCCAATCAAACTGCTCAGAGTCAGCGAGAAACGCTTCCACCCAGTCGGGGGAGAAGAAAACGCGCTGTCGCTCGCGGTCAACATTCGCCCCTGCTTCCGCCAACCTTGACAAGACCCCTTCGTTTTCCACAGCGACGCCCACTTCGCTGAGGAGGCGAAGGGCGCTTCGGTGCAGCCGTTCCTCCTCATCTTCTGTCAACACCGTCCACTGTCCCCACACCCGCATTCATTGGCACCACCTTTTTGGCTCTTTTAGGGCAACGACTCCAGCATTGTTGCTTGAAATCCACATCCCCGATGTGCCGATTTGTTTGCGGTGTGTCAAGAGATGCCCCCTCATTTGTTGCCTCAAAGGCAAAAGGGGCGTGACCGATCACGATGCGCTCAGTTCTTCAGAGAACCTGCTAAAGCATCATCGTCACGCCCCATTCAAAATGCACCCTTTGCCTCAGTTGTTTGAATGAAAAGTCCGCACATAAGGTTGGGACAAGGGTGCCCGAAAAGCAAGGGGGCATTGAGATGGCGCTCTTGGTGGGCATTAATGTCGGCAAAGAGGAACTGGATGGGGCTGTCCGTCCAACAGGAGATGGACAGTTTGACAACCATTGCCATCCCATCGCAGTAGGGTCGGGGCTCGTCTCCGACGGTCGTTAAAAAACTGCCACCCGCAAGGAACGACACCGCAGCAACTCAACCATCTCTTTGGTCTGTCGGCAATTTGCAGCGATGGCAGTGGCGCAGAGCGAGCGGTGAAAAGAAAACAGGGGTGGCAACGGGAGGTTGCACACCCCTGTCACGGGCAAATCGTCAAGGGCGGTATCAACCTAACAGCCGCTCAATCTCTTCCTTGTGGCGGGTTTCGTCTTCGGCGAACATCTCCAGGGTTGCCCTCAAGCCGATGTCGCCGACGGCTTCGGCTTGCTGGGCGCGCTCACGGTAGCCAGCAATGGCTTCCAGTTCAAACTTGAGCGCGTCCTGCAGCACTTCCTTCCAGTCAAAGACTTCGGCGGGGGGTTCCAGTTCCACCTTCGGCGTGCCGCCCAGTGCCACAATCTTGTCCGCAAGGTAGGTGGCGTGCTTGACTTCGTCCATCACTTCCTTCCGAAGCAACTCCCGCACCTCGTGCCCCGCAATGCCTTTCAGCACAGCGGAGTGGCGGATGTAGCGGATGATGGTGTTCAGTTCCGCGTTCATGTCCTTATTCAGCCCGTCAATGAGTTGTTGCAGTTTCTCGTCCATCGTCCATCCTCCTTTCACAGGCAAAATTATGCGGCTTTCCGAACCGCACCCTCCGCCAGTTCGGAGGGCAGCAAGTATAATGCGAAAGCGACCGTTTGTAAAGATTGCCGATGGCGAGCGAAAGTTACAAGGTCAGGCTGAGAAAATAGCGAGGGCGCTGAGGGCACCGCAAACGCGCAACTTTTGTGCTTGACGCTTCCCACGCCCGTGCCAAAATGAAAGGGCGGTTGCTTATCCACTACCGATGGGAAACTGACGGAGGTGCGATGAACGGATGGCAGAGACAGCACCCCTGGTGGAAGTCCATTCGGGTTTGCGTCCCATCCCTGACCGCGTTGGACGCATCGTGCAAATCATGGGCGTGGTGGTGGATGTCCAGTTCCCTGACGGGAAAGTGCCTGAGGTGCTGAACGCGCTCATCGTTGCCGACGACAGCCGCAACCCCCCTTTGGTCTTGGAAGTGCAGCAGCACCTGGGCGACGATATCGTCCGAACCGTTGCGATGGATTTCACCGACGGGTTGCGGCGCGGGATGCTGGTTTATGACACAGGCGGTCCCATCCGCGTGCCCGTCGGCGAGAAAACCTTAGGGCGCTTGTTTGATGTTTGCGGCAACCCCATTGACGAACTGGGTCCCGTGGAAGCCGACGATTACTGGCCCATCCATCGCCCCGCTCCGTCCTTTGAGGAGCAAGGAACGGTTTCCGAGCAGTTGGAAACAGGCATCAAGGTCATGGACTTGTTGGTGCCCTTCCCTCGCGGCGGAAAAATTGGCTTGTTCGGCGGCGCGGGGGTGGGCAAGACGGTGCTGCTGATGGAACTCATCCACAATGTGGCGAAAGCGCACGGCGGTATTTCCGTTTTCGCCGGCGTGGGCGAACGCACCCGCGAGGGCAACGACTTGTGGCTGGAGATGAAGCAATCGGGCGTTATCAACCGCACCATCTTGGTCTTCGGACAAATGAACGAGCCACCGGGCGCTCGCTTGCGGGTCGGTTTGACCGCGCTGACAATGGCAGAATACTGGCGCGATGTCAAGGGCATGGACATCCTGCTGTTCATTGACAACATCTTTCGCTTCGCTCAAGCGGGGACGGAGGTTTCGTCGCTGCTGGGGCGCATGCCTTCGGCGGTCGGTTACCAGCCCACTTTGGGCACGGAGATGGCGCAACTGCAGGAGCGCATTACCACGACCAAGCGCGGTTCCATCACCAGCGTGCAGGCGATTTATGTCCCCGCTGACGACATCACGGACCCTGCCCCTGCCACCACTTTCGCCCACTTGGACGGAACCATCGTGTTGGAGCGGCGGCTGTTTGAAAAAGCCATCTACCCTGCCGTTGACCCTTTGGCGTCCACCTCCCGCATCCTTGACCCCCGCTTCGTGGGTGAACAGCACTTCCGCATCGCCCGCGAAGTCCAACGCATCTTGCAGCGCTACAACGAGTTGCAAGACATCATTGCCATCTTGGGCATGGAGGAATTGAGCGACGAGGACAAACTGGTGGTCCATCGGGCGCGACGGTTGCAATTGTTCCTGAGCCAGCCCTTCCATGTGGCGGAGGTGTTCACGGGTCGCCCCGGCGTTTATGTGCCGTTGGAAGAGACCCTGCGGGGCTTTGACGAAATCCTGCAGGGCAAGTGGGATCACCTGCCCGAAAGCGCCTTCCACTTGGTGGGCACCATTGACGAAGCCGTTGAAAAAGCCCGCCAAATGGGCGCAAAAGTGTAGCGCCCACGCAAAAACCCGAAGGCACCGTTTAGCAACACGGTTCGGGAAAACTCGCAAGGGAGAGGGCGCGGAGAAGGAGCAAATTTGCAATGAAACGCTGGCTCGCATCAGTCAAAGCCAAACGGCTCCTGTGGCGGTGGGGACTGGGGGCAATGTATTGCTTGCTTTTGGTGCCGCCAGTCTTGATGGGCTTTCTCGTCGCAACCTTCCGTCCACTGGACGACGGGCTTTTATTCACCCTTTTTGCTTCCTGGCTCTTTCCCCTGTTCCTCTTGCTCCTTCTGCTCTGGGCACGCGAATCGCCTGTCAATCGTTTGCGAACTCTTGGCGAAAGAGAGCGCCAAACAGCGTTTGAGGGACTGACGAATTCGGAGCGAGAAAAGGCTGCCCGTCAATTCGTGCAAGCGCTCAACACGCCTTATCTTGGGGATGGAAGCGACGAAGTGCACCGCCTCGCTGTGGAAGGGTTAGGGCGGCTGAAAGCGAAAAACTTCGTCAACGAACTGGTGGACGCTTTGGAGCACCCAAGGGCTAATGTCCGCGCTACTGCTATCTGGGCTCTCTGGCAAATTGGAGAGCCGAAAGCCATTTCCGCTCTCATCCCCCTCCTTGGCGACACCGCAGAAGTGGAAACCGAAAAACTTCCCCTCCCCTTTCTCCCCCGCGTTTGCGACTACGCTGCCCACGCTTTGCGACGGATGGGCAAAAGGGTGTTGGTAGCCGCTTTTGAGAAAGCCTTGAAGGGAAAGTTGAGCACGGCAGCGAAGGCACATTTGCGACAGCACCGGCAAGAAGTCGTGGCAGGGTTGCTGAAAGCGCTGAACAGCGACGAAGTAACGATAGCGCGAAACGCGGCGTGGGCGTTAGGGGAGTTGGGTTTCGTGGAGGCATTGCCCCCGTTGAGGCGAAAGGCACAGTCGCTGGTCATTCCCGAAGAGTTGCGAATAGAGTGTGGGGAAGCGGTGCGAAAGTTGGAGATGTTGGTGTATTTGCCTCGGGCAGCGACAGGGGGCGGGATAGACACCAGCCTGCTCCCTCGCCCCGCTGTTGGTGATGCGGTCAACACTGCCAACTTGCCGATGGCGGCTGAGGCACCTGCGAGTGAAGGGAGCGAACCAAAGCAAGCGTGAAGAAGCGCATTGAACGACAACTTTGCCCCTTCCATCTTGAACGGCGGTGTCGCAAACTTCAAAGTGCTCCGACTGGACGCGCATCTCCCGATGCGTTGCATTTTCGGCGTGTCAGGAGACACGCCCTTCAAAAGCGCCAATTTGGCTGGAGGGCGCCTCTCCCAAGGCGCCGAAGAGGGAAAAACTGTGTTGGGAGACTCCAGTCAAATGACCGTCGCCCACAAGGGGCGACGCTACCAATCCGTAGTTGTATGGAACGAAGTTTTGAAAGCGTGGCAGCCGAACTATACGCTTGTGTTGCCAAATTTGCGGTAAGGGGTGAGTTGAGATGGAGCAGCGGGAGTATTTCCGCATGTTCATCGCTGGTGAATGGACGGACGGGACGAGCGGGAGAAAGCGCCCTGTCATCAATCCCGCAACGGAAGAAGTGGTGGCGGAGGTGCCCGATGGCACGCCAGAGGATGTCAAGCACGCCATTGACGCAGCGGCGCAAGCCTTTCGGGCTTGGTCTCGTTTGACCCCTTACGAACGCGCTCCCATCTTGAAGAAAGCCGCTGACTTGATTCGCGAACGGCTGGAAGACATTGCCCGCTTGATGACGCTGGAGGTGGGCAAGCCCATCAAAGAGTCGCGAGTGGAAGTGCAAATTTGCGCGGGCTACTTTGAGTGGTATGCGGAGGAAGCGAAGCGAAACTATGGCGACATTGTGCCCCAGTGGGTTCCTGGCAAGCGGCACTGGCTCATCCGCCAACCTGTGGGCGTTGTTGCCACCATTACGCCTTGGAACTTCCCTGCTAACTTGCTGGCGCGCAAAGTCGCGCCCGCATTAGCCGCAGGCTGCACCGTCGTTTCCAAACCCGATCACCGAACCCCGTTGGTTGCGATGGCGATTTTCAAGTGCTTGCAAGATGCTGGGTTGCCGCCTGGCGTTGCCAACTTGGTTACTGGGGAGCCAGCAGAAATTTCCGCCGTTTTCTTCGCGGACGAGCGGGTGCGCAAGATCAGTTTCACGGGTTCCACCCGCGTCGGTCGGTTGCTGATGCAGCAAGCCGCCGAGCAAATTAAGCGGCTCTCGCTGGAGTTGGGCGGTCACGCCCCCGTCTTGGTGTTCCCCGATGTAGATGTGGACAAGGCTGCCAAGTGGACGGTCATGGCAAAATTCCGCAACAACGGTCAAACCTGTATCTCCCCCAACCGCATCTATGTCCACGAGCAAATCTGGGATGCCTTCGTTGAACGCGTGGTGCACTACACCAAACAATTGCGCATCGGCAACGGGTTGGACGAGAGCACCGATGTCGGTCCGCTGATTGACCGCAACGGATTGGAGAAAGTGGAGCGACATGTTCAGGACGCAGTGGCGAAAGGAGCGAAAGTGCTGTGTGGTGGCAAGCGACCTGAAGGCGAGCAGTTCCGTCGTGGCTTCTGGTTTGAGCCAACTGTGCTGGTGGACATCAAACCCGATATGTTGGTCACCTGCGAGGAAACCTTTGGTCCCGTAATGCCCTTGATGCCATTCCGCGACAAGGACGAAGTGATAGAGCAAGCGAATGCCACGCCCTATGGGTTGGCAGCCTATCTGCTTACCTATGACTACCGCACGCTGATTGAAGTGGTGGAACGATTGGAGACAGGGATGGTGGGCGTCTGGGACTTCGCCCCCGCCACCTTCCAATGCCCCTTCGGCGGCGTCAAGCAGTCAGGCTTCGGCATGGAAGGCGGGTGGGAAGGGCTGAAGGAGTTCCTGACGACGAAGCATGTGTCCATCGTGCTGGACTTTTGATTTGAAGGGTCGTAGTTGCTTGGCGTGGAGGGTTCGTCCTTTGACGAGCCGTAAACCTTTTGCAGGGAGGTGCTGCCTATGGCGGTGACGATTGACGGTGTGGAGATTGTGTTGCTGAAGCACGATGCGGTGCTGTTGAAAGGTGGGGGAGTGGTGGTTGCCATTGACCCCTACGAGTTGACCACAACACCCGAGAAAGCCGACTTGGTGCTCATCACCCACGACCATTACGACCACTGCGATCCTGAGTCGGTGCGAGTAGTGGCGAAACCCGATGCCGTCGTTCTTGCACCTCAAAACGCAACGGCGAAGTTGCGCGGGAATGTCAGAGTTGTCAAGGCGGGCGATGAAGTGCAGGAAAAGGGCGTCACGGTGAAAGTGGTGCCCGCTTACAATGTTCGGGCGGACCGACAGCGGTTCCACCCGAAAGGCTACGGGGGCGTGGGTTACCTCATCTCGTTGGCGGGCAAGGTGATTTACCACGCAGGCGACACCGATGTCATCCCCGAGATGGAAACTTTCGGTCAAGTGGACATCGCGCTGTTGCCCGTCAGTGGCACTTATGTGATGGATGCGGAAGAAGCGGTGGAAGCCGTCAAGCGGATAAAGCCTGCCCACGCCATCCCCATGCACTTCGGCAGCATTGTCGGGAGCAAAGCGGACGCAGAAAAATTTGCCCGATTAGCAGCCGGCTTAACCACCGTCCACATCCTTGAACCACTCTTGCGGTGAGCCATCAAAGCGGTAGAAACTCGCGTCCAAACTTCCCAATGTCACTGGCTCCCATCAGTGGTTGACGATGCCGAGGAAGTCCCTCGCAGTGCGATTGCTCGCTCTGGACGCACCTTCCGATGCGTTGGTTCATCGTTTTAGGGTTCGCAGTTTGTCAAGCGTTCATTACCTGCAAGGGACGATGCGACCGTTTTCCCGTCCTGCGCCCCTCACCCTTTTTGCAATGACTGTCTCCCGCAAGGGGCAATGTTTGCTTGCTGCGTCAAAATGGGGAAGGCTGCGGATTGTGACATTCCTTCGGTGAAGGAGGGCGAAAAGATGCGGCTCCTGCAGTTCTCTTTGCCGACGGTGGGCAAGCGTGTGGGTGTCTTGGAAGGCGAGACGGTGGTGGACATCACCGATGTGGTGCCGACAACTTTAGCCCTTCTGAAGCAAGCCATTGAGAAGGGACAGAGTTTGGAGGAAGCGGCGAGAGAAGCCCTTGTTTTGGCGAAGCAGCGGGGTGCTCGCACTTTTGAGTGGGCAGCATTCCAAAACCCACTGTCTCCCGATGCCCCTCACCTGCTCCTGCCCATTGATGCACCCGAAGTTTGGGGTGCAGGGGTCACTTACAAGCGCAGCGCGGAAGAACGGGACTTGGACAGCCAAACGGACATTTACACCCGCGTCTACTTCAGCGACCGTCCCGAATTGTTCTTCAAAGCCACCTTGCCCCGTTGTGCCCCGCCTTTTGGTGAAATCGGCATTCGCAGCGACTCGCAATTCACGGCAACGGAACCCGAAGTCGCTGTTGTCGTGGGCGCTGACTACCGACCTGTAGCGTTTACTTTGTGCAACGATGTTAGCGCATGGGACATTGAGCGGGCGAACCCTCTTTACTTGCCCCAGTCCAAAATCTTCCTCGGCTGTTGCTCTTTCGGACCCGTGTTGGTGACAGCAGAGCAGGTTCCTGACCCCTATGCCATCGTCGTTCGGTGCCGCATTGTGCGCGATGGTGTGGTCATTTTTGAAGGC
>FWWL01009069.1_pt1 | contig 10954 bp, 7 predicted proteins | sample 2228331 | NCBI WGS metagenome assembly FWWL01 (sample SAMEA103939775, study PRJEB20133) | metagenome
TTCCTTCACCTGATGGTCTGTGAGGAGATCTTGCAGGAAATACCCTGAACCCATCAATCTCATCCATTGTCCTCTGAGTCTCTACATCGAATCTCTTTATAACCTCCACCTCATCACCAAAAAACTCTATCCTCAGTGGCATATGGGCTGTTGAAGGAAATAAATCAAGGATGAAATTCCTGAGGGAAAATTCTCCCCTTCCTGTCACGAGTGGCGACTTCTTATAACCGATCCTTATAAGAGATTCTGTGAGTCCGAGTCTATTAAAGACCTTCCCTTTTCTGAGATCTATTATCCTTGATTGAAGCTCCTCTTCAGTCCAGAAATCGAGATCGAATATCCTTGCATTAATTATTGCGTGTCTGTAACTGTGACGATTCATAACGAATAAAGACCTCATACCCTCATCATAAACCTCGTCTGCATCAGAAAGGTTGATAATATTATCCTCGATTCCGAGCAACCTCGAAAAAAAGAACATGTCCTGATAAAAGGTTCTCTGTAGTTCATCATTTTTCTCTATATAAATGGTCTTTAAAGGAGTACATAGCACGAGGATTGCCCTCGCTGAACCATGGAGATTGAATACCCTTAATGGAATCTTATGAGAGGTTCTGATCGTCTCGAGTAAAAGATTTATTCTTTCTGAAATAGTTTCGAGCATTATGGTCTTGCCACCAGAAGACTAGATTAATAAATCTATAATACCATATGGAATACATAAAACCACCTGAGGATACACCCATCCACTGCCCTCTCTGTGGCAGGGAACTCAATGGTTCTCTGATAAATCTGAATGGTATAAATGGATGGCAGTGTGGATGCGGTGAATTCATCCCGAAAAATCTCGCATACGATCCATTCTCCAATGGAAGGGAAAGAATAGAACCACACTTCGAGAGGAAGGCAAGGTAATGGGAGTGACACACAAAGGCTATTATGGAAGATTCGGTGGAAGATTCGTCCCTGAAACCCTGATACCTGCCCTCGAGGAACTGGAGAAAGGGCTCAAGGAGATAAAGAGGGATAAAACCTTCGAGAAGGAATTTAACAGGATACTCAGCACCTATGTGGGAAGACCCACACCTCTTTATTATGCAGGGAATCTTACAGAGCACCTCAAAGGTGCAAAGATATATCTTAAGAGGGAAGATCTTGCCCACACAGGTGCCCATAAGATAAACAATGCAATCGGACAGGCACTCCTTGCAAAGAGATTAAAAAAGGAGAGGATAATAGCAGAGACAGGTGCAGGACAGCATGGTGTTGCAACAGCCACAGCAGCTTCTCTCACGGGTCTCAGATGCAGAATCTATATGGGCTCTGAAGATATGAAGAGGCAGGCACTCAATGTATTCAGGATGAGACTCCTTGGAGCAGAGGTGGTAGAGGTGAAGACGGGTTCAAAAACCCTCAAGGATGCCATAAATGAGGCTCTGAGGGACTGGACCACAAATGTAAGAAACACCCACTATGTACTTGGTACGGTATTCGGTCCACATCCATTTCCTGAACTCGTTAAACACTTCCAGTCAATAATAGGAAGGGAGACAAAGAAGCAGATTATGGAGTATGAAGGAAGGCTTCCAGATTATCTCATAGCATGTGTCGGTGGAGGAAGTAATGCGATGGGTCTCTTCAGTGCATTCCTTGCGTATGATAATGTAAGAATGATAGGTGTTGAGGCTGGTGGAAAAGGCATAGAGACAGGTCTTCACGCTGCAAGGTTTGCAGGTGGTTCAATAGGAGTATTTCAGGGTGCAAAGAGTTATCTGCTTCAGGATGACGACGGAAATGTTCTCGACACATACTCTGTATCAGCAGGGCTCGACTATCCATCCGTTGGTCCTGAACATTCATACCTGATGGAAAAAGGCAGAATCCATTACACATATGCAACAGATGAAGAGGCACTGGATGCATTCGAGTTGCTATCAAGGACAGAGGGAATAATCCCTGCCCTTGAATCGAGCCATGCACTTGCAGAAGCCATAAAACTTGCACCCACATTAAGTAAGGATTCCATAATCATAGTGAATCTTTCAGGAAGAGGAGATAAGGATGTGGAACAGGTATCGAGACTGAGACCATTGAGGGAGTCTTCATTATGAGAATATTAAGAACAGAAAAGGAGAAATCGAGATTCATAAGTAGACTCATGAACAGGTCATCAGAACCTCCTGAGGATGTCCAGAGGAGAGTAAAAAAGATACTCGATGATGTAAAGAGATACGGTGACAGGGCTTTAATAAAATACACAAGGAGATTTGATTACAGAGATATCAGAGAATTAAGAATAGATAATAAAGAAATAGAGGAGGTCTCAAAAAGGGCATCGAAAAAACTCATAGAGAGTCTCAGGATATCTGCAGAAAGGATAAAGAAATTCCATGAAAGACAGAAGGAGAAGACATGGACATACAGGGAAGATGGAATAAAACTCGGTCAGATCATAAGAGGCATCGATAGAGTCGGGATATATGTACCAGGAGGAAGGGCTTCATATCCCTCGACTGTTTTGATGAATGTAATCCCTGCACAGGTTGCTGGAGTAAGAGAGATAGCAGTGGTCACACCAACGCCTGATGGTTACCTTAACCCTGCAGTGGCAGGTGCGATAAAGATCCTGGGAATAAATGAGGTATACAGGATTGGAGGCGCACAGGCAATCGGAGCGCTTGCATACGGAACAGAGACTGTAAAGAAGGTCGATAAGATCACGGGTCCTGGAAATATCTATGTAGCCATAGCAAAGAGGATGGTTTACGGCACTGTTGATATAGATATGATCGCAGGTCCCAGTGAGGTCCTTATTATAGCGGATAAATATGCCCGGGCTGAGTTCATAGTTGCAGACCTTTTGAGTCAGGCAGAGCATGATGAATATGCCTCGAGCATACTCATAACCGACTCGATGGAACTGGCAGAGAGAGTGAGTAAGATGACCACGGAGGAGTTAAGATCTCTCACGAGAAAGGATATCATCAGAAAATCATTACAGAATTTTGGAGCCATCATCATCACAGCTGACCTCAGGGAGGCGGTCGATATAGCAAACACCATTGCACCTGAGCACCTTGAGATCATGGTGAAAAGACCATATAAAATCCTTTCTTATATAAAGAATGCAGGTGCCATATTTATTGGAGAATGGACTCCTGAACCCCTTGGAGATTATTCAGCAGGACCAAATCATACACTCCCGACATCTGGAACTGCCAGGTTCTCATCTCCCCTTGGAGTCTATGACTTTATAAAGAGAACGAGTCTCCTTGAGTTTTCAAGGAAAGGCTTCATGAAACTTGCAGGGATTGTCGAGACCATCGCCATAACAGAAGGACTCGATGCCCATGCAAGAACAATCAGTGTAAGACAACTTAAGGCAAAGAGACCTTAATCTCCCTTGAAATGCTTTTAACCAGAAACCATCTTTTCTCAAAATAGAATCCCTTGAGATCAGAGAAGAAATACGAAGGTTTGACAATTCCTTAAGATCATATGTATATTATTCTAAAAAGAGGGGGAAACTTGACAGGGGAGATCTTAAAAGAAGAGAGAGAAAGACAGGGTATTGATCTCAGGGATGTCGCAAAGGCATTAAAGATTCGCTATGATTATCTCCTCGCAATAGAAAGATCTGAATTCGATAAACTTCCCGGTGAGGTCTTCACAAAGGGCTACATCAGGGCATATGCACGATATCTCAATATAGATCCGAAACCTCTCATTGAGGAATTAAATAATCTTTACAGAGAAAAAAAGAATCCCCTTTCAGAACTCAATCCTGAATTCATCGAAAAGGGAGTGAAAAAGAAGGGAAGAACTCTACAGTATATAACAGGTATTATAATATTTTTTGTCCTTATCTCCCTTCTGAAGTTAATCGAGAATAACCACAGGGAAACCGTAATCATTAAAAAGGAAGAGAGATCTTCTCCTCAAAAATCAGAGGGGAAAAAGGATCTAACAGCCTCACAAAAAATGAATGAAGGTATGTTACAACCTGTGACTCAAAACCAGGAATACACCATCAGGTTCATAGCCTCTGAACTCACATGGATATTACTCGAGACAGATAATGAAAAAAAGGACTTTATCCTGAGACCGGGAGAATCATACGAATACAGATTGAAAAACAGGGCAAGGATAGTTCTCGGAAATGCAGGTGGTGTAAAGATGATGGTCAATGGTGTGGAAAGACCATTCGAGGCTAAATCAGGAGAGGTAAAGATACTCAATCTGCCATAGGGTATCTACAGATAAAGGAGTAAGCATCTTTTTTCGTGATGAAGTTCTGGCCACATCAGCTGAAGAGTGGCAGGAGAAAAGGTAGGTCTACATCAAACCTCAATTATCTCAAAGTTCTCCTGATGCAGGGCGGGATCTTCCTTAACATGAATCTTAACATTAAATTTATTCTCCATCTCTTCTATACCACCTCTCTCCTCATCTGTAAGGAGTTCAGCAATAATGGGATGGCACTGTATTATGAGAGTCGATGCCATATAGGGTCTCATCTTCCTTATCTTTCTCAAAATTTCATAAACAACTGTCCTCGCTGACTTTATGTACCCCTTACCATCACAGTAAGGGCATGGCTCACAGAGTATCCTTGTTATACTATCCCTCACCCTCTTCCTCGTCATCTGGATCAGTCCGAATTCTGAGATATTCAATATATTACTCTTTACCCTGTCCTTCTTCATCGCCTCTATGAAGGCATTAAATACCTTTTCCTTATGTTCCTGCTTTTCCATATCTATGAAGTCGATGATAATTATGCCTCCAAGATTTCTCAACCTTATCTGGTAGGCTATTTCCTTTACTGCCTCGAGATTCGTCTTCAAAACAGTATCCTCAAAGGACTCCTTTCCAACAAATTTTCCTGTATTGACATCTATAACTGTCATCGCCTCTGTCTGATCTATAACTATATATCCTCCTGATTTAAGCCACACCTTCTTACCGAGTGCCCTTGCAATATCGACCTCTATCCCATATGCATCAAAGATAGGTTCCATGCCCTCATAGAGTTCTATCTTCTCAGCGGTTCTGGGAAAATATGTGGATATAAACTCAACAACCCTCTCATAATCATCTTCAGAGTCAATAAGCATCCTGTCTATATTCTGGCCAATCATATCCCTTGCTGTCCTGAGCAGTAGGTCCAGGTCCGAATAGAGAAGTGAGGGTGCCTTCACCTTCTCGAATTTCTTCATCACATTGTCCCAGACCTTCATGAGAAATTCAAGGTCCTTTTTTAATTCAGATTCATCACATCCCTCTGATGCAGTTCTCACGATAATACCGGCCCCCTTTGGTTTTATAGACTCAGCAATGCCTCTCAATCTCTTTCTCTCCTCATTATTCGTAATCCTTCTTGATATCCCTATATGCTCTATGGTTGGCATAAATACAATATACCTGCCAGGAATCGTTATGTTCGATGTAACCCTGGCACCCTTTGTGCCTATGGGGTCCTTTGCAACCTGGACAAGCACCTCCTGTCCCTCACTGAGAAGATCCTCTATAGGCACTCTGTGAGGCTTTATAAATATCCTCTCAGAAACATCTGTATAGGCATCTGTGTCCTCTTCATCATCCTTGATAAAGTGGTTCGATGATATATCATCGTAGAGGACTATATCTCCCACAAAGAGGAAAGACGCCTTATTGAGCCCGATATCCACAAATGCTGACTGCATACCAGGAAGGATCTTTACAACCCTTCCCTTATATATATTACCCACAAGACTCGCATCCCTTCGCCTCTCAACATAATACTCAACTATCTGCCCGCCTTCAAGAAGGGCTACCCTTATCTCCTCCCTCGTGGCGTTTACGAGTATCTCATTCTGCATGACTTATAATCTCTCTTCCGATTTCCATTATATCCATAATCTTTCCATCTATCATAACAAAATTTCCTGTCCTTCTTATCCTTATCTCACCCGATGTCTCTGAAAAGTATCTTCTCAGGATATCATCGAGTTTCAATCTACCATGTGCCGTAAACCTCACATAACCATCTCCCTTCTCCATTATCGATATACCTCCAGTCTCTTTATCACCAACCTTCAAATCAACTCCCTCTATAATATACTCCATCATACTTACGGCTGAATTTATGGAGGGAGCCTCAAATGGTATAAAAACCATCCTGTTTATCCTCAATCCCTCAGGAAGACAAAGGTTTATTCTCCTCGTGAGGATTTCTGTATCTACATCTTTCCCCGGTTCAGATAAAAGTATCATATCAAAACACTCCCTCAACCCCTCAACACCAACAGGCAGGGCATGCCCGAATGAGACCCTGGGCGATGGACTGAATCCATGGCTGTACTCCAGTTGTACATCACCTCTTCTTAATGCCCTGAGTATCGCCCTCATGGTCTCAAGGTGGCTGAGATACCTCAATATGCCTGTCTTCGAATATTCAACCCTGAGTCTCAATCTTCTCATCTGATTCGATACCTCTCTTTCATCACACATATCAATAACCATCTCCTCCATGCCCTTTATCTTCTCTCTCTTATCCTTCAACTCACAATCCAGACCACAACCCATGCAGCTTTCCAGACAGGAAGGTGACCTCTCTATTGATCTACTCCTCAGATACTCTCTCCTCAGATACTCTTTTTTCACACCTGTATCTATAAAATCCCATGGAAGTGGTTCATCGAATTTCAGGTTTCTCCTAACATAATTCAGTGCATCAATACCTGTCTTATCCATTGCATCGAGCCACCTTTTAAAATCAAAGTGCTCCGTCCATGCATCGAGTCTCGAACCCATCCTCCAGGCCTCAAAGATGAGATCTGCTACCCTTTCATCTCCCCTCGAGATTATCGCCTCAATAAGACTCATGTGAGGATCATGACCTTTGTACCTTATACCCTTTTTCTCGAGCCTCGCCTTGAGATAGGCAGTAATCCTCTTTAACTCCTCAAGATCCTTCTGACCCACCCACTGAAATGGTGTGTGGGGTTTGGGAACAAATGGTGCCACCGAGACATTTATATTCACGAATCTCCCTGTGTATCTCTTAGCAATCCTCAATGCCCTCAAAGACATATCGATTATCGCATCTATGTCAGACTGATCCTCATCTGGCAGACCTATCATGTAATAAAGCTTCAGATTTTCCCACCCCTCTTTGAAAAGTATGTTGAGGGCTCTTTCATAATCCTCTTCATTGAGATTCTTATTTATTACTTTTCTCAGTTTTTCAGAACCAGCCTCAGGTGCTATGGTAAAACCTGTCTTCTTTACACTCCTTATTAGTCTCAATATCCTCTCTGTCACAGCACCGACCCTCAGAGAAGGAAGAGAGACAGATATCTTTTTTCTCCCGAACCTTCGCATGAATTCAGAGAGTAGAACTTCGAGATGAGAATAATCTCCTGCACTCAAAGATGTGAATGAAACCTCCTCATAACCTGTGCTCCTCAATGATTCCTCCACTATATCCATTATCCTTTCAATAGACCTTTCCCTCACGGGTCTGTAGATCATTCCTGCTGAACAGAACCTGCACCCCATCGGACAACCACGGGATATCTCGATATTGAGCCTGTCATGGACTATCTCTGTATATGGGACTATCGGTCTCACAGGATATGGTGCGGTATCGAGGTCCTTAATTATCCTTCTTCTGGTCTTATTCTTCAATAAAGGAATATATACACCCTCAATTCCTGAAAGTTCGACAAGAAGTGATTCCTTCCTGCCATCTCCAGTTGACTTCCATCTTTTCACTGTATCGCATATCTCGATGATGCCCTCTTCTGCATCACCGACGAATATGGCATCAAAAAACTTACTTATGGGCGCAGGATTTACTGTAATTGGTCCACCACATATAATGAGGGGAAGCGGAGACCTCCTTTCAGCGGATAAAACCCCCAAACCTCCGAGATCGAGCATGTTGAGAACAGTCGTGAGAGAAAGTTCATACTGAAGACTGAATCCAATGATATCGAACTCATAAAGAGGCCTTCCTGATTCAAGGCTCCTCAGGGGCTCACCATTTTTTCTCATCCAGTCTTCCATATCAGTCCATGGAGCATAAAATCTCTCAGCAACCACATCAGGGATGGAATTCAACAATTCATAAAATATCTTCATTCCGAGATGAGACATTCCTATTTCATAGATATCAGGAAAGCACAATGCAACCCTGAGTGAACCATCCCTGTGGACAGAGTTCCACTCATTATTTATATACCTTGAAGGCCTTCTGAAAATAGAGAGATTCATATTCTATATATAGAATAACATGAGCGATGGGCAGGGTTTTAAAATTTATTTATCACGGGCAGTGAAGACACCATCCCATCTATCCTGAGGAGGATGCTCTATAAAATATTCACACCTCGAGATATAGACCATGGATGGTCCATCTCCTGAAATACCTCCAAAAATCTCTATAGCCTCGACAAACCTTCCACTTCTGTAAAGTCCAAGCGCCCTCTCGAATCTCATTATGAGCTCAGGGTCTCCCTTCACCATCAACTCAAATATCCTTACAGGCTTCGACTTGCCCTTAACCCTTATATAATCGAGTTCTCTGAAATAAACCCTTCTTCCATCCACTGAGTCAATCTGATAAGGTTCTTTTTTAAGATAACCCTCCCGTTCGAGTTCCTCAAGGGTATATTCACTCAGGATAATGTTAGTTTTATAAATCTTATTCAATCCCTCGAGCCTCGATGCAAGATTTACCGCATCGCCTATCGCTGTGTAATCGAACCTTACCTGCGTTCCGACATTTCCGACAACACACTCTCCAGTATTTATTCCAATGCCCGTATCTATCTCGGGTAGTCCTTCATTCTTAAGGATGGAATTTATATCCCTCAATCTATCCATCATCTCTATGGATGTATTTATTGCAGAAAAGGCATGTTTTTCAAGTGTAACCGGTGCATTGTAAATTGCCATGATGGCATCTCCTATGTATTTATCGAGCATGCCTCTGTATTTAAGGACTATCTCTGTCATGGGTGAAAGGTATCTATTCAATAACGAGACGAGAGTCTCTGGCAAAAGTTTCTCTGAAATGGTTGTGAAATCCCTTATATCTGAAAAAAGGATGGTTACAACCCTCTTTTCACCACCGAGTTTCAATAGATGAGGATTTCTTATTATTTCGGAAACGAGTTCGGGTGAGACATAACTCGAAAATGCCTTTTTCAAAAACCTGCTCTCTTTTTCCTCGACAAGATTCCTGTATGCCTCTGAAGATATGTATGAAAGAATGATCGAAATAAAAGGATGGAGAACCGATGTATTGAGGTTGTGATGACTGAAGAGATAAAGATTTATCGAATAATAGAGGATAATAATAAAGATAAAACCCACAAGTCCATAAATGGTCTTTCTCATAAAACTCAATATCGTGGTAAGGAGAATCGCAAAAAATACTATAAAGAATATATCGAGTGCCATAACCCTTCCGTCCCTGATGAGAAGTCTTCCCTCAAGGATATTCGAAACAATAGTGGCGTGTGCCTCAACACCAGGAAGGACAGGATCGAGGGGGGTTGCCCTCACATCAGCAATCCCTGTCTCTACTGCACCTGGCGGGCAAGGGCGCCCATGAAGGCCATTCTCTCTCTGGGCTCCAGCCACAGATTCAGCTCTTCGCCGGTGCTCGCAGGGGGGAACCTCTACTGCACCGATGAAGACAATGGAATCTCTGAGCTCATCTCCACTTATACGACCTTTCAGGACATCAACAGCTGAAATCGTCTTCACCGAACCCTGTCTGCCATAGTAATTGATGGTGAATCTTCCTGATTCATCGCATGGTATCTGGAGATCTCCTATCATCAGACTCTCAACACCATAATTCTTGATGACGACCACTATCTCACTACCAAGGTAATGCTTCAATACCGAAAGTGAAAGTGAAGGATAAAGATAGCCATCATAAAGCATAAGGAGATTTATTGACCTGAGGATCCCATCATGGTCAGGTATGATATTGAAAAAGCCCATACCGCTTCCTGCACTTCCTATACCAGGTACATTGAGTTCAACCTGAGGATAACTGTAAACAGGGATCTCTTCTATATCGCCTTCTGTCTTTATTATCTTTATTCTGTTCTCCTCAAGGTATTTAAGGGATTCCTTTGGTGGTGTCTCACCCTCTCCTCTGAAAAAGTATCCGAGTATAACATTTTTACTCTTTCTGATTGCCTCTGACAGCGCCCTATCTGATGGGGGTGTCGATACCTCTGAAAACACGATATCAAGACCTGTGGTCTTCGCACCATAGAGAGCAAGATTCTCTATTAATCCTGCCATTACTCTTCTATCCCATGGCCACCTCCCCAGTTCATTTATACTCTTCTCATCTATTGCGACGATTACCACCCTGCTATGGGGTACCACATTTCCCCTTGTCCTGAACCTCACATCTTTGAGCTTGAGATCGATGGAATTCAGAATATCCAGCCTCAGGGCATAGAATAATACAGAGGTGAGTGCAGTAATAATCCCTATCGCTGTGAATACAAGAAATCTTTTTATCTTCATTAATAAATTATACCATCAAGAGGAGCCCGAAGACTTTCCTTAAAGACTGAGGAACCTCGTACTTTTTAAGAGTCCTCTCAAGCATGAGATTTTTATACAATCGTCAATTGGTATATGGCAGGAAATTTTTACGCATTACATGACATTTCGATTCCTGATATGCCCTGCCATAAAAATTCAACCACTACTATTTTTGCAAACAGATATCTTTCTCAGGATATATATATCTCTGGAGAGACTCTAAATTAACCGTAACCTTTTTGAAAACTGAAATATTCAGGGATATTCTTTTATTTCAATAAACCCAGAATACTCAGGATAAATTGAAGGGCATTCTGGTTAAGAAAGATAATGGCAAAGAGGAGTATTAAGAACATCACTGTAAACTTCCTGTCAAGGGTGATTCTCATTG
>FWWL01010214.1_pt1 | contig 10954 bp, 6 predicted proteins | sample 2228331 | NCBI WGS metagenome assembly FWWL01 (sample SAMEA103939775, study PRJEB20133) | metagenome
GCAAGCTGGTGGGGATGCTGAACGCGATGATGCGGAAGGGGAGACCCTGGTCCCCACCGCTTCCCGCCGCTGCCTGAGCGCCGCGAGCAGCCCTCTACTACCACCCGTACCAAGACCGTTGCTCACCCTGGCCCTCTCCTCCCTCAAGGGAGGAGAGGGGAGAGTGGTTCGACGCCGTCGCGGCAGGTGTGCCGGGGACGCGGCTCACTTGATGACCCCTGCCGAGCGGAGGCGGGCAATCTCATCCGGCGGCATCCCAAGCCAGCCCGACAGGATCTCGTCCGTGTGCTCGCCGTGCCCCGGCATGGGACGGGCGACCTGGGCGGGGGTCTTCGAGAGCCGGATCGGCGAGTTCGGCAGCTTCAAGCTCCCCGGCTTTCCGTACGGGAGCGGGATGTCGACGAGCGACCCCCGCGCCTTCACGTGCGGGTCCTCGAAGAGGTCCGCGATGGAGTTCACCTTCCCCACCGAGCAGACGTCCGCTTCCACCAGCAGCTCGAACCACTCGGCCGTCGTCCGCCTCCGCAGCGCCTTTCCCAGCTCCTCCTCCAGCTCCTCCTCGTTCTCCAGCCGCGCCTGGTTCGTCGCGAAACGGGGGTCGTGCGCCATGTCCATCCGGTCGATGACCGCGCAGAACGCCTCCCAGTCCTTCACGTTGGCGATGACGATCCACCCGTCCGCCGTCGGGAAGGGGCCGAACGGCGCCAGGAGCGGATGACGGCTGCCGATGCGCGTCGGGTTCTCCCCGAAGGCCGAATGCCGCACGATGGCGTTCTCGCAGAGCGCCATCTGCGCCTCCATGAGGGCGACGTCCAGCATCTGCCCCTCGCCCGTCTGGTCCCGCGCCCGCAGCGCCGCCAGGATGCCGAGGGCGAGGTAGAGCCCGCCCACCATGTCGCCGATGCTCACGCCCACCCGCATCGGCGGCCCACCCCGCTCCCCGTTCAGGCTCATCGTCCCTCCCATCGCCTGCGCCACCGCATCGACGCACGGGAGCTGGCTGTACGGACCCCACTGGCCGAAGCCGCTCAGCGCCGCGTAGATGAGGCGCGGGTTCTCCTGCCGGAGCGCCTCGTACCCGAGCCCCAGCCGGTCCATCGTCCCCGGCCGGAAGTTCTCCACGACCACGTCCGCGTGCCGGACGAGCTGGCGGATGAGCTCCTTCCCCTCGTCCGTGCGCAGGTCGACACAGATGCCCTTCTTCCCCCGGTTCGGGCTGAAGAAGAACGTGCTGATCCCCTCGTAATACGGGCCGAAGCCGCGCTGCCGCTCTTCCAGGTGCGGGTACTCGACCTTCACGACCTCGGCGCCGAGGTCCGCGAGCTGCATGGTGCCGAAGGGGCCCGCCAGGGCCCAGGTGAAGTCGAGCACGCGGATTCCTTCCAGCGGTGCGACCATCGCTGCCCTCGCCTCCTCTCATCTCAACGATACCGCGCCGGCCTCGCCGCCAAAGGCGGGCTCTTCGCCCTCCAGGAGCGCCCGCGCGCGGGCGAACACGGCATCGAACATCGCCTCCGTCAGCCGCCCCGTGAACGTGTTCTGCTGGCTCGGGTGGAAGGAGCAGAGCAGCCGCCGCCCGCCGGGGAGCGGATGCTCGGCCCCATGGGCGAACTTCGGGCGCGGGCGCAGGCCCGCGACGTCGGCCACGGCCGCGCAGGCGAAGCTCCCGAGCGCCACGACGACCCGCACGCGGTCGAGGATCTCCCACTCGCGCCGCAAGTACGGGAGGCAGTTCGCCCGCTCCTCGCTGGTGGGTCGGTTCTGCGGCGGCGCGCAGCGCACGGCGGCGGTGACGTACGCGTCCTCGAGCCGCAGGCCGTCGTCGCGCGAGCGCGACTCCGGCTGGTTGGCGAAGCCCGCCTTCCAGAGCGCGCGGAAGAGCCAGTCACCGGAGCGGTCGCCGGTGAAGATGCGCCCGGTGCGGTTGCCGCCGTGCGCCGCGGGGGCGAGCCCGACCACGAGCAGGCGCGCCTCCGGGTCTCCGAACCCCGGCACCGGCTTCCCCCAGTACTCCCAGTCCCGGAACGCCGCCCGCTTCTCCCGCGCCACCCGCTCCCGCCATTCCACGAGCCGCGGGCAGCGGCGGCAGGCGACGACCTCCGCCTGCAGCGCCTCCAGGGCAGCGCGATCGGTCACTCACCGAACTCCGCCACGGCGTCCTCCGGCAGCCCGCCCCGCGCCAGCTCCTCCACCGCCTCCGCCGCCCGCGCCAGCTCCTCCTCCGTGTTGTAGGCGTGGATGGAGAAGCGGATGCCGTCGAGCCCCGGAAGCGACCGGCAGACGATCCCCCGCCTGCTCTGGAGCACCCCGGACGCCACGCGGGCGCTGCCGAAGGGCAGGGAGCCGATGCGGAAGCTGAGCAGCCCGGCCCGCAGCTCCGCCGCCGAGGGCGTGAGGATCGACACCGAGGGGATCGCCGCCAGCAGGGCCCGGGCGCGGTCGTGGAGCTCCCGGATGCGTGCCAGGATCGCGTCCGCCCCGACGTTGAGGTACCGCTCGAGGGCCGCGTTCGCCCCGGCAACGAGGAGCGGGCTCACGGTCGTGAGCTCGAACTTCGTGATCAGCTCCCGCTCCGGCTCGAACGTCCCGCGGGTGTCCCAGCGGCGGGCGGCGCGGCCGGCAACCTTCACCGGCTCCACCTCGGGGATGAGGTCCTGCCGGATGTACAGCGCGCCGATGCCGTCCGGCCCGCAGAGCCACTTGTGCGCCGTGAGGGCGTAGAAGTCGACGTTCGTCGCGCGCACGTCGAGCGGGATGTGCCCGGCGCTCTGAGCGCCGTCGACGAGCACCCGCGCGCCGACCGCGTGCGCCCGCTCCACGATCTCCCCCAGGGGGAGCCAGAGGCCGGTGAGGTAGCTCACCTCCGAGAGGAGGACGAGCTTCACCCGGCCGTCGAGGGCGCGGTCGAACCGCTCCAGCGCCTCGGCGGCGCTCTCCACGCCCTCGAGGTCGACGATCCGCACCTCGCAGCCGCGCCGCTCCCGCTGCACGTACGCGGGCACGAGGCCGGACGGATGCTCGATGTTCGTCGTGACGATGACGTCGCCGGCCTGCAGCCCGAGGCCGTTCACCACGACGTTGATGCCCTCCGTCGTGTTCTCCATGACCGCGATCTCCTCGGGGAGGGCGCCGAGGAGCCCTGCGAACAGCTCCCGGTACCGCGCCTTCGCCTCCCGCCCCCGCTCCATCAGCTCGCGGCGGGTGGGACCGAGCCGCAGCTCCTCCTCGAGCCAGGCCCGCATGGCGGCCGCCACCGTCTCCGGGAGGGGTCCGGACCAGCCCGCGTTCAGGTAGATGCAGCTCGCGGCCGCAGGAACCTCCTGCCGGTACCGCGTCCAGTCGACCGGCGCGCTCATCGCTCGCACGGTAGCACAGCGCGGGCGATCCCGTTCAGTCCTGCTCGAAGATCACGCGCGCCACGACGGCGGCGGGGAGCTCGTCGCTCTCCGTGACGACCAGCTCGAGGACGTCGTCGACCTCGAAGGGGACGTAGTTGAAGGTGCGGGGCAGAGGCCGCCACACGGGCTCGGAGTCGGGGGCGAAGTATCCGTCGACGTGCGCTTCGGGGACGGCGAGGATCGTCTGGGACGGGCGCCCGTCGCGCGCGACGGTGCGGATGTGGACGTCGGTCGAGGTGGGAGCCGCGGGGTGGTAGCGGAGGTGGACGGCGAGGATGCGGCCGCGCACGGGCTCGCGCGTGCGCGCCGTGCCGGAGGCCTTGCCGCGCATCCCAGCCGTATCGACGACGAGCAGCACCTGGTCGAGGCGCGGGAGCTTCGGGGCCTGGCCGGCACTCGCCGTGGTCAGGTCGTACAGGCGGCCCTCCGCGTCGGGGTCGGGGGACATCTGCTCGGCGATCACCGACTCGTCCTCGGCGTCGCTGCCTTCGCCCCACGGGTGCAGCTTCGGCATCGCGTGCTCCTTCGTCAGCCTCTAAGCCCAGATTACCAGCAAGCCGTTCCCGCACGTCCGCCGGAGCCGTACCGGCGGCCGTGTCGCCGTTTTCCCCGGAGGGACGGAAGGGCCGAGGAGGGCGCCGGTGCGCCGGCACGAGGAAGCGCGGGACTCTGCCGCTCGAGCCTGCCCCGATGCACGTCCACCAGCCGCCGCTCGAGAGGCGCAGGGTTCGAGGGCGAGGGGTCGGCACGGACCGGAGGGGCGGGCAAGGGAGCAGCCCTGCACGCGGCGCAGGCGCACACGGAGGGTTCCTGCGGGTCGAGAGCTCCCGGGCGGAGCGGACGGGGATGCTCGCGAGCAAGCGCCCGGGCGGCTCGCAGGCAAGAGCGTGCGCGAAGAGGAGGAAGGAGGATCTCCGGCGGCGCGCCGGGCGCGGGGCAAACGAAAACCCCCATCCTCCATCGCTTGGGGGTCGCTACGTCGGATGCCGGCGCGCTTCCGGGCTACCGCTGCTCCCGCGCCGGGCGTTGAGCAGGGGCTTCGCTCCGTTGTGCTCGCCGCGCCGCCTCGCAGATGCGGCAGCGGCACACGCTCACGTGGACGAACGTCCTCGGCATCGGCTCACCTCCTTTCTCGCTGGTCTTGCCTCGATCCTACGACGTAACCTTCGGCCGCTTGTCAACGTTCGTTCACGGGGCGCGCGCCGTGCGGGCCCGCCGGACCCCGGATAGGATCGTGCTGCCGCCGGGCGGGCCGCAGCGCGGCCGGCGGCAGACCGAACGGAGGGGTGGAGGATCCCGTGCCCATCTCGAAGCTGCTCATCGCCAACCGGGGAGAGATCGCCGTGCGCATCGCCCGCACGGCGGCAGCGCTCGGCATCCGCACCGTCGGCGTGTTCTCCGAGGACGACGCTGCCTCGCCGCACCTGGCGTCCATGGACGAGACCGTCCCCCTGCGCGGCCGGGGCCCCGCGGCGTACCTCGACGTCGCCGCCGTCGTGGAGGCAGCGCGGCGGTCCGGCGCCGAAGCCCTCCACCCCGGCTACGGGCTGCTGGCCGAGGACCCTCGCCTGGCGCGGGCGTGCGAGGAGGCGGGCATCCGCTTCGTCGGCCCGCGCCCCGAGACGCTGGACCTCTTCGGCGACAAGGCTCGCGCCCGCGCGCACGCCCAGGCGTGCGGGATCCCGGTCCTTCCCGGCCGCGACGAGCCGGTCAGCCTCGACGAAGCGCGGGCGTTCTTCGCCTCCCTCCCATCGGGCTCGGCGATGGTCATCAAAGCCGTGGGCGGGGGCGGCGGGCGCGGGATGCGCGTGGTCGAGCGCGCGGAGGAGATCGAGGAGGCGTACGCGCGCTGCGCCTCGGAGGCCGCCGGCGCCTTCGGCCGGCCGGAGCTGTACGTGGAGCGCTTCCTCCCCCGTGCCCGGCACGTGGAGGTGCAGGTCGTCGGCGACGCCGAGGGGCACGTCGTCCACTGCTGGGAGCGCGACTGCTCCCTCCAGCGGCGGTACCAGAAGCTCGTCGAGCTCGCCCCCGCGCCGTTCCTCCCCGACGACGTCCGCCGCCAGCTGCTGGAGGCGGCGGTGACGATGGCGGCGCGCGCGGGGTACACCGGCGCCGGCACGTTCGAGTTCCTCCTCGATGCGGAGGACCCCCGCCAGTGGTTCTTCATCGAAGCGAACGCGCGGCTGCAGGTCGAGCACACCGTGACGGAGGAGGTGCTCGGGCTCGACCTCGTGGCCATCCAGCTCCGCGTGGCGGAGGGTGCGCGGCTGGCGGACCTCGAGCTGGGCGAAGGACCGCCGCCGCCGAGGGGCATGGCGGTGCAGTTCCGCGTGAATGCGGAGCGCCTGGAGCCGGACGGCTCGGTCCGCCCGAGCACCGGCGTGGTCGAGGAGCTCGAGCTCCCCGGCGGCCCCGGAGTGCGGGTGGACGCCGCCCTGCGTACCGGCTACCGGCCGAACCCGCGCTTCGACCCGCTCCTCGCCAAGCTCGTGGTGCACGTCCCCGAGCCGGACTTCGGCGCGCTCGTGCGGCGCGCGCGGGCGGCCCTCCGCGAGCTCCGCCTGGAGCCGATCGTGACGAACCGGTACTTCCTCCGCGCGCTCTGGGACCGGCCGGAGCTCCCTCGGTACGAGGTGCACACCCGATTCATCGATGAGCACCTCAGCGAGCTGCTCGCGACGGCGGAGGCGCTCCGCGCCGACCCGCTCGCCGTGCTGGAGCACGGGAAGCGGCCGGCGGAGGCGGAGCCGGAGACGCGCGCCGAGCCCGCGCCCGAGGGCGCCCACGCCGTGCGCGCGCCCCTGCAGGGGACGGTCGTCGCCATCGAGGTCCAGGAGGGGAGCGAGGTCCGGCCCGGCCAGACGCTCCTCATCCTCGAGGCGATGAAGATGGAGCACGTCGTCGCCGCCGAGCGGGCGGGGCGCGTCCTGCGCATCGACGTCGCCGTCGGCGAGACCGTCGCCGAGGGCGAGCCGCTCCTCTACCTCGAGGTGGCGGAGGGCGCCGGCGAGGCAGGCGCGGCCGGCGGGGACCTCGACCTCGACGTGATTCGGCCGGACCTCGCGGAGGTGATCGAGCGGCACCGGAAGACGCTCGACGAGGCGCGGCCCGAGGCGGTCGCCCGCCGCCGCGCCACCGGGCAGCGCACGGCGCGGGAGAACATCGAGGACCTCTGCGACCCGGGCACCTTCGTCGAGTACGGGGCGCTCGTCATCGCCGCCCAGCGCCGGCGCCGGCCCGTGGAGGAGCTCATCGAACGCACGCCGGCCGACGGCCTCATCGCCGGCATCGGCCACGTCAACGGCCACCTCTTCCCGCCGGAGAAGTCGCGCTGCGTGGTCATGGCGTACGACTACACCGTGCTGGCGGGCACCCAGGGGCACATGAACCACCGCAAGAAGGACCGCATGTTCGAGCTCGCCTACAAGTGGCGGCTGCCGGTCGTCTTCTTCACCGAAGGGGGCGGCGGCCGCCCGGGCGACACCGACGCCCCCGGCGTCGCCGGGCTCGACACGATGGCCTTCCACCTCTGGGGGAGGCTGAGCGGGCTCGTGCCGCTCGTGGGCATCAACTCCGGGCGCTGCTTCGCGGGGAACGCCGCCATCCTCGGCTGCTGCGACGTCATCATCGCCACCGCGAACTCGACCATCGGCATGGGCGGCCCGGCGATGATCGAGGGCGGGGGCCTCGGCGTCTACCGGCCGGAAGAGGTGGGGCCGATGTCCGTCCAGGTCCCGAACGGCGTCGTGGACATCGCCGTCCAGGACGAGGCGGAGGCGGTGCGGGTCGCGAAGCAGTACCTCTCCTACTTCCAGGGGCCGATCTCGACCTGGGAGTGCGAGGACCAGCGCATCCTGCGCCACCTCGTGCCGGAGAACCGGCTGCGGGCGTACGACGTCCGCCGCGTCATCGAGGCGCTCGCCGACAAGGGCTCGGTGCTCGAGCTGCGGCGGGAGTTCGGGAAGGCAATGATCACGGCGCTCATCCGCATCGAGGGTCGGCCGCTCGGTCTCATCGCCAACAACCCGAACCACCTCGGCGGCGCCATCGACGCGGCCGCGGCGGACAAGGCGGCGCGCTTCCTCCAGCTCTGCGACGCCTTCGACCTGCCGGTCCTCTCCCTCTGCGACACGCCGGGGATCATGGTCGGGCCGGAGTCGGAGAAGGAGGCGAACGTGCGCCACGCGGCGCGGATGTTCGTCGTGGGCGCGAACCTCACCGTCCCCTTCATCACGGTCGTGCTGCGGAAGGGGTACGGCCTCGGCGCGCAGGCGATGGCGGGCGGGAGCTTCCACGCCGCCACGCTCACCGTCTCCTGGCCGACGGGCGAGTTCGGCGGCATGGGGCTGGAGGGCGCGGTGAAGCTCGGCTACCGGCGGGAGCTGGAGGCGATCCAGGACCCGGTGGAGCGGAAGCGCGCCTTCGACGAGATGGTGGCGCGCATGTACGAGCACGGGAAGGCGCTGAACATGGCCACCCACTTCGAGATCGACGACGTCATCGACCCCGCCGACACGCGCCGGGTCGTGCTGGGCGTCCTCGACGCCATGCCGCCGCCCCCGCCGCGCACCGGGAAGAAGCGCCCCAACATCGAGACCTGGTGAACGAAGGAGCGCCCCGGCTCCGGCCGGGGCGCGGGTCCGTGTCCTCCCAAAGCGTGCCGTGAACAACTGGTCGATCACGACGATCGCTACAGGCGCCGCTGTCGCGTCACGAGCGCGTCTGAAAAACGACAACCTAGCTGCGGCCTCTTGGCTTCCATGTTTGTCTAAATCTTGCGACAGGACACTCCGGAAACTCTAGCCACGAGCTACCGTTGTATTGCTTGCCGTTGTATGCTACATTGGCTCAGACGCGCGAAGCTGCCCTCGGCATGGAAGCTGAGCGCAGTCTAAAAACTCGGAACCAGGAGTGCTTCCATGTGGGTCAAGAACATCAACGGCACGGGAGACGTATCGCCTTGCCGATGCGGCTCCTCGCGAGATCATTGGCGTAAGGTGAGCAGGCAGCCGTGGCCAACGCGCTGTCCAGTCATTGGATGCACAAACTCACCGGAGGTTGGCGCCCACGTCCAGAAAGGTGGCCCGAGCTCGGACGAGGCGTGGTATAGCTTGCCACTCTGTCAGGAGCACAACCTGTCTCCCTGGCCGCTGCAGGTGTCCCATCACATTCCGCTTGTGCCGGCCAATAGAGCAATCTGCCCATAATTGTCCCAGACCCGCCCCAACATCGAGACCTGGTGAACGAAGGAGCGCCCCGGCTTCGGCCGGGGCGCTCGCGCTCGAGCCGCTGGGCTCGGCCTACTCGAACGTCTGGAAGTCCCAGGTCTCGCCGGCGCGGTACTTGCGGATGACCCGGCGGGAGACGACCATCCGGTGCACCTCATCGGGACCGTCCGCGATCCGCAGGGTGCGGGCCGACTTGTACATCGCCTGCAGCGGCGTGTCCGTGGTGACGCCGAGCGCGCCGTGCACCTGGATCGCCTTGTCGATGACGTCGCAGGCCACGTTCACGACGAAGAACTTGATCATCGAGATCTCGACCCGCGCCTCGTCGCCGGTGTCGATCTTCTGCGCCGCCTGCATGGTGAGGAGGCGCGCCGCCTGGATGTTCACGAGCGAGTCGGCGATCCAGTTCTGGATCGTCTGCTTGTCCGCGAGCGGGCCGCCGAAGGCCTCGCGGGTCACCGCCCGCTGGCACATGAGGTCGAAGGCGCGCTGGGCGAGGCCGAGCGTGCGCATGCAGTGGTGGATGCGGCCGGGGCCGAGCCGCTTCTGAGCGATGCGGAAGCCCTCGCCCTGCGGCCCGAGGAGGTTCGTCACCGGGACGCGCACGTTGTCGTACAGGATCTGCGGGTGGTTGGCGTCCGGCTCACCCCAGACCTCGATGATGCGCTCGATCTTGAAGCCGGGGGTATCCGTCGGGACGATGATCTGGCTGAACCGCTTGTGCGGCGGGGCGTCGGGGTCCGTCATCGCCATGACGATGGCGAAGGTCGCGCCGATGGCGCCGGAGCTGAACCACTTCCGCCCGTTGATGACCCACTCGTCACCCTCGCGAACCGCGCGCGTCTGCAGGTTCGTCGGGTCGGCGCCGGACACCGCGGGCTCCGTCATGGAGAAGCAGGAGCGGATCTCGCCGGCGACGAGCGGCTTGAGCCACTTCTCCTTCTGCTCCTCGGTGCCGAAGAGCCAGAGGATCTCCGCGTTCCCGGAGTCGGGCGCCTGGGAGCCGAAGGCGCGGGGCGCGACGAGGCTGCGGCCGATGATCTCGTTCATGTACGCGTAGGTGAGGAACGGGATCCCCATGCCGCCCGCCTCCTTCGGCATGTGCGGCGCCCAGTACCCGTTCTTCTTGTTGATGGCCTGCAGCTCCTTCATGAGCGCCTCGGCCTTCTCGCCGCCCTTCTCCAGGACGCGCTCGTTCGGGTAGATGTACTCGTCCATGAAGCGCTTGACGTATTCGCAGCGCTGCTTCGTCTCCTCTGACAGCTGCAGCACGGTGTCCGGCACGTTCGACCTCCTTGATTTCGAAACGCTGATCTAGCACGCCCGATACTGGAACTTCCGGGCATTGTTTGCAACTGCCTATCGGTCTCTTCGCCCCCGTTGAGCGGCCCCCGAGGGCTCCCTCACCCCGGACCCGCGCCCTCGAGGCGCGACTTCAGCGTGGCGAGGAACGCCCCCGCCTCGTGGCCGTCGATGGCCCGGTGGTCGAAGGTGAGGCAGAGGTTCACCATCGCCCGGATGGCGATGGCGTCGCCGTCCACGACCACCGGCCGGCGCACGACCCGCTCCAGGGTGACGATGGCCACCTGGGGCGGGTTCAGGATGGGGCGGGAGGCGATGGAGCCGAAGGCCCCCGTGTTGTTCACGGTGATCGTGCCCCCTTCGACCTCCTCCAGCCGGAGCTCGCCCGCCCGGGCGCGCTCGACGAGGTCGTCGAGGGCGCGGGCGAGGCCTTCGAGGCTGAGCTCCTGCGCGCGCCGCAGCACCGGCACCACGAGGCCCGACGGGGCAGCGACGGCCACCCCGAGGTGGACGTCCCGGTAGCGGCGCAGCTCGCCGTCCTCGAAGCGGGCGTTCAGGGCCGGGTGCTCGCGCAGCGCCTCGCAGAGGGCGCGGGCGAAGAAGGGGAGGAGGGTGAGGCGGCGGCCGAGGCGCTCGGCGGTCCGCTCGCGGAGGCGGAGCAGCTCGGTGACGTCCGCCTCCACCATCGTCCACGCCTGCGGGATCTCGCGGGCGGCGCGGGAGAGGCGCTCGGCGATCGTGCGCCGGGTGGGCGTGAGCGGGACCACCTCGTACTCGAACCCGGACGGTGCCGCTTCCGCCGCGGCCGCCGCAGGCGCCGGGGGCGCTTCTGCCGCCGGCCGCTCGCCCTCCCGGCGGGCGATGAACGCCTCGACGTCCTTTCGCGTCACCCTCCCGCCCACGCCCGTCCCGGGGACCTGCTCGAGGTCGATGCCGTGGAGGGCGGCGAGGCGGAGCACGGCGGGCGAATAGAAGCGGCGCCGCGACCCGGGAGCGCGCTCGGGGGCCGCGCGCTCGCCGCGGGCC
>FWWL01010215.1_pt1 | contig 10954 bp, 10 predicted proteins | sample 2228331 | NCBI WGS metagenome assembly FWWL01 (sample SAMEA103939775, study PRJEB20133) | metagenome
GAGATTGCGTTTCGGCCGGATATGCCGGTGGGGCCGTTAAACCGGGTGGCGGATAACTCTCTGGCGAAGAAACTGCTGGGCTGGGAGCCCCAGGTGCCGTTCCGGGAGGGGCTGAAGCGCACCATCGACTGGTATTTCGCCACCAAGGACCGCGAGCAGGTGCGGAAGATTCTGGGCCGGATGCTGACCGAGCGCTGAAACGGGATGGAACCGGTGCGGGTCAACATCCTCGGCGTCGGCGTCAGCGCCATCAACATCCCGATGGCGCTGGAGATCATTGGCGGCTGGATCGCCCGGCGGGAGCCCCATTATGTTTGCGTGACCGGCGTTCACGGGGTGATGGAGAGCCAGCGGGATGAAAGTCTGCGCCACATCCATAACCGGGCCGGGCTGGTTACCCCCGATGGGATGCCGCTGGTCTGGCTGTGCCGCCTTTGGGGAGTCCATTATGTGGGGCGGGTCTACGGCCCGGACCTGATGCTCGCCCTGTGCGAGCGCTCGGTCGCTGCGGGATGGCGGCACTTCTTCTACGGAGGGGCCGAGGGCGTGCCGGAGCGACTGGCCCTCGTGCTACAAAGCCGGTTTCCGGGGTTACAGGTGGTGGGGCACTACTCTCCACCTTTCCGCCCGCTCACGGCGGAGGAGGATGAGCAGGTTGTCCGCATGATCAACGATGCCGCCCCGGACATCGTCTGGGTCGGGCTCAGTACGCCCAAGCAGGAGCGCTGGATGGCAGAGCACGTGGGGCGACTCACGGCTCCGGTCTTGATCGGCGTCGGTGCTGCCTTTGATTTCCTCTCCGGCCGGAAGCGTCAGGCTCCTCGCTGGATGCAACACGCCGGTCTGGAATGGCTCTTCCGCCTGCTCAGCGAGCCCCGGCGGCTCTGGCGGCGGTATTTGATCAATAATCCTATCTTCATTGCCCTGGTGCTTTTGCAGATAACGGGGGTTCGCCGCTATGACCTGTGAAAGGAGGGGAGATGTTACAGCGGTTCAGCGTGAACTTCGCGGTCTTCTCCATGGCGATGGACGCGCTCTCCACCCTGGCCGCCCTTCATCTGGCGGCCCTCCTCCGCACCCGCTGGGACCTTCCTTTCCAGCGACCGCTGGATGCCGTTCACCTGCCCCTCTACATCTACCTGATTGCCCCGGTGCTGTGGGTGCTGGTTTTCCTGACCGCTTCCGTCTATAACCCCCGGCGGGTCTACCAGGTCACCGAGGAATTCCAGCGCGTGAACCTCGGAATGGGGTTCGCCGCCCTGGCATTCGCCGGCCTGCTGTTCTTCTCTTTCCGCCAGGTCTCCCGCTGGTGGTGCATCCTCTTCCTGATGATCAACTTTCTTCTGCTGCTCGCGTGGCGGGCTGTCGTCCGCCTCATCTGGCGGTTGCGTCGGGCGCCGCCTGCCCGCACCCGGATATTGATCGTCGGTGCGGGAGAGGTAGGCCGGCGGGCCGGGGAGGCGGTCCGCGCCCACACGCGGGCCGGGATGGAACTGGTCGGCTATCTGGATGACCGTCCCGCCGGGAACGACCTGCCCATTCTGGGAACTCTGGATCAGGTGCGGGAGGTAATATGCCGGTACAGCGTGGACGAGGTTGTCATCGCCCTGCCCCGGCGGGCCTATCAGCGGCTGGACTGGCTGGTGGAGACCATGCTGGACCTCCCGGTCCGCGTCCACGTCATCCCCGACTATTTTGCGCTGGCCCTCTGGCGGGCCAACTGGACCGAGTTTGCGGGTATCCCGACCATAGACCTGCGCGCCCCGGCGATAGACGGTTTCCAGCGCCTCATAAAGCGGATATTTGACCTCGTGGTAGGGGGAATGATTACACTGGCCCTTCTTCCCGTGATGGGGATCGTCGCCCTGGCGGTCAAACTGGATTCGCCCGGGCCGGTGCTCTTCCGCCAGCAACGGGTAGGAGAGAACGGTCGCCTCTTCACGATGTATAAATTCCGCTCTATGATCGTCGGGGCGGAGGAGTTACAGGAGCAGGTGAACGAGATGGACGGAAAGGGGCGAATTATTCACAAAAAACGGGACGATCCCCGGGTGACCCGGGTGGGACGGTTCATCCGGCGCTTCAGCCTGGACGAGTTGCCCCAGTTGTTCAATGTCCTGAAAGGGGATATGAGCCTGGTGGGGCCCCGGCCGGAACTCCCCTGGCTGGTGGATCGGTATGAGCCCTGGCAGCGGAAGCGCTTTGCGGTGCCCCAGGGCATCACCGGCTGGTGGCAGGTGAACGGCCGCGCCGATCATCCCATGCACCTGAGCACCGAGGAGGACCTCTACTACATCCAGAACTATTCCCTCTGGCTGGACATTTACATCCTGCTCAAGACCCCCTGGGTGGTGCTGCGGGGCAAGGGGGCCTATTGACCGCGAAGCCCCGTGCTCCCTGGATGGATTGGGTTGAGGGGGCCGTTTTAAGTGTCAGCGCCCCTCTCCTGGTATTCCCCACCGTCCGCCCCCGCTGGACCGTGGTGGCGCTGGTGGCGCTGGCGGCGGTGTGGTTGCTCCGCTGGGCCCTCCGCCGAGAACCGTGGCCGCTCACCCCTTTCAACGGGGCACTGCTCCTCTTTGCCCTGATGATTCCGGTGGCGATTCGGGTTTCGGTTGCGCCGGAGTTCTCCTACCCTGACGGTATTCGTCTTGTCTTGGGGCTGGCCGTCTTCCGGTATATTGGCTTCCTGGCGCGCACAAGGCGACGGTTAATATGGGCTTCGATCGTCTTCTGTCTGGCAGGCCTTTTGGCCACTGGTATTGGTGTGATCGCAGTCCAATGGCCGGAAAAGGCGGCTTTTCTATCCCCTCTGACAGAGCACTTGCCTCGCCTGATTGCTTTATTTCCGGAGGATCAAGGACCTCCCGGAGTTCATCCCAACCAACTCGCGGCCATCCTAATGATCTTCCTGCCGCTGGCAGTCACATTGACGATGTGTTGGCCCTATGATGGACGTTCCACCTGGCGTAAGGTTCCCCTCCTTGTCACCGTTGCAGTATGGGGAGCACTGACGGGGAGTACGCTCTTACTGACCCAATCTCGCAGCGGTTGGATCGGCGGATGGGCAGGAATAGCAGCCGCTCTGGCTCTCCTGGGGAGCACCTTACCTCGGTCTTGGAGAAAGTGGACAGTCTGGGGAACTTGCGCGGTGTTGATAATTCTTCCGCTGGGCTGGATCGTCCACATTGGTCCAGAAGGTATATCCCACCTCTGGGAGAACCCTGCGGATGAGACAGCAGTGGGCTCATTGAATACTCTTGTCTTCCGACAGGAAGTCTGGCGATGGGCTTTGGTGGGAGTCCGGGATTTCCCCTTCACTGGCTGCGGGTTGGGAGCATTTCGCCGGGTGGCCCGGATTCTTTACCCGCTTGACCCGTTAAAAGTATCCCCGAATTACGACATTGGTCACGCCCACAACATCTTCCTCCAGACCGCGCTGGATTTGGGGATCCCGGGGCTGGTGGCCTACGTGGCCCTGCTGCTGGTGGCGGGGGCGGCCTGCTGGAATGTGGCCCGGCAGGGCGACCCGCTAACCCGCCCGCTGGCGATCGGCCTGGCCGCCGGGCTCCTGGCCCTGCACACCTACGGGATGACCGACGCCATGGCCCTGGGCTCCAAACTCGCCGTCGTCTTCTGGTTCGCCCTGGGGTTGATTGCCGGTATCTGTCCGCACTCCGCAGTCCACAGTCCACAGTCCGCAGTCATCAGTCCATAGTCCATAGTCCGCAAGTCTATGGGCTTGCGCAGTAATTCGCCCTCCATAGGAAAGAGTTGGGGTGTGGGGTTTGTGTGGGCGGCTTCGCCGCCCACACAAACCCCGCTTTCCCTTTTTTTCACGGGCACGCTGCTCCCCGAAAGGGATTTGCTGCACAAGCCCGTCCATTGATGTATCTTGACAAGGGGGCGAATCGGGAATATAATCTGGTCAACTTGACCTGTTGGAGGGGGTAAATGGTCCGATCTATTGGGTTGGCGGAAGCTAAAAGTAAACTTTCCGACCTGGTCGGGCGGGTCGCTTACGCCGGGGAGATGTTCATTCTGGAACGGCGGGGCCGCCCAATGGCCATGCTGATCGGAGTGGAGGAGTACCAGCGCCTGAAAGAACTGGCGGGGATTTCGGAAACGCCCTCCCATGTATCGCTCCCCCCGGAACTGCGCCGTCGGCAGGAAATGCTGGTGGCTCAGGCACGCCAGATGGAGGCCCGTTTTGGGGATCCGGTGGACGGACTGGCGAGATTGCTCCGCCATCTACCACCAGAAGAGGATCGTTTCTGGGCAGAGATTCACGAGACAGGCTGATGGCAGTTTATGACATTGCGGACCCCCACATACCGCTACCAGCCCAACTGGTAGTGGACACCTCTTTGTTGCTGGCCCTGCGATCGGGAGACGATAACCCACAAGCCCCCCTCGCGCGAGAGTTTATCCGGCGATTGCGCCAGCAAATCCTGGCCTATCGGACGGTCGCCTGGCTTCCCATCTCGGTACGCCAGGAATGCTATCATGTGATTCTGGCCAATCGCCTCCGCTATATGTGGGAGAAAATGGACCCCGCTACTCGGCCGCCCAACTGGCTGGTAATGTATAAGCGTCAGCCGGAACTGTTAACTGCTGGATTCCCGGACCTGCTGGAGTTTGATAGGATTCTGGCTACCATCCCGCTGACGCCGGTGCAACCGGAGGACCTGGCGCTGTCGGCGGAAAGAGAGCCTCTGGAGGAGCGGCTTCGGTACTACATCACGACCTGCTGCCTCTTACCGCAGGATGCGTTGATTCTCGCCGAAGCGGAACGATTGGGAGTGCAGGCAGTCGCCACTCTGGACCAGGACTGGCAGCGGCTAACCACCTTTGATGTGTACACCCATCCGGTCATTGCAGCCTGGCAGGAGAAATTCCTATGAAATCCGCCTCCATCGGTGTTCATCCGCGTTCTGTTCCCTCGCCACCGGAAGGATAATGGATTTCCTGCATGTCGCCGCCAATACCCTCTGGATTCTGGGCCTGGCCCTTCTGCTGGCGACCCTCAGTTGGGCCCGCTGGGTGGCGCAGACGGAGCATCTTCGCTGGGGGGAAGTCGTCCGCCGCCCCGGCGTTCGGAGGGCGCTGGGAACCGGGCTGGCCCTCTTCTGCGCCGGGCTGGCCGCGACGGAGGACTGCCCGGGAGTCCGGGTCCTGTGGGGAGCGCTGGCCCTCCTCTGGATGGTGCAGGGATGGTGGCCGACGAGGGAACAACGTTGAGCAAAGATTCTGATCGGGCCATGCGGCCGCGCCGTTTCGGCGTGAATGTTTTCCCTGCTATGTGGCGCAGCCCGCTATGGCGCTGGGGGATTGGCATCGGCGTCGCGATTCTCTCTATCGGATTGCTGGCACGGGAGGTCGCCTGGCCCGATGTGGCCCGCGCCCTGGCCGCTGCGGATTACCGCTGGGCGCTGCTGGGAATGGTCGCCATTGCTGGCACCTTCTTCACCCGCACCCGCCGCTGGCAGGCCCTCCTCTGGCACACCCACGTCCCCACCCGCCCGGCGATGACCGCCCTCCTGGTGGGCCAGGTGGTGAATCTCATCCTCCCGATGCGCAGCGGCGACGTGGTGCGGGCGGTGTGGATCGCGCCGGAAAGGGATACCGGCGCTCCCGAAGCCCTCGGCAGCATCGCGGTGGAGAAAGTGTGGGACCTGCTGGCCCTGCTGGCCTGTGGGCTGATCCTGCTGGTCTGGGTCCCCCTGCCGGATTGGTTCGCCCGCTCGGCCGAGGGGACCGCGCTGGCCCTGCTGGTGGGCGTCGGAGCACTGTGGGCCGGCCTCCACTGGCAGGAGACGCTCTTTGATTGGGCGGGCCGCCTCCTGGCCCGGTTCCCGGCCGGATGGGACCGGGCGCTCCTCCCCCCCTTGCGCCGCCTGGCCAACGGCCTGGAAGGGCTCCGCCGCCCGCGCGTCTCCGGCCAGGCGCTCTTCTGGACGGCGCTGACCTGGGGATTGGGCGCGCTGGCCAACTGGGCCGTTCTGGCGGCCTTCGGCATCCCCTCCGTGGTCGCCGCCCTGTTCCTCCTCGCCGCCCTGATGGCCGGGGGGACGGTCCCCACCCCGGGGCGGCTGGGACTGTTTGAGGGCATCTGTGTCCTCTCCCTGGGACTTTTCAACGTCCCTCAAGACATCGCCCTGGCGGCCGGGCTGGTGCTCCATGGCGTGGTAATGGGCCCACCGCTGGTCGCGGCAGCCATCCTGGCCCTCTGGTCGGCCCGCCGGAAAGGCACATCATGAACGACCCTCAGTACTCTGTGATTATCCCCGCCTACCAGGCCGAAGCGACCATCGGAGACTGTGTGCGCGCGCTGAACCATCAAACCGTCCCCAGGAACCGCTACGAAATCATTGTGATAGACGACGGCTCCACGGACCAGACGGCCGAGGTAGCCCGCCAGGCTGGCGCCGATAAGGTGCTGACCATCCCTCACGGCGGCCCCTCAGCCGCTCGCAACGCCGGGGTAGAAGTGGCCCGGGGGGAGATTGTCCTCTTCACCGATGCCGACTGTGAGCCGTTCCCGGACTGGATAGAACGGATGACCGCTCCGTTTGTGGACCCCCAGGTCGCGGGCGTCAAGGGGGTCTACCGCACCCGTCAGCAAGGCCCGATCGCGCGCCTGGTGCAGATGGAATACGAATTCCGCTACGAACGCATGGCCCGCCTGCCGGCCATTGATTTCATAGATACCTACGCGGCGGCGTACCGGCGGGACGTCTTTCTCCGCGAGGGCGGATTCCCTGTAGAGGTTCCGGTCCCTTCGGTGGAAGATATAGATTTCTCCTTCCGCCTGGCGCAGGCCGGGTATCGGTTGGTTTTTGTCCCCGACGCGCGGGTCTGGCACACCCACCCTTCTACCCTGAAAGCCTACCTGGCCCGCAAGGCCCGATACGGCTTCTGGCGAGGGCTGATTTACCTCCGTTATCCGGAAAAGCGGAAAGGGGATACCCATACCGATCCTGCTCTGAAGAAGCAACTTGCTTTGCTCTTGCTGATGCTCCTTTCCGCCGGTGGGGGGATCCTCTGGCATCCGTTATGGGTGGCGACTGGCGGCACGTTTCTGGCCTTTCTTCTCACTACCCTGCCCTTCGTCCGCTGGGCCTGGCCCCGGGATCGGGTGGTTGCCTGGACATGGCCGGGGGTGACCTTGTTGCGGGGGCTGGTTCAGGGCGCCGGTCTGGCCCTCGGACTCCTGTACCATCGCTGGGCACACTGGATTGCCCAACCACGCTTAGGATGGACACAAGAGAATCCTTTGGATTCCCGACCATAATTCTCTCTACAGATTCCGCTATCTGCAATTCGCAATTTGTTTCTCGCTATAACGATTTCTGGCGCTACCTGACCGGACGCCAGCATATCCTCTGGAAAAAGGTTCGGTGATGGAGCATTGGCGGGCGATTTCTGAAGAAATGAAATGGCAAGAAGAACGGGCCGAAAGACGCAGCTTCTGGAACCGGTTATTGTATGACTCTCCAGCGTTTGACGCTCTCGTAGAATCGCAAATCTCTTATTTTGAATCCGAACCGGGCTGCTGGGTGTTGGACCTCGGATGCGGCGAAGGGAGACATCTGACAGATATTGCCAAACGTGGCGCCCGTGTCGTAGGGGTGGATATTTCCCCGGCGCGGCTTTCTATGGCAAAAAAGCGCGTTAAGGGAGCAGGTGCGGATTCCGTCTCACTGGTCCAGGCAGACGCGCTGGCTCTACCCTTTGCTTCTGCCACCTTTCCTGCCATTTTCGGCAAGGCGATTTTGCACCATCTGGACGACCGGAATAGAGCAGCGGTTGAAATCCTCCGCGTGCTTCGGCCGGGCGGACGCATCGCGTTTGCGGAGCCGATGTCCGCTCATCCGATCTTCTGGCTGGCGCGCCGTCTTACCCCCGGTCTGCGTCATGCGCGCGAGAAGCCTTTTCGGATGGGCGATTTTCAAAGATTTGTCTCACCTTTCCATAGTACGCAAATTGAAACGTGGTTTTTGCTCACACCACTGGCTTACCTGTTCAGGCTTTCGCCCGGTCTGGAGACGCTCTTCCGGAAGGTTCATACAATCCTCTGCCGTTTGGATGCCTGGTTGTTTCGTAGAATCTCCTTTTTGCGGATGTGGGCCTGGTACGGAGTAGTCAAGGCACAAAAACCCTCCCACGATGAGAGGCAATGATATCCGGAGCGAACGGACCGTTTCTACCCGTTATTTGCCACAAGTAATTGACCTGCTCTTCATTTTCCCCTGCGCGCTATCACTCTACCTGCTCACCCTCCCTCCCACCCTCACCTGGGCCCACTACGGTGCCGACGGGGGGGACCTGGCGACTGCTGTTGCGCTGGGGCGTCTCCCGCATCCCCCCGGGTTCCCCACCTACCTCCTCCTGGGCCGCCTGTTCCTGCACCTCCCCTGGGGCGACCCCGCCTGGCGGCTCAACCTCCTCTCCGCCCTCTCCGCCGCCACCGCCGCCCTCTTTACAACCTGCAATCTGCAATCCGCAATCTGCAATCCGCAATCTGCAATCCGCAATCTGCAATCTGCAATCCGCAATCCGCAATCTGCAATCTGCAATCTGCAATCCGCAATCTGCAATCCGCAATCTGCAATCTGTCTCGCCCTCGCCCCCCTCTTCTGGTCCCAGGCCCTCATCACCGAAGTCTACGCCCCGGCGGCCCTTTTCTCCGCCGCGGTGTTGCTCCTGAGCCTGCGCCGTGCCCCCGCCGGACTGCTGGGGGCGGTCTGGGGGCTGGGCCTGGGCGTCCACCCAACCCTCCTGTTCCTGGCGCCGCTGATCCTCACCGCAACCATCGGGGAAGGGGAAACCACAAAGGACACGAAGGAACTCACAAAGGGCACAAAGGAACATAAAAAAACCTTCGTGTCCTTCGTGTCACCCTTTGTGTCCTTTGTGGTAATAAAAAAAGAGGGCGTTGTGGTCATTGTCGCCCTCCTGGTCGCCGGGCTTCTCTACGGCCCCGTCCTGCTGGCCTACCGGGCCGTCCCCTCCCCCTGGGCCGACCTGAACTCTCCGGCCGACTGGTGGGCCTACGTCAGCGGGCAGATGTACCACCGCTACCTCTTCGCCCTCCCCGCGCCGTTCTGGCCCCGGCGGCTGCTGGCTTATCTTGGGCTCCTGGCCCGCCAGTTCACCCCCGTGGGGGCGCTCCTGGCCTTTTGGGGATGGCGCCGTCTCTGGCGGGAGCGCCGCTCCCTGGCCCTCTCCACCGCCCTGACCTTCGGCCTTTTCAGTCTCTACGCGATCGGGTATAATACGGCCGATTCACTGGTCTACCTGGTCCCGGCTCTGCCGATTGCTGCCCTCTGGCTGGGGGCAGGACTGCAGAGGGCTGCCGAATGGCTGGAGCAACGCCGCCGGTGGGCCGGGTTGTTGCTCCTGTTGCTCCCCCTGGCCCAGGCCGTCTGGGGCTGGGGGGCGATGGACCGGAGCGGGGACGATTCCGCCGTCCGCTGGGCGCGGGAAACCCTGCGCGCCGCGCCTGCCAGTGCCGTGTTGGTCACTTCTCAGGACGCCGCCACCTTCACCCTCTGGTACGTCCGCGACGTCCTGGGCGAGCGTCCCGACGTGCTCATCCTGGATCAGGACCTGTGGGGGCACGAGCCGTACCGCCGAATGATCGCCCGCGAGATCGGGGTTCCCCCCGACCGGTTATCCTGGCCTGCGGACCGCCCGATCTGGAAAGTGACCGCGCCCACTGTCGACTAACGACTACCGACTACCGACTACCGACTACCGACTACCGACTATGAACCGGCATCAACGCGTCGCCATCATTCTCCTGGCCCTGGGAGCAATACTGCTCCTTCTCTGGGGTGTTCGGGTCGCCCAGGCTGGCCTTTCCCTGCGCCGCCATCTGGCCGAAGCAGAGGGACTGGCCCGATCCCCGGAGACGGTGGACCCTCAGGCGGCCTGTGGGCTGGTGCGCGCTTTGCGCCGGGATGTGGAGACGGTGCGCCGGGAAGCGGGCGCACTGGTCTCCCTGGCGCCGGCCCTGGGCGGACTTCCCCGCGTGGGCGGCGACCTGCGCGCTGCCCCCCATCTCCTGGCGATGGCCGACGGCCTCACCGAGGCCGGCACCATCGGATGCGACCTGCTGGGCCCGGTCCTTACCTCCGGCGAGAAGCCTTCTCTGGAAGAGGCTATTCGTCTGGTGGCAGAGAAACGGCCCGACATCGCGCGGGCACAGGCGGCCGTCGCACGGGCAGAAGTGGCCTGGAGGCAGGTGGACCCTTCCCGCCTTTCCCCCCGCCTGGCCCGTAGAGCGGCCCTGGTGGGGCAAATGCTTCCCCTATTGCGGAGCGGGCTGGACATCGCTGCAGCCGCGCCAGACCTGCTGGGGATGGACGGGCCGCGCGTCTACCTCATCATCGCGCAGAACGAGGACGAACGCCGCCCCACGGGGGGCTACATCACCGGCGTGGGAGAAGTGTGGGTGGAGAACGGCCAGATCGTGACGATGACTTTCCGCGATAGTTACGCCGTAGACGACTTCTCCCAGCCCTACCCCGACCCGCCGGAACCGTTCCGGCGCTACATGGGCATAGACCTCTGGGTCTTCCGCGATAGCAACTGGTCGCCCGATTTCCCCACCGCCGCCCGGCAAGCGCTCGCCCTTTACCGGCCGGGGTACAATCTCTCCGTGGACGGCGTGATCGCCGTGGACCAGTACGCGCTCCGGGAACTGGTCGCCGCCGTTGGCCCGCTGACGGTGGAGGGCGTCCCGACGCCGATTACCGCCGATAGTCTCATCCCCTACATCCGTCAGGCCTGGGCACCGGACGACGGCAACCTGACCGGGGAATGGTGGCGGGAGCGCAAGTCCTTTATGAGGCCGCTGGCCGAAGCGCTCTGGACGCGCCTTCGGGCGGGAGATGTGGACGGCCTCCGGCTGGCGAAGACGGTGCTCCGTCTGCTGGATGGGAAACAC
>FWWL01010216.1_pt1 | contig 10954 bp, 9 predicted proteins | sample 2228331 | NCBI WGS metagenome assembly FWWL01 (sample SAMEA103939775, study PRJEB20133) | metagenome
AAAAGAAATATCAATTGCGTTCCATACAACAAAAGCAGGTAAATTTAGAATATATCTTTTTACAACTTACTGGCGAAAAACCTGCTTACGACGAGATAGACACAGAACGAGGGGAATAAAATTATGCTCGGTTTTCTACTGATTATGAAAGCAGAAATTATACGAGGCTGGATTATCACTCGCCGATATTGGTTCCGCACCCTGACTGGACTTATCATCGGCTACGGAATGTTGATGATACTTATAGCAGGTTTCTTTTACAGTCAGCCTGCAATTGAAAAAGGGATAACTCAGCTGGATGACCCCACGAGGGCTACAAACTATATTTTGGGGTTTATTATTGGCTTATTTGCCTTCGGTGTGATTGGTATGTTCACACAGGGAATACAGGGCATGGCACAAATGGGTATTTTAGAACAACTCTGTTTGAGCCCGTATGGATTGGTGACCAATTTTCTGGCTCGTGCAGTAGTTGCTTCTGTGACTACCATTTTTTATTCTGCTATTATGGTTTACCTCGTCGTAATTAGTGTAGGAGGGAAACTTTATTTTGACCCTATCCCTGTTTTGGTTTTATTAACTCTGTCCTTTGTTAACTTATTGGGGTTCGGTTTTCTGGTTGGAGGATTGGTGCTGGTATTTAAGCAAGTAGGGCAACTGACAGTAATTTTGCGGATGGCTCTATTTGCATTAGCCATATTCGCCCGTGAAGAGTTTTTGGAACAGGGATGGCTTGTCTCCGCTTTTATGCATGCTTTACCTATTACCGATGCTTCTATATGCCTTAAGTATGTTCTCGTAAAAGGACAGATGACCTCTTCCGGTGAATTTATATCTGTATTTTTCCATCCCTCATTCTATTGGCTTTGCGCCAGTTGTATCGTATGGACATTTATCGGAATAACATTATTCAAAGTTATGGAAGATTACAGCAGGTATAAAGGGACACTGGGGATATATTGATGTGCAAACTAAGACCTATTCATACCTTTGAACGGAATGGTAGATACTTTGCGGTAGATGTTTATGATACATTCTGCTTTGAATGCGACAGGATTACACACGATGTTCTCCAATACTACCCGGAAAATTCCCTGAACAAAATATTGCATACTCTAAGTGAAAAATATCCTCAAAATGAATTACTGGAAGTCTGGAATGAGTTAGAATACTTCCGTTCAGTTGGATATATCCTAAAACCTAAGAAATTGGAAGCATGGGCACAATCTCTTACACAGGGTTCTAATCTTAATACTCTTTCCTTCCTGATAGATGAAGAAAAAAAATCAGAAATCCGAAAAACAATTTCACTAACCTGCCTAAAATCACTCCCTTATACACAAACAAATCAAAAATTCAATATAAATTTATGGATTCATAAAAACCCGAATTCACTCCGCAATATTTCAATTTTTTTGAAAGAATTGTTTGAAGAAAAGGTTATCGTACACAGCAAAGACATTCAGATAAAATTTATTATTAGATTCCCAGATTTTACATATCAGCAGGGTAAAATAGAACCCGATGAAAACGTTTTTTTAATTTTTCCTGAAATAAATTCTGATTTTCTGAAACAGTTGGAGGGGGGAGAGGAAAAAGAAATACCCAATTTATTAAACAGTAGCAATGGATGTATTCTGTATATACCCGAAAAAATATCTTTCCCAAATACGGTTGAAAACTTACATAATCAAGGATTTAAAAAAATATATCTGGATATATTCGCTCCCCTTGCGTTAAATCCAGAATTAGGGATACAGGCATTTTACAAAGAACTAAACAATTTAAGTGTGGCATACACACAGCAGTTGAAAAAAAGGAATAGATTTGTTTTAGAACCTATTATGCAATTATTCCTGAATATTCTGAATGGAACTCCTATCAAACGACAGGACCCCGCAGGTGTAAAGGAATGGTTTATCACACCGGATGGAGATATTTATGGAGGATACTTATACTTCCGAAAAAAAATATGCAAAATAGGAAATATATTTCATGAGGAAACCTCTCTAAAAGAAGCGGAGAAGATATATTGTTTGGGTATAAATTCTGTTCCTGTATGTATTCGTTGTTGGGCTCAAAATTTCTGTGGAGGTGGGAGTGGAGCAATTCATTACCAATTTACAGGTAGGATAAATGAACCTCTGTCGGATTGGTGTACCGCTCATCGACAATGGATAGAAAATCTAATTGCCTGCTATCAAGAATTAAGTCATGCTGGTGTTGTATTAACACAGGATATTATTCCTGATACTAAAATACCGAAACCCAGCCGTCTTACTATTTTAAAGCATATCTTCCGCAGTTTCTTCCACGAATTTATTACTATAAGGCCTATTCAACCACAGGACGAAGAGTGGCTGACACATTGGGAAACATGGAACGATAATATTTATTTCACGCTGAATAGCGGAAATATTCTCACAACAACTCACCATGAAAAAGAACAGGAAATCCTGAATCCGAATAAAGATTATGAAGAGTGGGTAATTATTGATAAAAAATCCAACCCTCGTGGTTTGATTAAAGTTCAACCTCACTCCATACCAAATTTGACTACCGTTTATATTTACTTTCATAGCCCCAACGATTATTTAAACAAAGATATTCAAGAAAATTTTCAAACATTATTAAATCAGATTAAAAATCGCTTCCCTAAAACTCGGTGGATTATCCCCGTAAATCCTGAGGATACAAATCTAACAACATTTGTTCAAAAACTAAATTTTCAAAAATCAGGCACTTTACGCGAAGTTCTCTTCCTGCACAATCAATACCGTTCTATTGATATTTATATAGCATAGAAGAAGGCTCTCAGTTTTGTAGGAACAAACCCCTGGTATTAGTATCAACAGAATTCTCTGGACTTAAATTTTTGAAATGTGGGAATAACAATTTCCCATCATTATCATAAAGACCAAAAGCAGGTAGACCCGTACTTGCAATTCCTAATAAAATCTGAGGTTTCCCATCCGGACCGCTGAAGACAATTGCGGAACTATTTAACTTATCATTTGCTTCTAATTGAATAGAACCTTTACCTCCTGCGTAAGATAATCCAATTCGCGGTGTGCCTTCGGAAGTAATACCCAGATATAGACGGGTTTGTTTATTTTCATCATTAAAGTGGAGTATAGTATTCCCTTGTTTATCAATTTCTAACTCTACTTTTGCGTTTCCATTTTCATCCTCTAAAATAATTTTTTTAGTGCGGATGGTTCTGAAGCAGAAATTTTCATAGAAATAAGAAAGTAAATTACAGATAAATTTCATAACTTTTCCTCCGTTTATTTACTTATCGTTAATTCTATTCTTCCTCCATAAAATTTATTGTTATTCCTTAATTTACATTTTTCTATTCCTATTATTCCATATTGATTATAATTTTTCAAGTTGAAAATATTTTCACTATGCTACTTTATCTTAAATTTATACGATTTTTTAACTTGACACATCTGGTATGGTATGAATAATAATCTTATTACCACACTATTTTTAATAAACATATAAAGGAAAGGTTATGGCAAAGAAATATATTCTTGCTTTAGACCAGGGAACAACCAGTTCTCGCAGTATTTTGTTTGACCATGAGGGGAATGCTGTTGCAGTCAGTCAGCAAGAATTTAAACAATACTATCCCCGTCCCGGTTGGGTTGAACATGACCCGTATGAAATATGGAATACACAACTCTCTACTGCACGAACGGTATTGAAGAAATGCGGTGCTTCTCCCGATGAAATTGCTGGTATCGGGATTACAAATCAGCGTGAAACCACCGTTTTGTGGGAGAAAGACACAGGAGCCCCTGTTCATCCTGCAATAGTCTGGCAATGTAGAAGAACGGCGGATTTGTGTGAACAACTTCGTGCGGAAGGATTAGAAAATGAAATCCGCCAACGCACAGGACTTCTATTAGATGCCTACTTTTCAGGGACGAAGATTCGCTGGATGTTAGATAATGTTCAGGGGTTACGAAAACGAGCAGAGAAAGGAGAGATATTGTTCGGGACGATTGATAGTTGGCTTTTATATCAACTGACAGGTGTTCATGCTACTGACTATACCAATGCATCTCGCACATTGTTATTTAACATTCACAGATTAGAATGGGATGAAACAATACTTGAGGCATTAAAAATACCGCGTGAAATATTGCCCGAAGTATATCCGAGTAGCAATGTGTATGGAACTACTGAGGTACTCGGTAAATCCATACCTGTTTCTGCACTGATTGGTGACCAGCAATCTGCCTTATTTGGACAAACCGCTTTCAATACAGGAGAATGTAAAAACACTTATGGCACAGGCTGTTTCCTCCTTATGAATACCGGTGAAGAAGCACCCACTTCCAGACATGGATTATTGACCACAATAGCGTGGGGACTGAACGGTAAAATCACTTATGCTCTTGAAGGAAGTGTTTTCGTTGGTGGTGCGGTTGTGCAGTGGTTACGAGATGAATTGAAATTAATTCAGTCCTCTGCGGAAAGCGAAGAGGTTGCCATGTCTGTCCCTGATACGGGGGGTGTTTATTTAGTTCCTGCTTTTGTAGGTTTAGGGGCTCCATACTGGGATATGCATGCACGAGGACTTATTACGGGTATTACACGCGGGACTTCACGAGCACATATTATTCGAGCCGCTTTGGAATCTATTGCTTATCAATCCGCAGATGTTGTGTTTACTATGGAGCAGGACTCCAATTTGAAAATTACGCAGTTGCGAGTAGATGGAGGTGCATCGGCTAATAACTTCTTACTACAACATCAAGCCAATATTTTGGGCAAACCTGTCATTCGTGGGTCTACTTTGGAAACTACTGCTCTCGGCTGTGCATATCTGGCGGGGCTGGCAACGAATTTCTGGAATAATCAGGAAGAATTAAGGAAACGGTGGCGGGTAAGTCGTGTATTTGAACCTCAATGGAGTGAGGACCAGAGACAGACCGCTTTAGATGGCTGGCGAAAAGCTATTCAGAAGGTATGTTCTGCAAGTAAATTTTGATAGAAGAATTTTATTTTAATTATAAATTGGAAAAATATCTGTATTTTTTATATTCAAAAAATTTTCATAAAAATGAATAAGGTTTGTGTATGAAAACTGGGAACAAGATTGTTTACAGAGAAGGATTGAAAGGAATAATATGCGATTGGGCAGGAACATCCGTTGATTTCGGCTCTCTATCGCCTGTATCTGCTTTTGAATTTGCTTTTCAGGATTTTGGGTTTGAAGTAACTCGGGACGAAATTCGCCGATTTATGGGAATGTATAAAAAAGACCATATAAGAGAAATTTTAAAATTTACTCAGGAACGATTTAAAGAACAGTTTGGATATTACCCTACGGAGGAAACCGTAGAGGCAATCTATAGCAAATTTGAACCTTCACTCCTTAATAGTGTAAGAGAGTATAGCAAGCCTATTCGTGGCGTTGTTGAATTCTCAAGGGAAATAAGAAAAATGGGCTTAAAACTTGGCTCAACTACAGGATATACAAAGGAGGTAATGGAGATAGTTGTAGAAGAATCTCGGGCTAATGGTTACTGTCCAGATTTTTGGGCGGTTCCTACGGAGAAAATTCCAGGGCGTCCTTACCCTTTTATGATTTATCAAAATGCCATTGAATTAAAGATGTACCCACTTTGTGCAGTTGTAAAAATTGGAGATACAGTAAGTGATATTTTAGAGGCTCATAATGCAGGCTGTTGGAGTATTGGTGTGGTTGTCAGTGGCAATGAATTGGGTTTATCAGAAGAAGAAATAGAAAAAACAGACCCTATAGTTCTGAAAAGTAAAATGGAGACAGGTTATAAAGCATTGAAGGACGCTGGGGCTCACTATGTAATTGATGGTATCTGGGATGCTTTGCCTATCATTGAGGAAATTGACCACAGAATACGAGATGGTGAACAACCATAAAAAAGGAAGTATAATGGAATACGAATCCCCCTCCCCTATTTATGATTATAATTTAATCCCTGATAATCCTTATTTACTCCTTACACCTGGACCCCTGAGCACAAGTAAAAGTGTGCGGTTCACAATGTTCCGCGACTGGTGTACCTGGGATGATGATTACAACTCAATCGTTCAAGAGGTCCGAAACGAACTGGTTCAATTAGCTACATCCCAAAATGGGTATGCATCGGTCCTAATGCAGGGGAGTGGGACTTTTTCTGTAGAGTCGGCTATTGGAACTATGATGCCTAAACAAAATGGAAAATTATTGGTGTTGACTAATGGTGCTTATGGTGAGCGTATCGTAAAGATTGCTGAGTACTTAAATATCCCTTTTTCTGTTCTTGATAGTGGAGAACTATCCCCCCTGATTTTGGGAAAACTTGAAGAGGCACTGAAAAAAGACACATCAATAACTCATGTTGCGGTTGTCCATTGTGAAACAACCACAGGAATTTTAAATCCTATAAAAGAAATCGGGGCAATAGTAAAACAGTATAATAAAAAATTTTTTGTGGATGCGATGAGTAGTTTTGGGGGAATTCCATTAGATATAGATGAGTATGGTATTGATTTTTTAGTTTCCAGTGCCAATAAGTGCATACAGGGTGTCCCCGGTTTTGGCTTTATAATCGCGAAAATAGATGAGTTGCAGAAATGTGCTGGGAATGCTCGCTCTTTAAGCCTGGATGCCTACGCTCAATGGATAGAGATGGAAAAAGGAAATGGAAAATGGCGTTTTACCTCTCCCACACATACAGTTCGGGCTTTTAGACAGGCTTTGATAGAACTAAAGGAAGAAGGCGGGATAGAGTCACGATATAAACGGTATGTAATGAACCATAATATATTGGTGGAGGGGATGAAAGAATTGGGATTTGAAACAGTTATTAAAAAAGAGTGGCAAAGTCCTATCATTACTTCTTTTCACAGTCCTAAATCTGAAAAATATGACTTTAAAAAGTTTTACGCTTTGCTAAAATCAAAAGGATTTGTGATTTACCCTGGCAAGCTAACACAATTGGACGCATTTCGTATAGGAAATATTGGACATGTATTTCCAGAAGATATGAAAAGACTTCTTATTGCGATAAAAGAGTCTATATTCTGGTAATTTATGAATGTATTCTTGAAATAGTCCTTTTTTTTGACATATTATTCTACAAAGATTTACACAATAAAATAAGTTAAGGAGAAAAAAAATGAAAAGGGTGAGTGTTTTCTTTTTTATTCTTTCTTTTCTCGTTACCTTTTCCGTTTTCTGTGAAGAGGAGTTTTGTCCACCAATTGGAGTGCGGTTAATGAGTTATGGAAACTTTCAAGAAACTGCGTGGACACACTTGCCGTCAATCGGGATAAAATACATACTTATCCCTATTCCAACTCCTGAGCAGGTTGGAGATATGATGAAAAAACTTCAGGAACACGGATTAAAAGTTCTTGTTATGCGGGGAGAGGCTGATTTGACGCAGGATACCTGCGTTCAGCAATTGGAAGAGCAATTCAAAATTTGTTCGCAGATGGGAGTGCATTATTTGTTTCTATCTGCCAAACGACAGGAAACTCCAAAAGAAGTGGTCTATGAACGGTTGCGTCGCGCCGGAGATATAGCGGAGAAATATAATGTCACACTGGTTCTGGAAACACATCCAGACCTCGGGACGAACGGTGATGTGCAAGTAGAAACCATGAAGGCGATTAATCATCCTCGTGTTCGTGTAAACTTTGATACTGCAAATATTACTTATTACAATCAAAATACGGACGCCGTAACGGAATTAAAAAAATCTATCCCCTATGTCGCAACGGTTGAATTCAAAGACCATACTGGAGAATTTGAAACCTGGAACTTTCCCCCATTAGGACAGGGGAAAGTCAACTTCCCTGAAATACTAAAAATCTTAAAGGAACATCACTACAAAGGTCCGATTACAATTGAATTTGAAGGGGTTAAAGGTGTAGAACTAACTGAAGAACAGACGAAAGAAGCGATTGAAAAATCGGTCAATTATCTCCGCACATTGGGTTGCTTCAAATAACAAAAAATATGGAGAAGGATAGGTGAATCTGGTAAGCAAATCGTTAAGTTATCCCGACTGGGTTTTAATTGTATTCTATTTTGGTTTGATGTTAGGCGTTAGCGTTTATTTTTCCCGTTATATTCAACAAATTAAGGATTATTTCAAAGGAGGAAACCGTATTCCCTGGTGGTTGAGTGGTGTCTCTTTCTGGATGACCAGTTTTAGCGTTGCCGCATTTGTCTTTTATCCCTCTCTTTGCTATAAATATGGTTGGGTAGGAATCACTTTATTATGGGTTGCAGTTCCAGCAACAATATATAGTGCCTATTTTTTTGGTTGGCGATGGAGAAGATTACGCGTTAATAGTCCTGTGGAATTTATTGAGGAACGATACAACGGCACATTACGGCAAATACTGGTCTGGCAGGGGGTGCCTGTGAAAATTGTGGATGATAGTTTAAAACTATTTGCCACAGCAAAGTTCGTATCTATCATTACAAATATTCCTTTTACCTATTCCATCGCTCTGGTAGGGGGAATTATTTTATTATGCACATTTCTGGGTGGTCTGTGGGCTGTAACCATTACTGACTTTATCCAGTTCATTGTATTGGGTGCTGGTCTACTGGTAATACTTCCGTTATCCATTTATCATGCGGGGGGAATAACAAATATATTTAATAATGTCCCTGATGGTTTTTTCCGCCTTACGACTGATGAGTTTCCATGGAGTTATGTTTTACCACTTATCATACTGTATGCTTTTTCGTGGAGCAGTATCAATTGGTCACTTATCCAGCGGTATTATTGCGTTCGTGATGAAAAAGAGGTGCAGAAAGTCGGATTGACTGTAATCCTGTTGTATATCATTGGTCCGCCTCTTATGTTTTTCCCTGCATTCGCAGGAAAAATTATCGTTCCAGAATTAAGCGATGCCGGAGATATTTACCCTATCCTTTGTTCCAAATTGTTACCTGCGGGAATGTTAGGCTTACTTATTTCCGCAATGTTTTCCGCGACGATGTCCACTCTGAGTAGTGATTTCAATGTCTGTGCAAGTGTGTTAACACAGGATGTATACCGCAGGTTATTAAGACCATCAGCACAAGAGAAAGAACTGGTTTGGATTGGTAGAATAAGCACACTACTGGTAGGTTTACTTGCTTTAGGAATAGCCATATTATTAAGCCGTGGCAAGGCGGAAAATATGTTCCGTGTAATGGTCACATTATTTGGCGTAGCAACAGGTCCTGTTTCTGTGCCTATGATGTTGGGAATGGTCTCTAAACGCTATCCAGGGCGTAGTGCAGTAATAGGCTTCTGTGCAGGAACACTCGTTGGGCTATTCCTCCTTTATATTCAGATGAAAGTTTCCTCTTTTGACTTGAATGCGGGTATCTCGTGGCTCGCAGATAAAAAAGAATGGGTATTCTGGGGATTTACAATGAAAATGGAAATATTTATGTTCCTGATTACAACCGTAATTACCTACTTATTTATGGAATTAGTGGCTGTATTATCTCCGGCAAGTATTGTGGAAAGAAATAAAATCGGCAAATTCTTTGAGAAAATTGAAAATCCTATAGGACAATTAGAGGAAGATAGAGAAGTGCTTCAGGGTCAGACTTCTTTTTCTCCGTATAATATTGTTGGAATATGTGGGATATTGATTGCAGTAGTCCTGTTCCTTGTGATGTTCTTCTTTACTCAAGGTATTGAACGATATATAGGTGTAATAATATCATTGCTTTCTTTAATTGGTGGCTTGTTGTTTATTTACTTCGGTGCCCTTGTAAAACCTTACGATTCCCGCAATGTGTAGTAATATCTCGGTCTCTATTTTATGAGTCTAACCAGCCTTTCCTGAAAAATTCAAACATTCTGTCAGTGAAGCCTGGATAAACTTCATGGGCAAAATCAGGATAGATAACCGCTTCTTTTTGCGATTTGATTTTATTAAATGCGGAGAACTGTGTAGATGGAGGGCAAATCTGGTCCATTAATCCGATTGCCATCAGCACTTCTCCTTGAATCCTTTCCGATAAAAACTGACAGTCAATATAGCCTAATTTAGTAAAGATTTCATTCTCTCGTTCATGTCTTGGGTCAAAGAGACGGAAGTAAGTCCGTAATTCTTCGTATGCTTCCAGAGCGAGGTCCATTTCCCATACTCGTTTATAGTCGCAAAGAAAAGGACACATAGGAGCAAGTTTCTTTATCCCGGAGTGTAGTCCTGCACAGGCTAAAGTTAATGCTCCGCCCTGCGACATTCCATAAGCCCCCAGTCGGTTTTTATCCACTTCGTCAAAACTACTTACAACATTTACGAGTTCTACTGTATCTAAAAAAATATGTCGGTAAAGTAGGTTATCAGGGTCATCATCCAATCCACGGATAATATGTCCTTTCAGAGTATTACCTGCTACATTGCCTGTCTCGGTGGATTTTCCTCCCTGTCCTCTTACATCCATTGCACAGACACAGAATCCCTCCGCCACAAAACCTAATTTTTCATACCAATCTCCTGAATTCCCTCCATAGCCATGAAACCGAAACAATCCAGGAGACGGTTTATTTCTTTGCTTAGGTCGGAGATATTGAGCATGAATACGTGCTCCACGAACACCCGTGAAATACAAGTCAAAGCATTCCGCTATATTACTTTGAAATTTTGCAGGTATTAATTCTACCTGTGGGTCAACTGTCTGGAGTTCGTTAAGTGCTCTCTGCCAGTATTCATCGAAATCGGCAGGTTTCGGATTCCTTCCCTGATACTTCCACAATTCCTCCAATGGAAGTTCAAACACAGGCATACCATAACTCCTTCTATATTTTTAAGTTCCTGTTAAATGTTCAAAAAGTATTTTTATGCCAATAGAAAACAACAGAATGGCTCCAATAATTTCCATACTCTTCCCGAACTTTCTACCAACATAACTACCTATCTGCATACCGACTAATGTAAGGAACCCCGC
>FWWL01010217.1_pt1 | contig 10954 bp, 9 predicted proteins | sample 2228331 | NCBI WGS metagenome assembly FWWL01 (sample SAMEA103939775, study PRJEB20133) | metagenome
GGGGTACCTCGGCTGCTGTCCGTGAAGAGCGCGGTGCGGCGCAGCTTTTTGGGCGCTCCCAGCAATCCAAAACCGCTTTCCGCAGGTACAGCAGCCTTTGTGTCTTCGAGGTCCCATACCGGGAATATCCACCTGAAGGTAGTGAATCGGCACTCGCTTGGGGGGTCGAGCAGGCGGTTCGGATGCGGGAATAACGGTTCCAGAGCGTGTTCAAAGGCTTTGCGTTGTGGGAGGGTCAGCGTGCGCAAAGGCAGGAACTCGCCTGCCAGCACCGCCTGACGCTGGGCAGGCGTGAGCGTCGCCCAGAAACGCAGCAGGGGCAGGTTGCCCAGTGGCTCTGTGGGGAAGCGCACGGCGAGAGTGTAAAGACCATAGGAAAAGCTGCTCTCCAGCAACCACTGATACGGCTTCTCATCCAGCGCGGCGACAAAACGCGCGTAGTCGTCTATCGTAAGCGTGCCCTCTTTCTGGAACTTCGCCTCCAGCTCGCGAATGGGCGCTTCGGGCGGCTCCACTGCACGCCACTCCCAGTATCGCTTGCGACGCACCAGAAGATAATCCCCCTCGCGACGCATCCAGTGGGTATTCTGAAGCGATTGAATGGCAGCGAGAGGGGTCGAGGTGTCAATCAGAACCTCTAAACCCAGTCGGTACGCATCTGCCACAATTGGCAGACCGTACTGCCACGCAAGCAGTTCCAGTCGCTGAGTGGGCATCACAAAGTTACGCATGTATCGTTGCTCCTGAAACGGCTGCCAGTCAGGTGGGCGCGGCGTGCGATTCGGCAAAGGTTTCAACCGCTGGAGCCATGCACGCAACGACTCCGACGACTCGCTCCACTGGTTCCACTCCCGCGTCAGGCGCGACCGATCCGACACGATTTCGTCCAGAGACACAGTGGTCTGAAAGAGACGATGTTCGCACCGCGGCAGGGCTGGTTGAATTGTCTGCTCCTTCTCCACCCCCAGCTGGCAAAGAATCTCATTCGAAACGGACGAGAGTCGGTAGCCTACGCTGAAACGAAGGATTTTCCTGTTACGGAGATACTCACGATACCATTCCTGCTCCTCTGTGCTGGGTTTTTCCAGCTGCGCTTTGCGCTGAGTCTCGTACCACTGCCCAACAGCAGGCGGTATGGCGTTGACCCCTGCGCTCGGATGCGTGCTGTAAGTCAGCACTTCACCTTTGAGCAAACGGCTAATGTGCGCTTGTGGAACGATTCCGAGCAAAGCAAAGAGGAGACTTGTTTCCTCCACGGATGATTCCAGGGCTGAAAGATGACCAAATTCACTTCTCAGGGCTGCTTCGCTGGCACGCCCCTGCTGTTTTTCCAGTTCCTTTTGAATCGCTCCAATTCGCTGTTTGCGCTGTTCGGGGGTCATCGCCAGCACGCGGCGTGCAGTTTCTATGTACGCTTCTACGCCTTTGCGTTTGGCTTCCTGCGCGAGGCGGGTTGCCTCTTCTTCCAGTTCAGTCTCTTCAGAAGGGCGCTCTATCCGATAGCCATCCTCGTAAACCTCCCAGCGCATGCGGAACAACTTCGCCAGCATCGTCAGCACCTCATGCGCGGGGCGGTTCTCCACAAAAATCGCGACCTTCTCGTTCCGAAAGCGGTCGGGGCACACCAGCGGCACGCCTACCTGCTTTTGAATGGCTTTCAGCGCGTCGGGGAGCGTTTCGATGCGGAGCCAGACCGTGATGGGCTTCTGCAAGCGGGCGTCTTGCGATAAATCGGCGATGGGAGGCGTCTGTGCCAGCCCAACCCCCAGCATGAGCGTCCCTATCAGCATCCAGAACCGTCGCATTGAGTGAACCCCCTGCAAAATTTTATTGTGATGTATTGTACCTGCTCCCTGCTGGGGGTTTCAAGAGTTCGAAAAATCCCATCTCGTGCCTGACGGCTGAAGCCGTTCCTATGAGACGAAGCCGAACTCCGTCGGCTACTTTAGCCAGCGCAGGCTGGCTTTGTTTACTGGGAACGGGTTCACCCGTCCTGCCCTAACGGCGATTTCTCGAACGCCCTCAGGAAGAAGTTCTTGCTCAAAAACCGTGCCAGAATATGGCATAACCCCCGTGATGCGGTACATAGCATGGCGCGTCGTGAAAGGCGTCATCGGATACGCCTTGTGGCGGTTAGGGTTGCGATGGAGGCAGCTGCCTGTCGGTCAGCGGTTTGCGCTGACAATGTTCGTGCTGATTCTGCTGCTCCTGTTTCCCTACCAGTGGTACACTCTCAACCATTTCAAACAAGCCCTGCAGACCCAGCAGGCGATGACCGTGCAGGTGCAGCTCAAAACCGCGCAGGCGCTGTTAGACCACGACACACAGGCGCTCTTGCGCAACTGCGAAGACTACTCGGTGTGGGAGGAGTTTCGAGACGCCATTCTGGAACGCGACTTGCGCTGGCTCCGTGCGAATGTCGTGGATTGGGCGCACCAGCACTTCTATCTGGATGTGGTGGCGGTGTTTGATATGCAGGGAAAGCCGGTGCTCTCCACCCAGATACTGCCCCGCCCGATGGCGGAGCCTTCGTATCCCCTTTTCCGCAGGGCACTGAAAGGCTCCAGTGGCGTGGGCTACATGCGAATAGGCTACTCCATCTATCAGGTTGCCTATGCGCCTGTGCTGGGCGAAAGTTATGCCCCGCCGCAGGGGGGCGTGCTGCTGATGGCAAAGCGTCTGGACGACGCGCGTCTGACCCGGTTGTGGGGACACCTGGGAACCCGTGTTGCCCTGCGCACGCAATCCCCCCGACGCAGCGACCCCCGCCGTCAAGAGGTAGCCCCCAGCCTCTCACCAGAGGGACAGGTGGAGGCGTGGATCCCTCTGTATGATGTGGATCGCCAGCCAATTGGCTACCTGCATGTGCAGCCACCACAGGAACAGGTTCACCATTTCCATCGTTCGGTTCACGAAGCTCAGCGGCATCTGCTTCTGGCGGGGATTGCCATCACACTGGTCGCCAGCCTTGTGATGATCAGCCTGCTACGGCGACATCTGCATGCTTTTGTAGTGGCGGCGCGCCAGATGGCACAGGGGAACCTGTCGGTGCGTGTGCCTTACCCGGCGCGGGACGAGTTCGGGATGCTCGCACGCGCGTTCAACCATATGGCAGACCAGCTCCAGAATGCCTTTGAGAAACAGGCGGCGCAACGCCAGGAGATTGAACAGCAAAAAGAGGAGCTGGAGCAGCTCTATCAGCAACTGCAGTCAGCCAACCGTGAGCTGGAACATCTGAATCACGAGCTGGCGGAGGCGAACCGCGTGCTGGCGCTGGCAGCCACCACCGATGGCTTGACAGGGCTGAAAAACCACCGCGCGTTCCACGAGGCGCTGACCAGCGCGGTGAAGATGGCGGAACGCTTCGGACAGCCGCTCGCCCTGATTATGCTGGATGTAGACCACTTCAAGCGGTTCAACGACACTTTCGGGCATCCTGCGGGCGACGAACTGTTGAAGCAGGTGGCGGAGGTGCTGAAGCGTTCCGCCCGCGCTTACGATGTGCCTGCCCGTTACGGGGGCGAGGAGTTCGCGCTGCTGCTGCCCAACACGGGGTTAGAGGAGGCGTTGCGTGTCGCCGAGCGCCTGCGCCAGCAGATTAGCGCCATCATCAACCCCTACGCGCCGATTACCGCCAGCCTGGGCGTCGCCGCCTACCGGCACGGCAGTTCGCCCGCAACCCTCCTGTACGAAGCCGACGCGGCGCTCTATCAGGCGAAGCAGGGCGGTCGGAACCGCGTGGAAGTCTACCGCCCCGAACCGCCCCAGGAAGCCGCCTAAGATTGTGGACAGGGTGCTGTGGACTGCCCTCCATGGCGCTGGGTCGGCGCTTCACGCTCAATTGGCGCGCCCACAAGGTTGCCCCATTCGGTCCAGCTGCCGTCATAGTTGCGCACCTCAGGGTAGCCCAGCAGATATTTCAGCACGAACCATGTGTGCGCGGAACGCTCGCCAATACGGCAGTAGGTTATCACCTTCTTGTCAGGCGCCACACCCAGCGATTCGTAAAGCTGGCGCAGCTCCTCAGGCGATTTGAAGGAGCCATCTTCGCGCACGGCTTGCGCCCACGGGATGTTCACCGCGCCCGGAATGTGTCCACCGCGCTGGGCGGTTTCCAGCAAGCCGGGCGGCGCCAGAATCTCGCCCGTATACTCCTGCGGGGTGCGCACATCCACCAGCACGACATCGGGACGGTTCAGGCTCTCAAACACCTGCGGGAGCAGGGCACGCAACGCAAAGTTCGGCTCCTTCGCGCGATACTCTGTGCGAGGATATTGCGGTACTTCCTGCGTGATGGGACGCCCTTCCAGCAGCCACTTTTTGCGTCCGCCGTCCATCAGGCGAACATCCTCATGCCCATAAATTTTCAATAGCCAGAAGGCATACGCCGCGAACCAGTTGTTGTTATCCCCGTACAGGATAATCGTATGGTCGTTGCGAACGCCATGTTCGCTCAGCAGAGCCTCCAGCGCCTCACGAGAAGGAATGTCGCGGCGCACAGGGTCCTGCAGCTGGCTCTGCCAGTTCCACGCCACGGCACCGGGGATATGCCCCTGCTCATACGCCGTCGTGTCCACATCCACTTCCACAATCCGCAGGTTCGGATTGTTCAGATTCTGCGCCACCCAATCGGTGGTCACCAGCACTGTCTCCCGATTCTCCACTGCCATTCCACCTCCGATATTTAGCGTGGCTAAATTATACCCATCCGTGGGCGGCGACTCAATCTCCGACAGCTTCCTCAAACACGCGGCTGAGGGAAATTTTCCATATCAGGTAGGTGGCAATGAGCGTGATGAGAAACAAGAGCCACGCCATCGCGCAGGCGTGCCCGAACCGGAAGAACTGAAACGCATTCTGGAACAGATAGAGCGCGTAAAACAGCGTGCTGTTTTCGGGACCGCCCTGCGTGGCGATAAAAGTTTGCGTGAAATACTGGAACGCGCCAATCACCCCGATAATCACCATGTATTGGATCACGGGGGCAATCTGAGGCAGGGTGATGTGGCGAACAAGTTGCCATCCGCGAGCGCCGTCAAGCAGCGCCGCCTCGTAAAGATGGCTGGGCACGCCCTGCAACGCCGCCAGATAGATGACCATCACGCCCCCAATCGCCCACAAATCCATCACAACAAAGCCCCACTTGGCAGTGGCGGGGTCTGTGAACCACAGAATCGGCGAAAAGCCCAGCTGGGTCAGCGCCTGATTCATCGGAACCGCCAAGCCGTTCTGCGGGTTCAGCACCCACAGCCAGAGAAACGCCGTCGCCACAGCGGGCACAACCGAAGGCAGGTAGAAGAGCGTGCGGTAGAGCGCCTGTCCTCGCAGACGCTGATTGAGCAGCAGCGCCAGTCCTATCCCCAGCACCACGCTCAGCGGCACCTCAATCAGCATAAACAGCGTGTTGCCAACGGAGCGCCAGAAGTAGTCGGCGTCGGCGAGCAGAGCGCGATAGTTTTCCAGCCCCACCCAGCGCGGCGCACCCAGCACCCGGTAGTCCGTGAAACTGAAGTAGAGGGTCGCCAGAATGGGGTAGAGGGTGAAGAGCATAAACCCCGTCAGCCACGGCAGCACGAACAGGTAGCCGTAGAGTGTGCGGCGGGTTTCAAGGCGCATTTCAACCTGAGACCATCTCCCAGCGGATGTCCATCTCGTCCCGGTCGCCCAGCGCTTGAGTCAGCAGCGCCACGACGGTATCGTCCTGAATCAGGTGGAGCGCGTCGCGGTGGATGTAGTAGTCCTGATCCTCGGCGCTTTCCTCCTCAAACGCTTCCTGCAGGGCGCGGAACTGCACCTCGTTGAGAGTCCCAATCAATGCGCCGGTCTCGGCGTCATAGATTCGGATTAGCATCGGTTTTTTCACCTCCTCACCAGGCAGTGAATCTGAATGGCTGAGGCACACTGCACAAAACTGAGCGGGTTGACCCCCTCCGTGAGGTTCCCCCTGCTTCGCAAGGGGAACCAGACCTGCTGCGCGTTAGGGCGTACAGGCACACGGAAGCCCCAGAATTCGGTTCCCCTCGCTTGCGGGGGGAACCTGAAGGAGGGGGGCAAAAGCAAAAACTGTCTATCCATTTTCACTCATACGCAACGGTAACGGGTTCACCCCGTCGTACCGATTCGTAGCCTGCGAGCGCGACGGCGGCAGCGCGGTAGCCGTCTTCGCCCGTCGCAATCACACAGCGCGGCTCGCCTGCCACCACCCGCAGGAACTCGTCTATCATCAGCGCGTCGATGTTGTCGCCCCAGAAGACCTGCTTGATGCGCCCCGCGCGGTCGTCATAATGCAGCAGGTACTGGGCGAACATATCCATCTCGATAATCCCCTTCGTGCCGATGGCGGTGAGCGTTACATCGCCCCAGGTGGGGAAGGTTTTGGGGCGTGACCAGCTGGCGTCCAGCGTGGCGAACAGCTCGTTTTGCAGGGTCAGCGTGAGCAGGGCGGTGTCGTCGTAGTTGCCGTGAAACATCTGGTTGCTGGTCTCGGCGTACACGGTGGCGATTTCCTGTCCTGTGAGCAGGCGAATCAGGTCGGCGACATGCACGGTGTGGTCTATCATGGCGCCGCCGCCCGCCAGTTCCAGATCGTTGAACCAGCCGCCGGGGTTGGAGCCGCGGTTCGTGCCCCTTAGCGCCAGCAGCTCGCCAATTGTGCCCGCGTCGATCAGTTGCTTCATTTTCTGGAAGGCGGGGCTGAAACGGCATGGGAAGGCGGTGAACAGGTGAACCCCTGCGCCCTGAGCGGCAGCGAGCATCGCCTTGCCGTCTTCCAGACGGGTCATGAGGGGCTTCTCGCAGAGGATGTGCTTGCCTGCGGCGGCTGCCATCTGAGCGAGCTGGGCGTGTTTGGCGTTCTCGGAGCAGATAATCACCGCCTGCACCTCAGAAGCCAGCAGCGCCTCGTAGCTGTCAAACAGCGCCACGCCGTACTGTTCTGCCTTCGCCTGCGCCCGCTGGCGGTCATGGTCGGCAATCCCCACAAACTCCGCACGCGGGTTCGTTTTCAGGCAGTGCGCGTAGCTATCGGCGTGCAGGTGCGCGAAACTCATGATGCCCACTTTGACCTTCATCGCTTGACAACCCTCCCTGTGCGTGCGGATTCAATCGCCATTAATGCGATGCGCACGGCTTCCACGCCGTCCGTTACGGTGAGTTCGGGTGTGGCGCCTGTTTTGTAGCAGTCCACGAAGTGGCGCAGTTCCAGATAGTAGGGGTTCTCCACAGCGGGGCTTTCGGGGACCTGCACGCCGCCGGCGCTTCCCTCGTCGGCGCGGGTGGCGAGGCGCAGAGCCACCTGCTGGGCGGAGTCGTATTCCAGCATCCCTGCGTCGCCGCAGGCTTCCAGCGTCACGCGGAAGCCGCCCGGATCACACCATGTGCCCTCCACATGGGCAATCGTGCCGTTCTGGAAGCGGAGCGTGACCAGTGTGTAGTCCAGATGATTCAGCTTGCGGAAGGTGAGCGCTTTGGCGTAGACGCGCTCCACCTCGCCCAGCGTCCAGCGCAGCCAGTCAAAGTCGTGAATGATGAGGTCTAAAATCACACCGCCGCTTTTTTCGAAATCAGCATACCAGTCGCTTTTGGTGATGGGGAAGTCGCCCCCGCGTCGCGTGCGGATGATTGCGGGCGTGCCAATCGCGCCGTTCCGAATCAGCTGGTGCGCCATGCGGAACTCCGGGAAGAAGCGCAACACATGGGCGGGCATAAACAGGGTGTTGTGCTTGTGAACCGCCTCGGCGATGCGCTCGCAGTCTTCTATGGTGCGCGCCAGTGGCTTCTCGCACACGACGGCTTTGCCCGCCTCAATCGCGGGCAGGGCGTATTCCGCATGGCGATAGGTGGGGGTGCAGATGTCTATGATTTCACAGCACTCCAGCAGGGCGTTAAACGACGAGGCGACCGGCACATCGTATTGTTGACGGAACGCCTCCGCGCGGTCCGGATGATGGTCGTACACCCCTGCGACTTCCACATCGGGCATCTGGAGGTAAGCGTCCATATGCTGGCGCCCCATCGTGCCCAGCCCAACGATGCCAACCTTGACCATAGTTCGCCTCCCTTTTCGCGATGGTAGGGGAAAATCCTGCTACGCTTTGCTTCGGGCAGGGTTGGCGTCCACAATCACGCCGTCGAAGATGGCGACATTGGATTTGACTTTACACTCGCGCCCGACGACACAGCGCACGAGCATCGTGTCGCGCATCACGACCGCGCCATCCCACAGGATGCTTTCCTGGACCACCGCGCCTTCTTCCACCACACAGTTTTCGCCAATCACACAGTTTTCCAGCACCTTCGCGCCCGATTCGATTCGCGTGCCAGAGCCAATCACCACAGGGTAGCCAATCTCGGCGTCTTTGGCGATTTCCACATTCTCGCCGACCCACACATATTTGCGCCGTTCGGGGTAGGGCATCTGGATTTGCACGCGCCCTGCCAGCGCGTCCCAGTGCGCCTGCTGATAGGTCTTCAGGTTGCCCACATCCTTCCAGTAGCTGGAGGTGAGGAAGCCATACAGCGGCAGTTTGCGCGCAATCAACAGGGGCAGCAGGTTCGCGCCGAAGCCGTAGGGCACGCCGTTGGGGATGAGTTCGAACACCGCAGGCTCCAGCACATAAATCCCGATATTGGCGGCGTTGGAGAAAATCATCTCGCCCTTGGGCTTCTCCAGAAAGCGCGTGATGCGCCCCTTCTCGTTGAGCAGGGCAATTCCGTACTCGGAGGGGTCTTCCACCAGCGAGAGCGCAATCGTGCAGTAGGCTTTTTTCTCCTTGTGAAAGCGCATCAGGCGGGAGAGGTCTAAATCAGTCAGGTCGTCGCCGCCAATCACCAGAAAGGTGTCGTCGAAAAAGTCCTGCACGCGCTTGACGCTCCCCGCGTCGCCCCACAGACGGTCTTCCTCCGAATAATGGATGCGAACGCCCCACTTCGAGCCGTCGCCAAAGTAAGCCTTAATCTTATCGCCCAAATAATAAAGGTTCACCATAATATCGGTGAACCCATGTTTTTTGAGTAGTTGCACCAGATGCTCCATCACGGGGCGGTTCACGATGGGCACCATTGGTTTGGGCACGGCGCGGGTCAGTGGGTCCAGCCGTGAACCGACCCCTGCGGCGAGAATCATCGCCTTCATCGCACTGAGACCTCCGAGCGTGCGAATTCAAGGATGCTTTCCGCAACCAGCGTAATCTGGTCCTCGCCCAGTTCCGAGTGGACGGGGATGGAGAGCACCTCCTGCGCGGCGCGTTCGGCGCGTGGGAAGTCGCCTTCCTGATATCCGAGGAAGCGATACGCGGGTTGCAGGTGGAGCGGGAGAGGGTAGTAGACCGCGCTCTCGATGCCGCGCGCCCGCAGGTGTTCCCGAAGCGCGTCGCGCTGGGGGTGCCGCAGGGTGAACTGGTGATACACATGGTAATTGTAGGGGCGCACGACGGGCAGGTGAGGTTCCAGCTCCGCGAGGAAGGTGCGGTAAAGCGTGGCGTGATAGCGCCGCCGCTGAGTCCATTCCTCAAGGTGGCGCAGCTTGGCACGCAGAATCACGGCTTGAATCTCGTCCAGACGGCTGGTGTAGCCGATATCTTCGTAGTAGTAGCCGCCGTTCATGCCGTGTACGCGCAGGCTGCGCACTTTGCGGGCAACCTCTTCGTGGTGGGTCAGCACCATGCCGCCGTCGCCCGCGCCGCCGATGTTCTTGGTGGGGAAAAAGCTCAGCGTGGCGACATCGGCGTAGGCGCCGATAGGGGCTTCGTAGTGGCGGGCGCCGATCGCCTGCGCCGCGTCCTCAATCAGATACAGCCCATGGCGGTCGGCAATCTCGCGTAGGGCACGCATCTCCGCCGATTGCCCATACAAATCCACGGGCATAATCGCACGGGTGCGCGGCGTAATCGCAGATTCTACCTGTTCGGGGTCTAAGTTGTAAGTTTCGGGGTCAATATCCACGAACACGGGGGTTGCCCCCAGATGCACCACCACTTCCACAGTGGAGACGAAGGTGAACGGCGTGGTGATGACCTCATCGCCGGGCTGGATGTTGAGCGCACGCAGTGCCAGCTTCAGCGCGTCCGTGCCGGAGTTGACGCCTATCGCGTAGGGTACCTGACACAGGTGGGCTATCTCCGCTTCCAGTTGCTCCACATTCTCGCCCAGAATGTAGCGCCCATTTTCCAGCACTTTGAGGAGCTCTGGCTCCACCTCGTGCCGAATTTTGCGGTACTGGCTGCCTAAATCTGCCATCCTGACTTGCAAAGTGTTTCGGTCCTCCTTGTCTGGTTTTACTCGGCGGCGCTGTAGGCGCGGAGAAGAGAGTTCGCGCCGAGAATAGCGCCGCGCAGGCGCACATGCGACTCGATGGTCGTGCCGTCATCCACGATACAGTCGGTGAGGCAGCAGCCATCGCCGACCTGCACGCCCTGTCCGAGAATGCATCCGTGCAAGGCACTGCCCGCGCCGATGACGCTGTTTGCGCCAATTACAGTATACCCGCTGATGTGGGCGCGCGACTCGATAATCGCGCCGTTGCCGATCAGCGAGCCGGGCTCTATTTCGGCGTCGGGCGCAATATCGGCTTCGCCGTCGATGTAATAGCCCTCTGTGGTGCAGGCGCCGCCCGGTGGGAGCGCCGCTTTGACCTCGCCGCTGAGCAGGGCGCGGGTGGCACGCTGATACTGCGCAGGGCGCCCGATGTCCAGCCAGAAGCCGCGCCCCTCGGCGCCATACACGCGCGCGCCCTCCGCCAGAATCTGGGGGTAAAACTCGCGCTCAATAGAGCATGGGCGCAACGGGATGCGCTGAATAATCTCTGGCTCCATGATATAGATGCCCGCATTAATGAAATCGTCGCCTTCCATCGGTTCGCCGCGATCGGCAGCGCGCTTTTGCTCCTCGCTCGGCTCCAGAAACGCCTGCACGCGCCCGTCGTCCGCCACCTGAATCACGCCGTAGGGGTGGGGGC
>FWWL01010219.1_pt1 | contig 10948 bp, 9 predicted proteins | sample 2228331 | NCBI WGS metagenome assembly FWWL01 (sample SAMEA103939775, study PRJEB20133) | metagenome
ATCGGTGGAGGCGTATACGCGGAAGGATCCGGCGGAGAGGGCCTTCTGCCACGCGTGGCCGAGCTCTGCATCGGGCACCGCAACGACAGCGGCGGCGGGGAGACCGCGGACGATTTCGTGGGCGAGGTTGGGGCCGGAGAGTGCGCCGGTCCGGGCGGGGTCGCAGCCGAGCTCGGCGAGGACTTCCGTGATGCGGCAGGTAGCCTGGAGGTCGAGGCCCTTCGCCGCGGAGATGACCGAGAGGCCGGGCGGCAGGCCGGCAGATGCCACGAAGGCGCGTACGGCGTGGGAGGGGACGGCGACGACCGCCCCGGCGAGCCCTTCGCGGTGGTGCTGGGAGAGGGGGACAGGCTCGATGTGGACGGCGGGGCCGAGGACGGGCCCGGCGCCGAGCCGCTCGAGGCCTCGGGCGGCCCGGAGCGCGTGCGCCTCGACGTCGTTCCGGACGAGGAGGATGACCGGGTTGCCGGCGCGCTCGAGGAGGGCCGCGAGCGTCACGCCCCAGGAGGTGGCACCGAGGACGGCGTAGGAGGGCATCAGCCGGTGGCGGGCCGGTCGCCGCCCTGACCGATGCGCGGTTCGGTGCCGTTGAGCAGGCGCCGGATGTTGGGGATGTGCTTGTACTCGACGAGGGCGGTGGCGAAGAGCGCGTACCAGGCGAACGCGGGGTCGGTGCGGCCGGCAATGGCGAGGCCGCAAATGATGGCGGCGCAGATGGGGACGCCGACGACGGACATGAAAGAGACGTAGCGGGTGGCGCCAACGAGGACGGCCCCGATGAGTGGGAAGAACAGCGAGATGACGGGGGCGAGGCCGAGGATGCCGCCGTAGGTGCTCGCGACGCCGCGGCCGCCGCGGAAGCCGGCGAAGACGGGCCAGATGTGGCCGACGATGGCTGCGCCTGCGCCGACCGCGGCAACCTCGTTGCTTTCGAAGACGTAGCGGCCGACGAGGGCGGGCACGGCACCCTTGGCGATATCGAGCACCATGACGATGGCGGCGGGGATCTTGCCGGCCGTGCGGAGGACGTTGGTGGTGCCCGTCTTGCCGCTGCCGGAGGTGCGGATGTCGCGGCCGAGCCAGAGGTAGCCGACGATGAGGCCCCACGGGAGGGAGCCGAGCAGATAGCCGAGGAGCGCGTTGAGGACGTAGTCGATCACGGTGGGGGATCTTCGCCGGAACGGGCTCTGAAGACCAGCCTGATGGCGGTGCCTTCGAAATCGGCGGCCTCGCGGATGGCGCGTTCGAGATAGCGGCGATAGCTGAAGTGGACGAGCTCGGGATCGTTGACGAAGAGGACGAAGGTCGGCGGGTCGATGCCGGCCTGGGTGGCGTAGAAGAGCTTGAAGCGCCGGTTGTGGACGAGCGGTGGGACGTGCTCGCGGATGGCGCGGGCGAGGATGGCGTTGAGTTCTGGGGTGGGGATGCGGCGGCGGCGCGCCTCGCGGGCGGCCTGGACGAGACGGAGCAGCTCGGGGAGACCGCGGCGCTCGAGGGCGGAAATGAAGGTGTAGAGGGCCCAGGGGACGAAGCGGATGCGGGAGCGCATCTGGCGCTCGGCCCAGGCTCTGCGTTCGGCGGGGTCGTCCCAGAGGTCGATCTTGTTGACGGCAATGACGAGGCCTTTGGCCTGTTCGACCGCGATGCCGGCGATGTGGGTATCCTGGGCGGTCACCCCTTCGCTGCCATCGACGACGAGGACGGCAACGTCGCAGCGTTCGACCGCGCGGGTGGTGCGAAGGACGGAGTGGCGTTCGACCCCGGTGCCCAGCTTGCCGGGCCGCCGCACACCGGCCGTATCGATGAGCGTGAACGCACCTTCGGGGGTGTCGATCTCGGTATCGATGGCGTCGCGGGTGGTGCCGGCCACCTCGCTGACGATGACGCGCTCCTCGCCGAGGATGGCGTTGACGAGCATGGACTTGCCGACGTTCGGGCGGCCGATGATGGCGACGCGTGTGCGATCGGACTCGGGGATGAGGGGGACATCGGGGAGGAGGAGGACGACCTGGTCGAGCAGGGTGCGGACGTTGATGTCGTGCAGGGCGCTGACGGGGAGGGGTTCGCCCAGGCCGAACGCGGAGGCCTCGGCGATGCCGGAGAGCTCGCGGGCCTCGTTGTCGGCCTTGTTGGCGACCACGATGGTGGGCTTGCGCGCGCGACGAACGACCTCGGCCATATCGAAGTCGCTGGCGGTGAGGCCGTCGCGGGCATCGACGACGAAGAGGATGACGGCGGCGGCATCGATGGCGGCCTGGACCTGGGCCATGATGAGGGGTGCGTAGACGTTCTGCTCGTTGGTCTCGTAGCCGCCGGTATCGATGATGCGGAAGCGGCGGTCGAGCCACTCGACGTCGGCTTCGAGGCGGTCGCGGGTGGTCCCGGGTTCGTCTTCGACGATGGCGCGGCGTTCGCCCACGATGCGGTTGAAGAGGGACGACTTGCCGACGTTTGGGCGGCCGACGATGACGACCCGGGGGAGGGAATCGGTGGCAGTCACGGGAGCACCTGGATGAGGGTCACGGTCACGGCCGCGGGAGCTTCGAGCTTGAGCGTGGCGGGGCCTGTCACTGAGACAGGATAGGCCGCGGAGCCGGCAGTGGCACCTGCAAGGGAGATGACGGCGCGGATATCCGATGGCTTGAGGGCACTGACGACATCGGCGGGGCCGGTGACGCGGACTTCGACGGCGAGGGGACGTGCCGGGTCGCGGGCGAGCCCGGCGGGCAGGTTCTGGAGCTCGGGCGCGACGAGGAGGGAGGCGGACGCTTCGATTGGTTCGAAACGGACGGTGACGGTGACCGTGCGGCGGTCGACGGAGGTGTTGGGGACGGCCACGAGGGATCGGACGAGGCGGAGCTCGGCGCGGGCGCCGGTGACGTCGATCCGCTCGGTGGCGAGGGTGGAGAGGTCGTTGACGACGGCGCGTTCGCCGGAGACGGTAGCGACAGGCGGGTCGATCGTGACGGAGGCGATGCGGTAGCCGACGGCGGGAGCGCCGATGATGTCTGCGACGATGGGGAGCGTGCGCTGGACGAAGGTCTGGCCGATCTTGATGGTGGCGGTGGCCCGGGGCGGTGAGATGGTCACGGTTTCGACGGTGCCAGTGGCGGAGCGGGCCACGAGTTCGCCGGTGACGACGTAGGTCTCATCCTTGACGCCGCTGAGGTTGACGTCGAGGTCAACTGAACGGACGGCCTGGACGCGCTCGGGCAGGCCGGAGACGGTGACGACGGCAGGGGAGACGGTGGTTTCGGCTTCGTTCTCGCGGAAACCGGCCGGGAGCTGCCCGGAGCGACGGATGGTGACGGGGATTTCGCGGGTTTCCGGTTCGACGAGGGTGATGCGGACCTGGGAGGGGATGACCTGGAGCACACGGACGCCGGGGCGCTTGGAGACGACGCGGACCTGGCGGAACTCTTCGACGCCGGGCTGCATGCCACGAACGTCGACGCGCGCCTCGAAGTCGGCGGCGGTGAGGGTGGCGAGGTCGTCGGCACGACCTTCGGCGACGACGCGGACCGAGTGGGTTTCGCGGGGGATGTAGGGACCGGCGTTTTCGGGGACGACGAGGATGGATGGGGGCTGGCCTTCCTCTGGAAAGGTGGCCGTCTGGCGGGGATTTTCGACGTCCTGGACCACGAACCAGATGGCGAAGGCGGCGACCAGCGAGAAGGAGGCCTGGAGCCAGTGCTGGCGGAAGGAGCGGAGGCTGCCGCCGAGGACCTGGCGGATGGCCTGGCGGCGAGAGTGGCGGCGAAGGCCCCCGTTCACGCGCGGACCTCCTCGCGGACGGGGGGTGCCTCGACGGCATCGGCCTCGAGCACCCACTCGAGGACTGCAGCGAGGCGGGATTCATCGGGGACGTGGGTGAGGCGGCCATTGAGGGCGACGCTGACCTGGCCGGTTTCCTCGGAGATGACGACCGCGAGGGCGTCGGTCGTTTCGGTGATGCCGATGGCGGCGCGATGGCGGGTGCCGAGGCTGCGATCGGCGGGGTCGGCTGCGAGGGGGAGGACGCAGCCAGCAGCGACGACGCGCTGGTCACGGATGACGACGGCCATGTCGTGGAGGGGCGAGTTGGGGAAAAAGATGCTGGCGAGGAGCTCGGCGGAGACGCGGGCATCGAGGGGGACGCCCGTTTCGATGACATCCTGGAGGCCGGTTTCGCGCTCGATGACGATGATGCCGCCGTGGCGGGCGGCGGCCATGCGGGCGGCAGCGCGGGAGACGGCTTCGATGACGTCGCCGTACTCGGCGGTGCGGAACCAGCCGGCGATGCCGGTGCGGCCGAGGCGGTCGAGCGCGCGACGAATTTCGGGCTGAAAGATGATGACGGCGCCAACGAGGAGGGCGGTAACCGAGTGCTCGATGAGGAAGTTGATGACGACCAGATCGAGAGCGCGGCCGAGGACGACAAAGACGATGACGAGGGCGAGGACGCCGCGGAGCTGGGTCATTGCGCGGGTGCCGCCGAGGAGGCGCAGGGCGGCGAAGAGGAGCAGCGCGAGGAGGAGGACATCGATGGCGCTGGTGACGGTGAATTGCTGCAGGACTTCGCGGATGTGCTGGGTATCGAGCATGGCGGCAGCCGGAGGCCCCGGGGCGAGGGCTGCCTCATGATACGCCGACGGGCGGGAACGGCGGGTTCAGCGTTCGACTCGGGAATCGGCGCCGAGAAGGAAGGCGACGACGGCGGCCTGGGCCCAGACGCGGTTTTCGGCCTGGTCGAAGATGATGGCCGATGGGGATTCGAAGACGTCGTCGGTGATTTCTTCGCCCCGGTGGGCCGGCAGGTCGTGCATGATGTAGGCGCCGGGGCGGGCGTGAGCGACGAGGGCGGCGTTGAGCTGGTAGGCGGCGAAATCGATTTTGCGGCGTTCGGCCTCGCGCTCCTGGCCCATGGAGGTCCAGACGTCGGTGTAGAGGGCCTCGGCGTCGCGAACGGCCTCGACGGGGTCGGTGGTGTGGAGGAAACGGCCACCGGAGGCATCGGCCCGGCGGGTCGCTTCGACGATGGCCCACTCGGGGAGCTGGTAGCCGGGGGGCGAGGCGATGCGGACATCCATGCCGAGGGCGGTGGCGGTGATGACGAGGCTGGTGGAGACATTGTTGCCATCGCCGACGAAGGCGAGGGAGCGGCCGCGGAGATTGCCCAGGTGCTCGCGGAGGGTGAGGAGGTCGGCGAGCGCCTGGCAGGGGTGCTCTTCATCGGTGAGGGCGTTGATGACGGGGATGGAGGAGAAACGGGCGTACTCTTCGATGATGGACTGGCCGTAGGTGCGGACGGCGACGATATCGACGTAGCGGGCGAGGACGCGGGCGACGTCGCGGATGGCTTCGCGTTCGCCGAGGCCGACCTCGCGGGGGTCGAGGTACATGGTGAAGGCGCCGAGGTGGTCCATGGCGATTTCGAAGCTGACGCGGGTACGCAGGGAGGCTTTTTCGAAGAGCAGCGCGAGGTGGCGGCCGACGAGGACCTGCTGGGGTTTGCGCTTGAGGGCTGCGGCGAGATCGAGGAGGTAGGCGGTTTCCTCGGCGGTGAGCTGGGCGGAACTGAGGAGGTGGCGGGGCGTCTGCATTGGGGGAAGTATAGGTTCGATGGCGGTTTTGTTCCGCTGACGCTGCGCGAGTTACGGGATGGTGTCGATAGTGGAGACAGGAGGGTAGCGTAATGGCGGAGGAACGCCGAGAGCTCCATGGATGGGCGCTGAAGGTGGCGCAGGGGAAGATGTTCCGGAAGCTGGAGTGCGACCGGTGCGGGGCGCGCTTCCAGTTTTGCGATGCGCCGCGGGTGACACGGTTTCCACGGTGCCCGTGGTGCGGGTCGATGGAGGCGCATCCACGGGCGGCGTGAGGGTTGGGGATTCCGTGTTGGCGCGGCTTTGCTAGGATGGAGGGTGGACAGGGGTGTAGCTCAGCTGGTAGAGCATCGGTCTCCAAAACCGAGTGTCGCGGGTTCGAGTCCTGCCACCCCTGCCAGGCCATCCAAATCGGGCGCCGACCCTCAGGCGCTTGCGGCTCGAGCGGGATGGTTCGTAGGATGTGGTGGCGTTGCCCAGGTGGTGGAATGGCAGACACGCTGTCTTGAGGGGGCAGTGCCTGTATAGGCGTGTGAGTTCAAATCTCACCCTGGGCACCAACTGAAGAACCCGGCGCCATGGCCAAGTGGTAAGGCAGAGGTCTGCAAAACCTTCACCGCCGGTTCGAATCCGGCTGGCGCCTCCAAGATTCACGCCAGGTCCCTGCGGGGGCCTTTTGTTTTGCCCGGGGGAGCGTTCGAAACGGGGGCCAGGAATCGCGCAGAGCGGATGCGGCGGGTAGGATGCGGGCGCGTTCTACCCTGAAGGAGGCGTGGAGATGCGAGGACTGCGCGGCGAAGCCGCGATTGTTGGCATTGCCGAGTTTGCCCCGGTGCGGCGTCCGGACCGCACGTGGATGGGGCTGGAGGCGTACGCCGAGCTGGCCAGGCTGGCGCTGGAGGATGCCGGCTTCGAGCACGGCGACGTGGACGCGCTGATGACAGGCCATGTGGCGGAGTCGGGCGGGCTATTCGCACCGGGCCACCTGACGGAGTACCTGGGGATTGGGTCGCACCTGAGCGAGGTGGTGGACCTGGGCGGGGCGACGGGCGCCGGCGAGGTGCTGCGGGCGGCGATGGCGATCGAGCTCGGGCTGTGCGAGACGGCGCTGTGCATTGTCCACACGCTGCCGCGGCCGAAGAACCCAAAGGGCGGCGGGCCGACCTTCCGGATGGGTGCGTGGGGATCGCCGATGGGCGAGTTTGACTACCCGTTTGGCGCGGTGGGCCAGAACTACGCGTATGCGATGATCGCCAACCGGTACGCGTACGAGTTTGGGCTGACCGATGAGCAGCGGGCGAAGGTGGCCGTCGACCAGCGGACGAACGCGACGGCGAACCCGAAGGCCGTCTTCCGCGAGCCGATCGATATCGAGGATGTGTTGAATTCGCCGGTCATCGTGGACCCGCTGCACATGCTCGAGATCGTGATGCCGTGCTTCGGGGGTGCTGCGGTGGTGGTGACCTCGAAGGAGAAGGCGAAGCGCGCGCGGCACCGGCCGGCGTACATCATCGGCGGCGGGGAGCACACGACGCACCTCTCGGTGACGTATGACCCGAGCTTTACGGAGACCCCGATCAAGGCGGCGGCGGACCGTGCATTTGCGATGGCCGGGGTGAAGCGTTCGGAGATTGACCTGGCCTCGCTGTACGACTGTTACACCATCACCGTGTTGCTGACGCTGGAGGACGCGGGGTTCTGCCCGAAGGGAGAGGCGGGCCGCTTCGTCCAGGAGCACGACCTGACGTTCCGCGGGGATTTCCCGATGAACACCCACGGAGGCCAGCTGAGCTTTGGGCAGGCCGGGATGGCCGGCGGGATGTCGCACGTAACGGAGGCGTACCTGCAGATTACGGGACGGGCGGGCGAGCGCCAGCTCAAGCGGTGCGACACCGTGTTTGTCCACGGGAATGGGGGCCTGATGAGCGAGCAGGTGTCGCTGATCCTGCGGGGGGAGTAATCGCATGCCGAGATATCGAACGAACATCGAACCGCTGCCGGTGCCGACGCCGATCTCGCAGCCGTTTTGGGAGGGGGCCCGGCAGCATCGCTTGCTACTGCAGCGGTGTGAGCGCGGGCATGTGTTCTATTACGCGCGTTCGCACTGCCCGCGGTGCCTTTCGAACCGGCTGGAGTGGATCGAGGCGTCGGGGCGGGGAACGCTGTACAGCTACACAGTTGCGCGGAGGCCGACCTCGCCGGATTTCGAGCAGGATGTGCCGTTCGTCATCGCGGTGGTGGAGCTGGACGAGGGGCCGCGGATGACCTCGCGCCTGGTGGAGGTGGACCCGGATGCGGTGCGGATCGGGATGCGGCTGGAGGTGGTATTCGACGATGTGACGGAGGAGATTTCGCTGCCGTACTTCCGGCCGGCGTGAGGGCTAGAGGCCGTAGCGGGCGGGTTCGGTGCGGAGCCACTCGCCGACCATCTCGCCGATCATGATGCTGGTGAGGTTGGTGTTGGCCCGCGGGACGGTGGGCATGATGCTGGCGTCGGCGACGATGAGGCCTTCGAGCCCGTGAGCGCGGCCGAACTGGTCGACGACGGCGCCCGGGTCATCGGCGGGGCCCATGGGCGCGGTGGCGCAGGGGTGGTAGCCGCTGGCGGCGAGCCGGAGCAACAGGCGATCGAGGGCGTCATCGGGGAGGTCTCGCGTGACATCCGGGAAGATGACGCGGTCGACGAGGGCGCCCAGGGGACCGGAGGTGACGAAGCGGAGGGCGTCGCGGAAGGCGGCACGCAGGCGACGGCGGTCTTCCGGGTCTTCACAGAATCGGTTCTCGATGATGGGCGCGGTGTGCGGGTCGGCGGACGGCAGGCGCAGTGTACCGGTGCCGTTGACCTGCTCGAGCACGGCGGCGACGGCAATGGTGGTCAGTTCACCGCCGCGCGGCGAAAACGAGAAGGCCTCCACCTGGAGGTCGTTGCGATGGGGGCTTTCGGGCGCGGTATAGCGGAGGATGGTCTGGACGATGGGCTGGTCGGGGTCGAGGATGGCCGGATCGCGGACGGAGGCGACGACGGCGAGGGCCGGGTGGTCGCTGAGGCGGGTGCCCACGCCGGGTGCCACACGGACAGGTTCGACGCCGAGGCGGCGGAGTTCTTCGGCTGGGCCGATGCCGGAGCGGAGGAGGATGGCCGGCGAGTGGATGGCTCCGGCTGAGAGAACGATAGCGCGCCCGGCGATCTGTTCGATGGTGCCGTCGCGTTCAACCTCGATGGCGACAGCGCGGTTCCCTTCGAACATGACGCGGCGGGTGAGGGTGCGGGGCAGGATGCGGAGGTTGGGGCGCGCCCGGGCAGGGGCGAGGTAGCCGATAGCGGTGGAGATGCGGAGGCGGCCGATCTTGTTCATGGGGTGGGGGCCGGCGCCCCAGCTATCGGGAGCGTTGGCGTCGTCGCAGCGTGGGTAGCCGAGCTCGTCGGCAGTGAGGAGCCAGGCATGGTGGATGGGGGTGAGCTCATCCCAGGGGTAGCGGCGGATGGTGATTGGCCCGGCGTCGCCGTGGTAGGGGCGGTCGCCGAAATCGAGGTCGCGTTCGAGGCGCCGGAAGGCGGGGAGGACGTTCGCCCAGGCCCAGGCGGGATTGCCGGCGGCGGCCCAGGCGTCGTAATCCTCCGGGACTCCGCGAAGGGCGATGGTGGTGTTGACGGCGCTGGAGCCGCCGACGACGCGGCCGCGCGGGAAGGGGAGGGAGCGGCCGGCCGCGGTCGGCTGGTAGGCGAGGCCCCAATCGTGCGCTGTGTAGGAGTTGTTGTGGCTGTTGACGAGGTCGAAGGGGAGGGTGGCGGGGTCGGGGTAATCCGGGCCGGCCTCGACGAGGAGGACGGAACGGCGAGGGTCTTCGCTGGCACGGGCGGCGATGACGGCCCCGGCTGAGCCGGCACCAACAACGATGAGGTCGAACCGTTCGCGCATTGGTGTTCCCGGGGGCGGACTGTACGCGATGGCGCGGTAGGACGCACGGGCGGGTTCCCGTACAATCCGGGCACCATTACCCCGGGATCTGCGAGGCTGCTGATGTCGTTCGAAACTGTGCTCGCGCAGGCGCGCGCCGAGGGGCGCACGCTGCTGACGGAGGTGGAGGCGAAGGCGTTGCTGGAGGAGGCCGGTGTGCCGGTTGCGCGGACGCTGCTGGCGCGTACGCGGGAGGAGGCGGAGCGGGCGGCGGAGGAAGTTGGCTACCCGGTCGTGTTGAAGATTGTCTCGCCGGACATTGCCCACAAATCCGACGTGGGGGGTGTGCGACTGAACCTGCGCGACCGGGAGGCTGTCGGCCAGGCGTTCGACGAGGTGGTGGGGAACGCGCGCCGGGCTGTGCCGGATGCACGGATTACCGGGGTGGCCGTGCAGCACATGGCGCCGCAGGGAACGGAAGTCATCGTGGGGATGACGACGGACCCGCAGTTCGGGCCGGTGATGATGTTCGGGCTGGGCGGGATCATGGTGGAGGTGCTGAAGGACGTGTCGTTCCGCCTGGTGCCGCTGGAGGAGAAGGATGCGCGGCAGATGATCGACGAAATCAAGGGGCGGCCGGTGCTCTCCGGGGTGCGCGGGCAGCCGCCCGCGGACGTGGACGCGCTGGCGCGGACGCTGCTGAAGGTTTCGGAGTTCGTGGAGCGGCACCCGGAGGTGCGGGAGCTGGACCTGAACCCGGTGTTTGCGTACCCGGATGGTGCGCTGGCGGTCGACGCGCGGATCATTGTCGCGGACGCCGGGAACGGCTGAGACGGCCGGGGCGAAGGGGGGAGCAGCATGGCAGTACCCGGGCACAGGCTGGATCGGATGTTCAACCCGCGGGTCGTGGCCGTCATTGGCGACAAGGGCCCGGGCTACATGTGGCTGCACAACAATCTGCCGCTGAAGGAGCTGGGCGGCAGGCTGTATTCGGTGCAGCTGGACGAGAAGGAGATTCCCGGGATTGAAGCGCTCGGGGTGCAGAACTTTCGGTCGGTGCTGGAGATCCCGGAGCCGATTGACTACGCGCTGGTGGCGGTGCCCCGGCAGGTTGCACCGTACGTGCTCAAGGACCTCATCGCTGCGGGAGCCGGCGGCGCGGCATTCTTCACCTCCGGGTTCGCCGAGACGGGCGAGGAACTGGGCATCCGGCTCCAGGAGCAGCTGGCCACGATGGCACGGGAGGCGAACTTCAACCTGGTGGGGCCGAACTGCATGGGGCTCTACCTGCCGAAGGCTGGTGTGCGGTTCAATGCCGACGCGCCAGTGACCGATGCTGGCGAGATTGGCTTCCTGAGCCAGTCGGGGACGCACGGGATTATGTTCAGTCTTGTGGCGGCGGCGAACGGGATGCACATCAGCAAGTGCGCCTCGTTCGGCAATGCGATTGTGCTCGACGTCTCCGAC
>FWWL01010222.1_pt1 | contig 10946 bp, 10 predicted proteins | sample 2228331 | NCBI WGS metagenome assembly FWWL01 (sample SAMEA103939775, study PRJEB20133) | metagenome
CGAACAGCCCCAGAAATGCCCCCCACGACTGCTCGCTGAAATAGGGAGGCTGAGGCACAAGATACCCACCCCCGAACACGCCCTGCTCGTAACCCAGCGCAGCGGTTGCCACCTGCATCCCCTTCCGCACGAAGTAGAACAGCACCCCCGAAAACAGCAGGTCATTCGGCACAAACACCCCAATCGCAGCCATATAGGGGAATAGCCCCACAGGAATCCAGCCCGTCTGGTTCCACGGGGGCGAGTGGAGATACTCGTTCAGATGGGCTAAGAAGCGCGTCTTAATAGGAGGTATCCAGGGGAAGAAGAAGTTCAGCGCGTTCAGGGCGTCGATGCACACCATCACGATGAAGGCGCCCCACAGGTATTTACTGCGCCATAGGGGCGATTGAGGCTGGCAGAGCAACATCGGCACTTGAATAATCGGGAACGCCAACCGCTCCTGCTGAGTCCAGAGCCGACGCATGAGTGCATTGATGCACAGCATCGCCAGCGCCGCAGAACCAAACAGCCCTATCCAGCCCAGAAAAATCGGCGCCCATATCGACAGTTTGCTCAACACATAGGGAAAGGGATAGCCCCCAATCCCATACTCCCGAAGCCCCTCTGCATTCGTGTGGAAGAGCCAAGTCGTGAGGTGAGGAATCACCCGCGTGCGGTAGATCTCATTCTGGTCAGCATAGAGTCCAAACGAGTGCCAAAGGGGGGCGACTACATTCATCCACTCCGATGCCATCGCCGTGCCCACAAACAGAATCGTGAAGACCACCACGAGGTCGAGGGTTTCCAGAAACCAGCGTCGGAAAATCAGTCGCCCGATAGCATTCAGCAAGGCAACAACCATAAGGGTCGCTACGGGTGGTATCAGCAACGAGAAGATGACGCTCAGCACCACCTCCACCGCCCAGTAAACGCTGAACGGCAGCAGCAGGAAGCCGATAATAAGCCCCCGCATGCGCAACGCCCGACCGCGCTCTAATTCTACTGCTGGCGGAGGGGTTTCCGCACGCGCCTCTACTTCCAACGCAGGCTGAGTCGCCATAGACGGATTCGTATTCTCGGTTTACGCAAGGTTTTCCTGCTAAGGCAATAATCAGTAGCACGGGCATCCTGCCCATCAGCCACGCGTCACCCTGAGCGAATGCGAAGGGACGGGCGTCCTGCCCGTGCGCTAAATGGGCAAGATGCCCAAGCCACAGGAAGTCAAAACGAGCTTTTGCTCCCACATTCCTCTTCTATTGTATGGAGCGTCTCAGCGTATTCAGGCTCGCCAAGCGTTTCCAGCCACATAATCAGCGCGTCTTCTCCATCACTATAGTAGCGTTTGCGAACCGCCACAGGACGGAATCCAAACTTTTCGTACAGTTTCTGAGCAGGGGTGTTGCTGATGCGAACCTCCAAAGTGGCGCGCACCATCCCCCGCTGGCGGGCGATATGCAACAGGCGCAGAATCAGCCTCTTGGCAAACCCCATACCCCGATATTCTGGCTTCACCGCAACATTGGTGATATGCACCTCATCTACAATCAGCCACATTCCTGCATAGCCGACGATTTTGCCGTCCAAGCGCAACACCAGGTAGAGCGCAGAGGGATTGCGCAGGTCATTTAGAAACGCCTGTTCCGACCAGCCGGGCTGGAAGACCTCCCTCTCGATGCGCATCACCTCTGGCAAGTCCGACTCCTTCATCGGCTCGATCAGAATCGTGCCCACCTAAATATACTACCCACTCTTTTGAGGCAATTCATGAGGGTGTTGAAAGGATTGGGTTCATAGCACAGGTATGCAGAAAGCAGCAAATCCTTCTTTTTATGGGGCATCATGGTTCAAGCGCATGTCGTAGCATGCCCTTGCAAAGGTCTGCTCATATGCTTCCTGGAGATTCAGGAGCAAGTCGAGGTCCTCTGGTAGGAGTGGAACGCGTATAGTCGTTAGGGGTTGGTTCAACTTCCATCGATAGACTTCTACTGTGGGGCGAGCGTTCCCACGCAACACAAACACATAGAAATCCGCTTCAGGTAGAGGTTCTACCGTAGGAAGCCGTTCTCCTTGCAAAAGGAGGTCTATCTCAACAAGATGGACTGCACTTTGCAATATCTGTTGACACTTCGCCAAGTACTCGCGCCTCCCATCGCTGTTGGGGCGTTTGTTGCTTGGGGAGAGCAACTCGATTATCGTTACCCAACTTTCCTGTGGCCCCTTCTCTCGTCATTCTGAGCCGAAGACGAAGAATCTCAAAGACTCTCAAGTCAGACCCTTCGTTTCGATCAGGGTGACGCCTGTGAGCCTCTTGCCCATCAGCAAAATGGGCAGGATGCCCAAGCCACAAAAAGTAGCACGGGCGTCCCGCCCGTGTAATCCCCCTCTGATTCCCCCCTTAGTAAGGGGGGCAGGGGGGATAAGCGACTCGCCTGCATGCCTCTACGAACGCCCGAAACAGCGCTTGAGTGGCAGGGGCACTGGGGTCGCGCTCTGGATGCCACTGAACCCCGATGAAGAAGGGCAGGCTTGGGTCTTCAATCGCTTCCAGCACCCCATCCGGAGAGGTAGCGGTCGCTTTTAGGTTGCGTCCTACTTGCTTGATTGCCTGATGGTGGGCGGTGACAATCTCCACCTGCTCTTGTTTGATAATCGCATACAGGAGCGAATTGGGGGCGATTCGCACAAAGTGGCGGGGCAGTTCCTCGCCCTCTTGATGGTCGTGTTTCAGGTTCACAAAGGGGAGGTCGGGCAGGTGTTGGTGAAGGGAACCGCCTCGCCAGACATTCAGCAGTTGACAGCCGTAGCAGATGCCGAAAATCGGTTTCTGGCGCGCCTCGAACTCGCCTAACAGTGCCCATTCCTGCTCGAAGCGGGGTGCGTTCACAATTTGCGTGCGCGGGTGCGGTTCCTCATTATAGTAGCGGGGGTCTATATCGGCACCCCCTGGAATAAGCAGTCCGTCCAGATAGTCTGCCAGTGCTTTGGCGTCGGTGAAGGGCGGAATCAATACGGGTATGCCCCCTGCCTGCGAAACTGCCTCGGCATACGCCACATCCATCGATGCCAGAGCGAACTCGTTTGGCTTGCGCCAGTTCGTAGTAATCCCAATCAGCGGTTTTCGGTTGCTCACAAGTAAGAAGTGTACCTTAGGGTATCCTTTTGTGCAGGAGGATGGTGTATGCGTTTGTTCATACTGGCACTCGTCGGGGTTTTGGGGATGGAACTGAATGCCCATCAAGAGCCGTCTCGCCCTCACCTGTACCCTCGCATCGAGCAGTCGCCTTCAGGAGAGTACACGATACCGCCCCAGGTAATGACCTATGCCGAGTTAGCTCAGTTGCTTACTACTCCCGCGCGCAAAGTGGAAGTGCATCCCGAATTGCGCCAGAAAGGAGTCCTGATTGCGCTCAAAGAACGCTCTTGGGACGATTTGCGCTCCCTGCTGGAGTATGGGCTGGAAATTCAGTTTGTCAAGCAAGAGACAGAAGATGGGCTTGAGCGGTGGCAAATTATGCGCCATCCCGACGCAAAGAAACGCGATACGCTCCTTTTCGATCGCTATGTACGCCTTGCACACGAAAGGCTCACCACTCAACTACGCCAGTTCGACGAGTGGTTTGGACGCCCACGCGAAGCCCTCAAGCAAGAATTAGAGCAGATGGAGCTCAAATCGTTGGGGGATTTTTTGAACGAGGCTGACCCGTGGAAGGAAGCACGAATCCCTGCCCAAGCCCAAAGCGATTGGGCGCGCTTTCTGGACGGGCTGTGGGTGCAGTCGCTGGACGGTTATGTGATGCTCCAGTGGATGCGTCGGAACTGGACCGAATCGCTCACACGCCAGCTCATTCGTGAACGGATGATTATCGTGCAACAGCCCCTTGCCAAAGGGTTTCCCGGGATTATTACCGAAGACGACCTGCGCGACTTCCTCAAAGGTGTGCCCGAGTCGGAGTTGATGGCTTATGACTGGGCGATTGGCGTGGTGAGTTGGAGTGCTGAATTGCGCATGGTGTTCCCCTACTGCGACATCGTGGCGCCTCATGCAGAGGGAACCCAGTGGATGATATTCCCGCTTTCCTTGCGTGTGGAGCCTCTGAGTTGGGAAGACCTGTGGCAGGCGTTAGGCGCAGAGGCTGAGCGTTATCTGGATGCACTTTCTGAGCGTCAGAAGACGCTTACTCAAGAGCCAACGCGTGGCAAACTGCTTGCGGTGGAGCACGCAAATGCGCTCTCCCAGATTCTGCAAGTGTGGGCGACCACTTATGAACGCGAAGTGCTGATGGAGCTTGCACCTGAACGAGAACGCGTGCCAATACGCTCTCCTATAACGCTTGCGCAATTAGCCGAGCCTAATCTTTCTCAGTGGCTTGGAGGTGAGCAAGGTTTACCTAGCTCATATTTTCTCGCTGCCCTTAGCTACCTTCGAGAGCCAATCGTTATAGATAAGACGCTTCAAGAGGTGGAAGATTCTGTGTTCAAGCAAGTAGCCCCCCGCTGGTACTACGAACTTCACAATACGGTGCTGATTGCGCGCAACCCGCTGGCGTTCTTAGATAGGCAATATACCTATCCTCTCGACGCCCTCTTTACACTGGAGCGCGCCCCTCCTCAAGTGGGCGATGACCTCGACCGCTTTTTAGAGGTGGTGGGGACATTTGCGTGGAGTCTGATTCGCCAGCCCGACCATGCGCCCACTTTAGCAGGGTATCGGGAATCTGCTCGGTTAGGTGCCTCTCTGGAAAAACTCCCAATACTCGCTTTTCTTGCTTCACTTCCAGCACAAGAGAGGCAAGAACTCTTGAAACGCTTGCGGACGAACGGGAAAGTGCGTATTCCCCTTCAACGGGCAGGTGTGGAGCGTCTGGATGCTTTTACGCGATTCTGGCGACGCACTGCGCACTACTCCCCCGACCAGTCGGAACCATTTGGCTATCGCAACGCATGGCATCCGCGCTTTACACTGCTTCTGCGCCAAGCGACTTTGGTCATTACCTTCGAACCAGACACTCAAGTGTGGGATTTTAAAGTGGAAATCGTGACAGGAGAAAAGTCGCTGTTGAGAAAGCTTTGTTTTCAATTACACTCTGTATCAGATAATCATCATCAGGAGTTCTTTTTGAAAGAGAAGCCAGTGGAAGGGTCTGGTTGGATACCACCTTATTTCCTCTCCTTTCCCGATAACGATTAGCTGGGGTTAGCACTCCCGCTGATTTTAGCCAGTTTGGAGGATTGACCTCGAAATCAAAGGCTTGGAACGCTTTGGCAGGGAATCAGAGCCATAAGCCGAACAGGGGCACCATGCGCTTTCCAAAGGACTTCTTATGGGGTGCGGCGACCGCCGCCTATCAGATTGAGGGTTCTCCGCTGGCAGACGGGGCAGGAGCCTCTATTTGGCATCGATTTAGCCACACGCCCGGCACCATCTACGAAGGTCACAACGGCGATATCGCTTGCGACCACTACCATCGCTGGCGGGAAGATATCGAGTGGATGCGCCGATTGAACCTCAACGCCTACCGATTCTCCATCGCTTGGGCGCGCATTCTGCCCGAAGGGCGCGGGCGGGTCAACCCTAAGGGCTTGGATTTCTACAAGCAACTGGTGGACGCCCTCTTAGAGAACGGTATCACGCCGATGATTACCCTTTACCACTGGGATTTGCCCGCTGAACTGCAAGACCATGGGGGCTGGGCGAACCGCGACTGTGCTGAGTGGTTTGCCGACTACGCTCAACTCCTCTTTCGTATGCTTGGCGACCGCGTGCCCCTATGGGTCACGCTCAACGAGCCATGGGTGGTGATGGCGTTGGGCTACCTGCTCGGTCAGCATGCGCCGGGCATGCGCGATATCGGCTCTGCCACCCGCGCAGGACATCATATGCTGTTGGCGCATGCCAAAGCCGTGCAGGCGTTTCGTGCCGAGCGACTCCCCCACGCCCGAATCGGTATCGTAACGAACCTCGGACCCCAACAGCCTGCCACCGATACCCCCCAAGACCAGATGATAGCGACCCTCTGGCACAACTTTATCAACCGCTACTTCTTAGACCCCATCTTTCGGGGCGAATATCCCCAGGCAGTGCTCTCGTTCGTCGGAGAGTTCGCACCCCCCATCCGCGAGGGGGATATGGAGCAGATTCGGACACCCATTGACTTCTTGGGCGTGAACTACTACACGCGGAATGTGCTGACCTACGATGCGAATGACCCATTCGGCTCGCGCTTGGTGCGTCAAGAGGGCAAGACCTACACCGAGATGGGCTGGGAGGTTTATCCCGAGGGATTGTATGAAATCCTGTGCTGGATAAAGCATGAGTATGGCAACATCCCGCTCTACATCACCGAGAACGGCGCTGCGTTCCACGACGAAGTCAACGAGAAGGGTGAAGTAGAGGACTCCCTGCGCGAGGACTATATTCGCGCCCATATTGAGCAGTGTTATCGCGCCCTTCAGGATGGCGTTCCGCTCAAAGGCTACTTCTACTGGTCGCTGATGGACAACTTCGAGTGGGCGTTCGGCTACTCTAAGCGATTCGGTTTACTCTATGTGGATTATGAGACCCAACGGCGCATTATGAAGCGCAGTGGGCGCTGGTATGCCGAATGGATTGCGAGCCAGCGGGTATCATGAGCACGCTGAAATCTCATTCTATGGAGGGAATGGAATGCGGATGCGAGAGCGCGAACTGCGTCAGCGTCGGCACCGCCGAATGAAACGGCTCAAAGCGCGCCGACGCGCTATGCGTCAAAAAACGCAGTCCCAACCGAAGGGAGAATAGACCCATGAAAAAGTTTCTTTCCATCGTGAGCCTGCTGGGGCTAACCTTACAGATAACGGTCGCTACCGACCCCAGCGGGCGTTGGCTCCGTTTGACAATTTTGCACACGAACGACACGCACGGACACTTGCTCCCCTTTAGCTATCCCGAAGGCATCGCTCCCCAGTCGCAAGAGGCGAAACTCCCCCACAAGCGCAACATCGGAGGGGTGACGCGCCGAGCGACCGTCGTGAATCGCTTGCGTGAGGAACTGCACGGGCGCGTGCTCCTTGTGGATACGGGCGACTATATGGACGGCACGCCCTTCTCGCTGGAGTTCAAAGGGGAAGCAGATATAGCCGTGATGAACGCTATCGGCTACGATGTCGCCACGCTCGGCAATCACGAGTTCAGCAACACGCTTAGCCAGATTCAAAGCCTGTTGAAGAAGGCGCGGTTCCCCCATGTGCTGGCGAATGCACGCTTGCGCAGCACGGGCGAACCCCTCTGCCCGCCTTATGTAATCGTGGAGCGCGAGGGGCTCAAACTTGCCCTGTTCGGGCTGGTGATTACCGATACGCAGAACTATCGGGGCGCACGCGAGGGGGTGGAGATATTAGACCCGTTCCAAGTGGCGCGCCAACTGGTGCCCCAACTACGCCAGCAGGCGGATGTGGTGATTCTGCTCTCGCATTTAGGTATCGAGGCAGATGAACGACTGGCGCGCGAGGTGCCTGGCATCGATGTGATTGTGGGCGGACACTCCCATACGCGCTTGGCACGACCTCGTTTTATCGAATGGCAAAATAAGGGCGCACTCGGCTTAGGCGGAACCCTAATCGTGCAGACGCACCAGTGGGGTGGGGAACTGGGACGCCTCGACCTGCTCTTCTGGCGCAACCCTCTTGAAGACGACCGATGGGAACTAATCGGGTACCGCGGAGAACTCATCCCTATCACAGAAGACATTCCTGAAGACCCTGCTGTGCGCCAGGTGCTCAACTCCTACTGGAAGCGCATCGCGCGCAAGTATGGGCGCATCGTGGGCATCGCCAGCGACGACTTCGTCCAGCGTGGTGATGACCTTGCTGAATATTTCCTCGTGAGCGATGCCATACGCGAGATGTTGGGTGTGGAGTTCGATATGCAGAATCTGTACGGGGTTCGCATCCAACTTGCCAAAGGACCTATCTCTTACTACGACTTGGCGCGCATGCTCCCCTTTGGCAACACCGCCGTGCGCTTCGAGATTCGTGGGAAAGACCTCAAAACTATTCTGGAACGCCATCGCCCCACTGTGAGCGGCATCCGCTATCGCATTGAAAATCGCCAACTGGTGTTTGCCACAATTAATGGCGAGCCGATAGAGGATGACCGCCTTTACAAAGGCTCCACCAACTCCTACTTCGCAGACCGTGTGCTGAAGGAGATGGGCATTTCTTATGCGGATACGGGCATCACCACGCTCGATCTGGTGGCAAACTATATCCGAAAGAAGCGGGTGGTCTCTCCAAGTTATGATGGTCGAAGGGTGGTGCGATAGCTATCCGCGTTTATGAAGCCGTGCCAAGTCGGCTTGGAGGCTATCGGGGTAGTGACGCACTAACTCCTGTAGGGTCTGTTGGGCTTCTTGGGGGTATCCGGCACGCTCTTGCAGGCGAGCGAGTCGTAGAAGCAGGTTGGGGCGCTGAGGGTGTTGAGGGTCTTGAAGCAGGCTTCTTAGCCAGCGGATGGCAGTATCCATATCATCGTGGCTCTCTGCAAGTGCCAGTAGCCGTTCTTGTTGCGGGAAGGGAAGCAGGTTCAGCCCCTCTACTTCTGCCAATAGGTTGGCGATGGCAATTACCTCTGTGTAGTCAGGGTTTTGTATGCTTGTCCAGTACTGAAGGGCGCGTGCGAGCAGAGAACGCGCCTGCTCATACTCCCCTAAGAGTGCCCATGCTTTGCCTGCGAGCGTTAGCAAGCGCGCATCTTCTTGGGTAGCGGGTTGTAGGGAGCTAAGAGGCTGTTTCCGCAAGAGGGGTTCGAGCCAGCGCAACGCCTCGCCTGCATCGCCCTGTTGTAAGCAGGCGTCCGCACGCTCCATGAGATACTCACGCTCGCCCGTGAAACCAGCACCCCATAGCAGGGCAAGTAAAAATCCGCAAGCGAACCCGCCCAGATGTGCCCAGTAGCCTACTTCGGAAGGGGTAGCACTGCCCGCATCGAGAATGGCGCCCACCCCCTGCCATGCAATCCATAGAAGCACTGCCACCCACATCGGCACACTTAGCCCCCACTGGCTTATGCTCGACCACACAAGGCGTACGCGCCGATGGTAAAACCGAAGCGCAAAGTAGCCCACCAGCCCCGAAATCGCTCCCGATGCCCCGACCAACGAGTCGTGATAGAGGCTTGGCTGGACGATAAGCGTCATTCCCCAATGAACCAGCACCGCTCCAATCCCACTGAGGAGGTAGAGGGTAAGAAACCGCCCCATGCCCAAAGCGCGCTCCACATACCAGCCGAACAGTCCCAGAAAGAGCGCATTCTTGAGCCAGTGGAGCCAGCTCGCATGCACTACAAGGCTGGTGAAGAGGGTATGAATCTGGGGTTCGGCAGGGATGAACCCCGCCTGTTCAATCCATTCAGGGTGGCGAAGGAACCAAGCGGTTGCGCCTGTATGAAACACCAACAGGGCAACCGTAAGGAGGGGCAGGGAAGCGCTGTTTCTTCCAGGACGCACACTCATTCAGTCTCCACTTGGGATGCTCCATTCCCCGTCCTATGATTTAGGCAAGGGTTGCCCTCTTGGTTATGCGTGAAATGTTCCCCTATGAAAGCCCTGCCAGCACTTCCTCGGGGATATCGAAGTTAGCATAGGTGTTTTGGACATCGTCGTGTTCCTCGAGGGCGTCCATCAGGCGCATCAGTTTGACCGCCGTTTCGCCCTCCACACGCACGGTGGTGGTGGGGGTCATTTCGAGGCGGGCTTCGGCAATCGGTAAGCCCCGCTCCTGCAGGGTCTCCCGAACCCGATGGAAGTCTTCCATCGCCGTTATCACACGGTAGAACTCATCTTCAAGCAGTACATCCTCTGCGCCTGCTTCCAGCGCAATCTCCAGCAGTTTCTCCTCGGTGATTGCACTGGCAGGAATGGTGATGACCCCCTGACGCTTGAACTGCCACATCACGCTTCCACTTTCACTTAGGTTGCCTCCATGCTTCGAGAAGAGGTGGCGAATCTCGGCAACGGTACGGTTGCGGTTGTCGGTCAGGCACTCTACGATGATGGCGACCCCTCCTGGACCGTAGCCCTCGTAGGTAACCTCTTCGTAGTGGACATCTTCCAGCTCGCCAGTGCCTCTTTGGATGGCGCGCTTGATATTGTCGGTAGGCATGTGGTGTTCACGCGCTTTCTCGATGGCGAGGCGCAGGCGCGGATTGGCGTCGGGGTTCCCACCTCCAAGGCGCGCCGCAACCGAAATCTCGCGCGCCAGCTTCGTGAAGAGCTTACTGCGCAGTGCGTCCTGTTTCGACTTGCGAATGCGGATGTTGTGCCATTTGGAATGTCCAGCCATCGCTTGCCTCCTTATAAAAATATACCCAGAAAGGAGGAGCGCCGGGGTGGGTGAACCCCGGCGCTGTGGGTGAAGGGCGCGTGCGTGGGAGGGAACAAGTCTTAGCGATGGGTGCGCAAAAGGCACTGGGCGAATCGATGCCCCGCTTCATCGATCCGCGCCAGTGCCTGCTGGAGCACGGCTTGCACTTCGGCTTGCCTGCTATGTTCTTTGAGAGGAGGTTCTTGCGAATCAGATGCTCGAACCAGAGCCATAACCCATCGACTGCTAAACAAACCCCAAGGTTCCCTATCCGCTCTCATCCCAATCCTCTATGCCCTTAGACAGTTCGACTCGCTTTGCAGGTTCCGCGCTGGAGTAGTCCCAGTTATCGCAGTCGAGCCGTCGGCAATAGAGCATGCGCTGAACCCTTCCGTCCACCAACTCCACATCGGCAACATCGGCGAAGCGACACCGCATGCACAGCTCCGGCTCTAACAAGCGCACCACTTTGAGTTCCCGCTTAGACATAATCGTCGCCCCACTCTTGAGATATTTCTGCACCCATCACCCTTGTCGGGGCGTGCAGAAGAACGGCTCTCTCTGCCATCCAAACAAGATTATCGGCAGTTAGACCCGTCGAATGCAGGGTAAGGTTCCTTGTAAAT
>FWWL01007767.1_pt1 | contig 10945 bp, 10 predicted proteins | sample 2228331 | NCBI WGS metagenome assembly FWWL01 (sample SAMEA103939775, study PRJEB20133) | metagenome
GTTGGCAGTACACCAAGGACCTCATGATGACCAAGCAGGAAGTCAAAGAAGAACACAAACAGGCGGAAGGGAATCCTCAGATCAAGTCGCGCATTCGTTCCATTCAAAGAACCCTGGCACGTCAGCGCATGATGTCCAAGGTCCCCAAAGCGACCGTGGTGATCACCAACCCGACCCATTACGCCGTCGCCCTTTTCTACCAAGAAGGGCTCGAAGCTCCCAAGGTGGTCGCCAAAGGAATGAACCTGATCGCTCAAAACATCGTGCGCATCGCTCGCGAGCACAGAGTGCCGGTGGTCCAGAACCCGCCTCTGGCACGCGCCTTGTATCATCAAGTGAAGCTGGATCAGGTCATTCCCGAAACCTTGTACCGGGCCGTGGCCAAGGTTTTGGCGTATGTTTATCAACAACGTCGTCAAAGATCATAGGATGGAACCATGCCGAACTCCACATCGTCCGCAGTGTCCCGCATGCGCTGGAATTTGAAAAGCTTCAGTGATGCCGACGCCGCCCTGGGTGTCGGAGTTGTGGCCGTGCTGGCGGTCATGCTTTTGCCTGTTCCCGGCCGTGTCATGGATGTTCTTTTGGCGATCAATATCTCCTTCGGTATCCTTATCCTGCTCACCACCATTTACACGGCCCGTCCTCTGGATTTCGGCATCTTTCCCACCCTGTTGCTCATCACCACTTTGTTTCGACTCGCCCTGAACGTGGCCAGCACCCGCCTCATTCTCCTGAAAGGAGACCAAGGAACCGACGCCGCCGGTCATATCATTCAAGCTTTCGGGCAGTTCGTGGTGGGAGGTAACTACGTCATCGGATTGGTGATTTTCATCATCTTGGTCATCGTCAATTTCGTGGTCATCACTAAAGGCACGGAACGTATCTCCGAAGTGGCCGCTCGATTCACCCTGGATGCCATGCCCGGCAAACAAATGAGCATCGACGCCGATCTCAATGCTGGTCTCATCGATGAAAAAAAGGCTCGAGAACGGCGCCTGGAAATCATGCGGGAAGCGGATTTTTACGGAAGTATGGACGGCGCCAGCAAGTTCGTTCGAGGGGATGCCATCGCCGGCATTTTGATCACCCTGATCAACATCCTTGGAGGGTTCGCCATCGGGGTGTTGCAGCGTGGCATGGATCTGGTGGAAGCCCTCAAGAATTATACGCTTCTAACCGTCGGTGACGGGCTGGTCTCCCAAATTCCTGCTTTGATCATTTCCACTGCAGCCGGTGTGTTGGTCAGTCGAGCCGAATTGGATCAAGGGATGGGGGAAGCCTTTAAAAGCCAGCTGGCCTTGAGTCCCAAACCATTAGGAATCACAGGCGGTTTGCTCTGCGCTCTGGCTCTCGTACCCGGCTTTCCCTTTGTGCCCTTGGTCCTTGTGGGCGGTGGACTTCTGGGCTTGTCTTACCAAAAGACGCAGCAGCGCAAGGTCAAAGCCATGCAAGAAAAGCAGGTGGAAGCTGCCAAGAAAAAGGAGGAAAAAGCCGCTTCGGCACTCCCTCCTCCCTTGGATCTTTTGGAACTGGAAGTGGGCTACGGGCTGATTCCTTTGGTGGACGGAGAACACCCTTCGGATCTTCTAGGGCGTATTCGTTCCATTCGCCAGCAGCTGGCCTTGGAATACGGTATCGTGGTGCCGTCTCTGCACGTGCGTGACAACCTGCACCTGAAACCGTCCGAATATCGACTCCTGCTTAAAGGAAACCCTATCGCTCGAGCGGAACTCATGCTGGGCCATCAGCTGGCCTTGCCCACCTCCGATGGCCATCCCGCCGTGGACGGCATCCCCACCAAGGACCCAGCCTTTGGCCTGCCGGCTCTCTGGGTGGCCGATCGAAACAAAGAAGCCGCTGCACGGGCAGGCTACACCTTGATCGATCTTTCGACGGTGGTCGCCACCCATTTGACGGAGCTTTTCAAGAAGCATGCGGATGAATTTCTTACACGTCAAACAGTCCAAAAGCTTCTGGATATGGTCGCTCAATCCCAACCCAAGCTGATCGAAGAATTGACACCCAATCCGCTGCCGCTCGGCGTCATTCAAAAAGTGCTTCAAAACCTGGTTCGAGAAAAGGTCTCCATTCGTGACCTGCAAACCATCTGCGAAACCCTGGCCGACTATGGGCCGGTGACCAAGGATCCCGAGATTCTCACCGAATACGTCCGTCAAGCTCTCGCCCGCACGATCACCCGACCCTATGAAAAGGACGGAAGACTCCATGTCCTCACCCTACATCCACACCTGGAAGAAAAACTGGCCCAAAGTATTCAGAAAACGGAACACGGGTCCTTCTTGACCATGGATCCTGAGTTTCTCAACAAGATCATTCAATCCACCACCACGGAAGTCCAACGGGCCGCCAACGCAGGCCATCATCCCGTGATCCTCACAACCCCCATGCTACGACGGCACCTTAAGAAACTTTTGGAACGGTTCTTGCCTGAAGTGGTGGTGATCAGTCACAGCGAATTGAGCAATTTGTCGGAAATTCAGTCCGTGGGCATGATTCGAGGCTCCCATGCAGGTTAAGACCTTTACCGCCCCCACCATGCAACAGGCCTTGGAACTGGTTCGTAAAGAATTGGGTCCGGAAGCCATTCTTCTGGGCAACCGAAAGTTTAAGGATACGGAAGGCAAATCGTGTATCGAGATCACGGCCGCCGTGGACCGAACCCTTCCAAAGGACCTGAAAAAGGATCAGGCGACGAGAGAAACGCCTACGCCCCCTCAAGACACCATCCTTCATGAGCAACTGGAAGACATTCGCGGCCTTTTGTCCTTACTCATCTCCGCCAAAGACACCTTCCTGCGCCTTCAAGGCCATGAACCTGTCTCCCAGCTCTTTCAACACCTTCTGCTTCGAGGACTCAACGAAAAACACGCTTTCACGCTTCTTCAACACATTCTTTCCACTTTTTCCGACCCAAAGCCCTCCAAAAGTCAACTTTTGGACGCTCTATCATGTCAACTTTCCGACAAAGTGGGGCTTGTGGATCCATTTTCGGGGCTGGAGCCGAGGGCGGAACGTCCCATGATGTATGTTTTTCTTGGGCCCACGGGGGTTGGAAAGACCACCACCTTGGCCAAGGTAGCCGCTTATTTGAAGATAAAGCGCAAGCTTTCCATCGGTCTCATTTCTTTGGATACCTATCGCATAGGGGCTTTGGATCAACTGAAGACCTATGCGGATATTTTGGATGTGCCTTTGAAGGTGGCCCAAACGCGCCTGGAGCTGGTTTCGGCGCGTGAGTCGCTCAAGGAAAGTGCTGTAGTGCTGGTGGATACCACGGGTCGCAACTACTTGAATGGGCAAAGCATTCAGGACCTTGAGGAGATTTTTCGGGATCTGGACGGTGTCTATCCTTTGTTGGTGTTGAGTGCCACGGCCAAGGACGAAGATATGCGGCACGTCATTCAGCGATTTGGGCCTTTGGCTCCACGAAGCCTCATTTTCACGAAGATAGACGAAACACTGACTCCGGGGACCATTCTGAATCCTTTGCTGCGATTTCCCTACCCTGTGTCGTACTTGGGTGTAGGCCAGAGGGTTCCTGAGGATTTGGTGAAAGCGACCCACGAACGCATCTTAGGTTTCTTTTTTCCGCGCGGCCAATGGAGTTGAGGAGAAAGGGAGGTTATGGATCAGGCGCTGGGACTTCGCAAGAAAACCTCATCTCGTGACCCCTGGAACGACGGTCGCCCTTTGAAAGCTCCGTTTGAGGAGGCCACGGTGCGAACCTTTTCGGTCAGTAGCGGTAAAGGGGGGGTGGGCAAGAGTAACGTGGTGGTGAATTTGGCCGTAGCTCTCGATCGGTTGGGTCGGCGTGTGATGATTTTGGATGCCGATCTTGGGTTGGCCAATGTGGACGTGCTTTTGGGACTGACCCCCGCACACAATATCAGCCATGTTCTGAACGGCAGCCGCCGTCTTGAAGAAGTGCTTGTCTCGGGCCCCGGAAACATTCGCATCATGCCGGCCAGCTCAGGTGTGCAACAACTGACGCAGCTTTCTCAGGAGCAGAAAATCCTACTTGTGGATTTGATGGACGATTTGGAAGCGGACGTGGATGTCCTGCTCATCGACACCGGTGCGGGTATTTCCGATACGGTGCTTTATTTCAACGTGGCGGCTCAAGAAAAAATCGTCGTGGTCACTCCGGAACCCACATCGCTCACCGATGCTTATGCCTTCATCAAGGTCATGTTCACGCGCCACGGCGAACGATCCTTTCGCATTCTTGCCAATGCCGTCGCGGACGAAAAGGAAGGACATGCCGTTTTTCGCAAGCTTAGCCGGGTAGCGGATCACTTTCTTGACGGCATCTCATTGGATTACCTGGGCTGGATTCCTCGGGATCCCAGTGTCCCGGAAGCCGTTCGTCGACAGAGAGCGCTTTTGGAAGTTTTTCCCGGGGCGCCGGCATCGCGCGCTTTCATGGATATCGCTCGACGTCTGAACCGTGAAGCCCCGACCATGCCCAAAGGAACGATCCAGTTTTTCTGGAAGCGGCTTTTGCAGGTGTAACGGAACGGAGAACATCATGAACCCTCTTGCCTCCCCGATCAGCTATGCGAACGCCGACAAGGACGATTTCGCTCCTCTGGGGTGCGCCAGTCGAGATGAGGCCATCATTAAATTTTATCCCCTGGTACGCTACACGGCTTACCGCCTGGCCGCTCGACTTCCCAACACCATCGGAATGGAAGACCTATGCGCCGCGGGTGTCATAGGGCTCATGGACGCCATCGAAAAGTACGACCCGAATCAGTCGGTTTCCTTTGAAAATTACGCCAAGATTCGTATTCGGGGTGCCATGCTGGATGAAATACGTTCCATGGACTGGATTCCCCGGTCGCTACGTCAAAAATCTTCGGAAATGGAAAAGGTATGCACCGCCTTAGAAAAGAAACTGGGACGTTTTCCAGAAGATGAGGAAATCGCTGCGGAGCTGGGTCTGGATTTGGAAAGTTACTTTGAACTGCTGGACGATCTCAAGGGCATCTCTTTTCTCCCGGAAGATCTCAACGAGTACATTCAGGAAAACCGGGAACCGGCCCACTTGGCCACGGATCCCGATGAGGTTTTTCACCAGATTCACAAAAGCGAACTGCAGCGCATCTTGGCTGAATGCATTGAGACTCTCAGCGAAAAGGAAAAGCTGGTCCTGTCCCTCTACTACTTTGAGGACCTGACCATGCGCGAGGTGGGCGCCGTAATGGGTTATACGGAATCGCGTATTTCCCAAATCCACACCAAGGCCGTACTCAAGCTGCGTCTTCGGCTTGCCAAGCTATTAAGCGCCGATGATCTTCCCGACGGAATGTCTGCGTTGAAAAAACAAGAAATCGAAGCCCCGGCGCAGCGAACGACAAACAAAGTGTAGAAAAGGAGCATCCCCATGGCGAACATGCCCACGGAAACCGCTCCAACAGCTGAAGCGAAGAGTCCATCCGGTCGCCAAGAAAATGTCTTCCTGGTGGAAAACACCGACATTGATCTGGCGGCGCTTTTTGCCACAATCGATAAGAAGCCGGCCGGCCAGGAAGCTTCCAACTCTGCGACAACGTCGGAACCCTCAAAACCCGAACCCAAAACCGAAGTTTTAGAGGATATATCGGAAACCGTCCAGGAAACAATTCCTGAAAAAAAGGCCTGGGGCAAACGCGGCGCCATGCTTGGGGCTCTTGTGGGCTTGCTGGTCCTCGCCGTTGGGGCCGTGATGGGGCACAAATACTTTTTTCCTTCGGCACCCCAGACCCCTGTGACAAAGAATGCCTCTGTCGTGCGTCAGACGATCGCCGTTCCCAACGCTGTGGAAAGGATCGAGCTTTTTTTTACGGCCCAATCCAAGGAAAAGGAGGAATGGCTCTGCATGAACCTTGTGGTGCGTGCGGCACGGCCCGATGCCGAAGCTGTTCTTTCGGAGCTTCGTCTGGCTTTGCGAGATACTGTTTACGGCTTTTTGATTCAACAACATCCGGGAAAAAACGTGCGGCGTTCCTGGGCTCCTATCGTGGAAAAAGAACTTCTGACGACGCTACAAAACCGTTTTCCGCAAGCCGGTATCGTCGCGGTGGAACTGGAAGATCTGCAAAGGATTTAAATTTCTTGACCTTGATTATTTGAGGCGTTTTCCATGTGGATCTGGCTTCAAAACAGTGACTGGAACACATTGCTGCAGCTCCTGTTGGACTTTCTTCTCTTGCTTCTGGTTGTCATTCTCTTGTGGCATCGACGTCGCCCACGCCTTTCGGAATCTTCCGAGCCTCGCCATGTGCTGGAATCCTTTGAACGCATCTTGAACGAAACGAAGGCTTTGAGCGAGGAATTTGATCGCAATCTTCGAGATCGAGGGCGATTGATTCAAAACGTGCTGGAAGCCTTGGACGCCAAGGTGAGTGAAGCGCGAAGCGTTTTGAAAAAACTCGAGGAACTGCAAGGTCTGGTTGAAAAAACTCGAGGAACTGCAAGGTCTGGCTTCCTCAGCGAGCTCCGAAGCACAAGTGGAAATACCCTCCAAGACTTTGGCGCAAAGAATCCTTGCCCTGGCCGAGGCAGGCCATTCCCCTCAAGAAATCGCCACCAGGATTCATCGATCCCTTGGTGAAGTGGAACTGATTCTCGGTCTTCACAAACTCGAGCAGAAAAAATCTTTCTAATTTTCGAACCGAATCCATCCTGTTTGGTTCAAGAAATTTTCTATGGAGCCGATACATGAGGCTGCCCCCTACAAGGTTTTCAGCACCTTGAAGAAAACCATTGGGCAGGGGTCGAGCGAAAGCGGCATGATTTGGCACCGAGGTTGCTTCTTTCATTCGACGAAAGGAGGAAAGGCATGCGACTTAGTCCCCACACGTCGGTTCTCGGTGCCATACAGCAGGAAAAACGCATGGACATCATCGCCAATAATTTGGCGAACGCCGCCACACCAGGATTTCGCAAAGTTGGGGCACGTTTCAAGGATTTCATGGATCTTCAAACCTATACCCAGACGATGCAAGGTCCCGTCCACCGTACCGGAAACCCCATGGACGTGGCCATTAACGGGGAAGGATACTTTCGTGTCCAAACGGATCAAGGGGAACGCTACACACGTGCCGGAAATTTGACGCTCGATGCCCAGGGGCGTCTGGTCACCGCCGATGGCTGGCCTGTCCTAGGGCAAGGCGGCATCATTACGCTGCAGGGCACCGATGTTCGTATTACCGCCTCAGGTCAGGTTTATGACGGAGAAACCCCGGTGGACACGCTGGATGTGGTGGCCTTTGGGCCGGACGTACGCTTAGTCCATGATGAACGCAACTTACTCAAGCCTTCGGACCCAAACGTGCTTCCCATGCCCGCGCAAAACTTCACCTTGGAACAAGGGGCCCTGGAAGGGGCAAATTTTTCCACGGTGCAGGAAATGACGTCCATGATTGAAACACTACGCATTTTTGAAGCCTGTCAAAAGATCATGAAAATCTCCCACGAACAAGACAAAGAAATCATCAATCAACTGGCGAAGTCTTAAGGGAGGCACATAGAGCCATGATGCGAAGTCTTTGGACGGCCGCAACAGGCATGGATGCCCAGCAACTGAACATGGACGTGGTGGCCCATAATTTGGCCAACGCCAATACCACGGCCTTCAAGAAAAGCCGGGCGAATTTTGAGGACCTGATCTACCAGAATTTGATTCCACCTGGTGCCGAAACAGGAGCTGCCGGCAGAATCCCCACAGGCATTCAGATCGGCATGGGTGTCAAGACGGCTTCGGTGCAGAAGATCTTCACGCAAGGAAACTTTACCGAAACAGGAAATCAGCTGGATTTGGCCATCGAAGGCAAAGGATTCTTCAGGATCCTACGAGGTGCGGATGAAGTGTACACGCGTGCCGGAACATTCAAGCTGGACGCCGAAGGTTACCTGGTAGATGCCGAAGGAAACCGTCTGCAACCGGAGGTAAGTATTCCTCGTGAAGCCGTGACAGTGAACATCGATCCGCGAGGAACCCTTAGCGCCTTTGATCAAAACGGGACTCTGCTCGCTTCCGCCAACCTCACCCTCTATGACTTTCCCAACCCGGCGGGGTTGCTGAATCTTGGGAAGAACTATTTCGCCCCTTCTGAGGCGTCGGGAGAAGCCGTAGAAGGGCAACCGGGGACTGAAGGGTATGGCACCTTGCTTCAGGGGTTTCTGGAAAGTGCCAACATCAATGTGGTGGAAGAGATGGTTAACATGATCGCCGGCCAAAGGGCTTACGAAGCCAATTCAAAAGTGATTCGCACGGCAGACGAAATGCTTCGCATCGCCAACAGTGTGGCTTCGTAACGGACTCGGCTTCGCATTGGGTCGCCAAAGAGGTGGAAGAGGCATGAAAGTTTTCATGACGGTCCTTGTGGTTTTGAGCCTGGTGAGTGCAGGTTCCATGGCGGCGGCTTCGCAAGATGAAAGTCGATCGGAATCTTTTGCGAACAGGCCGACTTCCATGATCGAGGTCCGCTCCATTGTGGAAACATCGCAGGACACACTCACACTCTATGATCTTTTGGAAAACGCCGGAACCTTGCCGCCTCAATGGCTCCAAGCCTTTCAAGCCATTTCTCTGGGACAAAGCCCGTCCCTGGGATCGGAAAAGACGGTGCGCACGGACAACCTGGGCCCCTATCTCAGAAAGGTGCTTATGTCCCTGGGAGTCAACCCCGACACGGTTTTCTTCTCCATTCCGGAACGGATCACTTTGCGCCGAAAGGCAGCCACCTTGAACACCAAAGAGATTGAAGATCTTTATCGCGCCTACATTCAGAACCACGCTCCTTGGAACCCTTCGGAAATGGAAATTCGCGATATTGTCATCTCGGGACTTGCCGTGATACCCGACGGCCGCGTCACCCATGAAATCGAAGCTCCACAGAATTCTTCCTTTATTGGTGTCGTCCCCTTGACCATTCACTTCTTCGTGGACGGTCAAAAGGTGCGAAGCCTTCGCGTGGCCGGCAAAGTCCTCGTTCGACGCACGGTGCTTCATGCGAACCAAAACCTTCGTCGGGACACAATTCTCGGACCGGAACACTTGGAATTTCGGGAAATGATTCTAACGGACGCCGAAAAGACTTACGCCACGCGACTGGAAGATGTCGTAGGAAAAAGGCTCGTTCGCCCTGTAAGCCCTCGGCAGCCCTTGGAAATGTCCTTCCTGGACAAGCCTCTGTGTATCACCTCCGGAAAACCCGTCACCATCCTCTATCACGAAGGTTCACTCAGGCTCTCCGCCAAGGGTATCTCCAAAGACAACGGGGCGGAAGGGGACTGGATTCGAGTGGTGAACGTCACTTCCCAAAAAACGGTCAAGGCTCGCGTGATGGATGAAACCACCGTGACCGTGACTCCTTGAATGGGCTCTTTGAGGTGCTGTGAGACAAAAAGGAAGCTTCATGGAAAAAGGATGGGCAACACTTATGAGATTTTTGGGAAGGTTGAGCCTTTACGGCTTCCTAGGGCTCATCATGGCTGGGATGAACGGATGCGCCACGCAAGAGGCCATTGTGAGCACTCCCGCGCAGCACCCACACCCTTTGCCGCCACCTCCTCCACTTCAGGAACAGTGGGTTCCTCCCTCTACGGAACTGGCCCAGTCCAAACCTGTTCCCACGGGATCCCTATGGAACACACGCCAGGAATCCCTGTTTCAAGACATCAAGGCCCATCGCGTAGGGGACATTGTGACCATTATGGTCAGTGAACAGTCCAAGGCGTCCAAGGAAGCCGCTACGTCCACGAGCCGCACACGGGAGCTGACGGGAGAAGCAAGTTTCATGGGATTAAGCACGCCTTCCCAGACGATCCTTCAACCGATCAACAAGACCGGATATGGCCTGAACTTTGACAGCACCTTTGCGGGAAAAGGCAGCACCAAAAAAGCGGATTCCATGACGGCCTATATGACGGCCACAGTGACGGAGATTCTTCCCAATGGCAACCTGGTGATTCGAGGGTCTCGATGGACCAAGGTCAACGATGAACTGCAACAGATTGTTCTCGAAGGCGTCGTGAGGCCCATGGACATCACCCGAGACAACACGGTGCTGTCGCAAAACATTGCCGAGGCCAAAATCTTTTTCGTGGGTAAGGGTCCGGTGAGTCGCCATCAAAAGCCGGGCTGGTTGGGCCAGCTTTTAGACACCATCTTGCCTTTTTGACCGGAGGCCTTTTTCGCCATGAAACGACTCTTCTGGAGCACGGCCATTCTGGGTTGCTTGCTTGCCTGTGTGGTCCCAAACGTTCAAGGAGCGCGGATCAAGGATGTGGCTCGATTCATGGGCGTTCGTCCCAATGCGCTTTTCGGCTACGGGCTGGTTATTGGTTTGAACGGCACGGGAGACAACAACAAAACCCAGTTCACCACCAGCACTCTGGCCAATTTTCTTGACCGTATGGGCATTCACGTGGATCCGGACAGTGTCAAAGTGAAAAACGTGGCAGCGGTCATGGTGACGGCGAAGTTACCGCCCTTTGCGAGGATTGGGACCAAGCTCGATGTGCAGGTTTCATCTATAGGTGACGCCAAGAGCCTGGAAGGGGGCACTCTGTTGATGACCACTTTGCAGGGTCCGGATGGTCAAGTCTACGCCGTCGCTCAGGGCCCCGTATCCACGGGGGGGTTTTCCGCCTCCGGGGCCAGTGGCAGTTCGGTCCAGAAAAATCATCCCACCGTGGGGTATATCTCTCAAGGCGCCGTGGTGGAACGAGAATTCCCTGTGCGCATGGAAGACTTGGGGCAGCTGGATCTGGTCCTGAACAATCCGGATTTTAGTACGGCGGATCAAACGGCACGCGCCATCAATTTGGCTCTGGGGGGGCCTTACGCTCGCGCCGTGGACGGCGCCACCATTCAGGTCGGTGTTCCTCCTTCCTATCGATCGGACATCGTGGGCTTGATTTCCCAGGTGGA
>FWWL01010223.1_pt1 | contig 10940 bp, 10 predicted proteins | sample 2228331 | NCBI WGS metagenome assembly FWWL01 (sample SAMEA103939775, study PRJEB20133) | metagenome
TCATGCAGTACTTCCACATGTCGGGTAATGAGATGCCGAGCGCCGGAAACTACGACTATGCGGTCTTCCCCTATACCTATGTCCAGTGCAGGGACGGCTATACCTTTATCTCCGGCTTTACGGATCCCAACTGGACGGCGCTCTGCGAGATCATGGGTCGGCCGGATCTTCGGGGCATGTTCCCCACTATCAAAGAGCGCCTTACCCCGGAGAACCAACCCAAAATCCAGCACGAGATCGAAAAGTTTACCACTCAGTACACCGCCGACGAGCTGCTGGAGATAGTCACCCAATACAGCAGAAAGCCCGACAAGAAAGGAACGGTGGTGGTGGGACGGCTCGAAACCCCGAAAGATGTTCTCGAGCGGGATCACTGGAGGGAGCGGATGAGTTTCCTCTTGGTTGACGATCCGTACTATGGGAAGCTCCTCGTCCAGAACTCCTCTTTTAAAGCGATGACACTTACCCCCGGGCGTATCAAGTGGCTCTGCCGTCCCATCGGGGCCGACAATGAGTTCATCTACCAAAAGTATCTAGGTATCGGGAAAAGTGCGCTCGCCGAGTACCAACAGAAAAGGGTGGTGTAGGAACTCGTACGAGAGGGGAAGGTAGTACGGGCAAGGTATGATCTCGATGATGGTGTCGTGAGGGAAAACCACCGTAGCAACGAAGGGGAACGAAGAGACCGTAATGTCTCTTGCTTCCCCTTCCCACCGTAGTAGTGCCTAGGGGTGTCCTCTCCCTCGTTCAAGGAATGCACGATTCGGGACGAACATTTTCCCGGGATTGAGGATATTGCGAGGGTCAAGGGCGTGTTTGATGCGCCACATGACCTCGAGCGCCTCTTCCCCGAGCTCCCACCGGATGAAGGGTGATTTGGCGATCCCGATACCGTGCTCTCCGGAGATCGTTCCCCCAAGGTTCAGCACGGACCGAAAGAGCGCTTCTGTGGCCTCAACGGCTCGGCGCTGTTCGTGCTCATCACCGGGATCGTAGAGGATGTTCACGTGGAGATTCCCGTCCCCGGCGTGACCAAAGGTGGCGACCGGGATGGAGAGCCGCCGTGAAATCTCACGAACGGCGCGGACGAGATCGGGGAGACGGCTTCTCGGTACCGCTACGTCTTCGTTAATTTTTCCCGGACGGACCCGCGCGAGGCTTGGAGAGATTGCTCGCCGTACGGCCCAGAGTTTCTCGCTCTCTTCTTCGCTCGAGGCGACGATAACCGCGATGGCACCCTCTTCGATGGCAATCTGGCGTACCATGTCGGTATTTCGCTCGATGAGCGCGGGAGGATCGTCGAGCTCGATGAGGAGGAGACCCTCCGCATCCGGTGGCATGGGAACGGGAGAAGAGGGAGAGACGAGGGAGAGCACGACATCATCGAGGAACTCGATAGCCGAGGGGAGAATACGGTGCCGCAAGATGGCAACAACGGTGTGCGCAGCATCATTAAGCCGTCTGAACGGTACGAACAGCAAGCGACGATCGAGCGGGGCGGGAATCAGGCGAAGGAGAATTTTTGTGAAAATCCCCAGTGTTCCTTCGGAGCCCACCATCAGGCGTGTGAGATCGTAGCCTACAACGCTTTTTACGGCGGCACTCCCTATCTCGATGATCTCTCCCGAAGCGAGCACCACCTGAAGTCCCATCACGTAGTCTTTGGTGACACCGTATTTGATCGCACGAGGTCCACCCGCTCCCGTCGCGACATTGCCCCCAATGGTGGAGAAGGCAAGACTCGACGGATCAGGTGGGTAGAAGAGACCGTATTGGGAGACGGTCTTCTGGAGTACCCCGGTCACTACGCCCGGCTCTACGAGACAGGTGAAGTTTTCTTCGTCAATGGAGAGGATTGTTGTCATGCCTTCGAAGGAGATGACGATACCCGGTGGCGTAGGTACCACCCCGCCGACCATACCACTCCCTGCTCCCCGGGGGTATACGGGGATACCTTCCTGGTAGGCTTCCCGGAGCACCGCGGAGACCTCCTCGGGAGAGTGAGGGACGACGACGGCGAGGGGAGTGGCCGAGAGACGGCTCGCGTCGTAGCCGTACGCGAAGAGATCTTCCGAAGCCTGGAGTACCTTCTCCTCTCCGAGCGTGCCCACAAGTCGGTCGAGACATGCGCGCACAGATCCGGCAGCCATAGTGTCTCCTCTCTTCGTTCACTCGTTGGTCAGCACCGCCTCTGGCGTGGCACGAATACGCCACTGTCGCGGTGCAACCCCCATAGGATAGACGTTGACGTTTTCAATGCGCCGATGAACCGCAATCAAGGCCTTGGTGGTGAAGAGGAAGGTGTAGGGCTGTTCTTCGTGGAGGATGCGGTGGAGCCGGTGGTAGAGGCGGCGACGCCGTTCGCTATCGAACTCTTGACGTGCCCCCTCGATGAGGCGATCGGCCTCGTCGTGAGCAAAACCCACAAAGTTAGAGCCTCCCGCACGTTGGGAGGAGTGCCAGATTTGGTAGGGATCCGTCTCCCAACTCAGGCTCCACCCCAGTGTGCAGGCGTCAAAGTCTCGCGACTGAATTTTTTGGATGAAGACTGCCCACTCGAGGCGCCGTATTTCCATCTGAATTCCTACTCTCTTGAGATTCTCTTGGAAGATGGTAGCCAGTTGTTCTGCGAACTTCGACCCCGCCGCGATGAGGAACTCGAATGAGAAGGGAATACCGTCTCTATCGCGGACGCCATCTCCATCATGGTCTACCCATCCAGCCTCTTCGAGGAGACGAACCGCCTCCTGCGGATCGTAGGGATACGGTGCGATCTGCGCATCGTAGTCAGGACTATTCACGTACGATGATCCTGAGACAACGATGCCAAGACCGAAGAGCAGCTTGTCGAGGATGGTCTGGCGGTCGAGGAGCATCGTCATCGCTCGTCGTACCCGTTTGTCACGAAAGTATGGTTTTTCGTTGTTCCAATCGTTGTAGCTCTAGTGAGGGGTGTAGTAGCTGAGTTTCTGGAAGTGTTTCTGGAAGCGCTTTCCCCTCGTTTGGTATACCCACTGGAGAGGACGGAGTCCCATGAAGTCCAACCCTTCCTGCTTGAGTACTTGGAGCGCCACCGTAGAGTCCGTGATAATCTTGAACACCACCTGCTCGATGGGAGGTTGTTCGCCCCAGTAACCTTCATGGCGACGGAGCACAATCTCTTTTCCCGTCTCCCACCGTTCGAACACGTACGGTCCGGTTCCAACAGGTGACCTCCCCAGCGGGTGTCTGTTGAAGTCGCTCGTATCGGTGAAGAGATGGGCAGGAACGATGGGCATCGTGCCACAGACCTCAAGCGCCTTGAAGTATGGTCGTGTGTAGGTGAAGACGACGGTGAAGTCATCCATCGCTTCCACCTTCGCGATGTCTTGGTAGTAGTTTCTCAGGTGGAGTGCATCAACACTCGGATCCATGATGCGTTCGTAGCTGAAGACGACATCTTTGGCGGTAAAGGGATGGCCATCGTGCCACGATACATCCCGCCGAAGATGGAAGGTGAAGCTCAGGTGGTTGTCTGCGATTTCCCACGATGAGGCGAGGAGCGGAACGAGCTCAAGGGTTCGTTCGTCTCTCTTGAGGAGGGATTCGTAGAGGTAGTCGTCTATCTGGGCGGCGTACGCATCGGTTGCGGTGATGGGGTTGAGCGTTGCCGGTTCGGCGCTCAAGTGGATGACGAGGCGGTTCGGTGTCGGCACGCCGCGCTCCTCTCCACCGGCGGTATCTTCAACGAAACTGCCCCATAGTATGACGAGGATCAGTACCAACAGTCTAGGTGTTACCATGGTGGGCATCTTCTCCTCCTATGGCGTTGCACGATGGTTCTCATTCCCTCATCTACCGAGCACGGTGACAATGGTAGTAATCCCCATGGCCGCACAGTAGAAGGCGAAACGATAGAACGATCCGCGGACAACGGTTGAGAGGAGGATGCGAAGGGCGATTATCCCGGCGAGAAACGACGAGAGCATCCCAACGATGACCTCCCCCCATGGGATCTGCTGGGGGTGCACGTGGGATCCCTCGAGGATGAGTGCCCCTATAACGGCGGGGATGAAGAGGAGAAAAGAGAACTGTCCCGCCTGGCGTCGCTCGCAGCCTGTGATGAGCGCCGCCGAGATGGTAGAGCCGGATCGGGAGATCCCGGGAGCCAGTGCGAGCGCTTGGATGAGACCAACGAAGAGGGCGTGACGCCACGTCATAGAGGGGAAGTGTCTCTTCGGATAGATCGGTGCGAAGCGGGTGATGAAGAGGAACGAGGCGGTAATGAGGAAACTTATCCCTACGCACAGGGGCGAGGCGAAGAGCTCCTCGATGCGGTGCCGGAGGGTGAACCCGACAATAGTAACAGGAATGGTGCCGATGCAGAGGTGTCCTATGGTACTGTCTCTGAACGTGGTGAGCAGCGAAGAGAGGCTCTTCTTCCCTCGCGAGACGGTCATGACGAGCGCGATCGCCTCGGCGCATACCGCAGCGATCGGCGCTCTCAGCACGAGGAGAACCGCAAAGAGCGTTCCGACGTGGAGCGCCACGTCGAAGAACACCGTAGGTTCTCTCATACCGAGAATCGCCTGGCCGATGACCAAGTGTCCTGAGCTGCTTATGGGGAGAAACTCCGTGATGCCCTGTACTACCCCTAACACCGCTGCCTCTCCTATGGTCATCCTCCCGCACTCCTCTCTCCATGACACACTCTCACCGTCATCTGTCCTCTGCTCCACCATAGGGGATGTTTTAAGGGGATCGGATGTTACCGTGCGCCACGCCGGCTACCGTTGCGATGTGTGCGGAGGGGTACCGAGCCGCCGCCGCAGCTCCTCAAAGGCCGCCTTTTGAGAGGCCCCACAGAGAGCGCTCCGTGGTGGTGTCGCACTCTTTCGTGGTGACGGGCATCCTCCACCGGTGCTCGAAACGATCTTGTGCACGGCCTCGGTAAGTGCATTGAGATCGAAGTACTGTACGAACTCTGGTACAACCTCTCGCCCACAGATGAGATTCGGGAGCGAGATGAAGGGTGTAGAGAGGAGAAGCCTTCCAACGAGAGCGCTGAGAGGTGAGACGCGGTAGAACACCACCATGGGAACCCCGACGATCGCTGCTTCAAGCGTTGCCGTTCCCGATGCGATGAGTGCGACCTGTGCCCGTTCGAGAACCTGCTGGGCGGCAGATGCCGTAGGGGTGTCGTAGATCAGGTGGAGGGCAGGATGGAGCGGGATGTCGGCGATGTGGGTGGCGATCGTCGGTGTTACCGGGATCCAGAAGACGTACGGTCGTCCCTCTCGCTCGCACCGCTCCACTATGGCATGGATGATCGGGAGGTGGTTGTCCCACTCCGAACGTCTGCTTCCGGGAAAGACTCCTACGAGGAGTTTCTCGTGGTGAGGTGGTGTGTCGTACTGCCGTGTGGTGATACGATCTACGAGGGGGTGACCGAAGTAAGCGACACGGGAGATGCCTCTCGATCGGTAGTACTGTTCCTCGAAGGGGAGTATAACCACGAGCTCATCCACCAATCGCTTGAGGAGACGAAGGCGTGATGAGCGCCACGCCCATACCTGAGGAGGGATGAAGTAGATCACCTTGCATCCTTTAGCCCTCGCGAGACGGGCGACAACCTGAAGGTTAAACTCGGCGTAATCTATGAGTACCACGACGTGAGGGGGACGACGAGCGAAGAATCGGAGGACATCTCGAAACAACCGAGAGAGCCTTTTCCCTTCACGAAACACTTCCGCCATCCCTACCACCTGTGCGGACCTCCCCCGACTTACCGGGACTGCACCTACCTGTTCGAGGAGACCTTCCGCGAGGGAAAACAGCTCGATCGCCGGATTGAACGTGAGGAGCCGTTCCGCGAGCGCTCGGCCATATAGCTCTCCCGAAAAGTCCCCCGTGGAGATAAGGAGCCTCACCGGACGTTCACCCCTCTCTCTTGCCGTGGTCTGGTGAGAGATGTCGAGGAAGTAAGGGATTGGGAGATCTGGAAGGCGAGGGTGGTGGCGCCCATGGCCGCTACCCCGTCCACGAGGGGTGGGGTACCTGAACGTACCGAATCGAGGAACTGTCTCAACTCTCTCTCCATAGGATCCAGCATTGCCACGGGAAGTTCTCGCCGTGAGACACGCTCCTGCCCTTCTCCTATGGTTTTCTCGACGAGGTAAGCCCTTCGATTGCCATAGTCGGCGATGATGCTCCGGCCCTCTTCGAATATCTCCATAACCCTCTGGGGGGTGTGGGCGGCACGGTGAGCGGTCAGTTGAGCCACCACACCGTTTTCGAACACCAGGCGAGCGGAGGCTACGTCGGCGGAGGAGGTGAAAATCGCCGTTCCCGTTACCTCAACGTTTCGTACCGGCGAAGGGACGAGCGTGAGCACGAGGTCGAGATCATGGATCATGAGGTCCATCACCACATCCACATCGGTACAACGGTGGGAGAAGCAGGAGAGACGTCGAGCCTCAATGAGGAGAGGGTAGGTGATGTGGGGAAGGATGGCGGTGAAGGCAGGGTTGAATCGTTCGATGTGTCCTACCTGGAGGAGACAACCTCTCCCTCTCGCCATTGCTACGAGCGTTTCAGCTTCCTCAAGGGAGGCGGCGAGGGGTTTCTCGACGAACACATGAATACCCCTCTCGAGGAGATCCCTCACTACAGGGAAGTGCTGAGCGGTGGGAACGGCTACAACGGCAGCCTCAATCTCACCGATGAGATGACGATGTGATGGAAAGCACCCCACCTCAAGCCGAGAGGCGAGCGTTCGCGCCCGTTCTTCCATCACGTCGGCCACCCCCACGAGGCACGCAGAGGGGAGCGATGCGAGCTTCTCCGCGTGGTACGTTCCCATGTGACCGGCCCCGATGACACCGACGCGCACCGGCGGACGTACACCCAGTCGGGTATCTACAATCGGGCGCTCGCGAAACGACGTCGTCGCAGGAGGTTCCTGTGATGCGGGATCGTCCGCGAGGGCCTGTACATTCCCCTCGGTAAGGGATCCTCTCGGGAGAACCGTGGGATGTAGGGATAAACCGGGGGCCGATCGTTTCACCTCTCCATGATTGTTGAGGGCAACGACGGTGATACCGGCACGATTGGCTGCCTCGATCATCTCGCAGCGATCGAAAAGAAGAGTTCTCCCTGCCTCGATGGCGAGCGTTGTCGCACCTGCCGCCTTCATCACCTCGATGGTGTGTCGTCCTACCGCGGGGACATCGAAACGAAGATCTTGCGATGGTTTGCTTACCTTGACCACCACCGCTCCCTTTCCGCACAGCGCTCCTCCTCGCGCGATGGTCGCATCAGTTCCGTCTATGCCCTCGAGTGCGAGCACCACTCGATGCTTGACCACCACGCACTGACCAACATCGAGCGATCCAATGGCTTTGGCAACGTTCCACCCAAAGAGGATATCGTCGTGTTCACGGCGACTCGGACGGCGTGAGGTAAGTACCCCCTCGGGTGCGAGGAGAGACGGGAGGAACAGGGTAGAGGGCTCGACAACGATCCCTTCCGATGCTAACTCCTCGGCGAGAGCCCGAAGGAGCAGATCATCTCCTCGGTTCTTCCGAGTTTTTATGGCAAAACGGACTGCCCGCCAGTCAAGCTTAAGGCGGGAGAAGATACGCCTCTTGTCTACAGATCCTGCCAAGGCAACACGACGAACACCGTGGCGTTTGAAACACTCGATGAGCTTCCCGAGTTGTCCAAGGCAAATGGTTGCATAGTGGGTAACCTCTGGAGCGATGCGGGGATCGGTATCTCCCTCAATACCAACGGCGATGACGGAGAATCCCTCTTCCCGTGCTGCCCTCGCGAAGACGAGAGGGAACTGCCCCCCTCCTGCGATGAGGCCGATAGTGCGATCCTCCGATGCGTTCATCGCTGTACCATCCTTACCTCGTGATCCCTCGTTTTGACGGTGTTCTCAGAAAGGTGAGGAGATCTTCCACCTCTTTGCAGTGGATGCCGCGTTGGCGTACCTCCTCGATGGCGTTGCTGAGCGTGAGTTTCGAGCGAAAGATGATACGATAGGCCTGCTTCAGCGCCGAGATAGCCTCGGGAGCGATGTTGGCGCGCTTGAGCCCTACGAGGTTGGGGCCGTACAGTGTCGCTTTAATGCCCGAGGCGAGCATGAACGGTGGGATGTCCATAACCACCGCTGTCATCCCTCCAATGAAGGCATACTGGCCTATACGTACGAACTGATGGACGCCGACGAGTCCCCCTATCACCGCGTGGTCACCGATCACAACATGACCAGCGAGGGCGGCAAAGTTCGCCATAATGACGTGATCTCCGATGATGCAGTCGTGAGCGACGTGGGCGTAGTTCATAAAGTAGTTGTGGCTGCCAATGCGCGTTACGCCTACGCCGCGTACGGTACCTCGATGAACTGTCACGCCTTCCCGAAAGACGTTGTCATCTCCTATGACGACCTCCGTCGGCTCACCTCGGTAGGACACGTCCTGAGGCGCACCACCGATAGCCGCAAAAGGGAAAAACGTATTCCTATCCCCTATGGTTGTCTTGCCGTCGAGAACAACGTGAGCCTGTACTTGGTTGTGTGCTCCTATGTGTACCTCGGGCCCGATAACCGCGTAAGGCCCTACCACTGTACCTTCTCCTAAAACCGCGTGCTCGTGAACAATCGCCTTGGGATGGATGTGAACCACTAACGCTCCTTCTCTCTCAACGGTTCTCGGAAAGCGAGGAGGAGTTCTCCTTCTACCACCACTTCGTCATCAACGGTTGCAGTGCCTCTCACCTTGTAGATCTGACCTTTATGTTTAACGAGTACTACCTTGAGGATTACCTGATCTCCTGGATAGACAGGTTTTCGGAATCGAACATGGTCAATTCCTGCGAAGTATCCCTTCTGTTCGCCCTCCTCTCCCTTGATAAACGCGATGAGCGTACCCCCGAGTTGAGCGAGCGCTTCCACGATGAGAATACCAGGCATGATGGGCTCATTGGGGAAATGGCCTTGAAAGTAAGGCTCATTGATCGTGACGTTTTTGATCCCCACAGCCTCATCAGACGAGAGCGAGATGACGCGGTCTACCATGAGGAAAGGAAAACGATGGGGCAAGATAGACTGAATCCACAAAATATCTCTTTTCATAGCGTTACTCATCTGTGAACAGTTTGGAGAGCTTTCGTACCTCCCCCCGCAACACCTCAATATCTCTTTTCATACGCTCGATTCTCCTGATGTTCATGTAGAGTTTGATGTAGTCGCCTTTCGCTATGGCAGGGACTCCGATAATCTCCTCACCAGGGGGGACGTCGTGAGCAATACCGCTTTTGGGGCCGACCTTGACACCTTTTCCGATAACCACATGGTCGGCCACGCCTACTTGCCCCCCCATGATTACCTGCTCTCCCACGACAGAACTTCCTGCGATACCAACCTGTCCAGCGAGAATACATCGTTGTCCAATGGTAACATTATGGGCGACGGTGACGAGGTTATCAATCTTTGTCCCCCGTTCGATGCGCGTCTCTCCGAAGGTCGCCCGGTCTATGGTGCAGTTGGCCCCGATCTCTACATCGTCTTCGATGATCACCGTTCCTCTCTGGGGAATTTTCACGTGTTCGCCGTGTTCATCTTGGGCGTAGCCGAAGCCGTCACTACCTATCACGGTTCCACTATGGACGACGACACGACTTCCAAGAGTACACCCTTCGAGGATGATCACCCCCGGAAAGATACGGCATCGCTGACCTATCCGTACGTTCCTTCCCACATAGCACTGGGCCATGATGGAGGTTTCCTCGCCGATGACCGCACCTTCCTCTATGCACACCATCGGTCCTATGGAGACGTCCACTCCCAACACGACATCCTTCCCGATCCACGCGGAGTGATGGATACCTGGGGGGACGTGGGAGCGTTCTTCGCAGAAGAGAGAGGCAATCTTCGCAAAGGTTGCTCTGGGGTATGACGAGATGACGAGCGGGAGAGAGGAGGGAACACGATCTGCGAGAGAGGGGGGCACCACGAGCGCGCTCGCCTCCGTATGGTCGAGGAAGGTGAGGTACCGTACATCGGTGCAAAAGCTGATCTCACCACCTCGTGCGTGGGCGATCGGTGCGGCTCCTGTGATGACCACCGATCCATCTCCGCGGAGTTCACCTCCACAGAGATGGACAAGCTCCTCTAGTGAGTAACAAGGGCTCGCAGCTAGGTCACCCATCGTCTCTACTTCTTCGGAGCGGAAGGAGAGGGGGTGATAGGAGCCATGGGTGGTGCGATCGTTTGTGGCTCTTTGTTGAGTTGCTCGACGATCTTTTGGGTAAGATCGTACTTGTCATCTCCATAGACAACGCCACTACGCCGTGCTTCGAAGACTACGTCATACTTCTCTTTCTGGGCGATCTCCTTGACGATCTCCATGATTTTATCAACGAGCGGTTTCATGAGCTGTTCAGAGAGCGTCTGGAGTTTTTTGTTAGACTCAAAGAGTAACTTTTCGCCTTCCTGGCGTTTATCGTCAAACTCTTTCATCTTTTTCTTCTTTGCGTCGTCGCCCATCTGCTTACTCTGAAACTCCTCTCGTAGCTTACTCAGCTCCTCTTGTTTAATCTTGATTTGACTTTTCAGCTGTTCTTCTTCTTTCTTAAGCTTATCCTGGACTGACTTTCCCCACTGAGATGTGGCGAGCACCTTTTCGAGATCGAAAAAGGCAATTTTCTGTTCTGCCCAAGAGAGCGATGTTCCCACCGTGAAGAGTACCGCTACCGCAACACCAACACACCAACCTACTCGCTTCATCTGAAACCTCCCTCCGGATTTATGGAGCGAAGAGCGTGCCTCGCAATCGTGCGTGATGCACCCTTCTCCCCACCGCTGTGTTTGGGTGAGCCGATGCCCACCCTTGTCGTGCCTCGTAGATTCCTCCACTATACCATCATTTATCGCCGATGTGTTAGAAGAAGGCTCC
>FWWL01010224.1_pt1 | contig 10940 bp, 8 predicted proteins | sample 2228331 | NCBI WGS metagenome assembly FWWL01 (sample SAMEA103939775, study PRJEB20133) | metagenome
CCCTTACGCGAGGGTGCTCTCGGCCTTTCTCGATAAATTCCGCGATCAGGCCTATCAGCGCCGTTATGGGCCTTTTGACCTAACACCCGAGGGCTTTGCCCGTTTTGTGAACTGGCTCTCCGCCGGCGGGCTTAAGCGTGATGCGCATTGGGATCTGCAGACGAAGCTGATGATGCTGCCGCTGGCACGGTATGACACAGTGCTGCGATTTGAGGAATACCCCGCGTGTCTGCGCAATTTCCTAACCGCGCGCGGCTTTGCCCTGCCGCCCGAAGCGCTGGCTGATCTCTTTCCCTCGGACGGCAGCAAACGCACCGGGGCAAGCGCGCAGCTTCCGCGCTTCTACACGCCCGATGTCGCCGCCAAGGTGGCGCGGCTTTATGCTGAGGATTTCGCTGCGCTGGGCTATCCCGTTGCGCCGGGGCCGTTCGGGCCGCACCCTGCCTTGCAGGGATAGGACCTGATCCGCCGAACGATCGCGGCAGCAACGGCCGGTGATCGGGCACCCTTGCCTGTTCCGCGACCGGTCGTCGCGAGCGGTCATGGTGCGCGCCGCGCTTGACCGCACGCCGTCTGTTGAAAGCGATCGCAGCGATCGGCGGCGACTTGGTCAGCTCGGATGATCAACGCAATGCGGGGGGTAGACGGGCCAGAACCGGCCTGCACCCTTCTCTCGCCCCGTCACGGCTCCACCGCCAACATCAAGTCTGCGCCACAGCGGCGTTGCGCACCCGCCATTCCTCGGCCTCGGCCCGCCATTCCTCGGCATAGTCAACGTGCTGCCAGTTTTCAAACCAGGGTCCGCCACGGGTCATGTGCACCGCCTGCGGATAGCCTTGCGCGGGTTTTTCGTACCAGCCCTCAAGCCAATTCCAGCCCACCGGGAGCGCGCCGATCTCCTCGTCGGCGGCCCATTGCATTCGGTGCAAATAGGCGCCCGTCTCGCGGTTGACCACGTCGGGCGTCAGCTTACGCGTCGAGGGATGCTCGCAGTTGAAAACCATGAACGACGACCAGTTCTTGCGCGGATAAACAGTCTGCGGCACGCCGTCCATCTTGGTGGTTTCGCTTGGGCGATAGTCGTGCTGCACACACAGCACCGCATAGCGCGGGTCCATATACTCGCGTAATTCGGCGACGTCGCCGAAGAAAAGAAAGTCGCAATCGGCAAACACCGCCCAGCCGCGGTAGCCCGCAAGATGCGGGACGAGAAAACGCGTGTAAGTGAATTCGGTCGAGGCGAGGGGGTCCTTTTCGCGCCAATAAAGGCCCGCAGCGCGGAGCTCATCCTGCTTGAGAGGGGTAACCGTGACGGGGATTGACGCGCGCTTCAATAAAGACTGCCGTGCAACTTGATAGGCGATGTCTTCCCGTGAGTCCCAACCGATATAAACGCGAAGTGGCTCCATCTGATCTCCTTTCGCAAAGACGCTTTCCTTTGTTACAACCGATTGCTGGCGGTGGAAAGTCAAGGCGAGCCAAGCGTGGCCCTCTGTCGCGGCATAGGGAGCGCGGGCAAAATTGGCCGGCGGTCGAGAAGCGCACGCGTGGCGGCAAGTGCCGCTTCGAGCGGATAGTCATTGGCGGCAAGAACCTGTGCCGCCCCGGCAAGATACGGGGCCCGAAACGCAGGGTCTTGCGCAGCTAAGACGGCGTCAGCAAGCGCGCTTGGCCTGTCAACCATGATGGCGCCCTGCGCCCGGGCCAGCTGTGCATAGGCTGCGGCAAAATTGCCAACATTTGGGCCATGCACAATGAGCACGCCAAGTGCGGCGGCTTCAAACGGGTTCTTGCCGGTCATCACAACCCCAGGCACAGGCAGCGACTGCCCGATATAGGCCACAGGCGCAAGCCGATACCACAGCCCCATCTCGCCAATCGTATCGGCAATGTAGATGGCCGTCTGAGGGCTGATCGGCTCACCGCGGGAGCGGCGGGCGATCATCTCGGGGGGAAATCGGCTTGACGCTGCAGCCTCGGTGAGATCAGCGAGATGCGGGTGGCGGGGGGCAAGCAGCAACAGCAAATCAGTGTGCTTCTGGCGCGCCAGGGCATGCGCCGCAATGATCAGCGGTTCCTCAACATCGCGCGTCGATGCCGCAAGCCAGCGTGGCCTGTCACCAATCGCGCGCGCAAGGCGTTCGCGTTCCTCTGGGTGGTCAGGCAGGGGAAGCGCCGCGGCTTTCAGAACCCCCATCGTCGCCATACGTTCGCGCGGGGCGCCGAGCAGGGCATAACGCTCAAGACTGGCTTCATCCTGAACCAAAATTGCCTCGAATAGGGTCAACAAGGCTCGGTTTGAGGAACGGATCCACCGCCTTCTGCGCCAGCGGCGCTCGGTCACATGGGTGTTGAGCAAAATGAGGGGGATCCCGCGCGCATGTGCCGCACGCAGAAGCCAGGGCCAAAGATCCGCCTCAGCAACGACACCGGCATCGGGGCGCCAATGATCGAAAAATTGCGCCACCGCGCCTGGGCAATCAACCGGTGCATATTGGTGAATGACGCGCTCCGGCAAGCTGCGCGCGGCAAGTGCCGCCGCTGACGTGCGGGTGTGGGTGGTGAGAAGGATCGAAAGATCAGGACTTTCCTCAATGAGGCGGATGATCAGACTGACAAGCGCCTGTGCCTCGCCCACAGAGACGGCATGCATCCAAAGCAGAGGCCCCTTTGGCCGCACGCGCGTTGTCTGTCCAAAACGCTCGCTGATCCGCTCGGGGTCTTCAAGACCCCTGCGGAGGCGCAAGCCGAGCGCAAGCCGCCACAGCGGTGCTGAGCCTGCCGTCAGCGCAAGATAAACCCAAAGGGCAATAGGCCAGGCCATGGCAGATCCGCGCGCCCGTTTACGACCGCAAAGGAGGTTTTGGTATCCCGCCTGCGCTTAGCGCTCACGGGTAGGCAAGACAAGCGTTGCGGGCTGCGTGACGCACAGAACCTAAAAAGCGCCGATGAGCGCGTGCCTCCTTTTGGCACCTCCTTAAGACGCAGTCGGCGGCAGGTACGGCCAACAATAATCTGCGGCCGATGGGCCCAACGATAACAGGCGAGGGCGCTTTCTCTCAACGTCGCGAAGCCTTCTCCTGTTCTGATGCCGAGGCAAATCTGCGCCTTTGTCAACATCAGCGCCCTTGGGCTCAGACTCATCCCGATCCTTCCCGACGATCGCAAAGCAGAACGAGCACCTTACCAGAGCAGAAATCTGATTAATTTTCAGAATGTAAGTTCTAATTCTTAAAATTAATTCTAATTCTTAAAAAAACACTGCCTTCGAGTTGAAAAACTTCCCGAAGCAAAAAGACCGCCTGTGCCTTCACCAAGCCCACGCGCCTTCCGCACGATCCCCGCGTTTCGTTTGGCAAAAAATCGTTTCTGACAAAACTCTGAGCGCTTAACCTGCCTTCCGCTTTGCCTCTGCCGGCTCACGCGCCCCGGTTCTTTTTGCTGCTCAGTCCTGAAGCTAAACCCGCCAATGCCGCGGGTGCGCGGCGCGCGCGCATTGAGTCCGCGCAAGCCTTGCTAGCAGCGCTGCCCATAGGCCTTGACTGAGCGATTGGAACCAACAAACGCGCCCTCCGCACATCACGCGTCTTGGGCTCAAGAGGCTTTCACACGGAAGCTCCCGAGAGCTGCGCTGCCGCCCTCCGCCCTTTCGTGACGATCCGGATGCGCCCCTGGTTCTCTGCAGGAACCTGTCTGTGTTTTGAGTTCTCTCGCCTTAGGCGGCTTCTTCCGTCTCCAAATATCCCGGGGGTGAATTGGCCCGGAGGGCCAAGAGGGGGCAGAGCCCCCTCCCCTTTTCCATGGGTCGTTCAACCCGCTGCGCGAGAGACGACACGCGTTCGGGCGGCACCAACCGGCCAGCAACAACGGCAATCAGTCAAGAAGGTCGATCCGATAGCGCTCGATCACGGTATTGGCGAGCAGCTTTTCACACATCGCGCGCACGGCGGCTTCGGCCTCGGCCGGGTTTTTTGTGGCAAGATCGATCTCGATCAGCTTGCCTTGGCGCACGGCTTCAACACCCGCAAAGCCCAAGCCGAGCAGCGCGCGCCGCACGGCCTCGCCCTGGGGGTCAAGCACGCCCTCTTTCAACATCACTTCGACCCGCGCGCGCATAACCCTTAGCCCTAGTTCATCAGTTTCGGTTTACTCATCGCCGCTGGGACCGCCTCAGCGGGCAGAATTCCGAGCCGCCGCGCAACCTCTGCATACGCATCGGCTAAATTGCCAAGGTCGCGCCGGAAGACATCTTTGTCAAACCGTTGCCCGGTCCGCATATCCCACAAGCGACACGAATCAGGGCTAATCTCGTCGGCCACAACCAGGCGTTGATAATCGCCTTCCCAAACCCGGCCGATTTCAATTTTGAAATCGACCAGTTTGATTCCGACAGCCAGCATCACCCCAGACAGGAAATCGTTCACGCGTAGGGCAAGCGCAATCATGTCATCGAGATCCTGCTGGCTTGCCCAGCCAAAGGCAAGAATATGCTCTTCGGTCACCAAGGGATCGCCGAGCGCATCGTTCTTGTAATAAAATTCAACAATGGGGCGTGGCAAGGGCGTGCCTTCCTCGATTCCGAGCCGCTTGCTGAGCGAGCCCGCCGCAATGTTACGGACCACCACTTCAAGCGGGATGATCTCAACCGCCCGCACGAGCTGCTCGCGCATGTTGATGCGGCGAATGAAATGGGTCGGAACGCCGATGTCGTTAAGACCCTGCATGAAGAACTCGGACAAACGGTTGTTGAGCACCCCTTTGCCTTCGATCACCGCATGCTTTTGCGCGTTGAACGCGGTGGCATCATCCTTGAAGTATTGGATATAGGTTCCGGGCTCTGGCCCCTCGTAGAGGATCTTGGCCTTGCCCTCGTAAATCTTCGTGCGTCTGGCCATGGACGGGAAAACCTCAAACGCCCGTCGGCAACGGGCTTGTGCCGATCACACGCCGATATAATGAGCCCGGCCCGCGCTCGCAAGCCGCCTCTGAAACCTCGTGCAAAAAGGTCACGCACCGCTTGGCTGAGGTCGTCGCGCCGCCCTTTCCCGCACGCGAGCGCCGCGGTTTCGTGTGCACCCTTACGCCCCCTGTTGTTTCCGCACTGATTTGCCATGCCCAAGATTTGCCACGCTTACCCCCCTAAAGATTGATCCGTGAAAACCAGCCAAGCCGTTGCGCCGAGAACACCCCTTCATGCCGGTCTATTCTCATGCGTCGCCGTCGCCCATCGTCTGCGCGCGCGAGCACATGCTCTCACAAATGGGATGGTCCGGGCGGGCTTGCGGCTTGCCCCTCTCGCCGTCATATGAAGGAGGGAGACGCGTCTTTTGCCGGAGGTTCATCGATGCCGCTTTTTGAAGACCGTGAACGTGCCTTTGAGGCGAAATTTGCCCACGACATGGAGATGCAGTTTCGCGCCCGCGCCCGGCGGAACAAGTTGATCGGGCTTTGGGCGGCCGAACTTTTGGGCAAGTCCGGTAAGGAGGCTGAGGATTACGCGATGGAGGTCATTCGGGTCGATTTTGAAGAGCCCGGCGACAGTGACGTCCTGCGCAAGTTGACGCGCGACCTCAAAGGGCGTGCTGACGAAGCGACCATTCGGAAAAAGCTTGATGAATTCCTGCGGGAAGCGAAAGCAAGCTTGGCTGACCTTTGAGACTTGTTGCGAGGGCCGAAGGTTTATGCCCTCTGACGCGCTCCGCGTTGGATTTGCCCGCGCACACGGCCCGTTGCGCCGCACCAGCGCTTGCCGGGGGGTGAGGCCAGCTTGAAAACTCAGCCTGCACGGCTTTCTTAAAGGAGTGCCGCCGATGAACCCTTGCGATCCATTATCCGCTCTTCTCGCCGAGCGCGGGGTGCTTCTCGCCGATGGGGCTACCGGAACCAACCTTTTTGCGATGGGCCTTGAATCAGGGGAGCCTCCCGAATTTTGGAACCGTGCGCATCCTGAAAGGATTTGCGTGCTTTACCAAGCTTGGGTTGATGCGGGGTCGGACCTGTTTTTGACAAATTCATTTGGGGCAAATGCCGCCCGCCTCAAACTGCACCACGCCGAAGACGAGGTGCGCCCGCTCAATCGTCGGGCAGCGGAGCTTGCCCGCGAGGTTGCCGACCGCGCGCCGCGCAAGGTTCTCGTTGCTGGAAGCATGGGGCCCACGGGGGAAATTTTAGAGCCCATGGGAAGCTTGAGCTACGCCGCTGCAGTCGAGATTTTTCATGAGCAAGCCGATGCCCTTAAGGAAGGGGGGGTGGATCTTCTCTGGATCGAAACAATGTCGGCCGCTGAAGAAGTGCGTGCCGCGGCCGAGGCCGCTCATCGCGCCACGATGCCCTTCGCCATGACAATGAGCTTCGACACCGCAGGACGCACGATGATGGGCGTCACCGCGGCTGATCTGGTCCGCCTTGCTGAGGACTTGCCGCACCCGCCCGCAGCCCTTGGCGCCAACTGCGGCGTTGGAGCCGCGGATTTGCTGCGCACAATCCTTGGCATCACCGCACAAGGGCCAGAATGGCCGGTGATCGCCAAAGGAAACGCCGGCATTCCCCGCTACGAAAACGGTGCAATTGTTTACAATGGCACCCCGGCGCTGATGGCCGAATATGCGGTCTTGGCGCGGGCGGCAGGCGCGCGCATCATCGGCGGCTGCTGCGGGACCACGCCCGAGCATCTGCGTGCAATGCGCGAGGCGCTCGACACCCGCCCCCTCGGCGAACGCCCAACGCTTGAGCAAGTGGTTGCGCTTTTGGGGCCACTGTCCTCGGCAAGCGACGGGCTTGATGATGGCGGGCTTTGCTGCCGTCCGGGCGCGCATACCCACCGCCGACGAAGCCGGCGGGCGGGCTGAACACAGAGGGGAAGGGGAGCATGGGCGCGCCCCCAAGGCGCGCGCAGAACCCAAGCCCCGTGGCGGCCGGCTGCACGTTCGGCGAAGCATGCGCAAGCACGTCTGTCATCTCGTCAAGCCCGTTCAACGCAAAGAAAATCTCAGCTGCCTCGCTCAGGGCGTGCAAGCCGGCAACTGGCTCGGGAGAGCCTCTGAACCTGCCCTCAGCTCCGGGCCGCCAACCCTTGGGCGCGCGGTGGCCAAAACTCGAGGCGTCATGACCATGGGGCAGGCGAAAGCGAATGACGCTCTATGACGCGGCCCCAAGGTGATGCTGCAACCCGATCAGCGGCACGCCCCCTTATCAACACCGCTGGCGAGCGCAGCCGCCACATAAGGCCGCTTGGCTGTGCTAACCCTTCGCGCCAAGCACAACTCCTGCGCAGGCTTTGAACCTCAGCGCGCGCAACTTGAGCCTGGCCCCGGCCCCGCTTATCTTTGCGTCGATCAAAGCATGGAGCCGTTATGAATTTTCTTTCGCTTGCGTCTTTGCCAATGCTGCAGGACCCGCGCGCGCGCGACACCACCTCTTCCGGCGGGCCAAGTCCCGCTGAGCTTGGTGCGCTTCCCGCTTGGGATTTGTCCGACCTTTACCGCGCACCCGATGCGCCTGAGATTGCGCGCGACCTCGAGGAGCTGAGCCGCGCCTGTGAGGCCTTTGCCAAGCGGTACGAGGGCAAGCTTGCAAGCCTTGACGCCAAGGCCCTTCACGCGTGCCTTGCTGAGTATGAGGCAATCGATACCCTTGCAGGCAGACTCATCTCTTACGCGAGCCTCCTTTATTATCAGAAAACCACTGATCCTGGGCGCGCCAAATTCTTTTCTGACATCCAAGACAAGGTTACCGAGGCAACCAAGCCTTTGGTCTTCTTCACGCTCGAGCTCAACCAGATCGAAGATGCAGCGCTTGACGTATCTTTGCGCGCGGATCCGGGGCTTGCGCGGTATCGGCATTGGTTCGAAAGGCTGAGGGCGCTCAGGCCGCACCAGCTCTCGGACGAGCTTGAGCGGTTCCTTCATGACCTTTCGGTTGTCGGTGCGGCGGCCTGGAACCGGCTTTTCGATGAAACGATCGCAAGCCTCACCTTCACCGTTGCGGGCGAGCCCGAGCCGCTTTCCCTTGAGGCCACCCTCAATTTGCTGACCGACCCGGTGCGCGCCCGCCGAGAAGCGGCCGCACGCGCTTTGGCAGAGGTGTTCTCGGCCAACCTGCGGCTCTTTGCGCGCATTCACAACACGCTTGCCAAAGAAAAGGAAATCATCGACCGCTGGCGGAAAATGCCCACCCCGCAACATGCGCGGCATCTTGCCAATTACGTTGAGCCTGACGTTGTGCAAGCGTTGCGAGATGCGGTGGTGGCGGCCTATCCGCGCTTGTCGCACCGCTACTATGCGCTCAAGGCGCGTTGGCTCGGGCTTGACCTGCTCGAGATCTGGGACCGCAACGCGCCACTTCCCATCGAACCGCCGCGCCTTATCCCGTGGGACGAAGCGCAGGCGCTTGTCCTTGACGCTTACGGCCAATTTTCACCCCGGCTTGCCGAACTTGCCGAACCGTTTTTCTCCAAGGGCTGGATCGATGCGGCGGTCACCCCTGGCAAGGCCCCGGGCGCTTTTGCCCATCCAACGGTGACAACCGTTCATCCTTATATTCTTCTCAACTATCTCGGCAAACCGCGCGATGTAATGACCCTTGCCCATGAGCTTGGCCATGGCGTGCACCAGCGCCTTGCTGCCCAGCAAGGCGAGCTTCTTGCCGCAACACCCTTGACCTTAGCCGAAACTGCTTCGGTCTTTGGCGAGATGCTGACGTTCCAGCGGCTTCTCGAGCGCGCCGCCACGCCGGCCGAGCGCAAAGTGCTGCTGGCGGGCAAAGTCGAAGATATGCTGAACACGGTCGTGCGGCAGATAGCGTTTTATGACTTCGAGTCGAAGCTGCATGCAGCGCGACGCAAGGGCGAGTTGACAGGGGAGGAAATCAACGCGCTTTGGCTTGAGGTTCAGCGCGAAAGCTTGGGCCCTGCATTTCGCTTTATGCCGGGCTACGAAACCTTCTGGTGCTACATCCCCCATTTCGTCCATACGCCTTTCTACGTTTACGCCTATGCGTTTGGCGACGGCCTTGTGAACGCACTTTTTGACGTTTGGCGAAAAGGTGCGGACAAGTTTGAGGAAAAATACCTCGCCCTGCTTGCGGCTGGCGGCTCGCGCTCTTATCGCGAGCTGCTTCAGCCTTTCGGGCTTGATCCGGCTGATCCCGCGTTTTGGAATCGCGGGCTTTCGCTCATTGCCGAGTTCATCGACGCACTCGAAACGCTGCCCGAATAAGCGCCGAGGTCAAAGCTTTGGCCGAGGCCCTAGCGCCTCGAGAGACCCTGCGGCGCGAAGGGTCGCGTCAGCGCGTGCGTTGGCCCGTCAGGTGCCGCGGCACCGCCTTGCGCTCAAGATCCGTCGCGTCCGCGCGTGCTTTGGCCCGTTGTCAAACGCGTTTCGCGCGTGACCTCGCGCAAAGTTGCGTCCGCGCGTGCTTTGGCCCTTCGGATTACGCGCTGCTCCCCGTTGCCGAAGGGAAGACGCATCCGCGCCTGCTCTGGCGCGTCTACGCGAACGCTTCCAGTGACAGGCCCCGCCGAGAAGATCGTACCCAAACTCACGGCAAACCCGAGGCGGCGCCCGGGCTTGTCTCCGAGCGATTCAAGACGGTAGGTCAAACGCAGCCCGCACTCCGGCCCAGGCGCAAAAGTCGTGAAAAGGCGAGCGGATAACCCGACAGCACTGGCGCAACGAGGAGAACAGATCCGCGAACACGGCGTTGGTTGCTGCACGCAGGCGATATCAGCGTGCCTCCAAAGCCATGAGCGTTCCAGTCATCTCGCTTTGCTTTTCGCTCGGCTCGGATCAAGGTAAAGCTGCCGGCTGAGGCCCGGAAAGTAACTCAAAAAGGCCAAGAGCAGCCCAAAAGCCTCGCATCGAGCCGTGCGCGCCGCTGTCGGCCCGCCCGTCCGAGCTCGGAGGCCAAAGCGTTGGCAAGGCTCCTTGGCGGTGGCAAAGCGCCGTCACTCACCCACCACCGTGCGAAGAGGGCCCAAACGCCGTTCCTGGAAACTCCAAAAAGCGCAGGCCTCATCGCCGCCACCTTTTTATTTCGGCCACACGAGCGCGCAAGTCAGCCCGGCGTTTTGCGCCTTCGCCCCGTGCTGCGCCTGAGGGTTCTGAAAAATTCGCAAGCCAAAACGCGAACCCAAGCGCGCTGAAAGCCTTTCTCGGCGCGCCGCCGTCCGCGCCTCGGTCAGCAGCGCTACAAAGCTTCCCCGTTACGACAAAGGCCACAATCGCATACCTTCTCCCAGAGCAGAGCACCGCCCAAATCAAACCCCTGCTCTCGCGCCTAAGATCTCGGGCGAAGCGTCTTCCTGCCCAAGCGCCTGGCATCAATCGGGCTTAGGCCAGGGCATCAAGCCTTTCTCGGCTGAGACTTCCCGGCACGATGGTAATCGGAATAGGAAGCGTGCCCGACTGCCGGCTCAAAGCACTGACCAATGGGCCAGGCCCAGATGCTTCCGTTCCGGCGCCAAGCACCAAGACCGCAATTTCTGGATCCGCTTCAATCTGCGCCAGGATCTCAGTGACAGGATCGCCTTCGCGAATGACAAGTTCAGGTTCAATCCCATGTTTGTCACGCATCCATTTTGCGAAGACGGCAAAATGAGCTTCGATCCGTTCCCGTGCTTCGGCGCGAATCAGCTCTGCCACACCGAGCCAGGTTCCGAATTCTTCGGGAGGGATGATCGATAAGATCTGAACCCCTCCTCCGGTCCGCGCAGCCCTTAAAGCAGCGTAGCGGATCGCATTCAAACACTCACGGGTATCGTCGAGAACGACAAGAAATTTCCGCATGGCCCCCTCATGTGTGGCGCCCTAATCGCACACCCTCCGCGTGCACCCGGAAAGATGCCGCGAAGAAGGCACCGTTGTCCAGGCAGCTGCATGGGCCGCGAGAGCCGCAACCGGGCCCGGTTGCCCTTGCCCGCTCTCTTGCAGCATTCAAACGCA
>FWWL01010225.1_pt1 | contig 10940 bp, 9 predicted proteins | sample 2228331 | NCBI WGS metagenome assembly FWWL01 (sample SAMEA103939775, study PRJEB20133) | metagenome
CGCATTCCGGGCATGCTGATGAGGGATCCCTTCCTGGCGCGCAGAACCGGCGGCCGCTGGCACATGCTGTGGACGACGGGGTGGACGCGTTCCAAAGAGGACGGTTCGCTGACGATCGGCTACGCAAGTTCCCCGGACCTGATTTCCTGGTCCGGGCAGCGGCGCATCCCCGTTCCGCTCGAAGGCGCGCGCAACGCATGGGCCCCGGAGATGGTCCGGAACGAGAAACAGAAAGAGTGGATCGTGTTTTGGGCCAGCACAATTCCCGGGCGGTTCCCGGAAGGCGAGCAGAGCGGCGATTCCGGGTACAACCACCGGATCTGGGCCATGCGCACGCGGGACTTTGAGTCATTTACGCAGCCGGAGCTGTTCTTCGATCCGGGCTTCAACGTGATCGACTCCACCATCGTGCGCGCCGGGCGGCGCTGGCTGATGGTGTTCAAGGACGAGCGCCGCGATCCGCTGAAGAAGAACCTGAGGCTGGCGTGGGCCTCGAGCCCCGCAGGGCCATGGCGCGCCGAGGCGGAGACATTCTCGAAAGCCTGGATCGAAGGGCCGTCTGTGGTGCAAGTGGGGCGGGACTGGCTCATCTACTTCGATCACTACGGCAAGCCGCAGCACTATGGGGCCTACCGCACACGCGATTGGAAGCGTTTCGAGGACGTCACGGACAAGCTTCAGTTCCCGCCCGGACACCGCCATGGAACGGTAGTGCGGATCAGCAGGCAGGAGAAAGAAAGGCTGGAAGGGCTGAGATGAGGGCGGCTACCGCCGCCCGCCGAAATGCGCCGTCATCGGTTTCAACCGCACGGGCCCCAGGCTGGCCGTGATCTCCACGCGCACCCTGGAGGTTTCGACCGGATCGAACACGACGATCCGCTTGTAGCCGATGGTCGAGCCGCGCGCCACCTCCGTCCAGCGCTCTCCGTTCCACGCTTCCACCGTGAATGACCGCACCATCTGCCCATAGGCGAGGTCCTCCGAGAGGACGACGCGATCCACAACCTGCCCTTGCGGCAAGTTCAGAATGTGCGGGTTGTGCGGGTCCGCCGCCGCAAGCGGCTTGCCGTAGATTCGCCGCACTCCGGCGCCGAATTCGGCCAGCCGCTGCGCATCAGCCTCGGGCAGGAGCCCCCGGTTGTCCGGCGCGATGCCAAGGACAAGTTGCGCGCCGCGTCCGACGGTCTTGTGGTAGATCTCCATCAGCTCCTCGAGGGACTTGAGGCGCTTTTCGGAATTCGGGTGCCAGAACCAGTGCCCGTGCCGCAGGGGCGTGTCGGCTTCCGCAGGGCGCCACCGCAGGATGCCGTAGTTGTCCACCACGTTCCAGTTCTCTTCGTGTGCGAATCCGCTTTCGTTGCCCACCCAGCGGATGTCGCCGTAAGGCATGAAATCGAGGCTGGCGAACAGCAGGGCGTTGGGCTGATAGGTGCGCATGGTGCGGATGTAGCGGACGAAGTCGTAAACGTGGCCTTCGCTGCCGGCGCCGTCGAGCCAGAATTCCACGAGCGGGCCGTATTGCGTGGCCAGTTCGGTCATCTGCGCGACGTAGTAGTCGTCGTATTTCCTGTTTTCGGCGTAGCGCGGGTCGTGGCGGTCCCACGGGGAGAGGTAGATGCCGAAGGCGAGGCCATGCTTGCGGCATGCCTGTTCGACTTCGCGCACGACGTCGCCTTTGCCCTGCTTCCACGGGCTGCGCCGGACGCTGTAGTCGGTGTGGCGCGAGGGCCAAAGGCAGAAGCCGTCGTGGTGCTTGGCCACCATGATGAGATACTTCGCTCCTGCGGCTTTCGCCGCTCGGACCCACTGTTCGGCGTCGAGCTGTTTTGGATCGAAGACAGCTGGATCCGCCGTCCCGTCGCCCCATTCGCGGTCCATGAAGGTGTTGGGGCCGAAGTGCACGAGCACGCCGATTTCGAGTTCGTGCCAGGCGAGCTGCTGCGGACTCGGGCGCACGTCGGCGAAGTTCTGCGCCAGAAGGGGCGCGAGAGCAAGCAGCAGTCCCGCGTTGATTTTCATGCCGCGAGGATATCACGGCCGTCCGCGACTGCAGGAAAGATGGCGGTCGGCCCGAGGCCCCCCTGGGGCTGCGGGGCTGCACAGAGACGGCCTGTCACCGGCCCCCTTTCGCGCGCGTCTCACGCAGTGAAGAGCTGGAACAAGCGCCGTTTTATGATGAAGGGGACAGGCCGCCTCATGAAATTCCCTGTACCAGCGTCGTTCGCCCTGGTTGTGGCGCTTGCGGCAGGGTTCGCCTCTGACGTGGAGCGGGCGCGCGCGCTGTATGAGAAAGCCGAATACCGGCAGGTCACCGAAGTGCTGACAGGCTCACCGGAGCGTGAGACGGCTGAAGCGCAGTTCCTCGCCGGGCGCGCGTGGTATCAATTGGGCGATTTCAAGAAGGCTGTAGAGGCGCTCCGGAAAGCCGCCGAGGCGCGTCCGAAAGATTCGAACGTATGGCTCTGGCTGGGGCGCGCGTGGGGGCGGAGGGCGGAGACCTCCAACTACATGGTGGCGCCCTCGTATGCATCCAAAGCGAGGCAATGCTTCGAGAAGGCGGTGGCGCTGGATCCCAACAACAAGGAAGCGCTGAACGATCTGTTTTCCTACTATCTGGAAGCGCCGGGCTTCCTGGGCGGCGGCATCGAGAAAGCGCAAGCATTGATCGGCAAGATCCGCGAGCTCGATGCTGCGGAGGCGGAGTACGCACTGGCGCGGATCGCCGAAAAAAAGAAGCAGTATGATCAGGCAGAGCAGCATTTCAGGCGGGCGGTGGAGCTGGCGCCCAGGCAGGTAGGGCGGCTGATCGACCTGGCGAAGTTCCTGGCGCGGCGCGGCAGGGTGCAGGAAGCGGAGCGGACGATGGAGTCGGCTGCAGCCCTGGAGCCGGGGGCACCGAAGGTGATGTTTGCGCGCGCAGAGCTGTATGTGAACACGCGCCGCAACCCGCAGGAGGCGCGCAGGTTGCTGCAGGAGTATCTGAGGGCGCCGCTGACGCCCGACGATCCGCCCCGCGAGGAGGCGCGCAAACTGCTGGAGCGCATCGGGGGATAGTTTCTGCGGATGCCGCCGCTCTATCTGATCAAGGAATGTCTGCGGTTCAGTTTTCAGGCGCTGGACGCCAACCGGATCCGCACTGCCCTGACCGCGCTCGGGCTGGTGATCGGCAACGCCAGCGTGATCCTGGTGGTGACGATCTCGCTGACGAGCCGTGACATCATTCTGGACAAGATCCGCGGCATCGGCTCCAACCTGGTGATGGCCTACTATGACGCGGGCGGGCAGGACGTGACGCGCGCGGCGGCGGACTATGTGAAATTGGCCGATGTCGAGGCCGTGCGGCGTCAGCTGGCCGACCGCATTGTCGCCGCCTCGGCGGTGCTGAATTCCACCGACACGGTGATTGTCGACGGCCAGCAGCGCGACATCCGGATCATTGGCACGGACGAATACTACCCGGAAGTCCGCAGCCTGCAGCTGCTGGCCGGGCGTTTCCTGGATCCCTCCGACATCGCTTTGCGGCAAAAGGTGGCGATGCTCGATGACAAGCTGGCGAATACGCTCTTCGGGGGCGCACCGGCAGCGATCGGGCACATTGTGAAGATCCGCTCGCTGGAGTTCTCCGTGGTGGGCGTGTTCCGCGAGCGGACGTCGACGTTCGGACAGTCTGAACTGGGCGATCACGGCGCAGCACTGATCCCATACACGGTGCAGCGCTATTTCGTGGAGGTGGAGCGCGTCGATCCGATGTACGTGCAGGTGCGCGCGGCGGAGGACGTGCCTGCAGTGACGCAGGAGATCGCCAACATTCTTGCGTCGCGCCACCGCCCCGGCGCGCGCTACACGGTGCAAAACCTCACGGCGATCCTCGAGGCTGCCTCCGCTATCGCCACGGTGCTCACCATCGTGCTGATCCTGATCTCGGCCATCGCGCTGGTCATCTCCGGGATCGGGATCATGAACATCATGCTGGTGACGGTCACCGAGCGGACGCGGGAGATCGGCATCCGTATGTCGCTGGGTGCGTCGCGCCGCGTGATCCTGCTGCAGTTTCTGTTCGAGGCTTTGCTGATCAGCACCGGCGGAGGCGTTGTCGGAATCCTGCTGGGCGTGAGCCTGCCGGTCATCGCCAACTCGCTTCAAAACGAGGTGTATATCCCGGTGTCGAAGCTCTCGATCGTGGTCGCGTTCGTGGTTTCGGCCGTGGTGGGGGTGGCGTTCGGTCTGCTGCCAGCGAACCGTGCGGCCCGGTTGAACCCGACCGAGGCGCTGCGTTACGAGTGAGCGCGCCTCAGTACCACCGCCACCCTTCGCGGACTCTCACGGTGTACTGCTTCTGGCTGTCCCGCGGGTCGCGCGCCTCCACCCTGAGGCGGTGGAAGCGGTTGTCCGGCTTCACACGGGACTCGTACTGCAGCCGGTACTGGCTGTCGAGCATGGTGAAAATCGTCCGTGCGATGTCGCGGTAGGCGACCTCGAACCGCGGGAAAAACGCCTGCCCGCCCGTCTTCTTCGCCAGCATGTTGAGGAACGCCTCCGCCTGCAGCAGGTTCATTCGCGATGCTGCGTCCAGATAGGAGTCGTACAGCCCGCGCAGCAGCGTGCCCGCGCCCATGACGAAAATGTTCAGCGCCGCGGCCTCCGCCTTGCGCTGGACGTCTGCCATCGTTTGCCGGCTCAGAGTGTTGAGCCCGGAGCCGATCAGCACGATCACTTTCCTTCCGGGCAGGAATTCCAGCTTCTCCAGGATCTCGAAGACTGCGTCGTAGGTGTTCACTTCGCCCCAAAACGGCTGGCCGATTTCGTCAAAGGAGGCCAGAATTTCCCCCTTCATTCTGGTGAAGTCCTTGACAATCTGGAGTTCCTGGGAAAATGTGGCCAGCGAATACCAATTGCCTTCCGGCGCCGCGTCCATCAGCGCCCTTGCTGCCGTCACGATATCGTTCAGGTAGAGGCCGGACGCCTGGCTGTATTCCGCCAGCACGGTCAGCAGCACCGGCTTCTCCGGTTCCAGCAGCCGGAACGGCACGGGCTGCCCGTCCTCGAATACTCGGAATTGCGATTCCCCCAACCCGGTGATCAGGCGGTCGCCGTCCTCCACCGTGAAGTACACGGACCGCTGCCCGAGCGACTGCGCACGGGCGGCCGAAAGCAGCGGCAGGGCAGTCAGCGCCTGCCGGAGGAAGATTCGGCGGGTTCCGGACATAGCTTTTCGATGGGATCTCCGGGCTTGAACTCGATCTTCTCCGGGGCGGGACATCCCTGCACCGGGGCCAGAAGGCTGGGACGGTCTTTTTCCTCCTGCTCGGCCTGCTCCGTCACCTTCTTCAGTTCGCGTTTCATGGCATCGAATTCCGTGCTGTTTACGGTCAGCCCGTCCTTCGGGGGCAGGAAGAGAATTTCCCGCTTGCTCTGGACCATGCGCGCGTAAAATGGCGGGTGGGTCCGGAACCAGCTCAGGCCGTTGACGTAGCCTTCCCGCGTCGCCATTTTGTCGAAAAAGTGGATGAATCCATTGGGGTCAAAGCCGGCATTCCAGGCGTATTGCACGCCCAGCTGGTCCGCCTCCAGCTCCATCTCGCGGCTCACCCCGAGCATATCCAGGCTCAGCACCAGACCAAGCCCGTAAAAGCCATACTGGAGGGCGTAATAGGTTCCAATGGTGGCTGCGCCGCCGGTGAGGATCAGCGCCGCCACCTGCGCCGCCTGATAGATGATCGACGACACGGTGGCGCGCTTCATCAGCCGGTGTCCGTGCCGCCCCGTCACGTGGGCGATTTCGTGGGCGATCACGCCAGCCAGCTGCGCCTCGTTCTCGGCGGCTTCCAGCAACCCGCGCTGGATGAACAGGAAGCCTCCGGGCAGCGCGAACGCGTTGATCTCTTTCGAATTGAGGACCGTGACGTTCAGAGGCACGCGCAAGTCGGAATGCTTGCCGATGCGTTGCGCCAGCTGCGTCACGTATCTCTTCACCTCCGGGTTGTCCACCTCCGGCGGCATCAACCCGGCCATTTTCATCTCGCGGACCGTCTCTTGCCCGATCTTGATGTCCTTTTCCTGATCCGGTACGAGTTCGCGGAATCCGATGTCTTTCACATCGCCCCATTTCCGTTGCAGGTGCCTGCCGGCGGCGATGTCCTCGCGGATCCGCTTCAGCTCCTCCGGCCACTTTTCGATCAGCTCGAGCTTCGCCTTCCGGTTTTCATAGGCCACCGGAATGGCGTGCTCGGCAAGCACGCGCGCCTGGGACTCCAGCGCCCGCAGGTTCTGGATGCGGCAGTGGCGTTGCTTTCGCTCCGCGTCGTCGATGCGCGTCGTGGCGGCGCGTAGGGAGTCCTGCTCCCTTCGAAGATCTCTGGCATGCGCCTCCGCGCGCCGGCGGAACTCGGAGGCACAGCTCGTCTGCCGGTTTTCGAGGATCTCCCGCATCGCTTCAATCTGCGTGCGGCTGAACTCGAGCCGCGGCGCCTCTTCGAACAGATCGTTGTAGGACTTCTGCAACGCCTCGTCGAGCGCCCTGCGCACCTCCGGCGCCAGCTGCGCCGGCGGACGCTGCGCGGCGGCGGGCGCCGCTGCAAGGGAAACGGACAGCAAGACTGAAACCGCGGATCGCCAGCAGTTTCGAACGCGAAACGCCATTTTGCCAGCCATGGCAGCCACCGTTGCCCGGCATGATATCACGCCGCGGCACGGGCTAACCTGTCAGTAACAGCCATGCGAACCTTTTACGCACTCTTCGTGATTCTGTCCGCCGCGCACGCCGCGCCGCGCGTGCTGACGCTGCGGCAGGCAGTCGAACTCGCCGGACAACAGAGTCCGGAGGTCGTGCTCGCCCGGCTGGACGAACAAAGGGCGGCTCTGGAGATCCGCGCCGTTCGCGAGCCGCTCTTGCCGAGGCTGATGGCGGGCAGCGGGCTGGCATATTCCAGCGGCATGCCGATGTCGATCGAAGGCGCGACGCCCGCGGTGGTGCAGGCGAAGGGCGTGCGGACGATCTGGAACCGTCCGCAGGGGTATCAGGTGGCTTCCGCCCGTGAGAGCGCGCGCGCCGCCGCCGCTGCCGCGGCGCTGGCGCAGGAGGACGCGGCGCTCCGGGTGGCCGCGCTGTATCTCGATCTGGAACGTTTGGCACGGCAGGAAGAGGCCGCGCAACGGCAGCTGGAGCATGCGCAGACGATCGAGGCGGCAGTCCGGCTGCGGATGGAGGAGGGGCGCGAGACTCCGCTGGAAGGCCGGCGGGCGGCGCTGGAGACGGCGCGCGCACGCTTGAGAGTGCAGCAGCTGGCCGGTCAGCGCCGTTCTGTCTCTCAGGCGCTCGCCTTCGCGCTCGGGCTGGATCCCTCCGAAGAGATCCAGCCGGCGCCCGAGGACCGCAAGGTGCTGACGGCCTTGCCGGAAGAGGAAACCGCCGTGGAGGCTGCGCTGCGCGAGGATCCGGAGGTCCGGCGGCTGGAAGCGGAAGCAGCCGCGAAGAATCTTCAGGCACGCTCGTACCGCGCCATGCGGCTCCCACGGATCGATCTGGTGGCGCAGTACGGTCTGCTGGCGAGGTTCAACAACTACGACAAGTTCTTCAACCGGTTCGAGCGCCACAACGGGCAGCTGGGCGCTTCGATCCAGATCCCGCTGTTTTCCAACAGCCAGGACGAGGCGCGCGCCGCGCAGGCGGAGATCGAGGCGCGGCGCCTGCAGGAGCAGATCCGGCAGCGCCGTCGGCAGCTGGAGAGCGACACGCGGCAGGCGTGGCAGAAGATCCGCGACGCCGAGGCAGCTTACGAGCTGGCGCGCATGGATCTGGAGCTCGCCCGCGAGCAGGTGTCATTGACGCTGGCGCGGGTGCAGGAGGGGCGCGCCTCCCTGCGCGATCTGGAGCAGGCGCGGTTCCAGGAACAGGAACGCTGGATCCTGTTTTATGACGCCCTGCATGACCTGGAGCTGGCGCGGATCGAGCTGCTCCGCCGCACGCACTCGCTGGCATCAGCCCTGCGATGACGGGGTGCGGCGGCATGTGATGAACTGAAGGATGGCGCCATGGACTCGCCGCTGATTTTCCACGCCATCCAGTTCGCCTCGGCGGCGCATGCCGGACAATACCGCAAGGGCACGAGGATTCCTTACCTGATCCACCCGCTGCGCGTCGCCGCCATTCTGCTGGAAGCCGGTTGCGGGGAGGATCTCGCCGTCGCCGCCGTGCTGCATGACACCGTGGAGGACTGCTTTGTGACGCTGGAGCAGATCCGGCGGCTGTTCGGGGCGCGGATCGCCGAGCTGGTGGAGGGAGCGAGCGAGCCGGACAAGAGCTTGCCGTGGGAAGTCCGCAAGCAGCACACCATTGACTACCTGCGCACGGCGGCGTCCGATCAGCTGCTCGTCTGCCTGGCGGACAAGCTGGACAACATCCGGTCGATCCGCGAGGATCTGGCGCTGCATGGGGAGCTGGCGTGGCTGCGCTTCCGGCGGGGGCGCGAGAAGCAGAAGTGGTATTACGAGAGTCTGGCCGCTGTGTTCAACGAGCGCTGCGTCGAAGGCATCGGCGCGCGCCTCGCGGCGATCTTCGACGCAGAAGTCCGCGCCGTGTTCGATCATGGCAATCCGGCGCCCGGACAGTGAGGAAAAGGGAGCCCCGTACCAGATCGGGGGGATTGGCAGCAGAGGAAGGATCCGGCAGACTGGGGAAGACGGAGCCCGGACTTCTTCATGGCGCACGACATTCTTCCGGCGGAAGCAAGAGAAGCGATCGGGAAGCTCGGGCGCGCCGACATCGTGATCGGCATTCCGAGCTACAACAACGGGCGCACGATCGGACATGTGGTGCGGGCGGCGCAGGCGGGGCTGAACAAGTACTTCCCCGAGTTTCAGGGCGTCATCATCAATTCCGACGGCGGATCCAAGGACGACACGCGAAGGCAGGTGCTCGAGGCGCAGGTGGACGCCTCGCAGCTGCTGCTGCTGAACACGCCGCTGAACCCGGTGCACCGGCTGTCGTTCCCCTACCACGGCATTCCCGGCAAGGGGAGCGCCTTCCGCATGATTTTCCAGATGGCGCGCGACCTGGGCGCAAAAGCCTGCGCCGTGGTGGACTCCGACCTGCGCTCCATCACGCCGGAGTGGATCGACCTGCTGCTGCGCCCGGTGCTGCACCGCGGCTACGATTTCGTGGCGCCTTACTACCACCGGCACAAGTACGACGGCACGATCACCAACAGCATCATCTATCCGCTGACACGCGCCCTGTACGGCTTCCGGATCCGGCAGCCCATCGGCGGCGACTTCGGCATGTCGCTGCCCGTGGTGGAGACCTATCTGAAACGCGACGACTGGGAAACGGACGTCGCCCGCTACGGCATTGACATCTGGATGACGACGATCGCCGTGGCGAGCGGATTCAAGGTGTGCCAGAGCTTCCTGGGAGCGAAGCTGCACGACGCCAAGGATCCCGGTGCGGATCTCAGCGCCATGCTGCAGCAAGTGGTTGGCAGCGTCTTCAGCCTGATGATCGAGTTCAAGTCCGTGTGGATGGGCGTCCACGGCAGCCGCGAAATCGAGCTGTTCGGCTTCCGCTACGACGTGGGGCTGGACCCGATCGCCGTCAATCTTGACCGCATGGTGCAAGCCTTCCTCCGCGGGGAATCCGACCTGCGGGAGATCTGGGCGATGGCGCTCTCGGACAAGACGCTTCGCGAGATCCACGCCATCGCACAAAGCGCGCGCAGCTCGCGGGCGGAGGAATTCCGCATGTCCGACGAGCTGTGGGTGAACCTGATTTACGAATTCGCCTCCGCGTATGCGGAGCTTCCTGCGGCGCGCACGCACCTGGTGCGGTCGCTCACGCCGCTTTACCTGGGGCGCGTGGCGTCATTTGTGAACGAAACCCGGGACATGAACGCTGCTGAAGTGGAGGAGCGGATCGAACGGCTTTGCCTGGTTTTTGAGCAACTGAAACCGTTTCTCGTGGAGCGGTGGGGCGGCCCCCGCGTGGACGAGGTTCCGAAGCCCTCCGCCCTGGCGCAGGGCCATCCACAGGAGGTGTCCTCATGATCGAGACATTCCGCCAGGTTCTGGAGCAGTCGGTTGCCCGCCTGTCGGCGCAGGCAACCCAGTATCTGCCGCCACTGTTTGTTGCCATTGTCGTATTCGGCGTGGCCTGGATTGTCGCCGTCGTGTTGCGATGGCTTCTGCTGCACGCGTTCAAGGGGGAGCGCTTCGACGCTTTCCTGCGGCGCACGGGCATCGGGACGATGCTCGACCAATCCGGGCGGCTGCGGGCCAGTCCGCTGCTGGCGCACGGCATCTACTACGGAATCCTGCTGATCGGGCTGTTGAACGCCATCAGCGTGTTCGAGACGGAGATCACGCGGGAGATCGTCGACGGCGTCGTGCATCTGCTTCCGAAGCTTTTCGCCGCCGCGGCGATCATCCTGGCAGGCATCTGGCTGGCGCAGTATCTGGGGCGGGGGGCGCTGCTGTGGGCGAGCAACGAGGGCTTTCCGTGGGCGCGCCGCTTCTGCGCCTTCGTGCGCGTGGTGGTGGTGTTTGTCGCCATCGTCGTTGCCGCCGACGTGCTGAACTTTGCCCGGACCGTGTTCTTTTCCGCCTTCCTGATCTTCTCGATCGGGGCGGTCTTCGCCGCCTGCCTGGTGCTGGCGCTCAACAGCCGCGAGGTCTACCGCTGGTTTGCCGACTCCCGGGGGCGCGCCAGAGAGGAAGAGGGGGAACGGTCGATCTGGAATCACCTCTGAAGAGGGTGAGACGGAACAAAAAACGCCGCCGCGCACGGGGCGCGGCGGCGGATCCTACGGGCAAATTACCGCCCGCCGAAGGTGTAGCCGACGGAGAGACCGTATTCGGGAACCCAGTTGCGCCCGAACTGGAACAGGTCGTTCACCCAGCGCAGTTTGAACTCCGGCTTCACATACCAGTTGTTGTGGAAGAAGGTCTTG
>FWWL01010227.1_pt1 | contig 10940 bp, 10 predicted proteins | sample 2228331 | NCBI WGS metagenome assembly FWWL01 (sample SAMEA103939775, study PRJEB20133) | metagenome
AGGGGCGGAGGAGCGGAGGAGCGGAGGAGCGATGGATGGAGATACGGCACGGCACGGGCAATCCTGGCTGTTCTGGGTGCGCCTGGTCCTCCTCAGCCTGGTTCTGGTCACCGCCGGCATCTTCTTTCTCTCCATCCCCATCCTTCCCTCCGGTCGGGTGGTGCTGGAGGTGGGGGATGTGGCGCCCCGAGATATCCGCGCGCCGCGCCGCATCACCTACGAGAGCGCCATCCGCACCGCCGAGCAACAACAGCAGGCGGAAGCCGCAGTGGAACCGGTCTACACGCCCCCGGACCCCAATCTGGCCCGCCAGCAACTGGAGCGGACGCGGCAGGTGCTGGACTACCTGAGCGCTGTCCGTGCCGACCCATTCGCCACCCCGGCCCAGCGGCGGGCCTGGACGGTCGCCGTGCCGGAATTGAAGGACCTGCCCCCCATCATCGCCGACTCCATCGCCAATCTCTCCGACGAGTCCTGGAACCGGGTGCAACTGGAGGTGCTCAACGTCGTGGCGGAGAAGATGCGCCAGGGGGTGCGGGAGGACGCGCTGGCGCGGGCACGCGAAGAGGTCCCTGCGCTGGTCGGGCTGGACCTCTCCGGCGAAGAGGCGACCGTCACGGCCGCGCTGGCCCAGAGGCTGATTGCCCCTAACTCTTTCTACGACGAAGAAGCGACCATGGCCGCCCGCCAGCAGGCGCGGGAGGCCGTGCCGGTCGTGGTGCGCACCTTTGAGGCCAACGAGGTCATCATCCGGGAGGGGCAGCGGGTCACCCCGCTGGACCTGGAGGCACTGCAGGAACTGGGGCTCCAGCAACCCCGCACCCGCTGGACCGAACTGGCGGGGAATGGCATCCTCTCCCTCCTGGGGGTATTGCTGCTGGGTTTCCTCCTGGCCCGTTTCCAGATGGACGTTCTCCAGGAGGGACGCAAGTTGCTGCTCCTGACGCTGCTCCTGGTCCTGTTCCTCGCCCTGGCCCGGCTGATGGTCCCCGACCGTACCGTGTTGCAGTATCTCTTTCCGGCCCCGGCGCTGGCGATGCTGGCGACCACGACGCTGGGTGCGCCGGCCGGCCTGGCCTCCAGCCTCCTGATCGGAAGCGTCGTGGGACTGATCGGAGACCGTTCCCTGGAACTGGCTGCCTACGCGACTGTGGGGGGAATCGCCGCCACTCTTGCCGTCCGGCGGACGGACCGTCCGGCGGTGTTCTTCCGCGCCGCGCTCATCGTCGGACTCTCCATGATGGGCATACTGGGGGCCTTTGCCCTGTTTGCCACCCGTCCCGACCCGCTCACCCTCGGTTTCGCCCTGGTAAGCGCCGTTGCCAACGGGTTGATCTCGGCCAGCCTGGCGCTGGCGGGGCTCTTCCTCCTCGGCCCGCTGTTTGACCTGCCCACCACTTTCCGGTTGCTGGAGTTGAGCCGCCCCGATCAGCCCCTCCTGCAACGACTGCTGCGGGAAGCACCGGGGACGTACCACCATTCGCTGATGGTCGCCAGCATGGCCGAGCAGGCCGCCGAACAGATCGGCCTCAACCCCCTGCTGGTGCGCGTCGGGGCCTACTACCACGACATCGGGAAGATCAACCGTCCCTCGTACTTCATTGAAAACCAGTTAGAGGGGAGCAATCCCCACGACGAGTTGGACCCGCAGGCCAGCGCGCAGATTATCACCGGGCACGTGCGGGACGGGCTGGAACTGGCGCGGCGCTACCGTCTGCCGGTCTTCATCCGGGCCTTCATCGCCGAGCACCACGGGACCAGCCGCGCCGGGTTCCAGTACGAGCGGGCGGTGGAGCGGGCCGGCGCCCCGGCCCTGGTCAACGAGGCGAACTTTCGCCACCGCGGCCCCCGTCCCCAGAGTCGGGAGACCGCGCTGGTGATGCTGGCTGACACCTGTGAGGCCGCCGTTCGGGCCCGCCGCCCGACCACCCCGGACGAACTGGCCCGGGTGGTGGATGAGATGTTTGAGAAAGTCCTCCGCAGCGGTCAGTTAGACGAATGTCCGATCACGATGCGGGAACTGCAAACGGTGAAGCAGTCCTATATCTCCACCCTGAAGGGGGTCTTTCACCACCGGATTTCTTACCCCTCATCCGCGCCCCGGGGTAGAGAGTAGGGTAACTCCTGCGGAGTTGCCCTCCAACGATGGCCTACCCCGCCGCCCAGCCCAGACTCTCCAACCCGATCTCCACCGCATTGCGTAGCAGCGACGGCGAGGTCAGCAGCATCCTCAGATACGTCAGGGCCGGCCCGGGCCGCAGCGCCCAGGCCCGAAACGCCCGCCGTGCCCACCGCTCCAGGTCCTCCGCCCGCAGATGCGGGTAATCCAGCACCGTGGAGCGGTCCATATCCACCTCCTCCCAGCGGGTGCCCGGACGGAACCACCCCTTCTCCACCACCTCAAAGAAAAGCGGAGAGCCGGGATACGGCGCGGCGATATGGAATAGCGCCAGGTCCAGCGGCAAACGCAGCGATAGGCGGATGGTCTCCCGGATGGTCTCTTCCGTCTCCCCGGGCAGGCCGATGATGAAGTAGCCCCAGTTGCGGATGCCCGCTCCCTTTGCCCACCGCAGCGCCTTCTCCACCTGCTCCAGCCGGATGCCCTTCCCGGCCCGGCGCAGGACCTCCTCGCTGCCGGACTCAATCCCCCAGGAAATCATCCAGCAGCCCGCCCGCGCCATCATCTGCAACATCTCCGGATCCACAAAATCCACCCGGCTGTTGCAGGTCCAGCGAATGCGCCATTTCCGCTCCAGAATCTCCTCGCAAAGCCCCATCACCTGCTCCCGGCTCACGGTGAACAGGTCGGCGTACATGTGGACGTGGCGGATGCCCAGGCCGATCAGCATCTCCAGTTCGGCCAGGATGTTCTCCGGCGACCGGAAACGGACCGATTGCCCGTAGGAGACGTGCTTAATGCAGAAACGGCATCCCCCCGGACACCCCCGGCTGGTGACGACGAACGTGTACGGGCCACCAACCAGCGGGGCGCGGTATTTCTGCAACGGCAGCAGGTCGTGCCGTGGTAGCGGCAGGTCGTCCAGATGACGGATGAAGGGCCGATCGGGGTTGACCACGATCTCCTCCCCTTCCCGCCAGACCAGCCCGCGGATGGCCGCCAGCGCCGTCCGGCGCTCCAGCGGGGCGACCGTCCAGGCCGGGCGCCAGTCCGGGTCGGCGTCGGCAAAGAGGCGCTGAAGGCGGGCGCGGACGTCCGGCTCCACCTCCGGCCAGCCCACCGGCCGCGGTGCCCCCGCGGCCAGCGAGTCCAGCGTATCCAGCAGTTCCCGCAACGTCAACTCCGGCTCCCCGCGCAGAGCGAAGTCCAGCGCGGGGAAAGCGCGCATCGTCTCCCGCGGGATGGGGGTCACGTGGGTGCCGAAGGCGACCGTCGTGGCGCCCATACTGCGAGCCAGGAAGACGCCGTACATATCGTTGCGCAACGTGGGGGCGGTCACGTGGGTGACGTAGTAGCGGGGGCGCTTCTCCTCCAGCAACCGCTCAAAATCGGCCCAGTCCATCCGCAGGGCAATGGCATCCACCACCTCCACGCGACGATCGGGGAAAAGCGCGGCCAGTTGGGCCAGGCTGACCTGCGGCCAGACCATCCCCTCGCGGGAGCGACGCCCCACCCGGTGCTGGCTGCGAATCCAGATGCCGCGATCGGGCGCGGGCGGGTTGACAAGAAGGATGTCCACCCCTCCCCCCGACCGCGCGGCGATCCCGGCCCGCACCACCTCGTCGGCGTCGGGGAAGGACGGCGGATGGACGTACTCCCGCATTCCGGCGCCGCGGTTCACTCCACGCATGGCTGTCCTTCCAGGTCGTGGTTCACCCGAATCTCCCGCTGACTCAACTCCTCCAGGACCCGCATGATAACCCGGAAGACGGAAAGTTGCAGGCCGGTGAGCATCAGCATAGCCGCGCCCAGCAGGTAGAGCCAGAGCCGTTCTATCGGCCACCCGTTCACGGAAAGCGCCAGACTCCCCGCCCCAACCGCCAGTCCGACCAGCATCGCCACCAGTCCCATCCAGCCGAAATGGCGCTCCAGGGGACGGTCAAAGATGGGGCTGCCGAAGAGGCCCTGGCGGATGGGTCGTTTGTGGAAGAGGGAGACCAGGTAATTGAAGGTCGCGCCCAGCGAGAAGAGGGTGACACCAGCCACAGCGGCCAGCGCGGCGACGAAAACGGCGACGACACCGCCGGGGCCCAGGTAGGTGATACCGGAAAGCCGCATGCCCACAATGACCGCCCCGATGAGGCCCGCCAGCAGGCCCAGTCCCAGGCCGATGCCGCCCAGGATGCGCACCGGGTTGTAGTTGAGCGCGGTCCAGATGATGGTGCGCAGGAAGCGGACGCCGTCCCGCAGCGCGTTCAGTTTGGACCGGCCGACCCGTTCCCTGTAGGGGATGGGCACCTCCCGCATCCGCACCTGTTCGTGGATGGCGCGGGTGCTCATCACGGGGGTGAAGTTCAGGCCGTCGGGCAGGGGATACAGGCGGGAGAGGACCTCCCGGCGGATCACCCGCATCCCGCTGGCGCTGTCGCTGACGCGATGGTTGCCCAGCAGGCTGACCAGGGTGGCGAAGATGACGTTGCCCACCCGTCGCACCAGGGGCATCTCGCTCTCCGCACCGGCCATGCGGGAGCCGATGACCAGGTCCGCCCCCTCTTCCAGGACTACCCGACACAGGTCGGGGAAATGTTCGGGGGGATACGTGCCGTCGGCGTCCAGAAACCCCAGCAGGTTCCCGCGCGCGTGATGGAATCCGGTCTTCAGGGCGGCCCCGTACCCCTTGTTGGTCACGTGGCGGATCAGGCGGACCTCGGGGTAGCGGGCGGCGATGGCAGTGGTGTTGTCGCGGGAACCGTCATCCACCACGATCAGTTCCATATCCTCCACACCGACTTCCCGAAGGCAGGGGCGGATGGAGAGGGTACGCTCAATAATCTGGGCAATGCCGTGCTCTTCGTTATACGCCGGAATCACGACGGAAAGGACGTTCATCGTTTACCTCCATAAACGGGGTCGGCTATCCCGGTATCTCTCCGGATGCCGGGGCAGGGGTGCTTCAGGGGCCGTTTCTGCCGGGGGCGAGGGAACGTCCAGTTGGCGGACCACCCGCGCCGGCACTCCGACGGCAAGGGTGCGGGGCGGGACATCCCGCGTGACGACCGCGCCCGCCCCGACAACGGCCCCAGCGCCGATCTCCACCCCATCCAGAATGATCGCGCCGGCGCCGATCCAGGCGCCGTCCCCGATCCGGACCCCCCGGGCGGTGATACCCTGCTGCATAATCGGGCGGCCCGGGTCGTGGAACAGATGGTCCACCGCCAGGATTTGCACTCGCGGGGCCAGCAGAACGGATTCGCCGATATGGACGCCCCCCTGCCCGCGGATGAGGCAGAACTCGCCGATGAAACTGTTGGCCCCGACCCAGATGCCGGAGTGGGGCAACTCCCGAAAGTTGTAGACGTGCAGTTCGCTATGGTGCATCACAAAGACGTTATCGCCGATGAAGATGCCCAGGGGACAGGCATGCAGGTAAACCCCATGGTCCAGGTAGACCCGCTTGCCCAGGTGGATGTTCGCCGGAAGCGCCAGGCGGACGTGGTCTTCAATAATCGGCGGGCCGTCGCTGTGCAGGAGCAACCGGTACAGCAGCGCGCGCATTCCGATACCCACCAGTCCGGGAATCCCGTGCAGAACGGCAAAGAGGGTTTGCTCCAGGATGTAGCGGCCCGGGCTGGTGGATTGCCCCCGGATGTAGTAGCGCAGGGGGCCCTCACGAGCCGCGACCGTCGCCGCGTCCGCTTCGTGAGAGATAACAGACTCCTGCCCCATCCTACCGGACACTCGCTACGGGAATCGGGACACGTCCATACAGCCTCTCTGCCCGGAGAATCGCGCGGACCGCCATATTCAGGTTCAGGGTAACGCGAAACCCCCGTTCGCCAGCGCGCCAGCAGCGAAGGAGTTCCCGCCTGCCCCGGCCGGTCAGCACCAGATACCGGTGGCAACCCGCCAGCCGCCCGGCGACCATATCGCTTTGCGCGTCCCCGATGAGATACGATTGGGAAAGGTCAATGTCCATTTCCCCGGCCGCCTGAAAGAGGAGCCCCGGCTGCGGCTTGCGGCAAGCGCAGTTTTCGTCGGGGCGATGGGGACAGTAGAGGACCCGGTCTATTCGTCCGCCCGCTGCATGCACCGCCTGGAGCATCCGGGAATGGATGTCCTCCACCACCTCCACCGGGACCATACCGCGGTTGATGATTGCCTGGTTGGTAATAACGATGACCAGCAAATCCGAACAGTTCAACCAGGCCAGGGCCTCCAGAGCGCCAGGCAGGAAGACGAACTCCTCCCAGCACTTCACGTGGTCTTTCCGATTTCGGCAGATCACACCGTCCCGATCAATAAAAACAGCCCGTCGCATAAAGACTCCATCAGAAGGGAGCAGGAGCGGGGTTCGGGAGCGGGTAGCCTCCGGCTGCCCGCTCCCGAACCCGTTCTTTCCCCGCGATCACTTCCACGAACGGGGAATCCAGAAGTCGCTCTCCCGGTGAGTGGGATAGAGGGTCAGAAAAGATGGGGGCTCAATCCGTTGCAGGCGCTGACGAAGGGCCGTAGCCGTCAGGTGGCACAGGACCATATGGACGTCCTCTATCTGCTCCATACAGTGGCAGGGGACAACGACCGGCACATCCACCATCCGGCTCAATTGACCGCCGTCAAAGCCGGAGAAGCCGATGGTGATCCCACCACGCTGGCGGGCCAGCGCCACCGCTTTCAGAACGTTGGGCGAGTTGCCGCTCCCGCTGAAGGCGACCACCACATCCCCCCGCGCGATCAGGCCGCCCAGTTGTTCGGCAAAGATATCCTCGTACGCCACATCGTTGCTCCAGGCAGTAATCAAAGGGACATTATCGGTCAGCGCGACGACCCGGAAGCGGGGGCAGCCGGGGACGATAGCGCCTTTCGCCAGGTCGCAGGCGAAATGGGAAGCGGTCGCTGCGCTCCCCCCATTGCCCATGGTAAAGATGGTGCTTCCCACGTAGTTGGCACTGAGCAGGACGTCAACAGCCTCTTCTATCGCCCCTATGGGGAGACGGTTCAGGACGGATTGCACTTCCTTCAGATAGTGGCGAATCTCCTGCATGGAACGAACCCCCTATAAGGTAGCCGATCCTGTGCCTACCGGCTGAGAAACGGCCATAAAGGGATAACGGGGCGAGGTGCGGGTCCAGGGAATCCCCTGCATAATCTGGACCCCCTCGTTCTCAAAGAGAAACGGTCGCCGCTGCAGCCCGAGGGCCGTCAGGGCTTCGGTCACTTCGCTCTGGTACTGGGGCGGACAGTAGAGCATCAGGAAGCCTCCACCTCCAGCCCCGGTCACCTTCCCGCCCAGCGCTCCCCGCTCCCGAGCCACTTCGTAGCACCGATCCAGAAGCGGAGTTGTAATTCCCTCCGCAACCCGGCGCTTCTCCATCCAGGACCGATGGAGCAGTTCCCCGAAGGTTTTCAGGTCGCCGTTCTCCAGCACGCGGCGCATCTCCAGCCCCAACTCCCTGATCGCCGTCAGACGACGGATGGTCTCCGGATCCCCTTCCTGGCTCGCTGCTTGCTGTCGCTTCAGAATGGTGGAAGACTGGCGCGAGACGCCCGTGAAGAAAAGCATTATGCCCTGTTCCAGTTCCTGACGGGCCGGGGGTGGCATCTGCAGAGGTTCCACCCGTACCTCATTTCGGAGAAACGTGATGCCATTAAGGCCCCCAAAGGCCGCCGCATACTGGTCCTGCTTGCCCACCGGCATGCCCAGCTTGTTAATCTCAATGAAGCAGGCCAGTTCCGCCACCTCTCTGGGCCCCAGGTCCAGGCCACACCAGAAGGCCAGCGCCTTGATCATGGAGACCGCCACACTCCCCGATGACCCGAGCCCCGTCCCTGGGGGGACCTGCGAGGCGAGAAAGACCGTCAGCCCATCCCGGATGTTGAAGTAGTACACAATGGCCTTGGGCAAACTCAGGTCTCCGTCCCAGATCAGGTCTTCACACACAGGGCGATGGGTGAAGGAGCGATAATCGGCGGAAAAAATCTCCACCTCGCCCGCCGGGCCGGGGGTGAGGATGGTGTAGACGTAGTAGCTGATCGTCGTACTGACGACGAACCCGCCATACCGTTCGTAGTATGCGGGGATGTCTGTCCCTCCGCCCCCGAAACTGATCCGTACCGGCGCTCTGGCGATGAGTAGCATAACGCCTCCTTTGGGGCTCAGTAGGCCCCTTTCCCCTGGATTACTACCCAGACCGTCTGCAGCAGGATTTTCAGGTCCAGCCAGATGGTGTAGTTCCGGATGTAGTACATATCCAGCCGTACCCGATCCTCGTAAGAGAGGTCTGCCCGTCCGCTGATCTGCCAGAGGCCGGTCAGGCCGGGCTTGACGATGAGCAGGTTATGCTGCCAGCGGCCAAAACGGGGCAGTTCCGCCGGAGTGATCATCCGGGGTCCAACCAGGCTCATCTCCCCTCGCAATATGTTGAACAGTTGCGGCAGTTCGTCCAGACTGGTGCGCCGCAGCCACCTTCCCACCCGGGTCACCCGCGGGTCGTTGCGGATTTTCCCCGTCTGTTCCCATTCCGCCTTTAACCCGGGATGGGCCTCCAGATACGCCTCCGCGTCCACAATCATCGTGCGGAACTTATAGGCATCAAAAACCCGCCCCTTCAGTCCCACCACCCGTCGGCGGTAGATGACCGGTCCCGGTGAGTCCAGCCGAACAAGAAGAGCGATCAGCAGCATCAGCGGCCACAGCAGAAGCAGAAGGGCCACCGCGCCGACGTAATCCAGCGCCGCCTTCATCCAGGCGTCCATCCCGGTGATCCGGGTGCGGTTCAGGCTGAATAGGGGGACAAACCCGATCTCCTGGACCTGGACGCCCGTGGTGAAGAGTTCGTAGAGCCCTGAGGAAAGGCGAATGCGCGGCCGCTCCTCCCGGCTCCAATCCCGGTACAGTTCCAGCAGTTCCTCGCGCCGCAGGGCTGTGGGCACAACGATGACTTCCTCCACTCCCAGTTGCTGGACCAGGGTGCCCAGTACCGATAGACCACCCCATACGGGAAGACCGTCTATCCGAGACGGGACTTCGCTCACAGGGGATAGAAAGCCCACCACCTCCATCCCGGCTTCAGGCGCGGCCCGCAATTGTGCGGCGACGCTCTGCCCTTCGTCGTTGGTTCCCACGATGAGCGTCCGTCGGGTGAATAGCCCCCGGCGGCGCAGGCGGTAGATGACCCGGCGATACAGGAATCGGATCGCCCCGGTGGTGATGACCGACAGCCCCCAGGCGATCACCAGCCAGCCGCGGGAAATCTCCTCCGAACCGTGGCGGTCCAGGAAACCGTAGAAGATCATCCCGATCAGTCCGGCGGTGCAGGCGTTGAACACATAGGCATACTCCTGAAGGCCGCCGAAAAGATACTCGGGGTGGTAAAGACGGTAGATAGCGAAAACCGCCAGCCAGAACGGAACGGCAATTGCCGTGAGACGAATGTAGAAATCCGGTGAGACCGGATTGTAGTAAGGGAGCACCTGGAAGCGCAGGTAGTAGGCCGCAAAGACGCTGAACACCATGCAGGCGATGTCCAGGAACGGTAAGGGCGTTACGGCCCACCAGATGGACCGGTGAAGCGTCCTCCGCCCGACCCGTTCCGAAGTCGGCGCACTTCGTTCCAGCAGAGCCTCGTTGCGGCTAACCTCCAAGACTTCCTCCTCTGCAGCATGTTTCTTCGCAATCATTGTAGCGACAGTTCGTCAGAGTCTGGTGATGCAAAAATTGAAAATGGTTTAAAGTTGCGACATTAAGGAGACGGGCAAAGGGCAAGAGGCCACCTTGCGAACCAACCCATCCGAACCCCCGCCGCGGGAAAGAGCGATTCCCGCTCTAACCGCTTTTTATGAAAATTTTCACTCCAAACTGACTCCGCGCGCTTACAATGAACCAGGAAAGAACGGGACGCCGTTCCTCTGCCGGGCGCGGGACATGCTCATACGCTGACGGAAAAGGGTGTTGCAGCACCGAATCTCAAAATTTCACGGAGAGGACCTATGTCCATAGAAACTGAAATCCGGCGGTACATCCTGGAAAACTTCCTGTTCACCGACGATGAAAGCGCGCTCCGGGACGACGCGTCGTTCCTGGAAGAGGGCATCGTGGATTCCACCGGAGTGCTGGAACTGGTGATGTTTGTGGAGGAGACCTTCGGAATTGAGGTTGCGGATGAGGAAATCGTGCCGGAGAATTTTGATTCGGTAGAAAAGTTGGCCCGGTATGTGCGCGCCAAAACCCGGGAGACTGTACCCATCCGGATGGAGACTGTCGCGGTTTTGTGATTAACTCGCCTGACCGTAAACGGTCAGGCTGATCTCCAGAAGGGCGCTGATGAACTTTGAAAAATTAATCCACACATAGTTGGCCTTGTGCCCGATCCGCCCCACGTGGGCGGAGGTGGAGTATGGGGTTTGGGTGGGCAGCGAAGCCGCCCACCCAAACCCTACCTTTTCCCCTTTCACGGGCACGCCGCTCCACCGAAAGGATTCGCTGCGCAATCTCACCATGTGTGGATTAATTTGTTAAAACCCATAAGCGCCCCTTTCCCCCAGCCCCGCCGTGAACCGGCGGGGCTTAGGAAAACGGCCTATTCCGCCCCGCCGTGAACCGGCGGGGCTTGGGAAAACGGCCTATTCCACAATCTGCCATAAAACTGAAATGCACCCGGGGGAAGGGGGCCAGGGGGATGGGATGAGGTTTCTGACCTCACCCCCGCGTCGCCTGCGGCGACGCCCGGACCTCACCCCCGCGTCGCCTTCGGCGGCGCGCCCCCTCTCCCAGAGGGAGAGGGGGCAAATCCCCCCTCCCCTCGCCCCGTGGGAGAGGGGAAGG
>FWWL01008651.1_pt1 | contig 10938 bp, 8 predicted proteins | sample 2228331 | NCBI WGS metagenome assembly FWWL01 (sample SAMEA103939775, study PRJEB20133) | metagenome
TAGGTCTATCCCGCATAGATTTTCAGGGCGGGCTCCGAGAGAAACGAATCGGCGTAAGACATTCCCATCCCCACAACCGATATCCAAAATCCTCATATCCTGCAATTCTTGATGAGAACCTAAAAAGATACGCAACATCTTTAACATGCATCTGTCTCGTGAAGTTAGAAGATAAAAAGCGCCTGGGTCAAGAGGGTTATAGAGCTTGTCCTTCACTCCCTTACGCCCCGCATAGACAGTCCGAATACGCTCGATTTCTCGTTGGTTCATAAGGGCTTTTCCTCCCACATCAGTAGTGTACCCGCTTGGCAGGGGTGTAACTTGGAATTTCACATAAAAAACCGCCCCTGTTCATTCAGGTCTCACACAACTTTGGACTGCAGAAATCTCTCAGCACCTCCTTATGGAGCTTTTCTGCCAACTTTTGGAATGTATGATGTTCTTCCACATAATGTCGCCCACGAAGCCCCATTTCCCAGCGTTCCTGAGGGCTCATTTGGGCAAGCAAGAGGATTGCTTCCGCTACTGCTTCAGGATCGCTGGCAGGGGCGCTTATGCCTGCGCCTGCTTCAGCAACAGGATTATTGGCTTCTAAAGTCACAGCAAAAATGATGGGACGTGCTGACGCCATATAATCAAAGAGCTTATTAAGGCTAATACCCCAGCGATAGAGTGGAGAATCCTTCAAGGAAACAACGAATGCATCAGCCTCTGCTAAGACTCGGTAAATCTCTTGCTTGGGAACGGCATTGTCAAAAGCTATGTTAGCTAATCCTTTCTCACTTGCCAGACGCATCAAACGCGGTTTGTCGGGACCATCTCCCACAAAACGAAACCGAATTCGATCACTCCAACCTTTCCTCGCCACAATGTACGCTGATTCTATAATAAACTCAAGATTATTTGCCAAGCCGTGTGCTCCAGCATACATTACGGTAAAAGTGCCATCCTCTCGGGGCATGGGCGGTTCTGGAGGAGGTACAAGATTTAGGTCGATACCGTTCGGTATCCAGACAATCTTTTGCTCATCCGCTCCTTTCTCACCCATGTGGAGATGGGCGCGGGGTAGTAAGGAGATGATGCGGTCAGCCTTGCGATACAAATAGCGCTCGATTTTTTCCATGAGCCAAATAAAGGGATGTTTTGGAGAGAATTTGCCTAAGTCAATCAGAGTCTGGGGCCAGAGGTCGCGCACCTCGAAAACAAAGGGCACTTTGTGACTTTGTGCCAATCTCTCGGCAGACCATCCAGCGAACAGATGAGGGCTCGAACCCCAAACCAGATCAGGTTTTCCCAGCCGTGAAGGTCGCGCTAATTGCAGAACCTGATAGGAGAACGCTATCATGTTCCACACCCGCGCTAAGGTATTCCCTTTGTAAGGTGGGGTCTTAATCCACATAAAAGGGACATTCTCAATCTCTTCTATGCAGTAACGTTCTCCTCTGCTAAGCCGAAATTCTTGTTGAGTAGCGTGATCGAAACTGGAAGTGAGAATGACTACTTGATGTCCGAACCGACGAAGTTCTCTGGCAAGGCTAAAATGTCTTGTCCATCCTGATTGGGTCGGTGGGTTAGCGTAGTGATTCACAAGCCAGATATTCATAGCTGTTCCCTCAGGACTCGCACAATTTGCTCGCTTGCTGTTCCCTTCCCATAGGGTAGGGCATCATTATTAGGATACCACTGACAATCGTGTAGGAAATCGACAATATCCCCCAATTCGTTAGGGGGGCAAAGACGATTCCAGCCCAGCTCAACCAGTTCAACCCATTCCGTTTCCTCTCGCAAGGTAACGCATCGTACACGGTAGAAAAACGCCTCCTTCTGAACTCCTCCCGAGTCCGTAGCGATAAGCTGAGCGTGCTTCTCCAGCATCATCATATCAAGATACCCAACCGGGGCTATCGCGATAACCCCTTCTAAGTAACGGTTCAGTCCCCATCGTTCCACGGCTTTGTGAGTTCTGGGATGAACAGGGAAGACCACAGGAACTTCACGATGAACTTCTGCCAGCGCGCAAAGAATTGCCTTGAGCCGTTCAGGGTTGTCCGTGTTCTCAGCACGATGGACGGTTGCTAAAACATAAGCTTTGGGGCTTATGCCTAATCGTTCCAAGATTCGGCTTTGTTGTTCTGCTTTGGCTCCATAAAAAAGTGCCGCATCGTACATCACATCTCCAACTAAATGAATTTTTGCTTCCGAGATGCCCTCTCGGAGTAGGTTGTGGTAGGCTGTTTCTGTGGGAGCAAAAAGGAGGTCGGACGCATGGTCGGTCAGAACTCGGTTAATCTCTTCGGGCATTCTGCGATTGAACGAGCGTAACCCTGCTTCCACATGAGCAACTGGTATATGAAGTTTCACTGCCGAGAGGGCACCTGCTAAGGTGCTATCGGTGTCTCCGTAAACGAGTACCCAATTCGGCTGCTCTTTTATGAGAACAGCCTCGATAGCTTCAATCATGCGTCCTGTATTTTGTCCGTGCGTCCCTCCCCCAATTCCTAAGTGATAGTCAGGGGAGGGAATCTCCAGCTCCTCGAAAAAGACTTGGCTCATGTTATCATCGTAGTGTTGACCAGTGTGAACCAGCACTTCTTGAATATCAGGGAACTTCCTCAGCGCTTTGGATACCATAGCGGACTTGATGAATTGGGGTCGTGCCCCTACGATGCTGACAATCTTCATAGAAGCCTCCTATAAAGTTCCAGCAGCTTCTCTGCTTCTCGTTCCCAATTATACTTCTCTAAAACGGCTTGCCTGCCTCGTTGTCCCATCTCCTCTGCCTCTTTTGGATGCTCCAATAGCCAGGTAATCGCTTCAGCGATGGCTTGGGGGTCTAACGGGTTGACCAACAGACCACACCCAACCCCCTCCACAATCTCTCGCCATAAGGGAAAGTCGGATGCCACAACAGGGATACCTGCAGACATATACTCGAATAGCTTGTTTGGTTGCGCTTCTGTATGATTTGGTTCAGGATGAAAAAGTACCAGACCAATTCGTGCTTGAGCGAAGAGTTCTGCCACCTGTTTGCGGCTCTGCCAACCTAAGTATTCTGTACAAGCCCAGCCTGGCATTTGGCACACCTGTTCTTCCAACTCTGGCGGAGTGAAGCTCCCCACAAGGAGAAGTCGAGCTCCCAGCGATTCTGGGAGAAACTCCATCGCCCGAACCATCTCGTATACGCCACGTATAGCAGTGATACCTCCTACATAAACAATATTGGGGGGGCGATTCGGATACGGTATCCATTGAATTTGGGCAAATTCAGACAGAAGCGGGAAATTCTGCACTACGACGGTCTTGTCCTTAGGAAATCGCTCCGCAATTGACGGAGTCGCAGCAACGATACCGTCCAGTATCTTTCCTGCAATCTTCTCAACAATCGATGCAGATAGAGCCACGAAACCTCGCATCCATCGGGGTATCCAATCCTTGCTAAGGACTTGCTTGGGCAAGTCTTCGTGCACATCGTAGATCACCTTCTTTCCAGACAGCTTCAGCATAATGCCTACTGGGATGAGTTCAGGGTCATGAAAGTGGTAGAGGCTTGCATCGATTCTTAGGGCTTCTCGATATAACTGCCAAGAGCCTCTAAGCACGCGATTAAGTCTATTACTTGCCTGTGGCAGGAGAATAGCGCGCAACTCTTTAGTATCCATCTCCGAGCGGTTCTTGCTAAGCGCTATGAGCGCAACTGGATAACCTGCTCTTAATAAGGAAAGACATTCTTTATGATAAATTCTTACATCATATGCGCTGTGTACCGAAGTTAGGTGTACTACTTTACTCATTTCTAAGAAGCCTCCTCGGACAGAGCCAGATTACCACCAACGCAGCTAACAACCCATGCGTGAGCAAAGAGGTGAGAAAGGCAGAATTCACAAGTGCAAACGAAGGAGTTGCTAAAACTAATAAAGCAAAATGTTCTTTCCCACGACTGACCCAATCAACGAGGCGGAAATAGAGTCCCGCCAAGAGTGAGATTAAAGGAGGTGCTAAGATTCCCGCATTTGCAATAGCGTCTGCCCAGAGATTTGCATTAGCATTTGCCATGTCTGAGCCAAAATAATGAAAGCCAATCACGAAAGATGGGGGAACGGGAAAGGGTGGGTCCATAAAATATCTCAGTATGCTATGGCTCCATAGAAATGTTGGATGTTCAGAGAAAAATTCGTAGTAGTACCCTGTCAATAGTCCTGGTGTCACAATGAGACGTCGTATAAAGATACTTGTAGCGATTAACATTTGCTCACTTATAAATAAAGTTAGCAATTGCATAAATATAATAATCAAGACAATATACAGAAGTACGAAATCGATGCTAATTGTTTCTTTTCTTAAAAAGTAATAAACAGTAAAAATTAATAAAGGAGAGAAAAGTGTTGATTTTGTTCCGTCGAAAGAATATATTAATAATTGCAGAAATAATCCTATAATAATCCAAACGATTCGTTTTTGAAGCAATCCAAAGGCAATTAGGGTAGGCCCGAGAACATTACCCACTAAACGCAGGGCGTATGCCGTGAACGGTTCCACTTGCCGAGCCAAGAGCCTTGTTTCGTAAACTTCGAGTATTGAAGGTGGAGGTTTTAAACCAAATACAGTAATCAGATAGGCGATTAATATAGTCAATATTAAGAAATAAAATAAAAATAACCAAATATTTTTTATATTGATACTTACAAGTTTCTCGAATGGAAAATGTGCATATTTTGCAATTGAAAGAAATACCATAGAAATAAAAAGAGATATATAAAGAGAAAACAAATTTTCAAATTTTATATTTAGTGCAAGTGTACTAATAATAATAGATGGTATATATACTAATATGTAAATAAAAATAGTGACCATTTCAGAGGGTCTTTCTGCTCTGAAGGGGATAAAAAGAATAGGTAAAATGCCAAATAAATAAGCAAAAAATATATTAATAAAATCTTTCTCATAAAATGTATAACCCATGTAGGAGAAATTAGGAGATACTTGGTTTACATAAATCCAGTGCAACATGGTGATATAGAGCAAAGTCGCGATACCTGCCCTTACACGATAAAACAAGAGATTGATGATATATTCTCTTCTGCTATTAAGCCTCATCGCATACATATATGTCTTCTCCAGAGCGATAGCAGTGATACAATCCACAGTACCAGATAAGTGAGAACCATAGCGAAACTCAAAGCCCCTACCGCCGTTATAGAGTCATACCCTAATTGCGCTGATGACCATATGGCGAGAAATACCACTATAAGCCGACTGGTATCCCAAATTAGCTGGTACTCCTGCTGACGGAGAACAACGAGGGTCTGGGAGAGGGGGGAGACAACGAACTGTATTGCAAACATCGGTGTTAACATCAGCAAAAATTTTCCTGCTGTTGTCCAATCGGAACCGAAGATATAGCCAAAAACCATAGAACCGAGCAAGCCACCGACGAGAATAGGAAAAGCACCGAGGATTAATAGGCGTTTAGTAAGACTCATGAAAAACGCTAACAGGGTTTCCGGTGCTTCTCTTTGTATACGGGAAGCCTCACCAACATAGACTTGAGCAACCGATTGACCCACAAGACTGCTTGGTATGCCCATCACTTTCTGGACAAGCATGTACCATCCTGCGACCTGAGGTCCGTACAGGCTTGCCAGCAAGAGATTAGGGAGCTGCAACCCTATCCGATTGATTAGGGTTGAAAAAGAACTAAACAATGGAAACTTCCAATATTCCATGCCCACCTGCCAGATCTGTCTAACATGAGGAGTTTTGCGCCTGTAGGGGGTCAGGAACCATAAGTGAAGAATTCCCAGAGACCGTCCTATCACATCGCCCACTATTAGCCCAAAGGTTTTTGCTCCAAACAGACCAAGAGCAACTTGGGAGATCACCATACCTATCCCTTGCCGAACCTTCGTTTGAGCAATTGCACTGTAGTTGCCCTGTCTTATCGCCAAAGAGCTTAGGGACTGATAGAGACCCACGAGCACAACTCCTGTCGGTAGGACCCATAGATAGAGGGACAAACCGGGTACTCCCAGCCAGCTTGCACAGAGCTTGCCAAACCATGCTACCACAATAAAAAGTCCTATCCCTGATAGCAAAGCGAGCAGCAGCGAAAGCCAGAGCAGTTTCGGTGCTTCCTCCTCCGAAGCAAGGGGAATTGCAAGTTCATACCGCAAAGATGCCACAGAGGCAAGGATAGCAATCAGCGCTACGAAGACCGCCAACTCCCCAAACTCTTTCGGCGTGTACAGCCGAGTAAGGATGGGCGAGGCAAGCACTGCCAGCCCCTGCCCAAAGGCACTGCCCCCTGCAATGAGTGCCACATTTTTAACAAAGTCTTTTTTTATTTCTGCAGATCCAGTGTGTTTCATAGGGATATTTCCTCATCAAACGGGATCGCACGCGCTTTTATTTTGCTTGCGAGTCGAGTGATAAGTTCCCTGAAACCGTTCCAATAGCTTTCAGGGTCAGACACAAGAGGATGTCGTAGACGGTTGGTGTTCGGACCTATATAAGTTTGAACTACTTCCGCAGGTAAGGGGAACCGTTTCGCCATATCTCGATAAACCTCAAGTATGTCTCTTTCCCCTAAGAACGCCCACCAACCAAGGGTGAGTGTGCCAGAAAGCTCATAAGGACCGTAACCATTATTTTCACCTTGTGTGTGGTAGCCCCAGCGATAGACACCGTTGTGTCCGTCCATGAAGTTCGTAGTGCGATAGCTTGGAAAGGTTGGAGTAGGCAAGACGAGCACATGGTTGAGGAACTGGAAAGCCAAGCCTTTTTTGAGATTCTCATAGAATGTTTTTTGGGGCTCATTTGGGGCATATGCGTCGGCAAGACTTGTGAGCCAGAGCGGAAAACGGTGTGCATGTGAAGTCTCCTGAGCTATGCCTGGCACAGGTTGGGGTTGCATGCCCGGAACTTTTTCAGAATGTCCAGCGTAGGCGTAGTCTGGATGCTCCCACCAAACTCCTGGCTGGAAAAGCCAGCCACCACTATCAGTCAGCTGAACCTCCTCTTCAAATACTCTTAGGGCGACCTCTAATATCTCGCTCACGGTGGGTGACCAAGATTCCCTTGGTTTCGTTAATCGCTCATAGCACCTGATATCGGCTGCGATTGCGAACAAGAACAACTCCTCATCAATAATAGCACGATAGTAGGATTTCTGAACTGCTTTGGTGCTAAGTTTCCATAAGACTCGTTCCCGTATCCCACCAGAGAAAGGTTCGCGTCCCCACTGCCAAGCAGGTTCTTCTTGCCACAATTTCTGAACGATACTATGCAAAAGATTATCCAAGCCTACTGGAATCAAGTCCTTTCTTTCAGATTGTGTGGATAGTACCAAAAAACGGCTACCCAAATAGAGATATTGAAGCCAGGACAAACGATTTGATGAACTTAGAGTGATATCTGCGTTCGCCACAAAACGGCGGAAGTGAGTAGCGAATTGATTTTGCCAGTTTCGCTCTCCTAACCAAAATGCGGAATGGAGAGGAACCATTAAGTAATGCCCTGCATCGTAGCGGTCTCTTTCTAACCAAAGAGCCTCTCCTAAGTAGAGTGCTACTGTTCGCTCCCATAACTCATGGTCTTTAGTGTCTAACTTGGGTACCGGCGCTGGTCCACAAGAGCTCCCGAACAAGCCCAAGCATCCGATGAGCACTGCAAGATTAGCCGCACGACATTTCATAGGGTTCGCTTCCATAATTAATGGGTTATTCTGATGATGCGAGCAAGTGTATCAGCGACCCTCTGCTGAACCTCTACTGGAATCGTGGGCCAAAGAGGCAGCGAGAGAACCTCAGCTGAGGCTTTGTCTGCTTCTGGACAGGACGCTTCCATCATACAATAGACGGGGAGTCTATGTAAGGGTACAGGGTAGTACACCATCGTCTCGATACCTGCTTCGGCAAGCCTTGTTTGAACTTCATTCCGGTGCCCTCCCAGCACTCGCACAGTGTATTGATGAAAGACATGCCCTTCACAGATCTCGGGCAGCACCAGTTCAGGAAGGTTTGCTAACAAGTCGTTGTATCGCTGGGCGGCTTGACGACGTAAGCGGTTCCATCGGTCTATGTGGGGAAGCTTGACTCTCAGGAGTGCTGCGTGGAGTGCATCCAAGCGTGAGTTGTAGCCGAGGGTTTCGTTATAGTATTTCTTGCGTGCCCCGTGAACGCGGAGCATGCGGGCTTTCTCAGCGATGAGATCATCATTTGTGGCAAGGAGTCCTCCATCGCCAAAGGCGCCAAGATTTTTGCTGGGGAAAAACGAAAAGGCTCCTGCGTGACCGAGAGTACCGACCAATTTGCCTTGATAGGTAGCTCCAAACGCTTGAGCGCAGTCTTCCAGAATTTTTAGATTATATTTTTCAGCCAGTTTGAGAATCGGTTCCATTTCTACAGGACGTCCATAAAGATGTACGGGCACGATTGCCTTAGTTCGGGGTGTGATTGCTGACTCTATCAATTGCGGGTCGATATTGTAGGTCTTGGGATCGATGTCCACAAAAACGGGGGTTGCGCCGATGTGACTAATCGCTTCAGCAGTGGCGAAGAAAGTGAAAGGGGTGGTGATGACTTCGTCGCCTGATTGAATCCCTAATGCTCTCAAGCCGATAACAAGTGCATCAGTGCCAGAGTTCAAACTGATGGCGTGCTTTACCCCCAAGTAATGGGCAACCTCTTCCTCAAAAGCCTTCACCTCAGGTCCCATTATAAATATGCCTGAGCGCAGAACGCGCTGGAACGCGAGGTTTAGCTCATCCCAGAGCTCGTCTATTTCTGAAGAAAGGTCAAGAAGTGGAATTTTATCTTGTACCATAGCCTACCTCACAGGTTGGATTTGGGTTTCGCTTATCTTCCGATAAGTACGACCGCATTCTCGGCAGTGCGCTTCGTTTGCGTCGAAACGCAGGGGAACCCCACATTCGCAACTCCATCCCACTAAGCGAGCTGGAACTCCTGCTACCAAGGCATACGGAGGAACATCCTTGGTTACTACGGCTCCTGCCGCAACAAAAGCCCACTCTCCAATAGTAACTCCGCATACTATCGTGGCATTGGCTCCAATGGTGGCACCTTTTTTCACTGTAGTCCTCAAGTAATGCGCAGAGGTATTGCGAGGAAATGCAGCGCGCGGCGTTTTGATGTTGGTAAAGACTGCAGAAGGCCCGCAGAATACATCATCTTCCAAGATAACGCCTTCGTAGAGCGAAACATTATTCTGTATTTTTACATTATTACCAACAATGACATTAGAAGCAATAAACACATTTTGACCGATATTACAGTTTTTTCCTATCTGTGCGTTAGGCATTACATGAGAAAAGTGCCAGATTTTAGTTCCTTCGCCAATTTGGCAGGGTTCGTCGATTACAGCGGTCTCGTGAGCGTAGTAAGCGGGTTTAGAGGCTGAGGAAGATTCGGGGCTGGTTTTACCTAAGTATTGCTGACACCTCTCGAGAACCTGAAGAACTCGCAATCCTTCATGTCCATCGGTAAGGGGTGCTTGGCGCGAAGCGATGCACTCAAGGAAATGGATACACTCGTTGCGGAGAGGTTCCTCATCAGGTAAAGGAACGACTTCGGGTTCGGTGGTGCGCGGGACAGGGGAGCGAGCACGCCAAGCAATCGGCTGGCGAAGAATCTGCAGCTTATGCGTCGGCTCCATATCGTTAAAAACCGCCATTCCCTCGCTTCCGACCACCACAAGCCGATGCTCTTTATAGGGGTGGAGCCAACTCACAAAGATGTGGGCTTTAACGCCGCTGGGGAACGCCAGCGTAGTCACGGTAACATCCGGAATGTGATGGTTGAGAAAGCTACCACCCTGCGCGTAAACTTCGGAGGGCATCTCATTGAGCAACCCGAGCATCACGGAGACATCATGCGGCGCAAAGCTCCAGAGAATATTTTCTTCGATTCGAAACTTACCTAAATTAAGGCGATTAGAATAGAGATAATATATCTTACCCAGTTGCCCTTCCTCTATGAGTTGTTTCAGGCATCGGATTGCGGGATGAAAGTGAAGAAGATGCCCCACCATAAGAATGCGTCCTCGTGCCTCTGCTAATCGTACCAGAGCCTCGCCCTCTGCCACCGACAGCGCAAGGGGCTTTTCTACAAAAACATCTTTGCCATGTTCTAACGCCTGTTTCGTCAGGGCGTAGTGCGTAACCGCTGGAGTGGCAATCGCTACTGCATCGATATCAGGGTCTTTTAGAAGGGCTTCGTGGTCTGCAAACACTTTCACACGAGGATATTGGTGAGCCAAGTGCGCTCGGATTTCAGGGTTGGTTTCACAAACAGCCCGCAAGACACCCAGTTCAGAAAAGTTGCGCACTAAGTTTTTACCCCAGTGCCCACATCCTATGACCGCAATGGAAAGACCCTGCTGAACGGTGCTCATCATTGCCACTTCCCTGTTGCCTTTCAAGTATACCCTACTGTGTATACTTGCCTACCTTCCAAAGAGGCACTTTTTCAGGAGGTGAAAACGGTAGGGAGCTGGGGGTAGGAGCGCTACCGTAATGTACTACTCACCTTGCCCTTCCTCTACCAGAGCTATCAAGTTGGCTTTCCCCCTTGCTCGGCTCCAGTTCCAGTCGCGCCAGTCGCCTTCCCAGTCGACAAGGGGATGCTGGCGTAGTCGCGTTATGACCGACTGCTGATGAGATGCGGGCAGTCTCGGTAGAAGTTCCCGAATGGTAGGTAGGGAGTCCGCGCTAAGGGTGGTTACATAGTCCACATCGAGCGGTTTGCCCTCTAAGACGCGGGTGAGGTTCACCCGCACAATCAGCGCGTCGGGATTAAGGAGGTGCAACGCCAAGACTACCACCGCCAATAGTATCGAGGCACCAAAACTGAACCGTTCGCGCCGACCAGGAAGCACCGTGAACAGGAACCAAAGCAGAGTCAATCCCAGCCATACCAACGAGGC